>WBZO01000540.1_pt1 | contig 77574 bp, 67 predicted proteins | sample 5204261 | NCBI WGS metagenome assembly WBZO01 (sample SAMN12412400, study PRJNA552823) | activated sludge metagenome | isolation source: activated sludge from anammox sidestream of wastewater treatment plant... | place: USA: North Carolina | collected 2017-09 | reverse complement strand
CCCAGCCCTTGCTCCAGATGCGGAACTCGGTGGGCGGCACTCCGCCTTCCCCCAGCTCGAGGAGGCAGTAGAGCATGGTGACCTCCGGGGTCAGGTGGTGGTCAAGCGGCGGGCGCGAAGGTGTCGATGACGTCCCCGAGGTTGTGGCTCAGCATCATGGGGACGTTGAGCACCTTGAGGCGCTCGAAAATGGCGCGCGCGCGCGCCAGGGTGTTCGTGCCGTACTCTACCGACAGCAAGTAGTCGTAGGGCTCCGTGTCGAAGCCCTCCCAGCCGCCGACGTCGCTCTCCCAGAGCGCTACGAGCCCGTCGATGTCAGCGGTCCACTCCACGCCGTAGGGACCGGTGGTGAAGCGTACTTCCTCGAACTCCACGCCCAGCGCTTGGGCCACTGTCGCCACCGCGAGCGCCGGCTCCCGTTTGAGCTGGATGAAGACCTCGGACTCGTCGAACATGACCTACCGCCCCTCATACGAGGTGACGTCGAAAGTGTCCACAATGATGCGCACAAGGTCGATGCGGCCCTCGGTTTTCTTCTCCTTGCTGAGCTGCCTCATGACTGCCAGGGCGGTCAAAATATCAACCAGCGTGATGTCCCTTCTGCGGAAATCCAAGATGATGGACCGCGCTTGACCTCCGTGACGCTGAGACTTGCGGAGGGTCCCCGCCCATCGGTAGGGGTTTATGGACTCGGGGCGCTTGAGCTCGACCCGAACGCCGTTGACCAAGGTGTCCGCGTGTCGCCTCTTCGGCTCCTGTGGCTCCGGGAGCTTCACCACCTGGTTTCCTTGACGCGCCAGATACTCGGCGAGGGAGCGCTCCTTCTCTTGGAACACACGGCCCTCAGCCGCGTTCTCGTCGATGCTCCCGCCGCTCGTCGGCGTCATCTTCCAGGGAGGCTCCTTCCCTGGCGGCGGCTTCCTGGTCGTCGCGAGCTGCGGCACAGGGTCCCCCGGTCCCGACGCGAGCCGCTGCTCGAGGGTGCGCTTGAACTCGGCGTCGTACTTCTCCGGCTTCGGCTGCCATTCCTCGAGGCCGCACGGCTAGTGCTCGCCGAGATGCCGCGCGCGTCGGAGCTGGTCATCGGCGGACGGTCGCCACGCTGCACGCGGCCTCGCCAGTGGCGGGCGTGGGTTCGCGCTGCCGGCATTGCGCGTCGCGTGCGCTGGCACGACCTCCGGCACACCTGCGCCACGTCGCTCCTCGCGGGCTGGTGGGGGCGCCGGTGGACGCTGGAGGAGGTGCGAGGCTTCCTCGGGCACCGGTCCGTCACCACCACCGAGCGCTACGCGCGGCTCCTGGACGCGACCGTAGCGGAGGCCGCCGCCGGCACCGGAGCTGCTCCCATGGTGCTCCCACGGCGCCGCGGAGGCGGGGGCGGGTCCGGCGCTGGAGGCGCAGGAATTCAGCCATTTTCTCTGGCACGCCCGGCAGGATTCGAACCTGCGACCAGTGGATTAGAAATCCACCGCTCTATCCGGCTGAGCTACGGGCGCTCGGCTGGGCGCCACGCTAGTGGCGCTCCCGTTCGAGGGGAAGGGCGGAGGCCCAAGGGGCCCCTCAGCGCCCTGCGCCCTGGTTGGTGACCACCTCCCGCTGGCAGCGCGGGCTGTCCAGCACCACGGTGACGCCACGGTTGCTCGGGACGATCGAGTTCCAGAGCCGGGTCATCGTCGTGCTGCCCGTGAACACATCCACGTGCTTGCCCTTGACCTTGAGGCCACGGTCCTGCACGACAAAGCACCCATCGTGCGCCTGGGTGCGCGCCTCATCGCGCGGCAGGCCCGCGTACTCCGGGATGTAGAGGGTGGTCCCCATGGGGATCTCGCTCGTGTCCGTTGCGACGGAGTAGAGCGGCGTGAGTGCCTTGCCCATGGCGCCGCGCCCATACGGGAAGCTGGTGACGTCGAGCTTGTCGAAGCAGATCTTCTGCCCGGTGCGCGGACACACCTCCGCGCACTCGCAGTCCCGCCGCGCGAAGCTCACGGTGCCGGCGCCGCCGCTGAGCAGGCCGCTGCCCTGCACGCACACCGCCTCGTAGAAGCCCCGCGGCACCTCCTTGATGGTGTCGCACTTGGCGCCCATCAATGGCGTGAGCGGTCCGCTGAAAGCCGACTCCGAGGGAAAGTCATAGTACGTGTTGCGGAACGCACCGAGGCTCTTGCCCTCGAGGACGCGCGCCGCGGGCGTGGGCTCCGCGCGCGGCGCCTCGTCGAACTCCACCTCGGGCTCACGGCCTATGACGCGCGTTTGGCGCGGACGCACGCCGCCGCTGGGGCGCACCGCGCCCACGAGGCTCGAGTTCTGCCCCGCTGCTCCGTCCGACTCCTCGGTCGCGCCGGAGACGCTGGCCGCCTCCATCCAAGCGCTGCCCGTGGTGCCACAGGCCGTGGCCAGCAGGGCCAAGGCCAAGCTCCCGCGGTGCCTGCTCGTTGCGTTCGGTCTCTTGCTCGATAGCCTCACGGCCCGTGGTGTATCACGAGGGGCGCCCGGGGGCGGCACCGGGGGCGCGCCATGCTATAGCGCCGCCATGCTCGCGCAGCGGCTCGCCGCCACGCTCCTGCTCGCCACCGTCACGCTTGGCCTCAGCCTGCCCACCGTGGAGGCCGAGGCCAAGTCCGGCCGGCGCGCCGCCTGCCGCACGCAGCGGCCGCTGAAATTCCTCATCCGCAGCCAATTCGTCCGCGGCGGGGTGGTGCAGCCGGCCGAGCACGCCCGAGCGCTGAAGTACCGCGTCACCACCTACGGCCACGTCCCCGGTGCCCCGTACGAGAAGCTCAACCCACGCAGCGCCGCCTCCCAGGTCATCGGCGCCACGTTCTTCGGGCTCCCCCTCAGGCTCCATGAGAAAGTGGTGCCAGCGCTCCAGTGCGTGGAGCGCAGGCTCGAGCGCACCTGCCGCGGCCCGGGGAAGAGCTACACGCCCCGCGCCGTGGGAGGGCTGCGCGCCGCCAACACCTACCGTGGGGGTGAGGTGTCCAACCACCTGTTCGGTATCGCCATCGACCTCGATCCGGAGCGCAACCCCTGCTGCGGCTGCGTCGCGCCTTGGCCGGACAACCCGCGCTGCAAGCGGCCCAGCGTGTGGGAGCGCACCTCGCTCACCAAGTGCTGGGTAGAGTCCTTCGAGCGCTACGGCTTTTACTGGCTGGGGCGGGACAAGCTCGAAGACACCATGCACTTCGAGTACCTCGCCAAGCCGCGCTAGCCGCTGGGCGCCGCGTCCTGCACCAGCGAGACCAGCGGCTCGTGCAAGCGGCCGTTGCTCGCTACGAGGTGTCCGCGCTCCAGGGCCGGCGCGCCGCCGCTCAAGGACGTGAGCCGCCCGCCCGCGGCCAGCACCAGCGCAGCGCCCGCGGCCACGTCCCACAGCTGCAGGGCACGCTCCCAGTAGGCGTCGTAGGTGCCGTCGGCGACCAGGCAGAGATCGAGCGCCGCCGAGCCGCAACGGCGCACGCCCTGCACGCGCTGCTTCACCCTCACGAAGGCGTCGAAGTTGTTGTCCGGGGCCCGATCTCGGGCTTGCGGAAAGCCGGTCGCCACGAGCGCGCGCTCGAGCTGCTCGGTGGCGCTCACCTCGCAGCGCTCGGCGTTGCGCCAAGCGCCCTCCCCCACGGCGCCGAGCCACTCCAGGCCCAGCGCCGGCGCCACCACCGCGCCCGCGACGGGCGCGCCGTCCACCAGCGCTCCGAGGCTCACGCACCAGAACGGGTGACCGTGGACGAAGTTGGTGGTGCCGTCGATGGGATCGACGCACCACACGAGGCCAGCCTGCTGCTGCCCTCCCTGCTCCTCCCCCAGCACGGCCCCGTCCGGCCGCAGCTCCGCGAGGCGCTGGCGCACCAGCCGCTCGCTGGCATGATCATACTCGGTGACGAGATCCGTCCGGCCCTTGAGCTGCACCTCGGGCCGCTGACGGTAGCCACGAGCGGCCAAGGCGCCTGCCTCACGCGCCACCCTCAGCGCCAGCTCCGCGAGCCGGAGCGGCTGCAGCGACTCGTCCATGAGCTCAGGCCGCAGCGCCGTGGCACTTCTTGTATTTCTTGCCGCTGCCGCAGTGACAAGGATCGTTGCGGCCGAGCTTCGGACCTTCGTTCACGATGGGCTGCGTCGACACCTCTTGACCATCCGCGAAGTACCACACGCCGTCCACCTTCTCGAAGGTGGCGAGCTCATGGTGCTTCACCGCCATGTTCTTGATGGAGTAGCTGGCGATGAACTCCACCTTGCCCGTGGTGTCCTCCGGCCCGCCCTCCTCGGTGCTCACGATCTGCAAGCCTCGCCACTTGGCCGACTGCGACCAGCGCTCCGTGCTGGCCCGATCCACCTCCTGGCGCCGCTCCGGGTGGTGCGTCGCGAGGATGTAGTCGATCTTCCCCGTGACGTAGGCCACGTAGCGCGAGCGCATGAGCGCCTCCGCGGAGCTGGGCTTGGCGGTCCCATCGAGCAGGGGGCCGCAGCACGTCTCCAGCGATTCACCTTTTCCACAAATACACGTCACGGTTGACTCCTTGTGCTCGTCGGCCAGGGCCCGAAGCAGGCGCTCTTATAAGGTCAGCCCTCGTGGCGGTCCAATCCACGCGCCGCGAGGCTCGCGAGCAGCCGCTGGTGGAGTCCGCCGAAGCTCCCGTTGGACAGCAGCGCCACCACGTCCCCCGCCCGCGCCTCTCTGACCAGCCGCTCGAGCAGCTCCTCCACGCTGCCGCACGCGCTGGCCTCCTTCCCTGCCTCGCGGAGCCGCTCGGCGAGCAGGCCCACGTCGAGCGCCTCCCCAGGCGGCAGGCCGGTGCGCCCGAGCGGCGCCAGTAGCACCTGGTCTGCCGCGCCGAAGGACTCCGCGTAGGCCTGCTGGTGTAGCCGCCGGCACGCCGTGGCGCTGCGCGGCTCGAACACGGCCCAGAGCCGCTGGCTCGGGTGGCGGAGACGCAGCGCGGCGAGCGTCGCCGCCACCGCCGTGGGGTGATGCGCGAAATCGTCGTACACGCTGACACCTCCGGGCTCCCCCAGCAGCTCCTGCCGGCGCTTGACGCCCTGGAAGCCGGGCAGCACGCGCGCAAGCTCACTGAGCCGCACCTGGTAGCCCTGCGCCAGCGCGCCGAGCGCCGCCGTGGCGTTGCCGAGGTTGTGCCTCCCCGCCAGCGGCAGCGCCAGCCGCCCGCAGCTCGTCCCTCCGGCGAACAGCTCGAAGGTCTGCGCTCCGTCCACCTGAAAGGCCGGCGCCGACAGCCAGTGTGGCGCCTGCCCGTGCCAGTCTTGCCCCTCCACGGCGTACCAGCTCACCTCGGCGCGCGCCGCGCTCGTCACGAGCCGCACCACCGTCTCGTCCGCGCAGTTGGCCACGATGAGCCCGTGCTCCGGCACGCCGGCGATGAAGCGACGGAAGGCCTCGAGGTAGAGCTCTTCAGTGGGGTAGATGTCCACGTGGTCGTGCTCCACGCTGGTGATGATGGCCACCTCCGCTCGGTAGTGCAGAAACTTCGCGGTCTTCTCGAAGAACGCGGTGTCGTACTCGTCACCCTCGATGACGAAGGGCGCGCGCCGCTTCGAGTCGCTCGGATCGAAGCTCCTCGGGCGAGCGCGGGGCGCCCTGAAGCTCCGCCCGTCGTTGGCGAGGATCCCCCCGACCAGATAGCCGGGGCGCCAGCCCGTCGCCTCGAACAAGTAGGCAGCGAGCGCCGTGGTGGTGGTCTTGCCATGGGTGCCAGCGACCACGAGCGGCGCGTAGCCCTCGAGCACGAAGCGCTGCAGCGCGCCAGGCAAGTGCGTGTAGGGCAGCCCGCGCTCGATGGCGGCAGCGGCCTCGGGGTTGTCGCGGCGACACACGTTCCCAATGACGACCAGCTCCGGAGCGGGTTCCAGGTGCTCGGGGCTGAAGCCCTCGAGACAGCGCACGCCCCACTCCCTCAGGGCAGGCCCCATCGGAGGATCGAAGTGGACGTCGCTGCCGCTGACGTCATGCCCCTGCTCCTTCAAGAGGCCCGCCAGCGCCCCCATGCCCGTTCCGGCGACCGCGACGATGTGGATGTGCATGCTGCCCCGGTTCATAGATCAGCCTGCCCGCGGGCGCTTGGCGCAAGCCGGGCTTCTTGCTATCGCCGGCGGCTTCATGCGCATCATCGACAAGCTGGGAGGCGGTGAGCCGGCGTTCTCCTTCGAGTTTTTTCCGCCGAAGGACGCGGCGGGCACGGACCAGCTCTTTCAGACGGTGACCGCGCTCGAGCGGCTCGGGCCGGCCTACGTCTCGGTCACCTACGGCGCCGGGGGCAGTACCCGCCAGCTGACGGTGGAGCTGGTCCAGCGCATCAAGGCGGAGCTGGGCATCGAGGCGATGGCGCACCTCACCTGCGCCAGCGCCAGCGCGGCGGAGCTGACGCAGGTGCTCGAGCAGCTCCAGGGCGGGGGCGTCGAGAACGTGCTCGCGCTCCGCGGAGATCCTCCTCAGGGGCAGGCCGCCTTCGAGCGCCCAGAGGGCGGCTTCGCGCACGCGAGCGAGCTCGTCACGCTCATCAAGGAGCGCACGGAGCTCTGCGTCGCGGCGGCCTGCTACCCCGAGGGGCACCCCGAGTCAGCGAGCCTCGCGCAAGATCTCCAGCACCTCGTGCACAAGGTGCGCTGCGGCGTGGATTTCCTCGTGACGCAGCTCTTCTTCGAGCCCAGGCTCTACTTCGAGCTCGTCGCGCGGGCGCGCGCGGCGGGGATCACCTGCCCCATCATCCCCGGCATCATGCCCATCACCAACCTGGCCCAGCTCAAGCGCTTCACCGCGCTCTGTGGCGCCAGCATCCCCGCGGCGCTGCTCGCTGAGCTGGAGGCCTGCGGCACCCACCTGGACGCGGTGCGCGAGCTCGGGGTGGCGCACGCCATCAGCCAGTGTCGCGCCCTGCTCGACGGCGGCGCCCCGGGCATCCACTTCTATACGCTGAACAAGAGCCTCGCCACGCAGCGCGTGCTCTCCGCGCTGCGGTGAGCGCTCTTGGGGCGCGCCCCCGAGGCGCCGGCCGCAGCGCCGCGCGGCTCAGCCAGCGCTGCTGAGATCGTCCGCGGTGCCCGGGCGGCGGTCCTTCCCGCTCGAGCGCACGACCACGCCCTCCTCCCCGCAGCTCAGGCGGTAGCGCTCGCCCCAAGGATCTTCGGCGCTCATGCCCTCCGCCAAGGCGCCGTCACGTCGCAGGACGCTGATGGTGGGGCAGGCGCCGTGCTCTCGATGCCAGTCCCCCGCGGCGCGCTGGAGCTGCCCGAGCTCCTGCCGAGCGCGCTGCTCGACCGAGGCCTCACGGGGCGCCGCCAGCACGGCCGCCGTCCCGCCCACCAGGAGCAAGCCGCCGGCGACGAGGGCCGCCTCCAAGCGAGTGACACCGGCGCGCGCGAGGGAGCGAGACATGCCGGGCCCAAAGCAACCCGTGTGCCAGGCGGAATTTGCCGCCCAACGGCGCGTGCGAGGGCCGCGCCGGAGCCCACGCGCTGTCAGCTTGGCTCGGCGTGAGCGTCACGCCCCGCGGAGCTCTGCCAAACTGACAAGCAGCGCCGTGGAGCCCCGCGCCGTTGCGCGGTCCCTCACGCCACGAGGCGCCCCTCAGCCGAACGCCCCCATGAACTGCCGGTGCAGCTCGAGCTCGGGCGCCTCGGCGAGCTCACGCGGGCGGTAGCCGCTGCGGAGTCGCTCGACCACCACCCGCTCGGCCTGCACCCAGAAGTCCGCCCGCCAGTCGCGCAGCGCCAGCTCATAGCCGCTGCCGCGCGGCTTGATCCGGCGGTAGGCGTGCGGACGAGGCCCGAGCGACAGCGCCTCTTGGAGCCGAGCGCGCAGCGTGACGCCACGCTGCGCGAGCCAGTCGAGCTGCGCCGTCACCAGCGGCCGCAGCTCGACCTCGTAGCTTGGGCGCGGATCGTCGGGGAGCGCCAGCGCCGTCGCCTCCGTGGCGGGCTCCAGCCACCCGCTGCTGGCGTGCGGCAGCGCGTCCGCGTAGGGCACGTAGGGCTTGAGGTCGAGCACGGGCGTCCCATCCACGAGATCCACGTCCTCGACGTGGAGCACCAGCCCCTCGACGCCGAGGAGCCGCACCGCGGACAGCCCGAGGGGGTTGGGCCGGTGGGGCGAGCGCGTGGCGAAGAGGCCACGCTTGCGGTCACTGCGCGGTGGCAGCACCTTGGGGCGCCAGCCGTCGTTCAGGTGAAACCAGAACACCACCCACAGGTGACTGAAGCGCTCGAGATCGTCCAGCGCGTCTTCGAAGCCGCGCCCTCGATGCAGCTCGATGCGGCCCTGCACCCCGGCCGCTGCGCGAGGCTGCCGTGGGGCGCTGGCCTTGTCGAGGTGAGGAGTACGCGCCACGCCGATGGGCTGCAGCGTGAGGGCCTGCTCGGCAGTGGGCGGTGCGGCCTGGCGGCGGCTCATCGTGCGGGCACTAGCACGGCGCCGCCCCGAGGCGTGCTATCTCTGCCGGACCGTGTCCTCCCCAGCGCCCCACCTGTCCCTCTACTACTTCGACTCTTGCGGTTACTGTCGGCGCGTCCGGCAAGTCATCGAGGAGCTGGGCGTCCCGGTGGAGCTGCGCAACATCCAGCACTCTGCGGAGCACTACGAGGCGCTGCTGGCGGCGCGCGGCCGCCGCACCGTGCCCGTGCTCCGGATCGACCGCGCCGAGGGAAGCAGCGAGTGGCTCCCGGAGAGTCAAGACATCATCGCCTGGCTCCGCCAGCAGCACACGGCGGGCGCGCTAGCCTAGCGCCGCGTGGAGCTTGCTCAGCAGCTCCGTGGCCTCTTCACTGGTGAGCACTCCTGCGGGCCAACCCACCCCCAAGCCCGAGGTGGCGTCTGGCTTGGGGATGATGTGAAAGTGCACATGAAACACCGCCTGATGTGCCAGGGGGCCGTTGTTCTGGAGGACGTTGTACTCTTGCGTGCCCGTGGCCTGCATCACCGCGCGGCAGAGGCGAGGGAGCACCCGCCCGATGGCCGCGCTGGCCTCCTCCGAGAGCCGATCCAGCGTCGCGGCGGGCTCCTTCGGGATGACCAGGGTGTGCCCGAAGGCGACCGGGTTGATGTCGAGGAAGGCGAGCACCCAGGCGTCCTCGTACACCCTGTGACAGGGCAGCTCCCCTCGTAGGATCTTAGCGAAGATGGTGTCTGCCATGGCCCCCTTCGATCAGTACCAGCGGCGCCCCCCGAGCACAACCGCCGCGCCTTGCCCTTGGACGCATGGCGGCGCCATGCTTCGCTCCCCTGGCCCCCGCCGGCCCCCGTGACGCGATGACCTCCTCTGCACCTCACGAGCTCCTGTCCTCCCCGAGCGACGTGGAGCTGCTCGCGCTCGCGCGCGATGGCGACCGCGCGGCGCTGGAGCGGCTCATCGACCGGTACCAGGCCCGGGTCTATCGCTTCAGCCTCAAGCTGTGTCGGGATCCCGGTGACGCCGAGGACGTGCTGCAAGAGACGCTGCTCGCCTTGGCGCGAGGCGTGCGAGACTTCCGTGGCGCGTCCTCGCTCTCCACCTGGCTCTACGCGGTGACGCGCAGCTACTGCATCAAGAAGCGCCGTAGGAGCAAGTTCGCGCCCCAAGAGGTGCCGCTGGACGTCTCCGAGGGGAGCGCCGCCGCCCACCTCCCCTCCCCCGAGCGGCCGCCGGACGACGCCCTGGCGGGCAAACAGCTCGAGCGAGCGCTGGAGACCGCCATCGGTGGGCTCGAGCCCATGTACCGCGAGGTGTTGTTGCTGCGGGACGTGGAGGGGCTCACGGCGCCGGAGGTCGCGGAGATCCTCGAGGTGACGCCTCAGGCCGTCAAGAGCCGGCTCCACCGCGCGCGCGTGGCCGTCCGCGGCGCGCTCGAGCCGCTGCTGGGGCTCCCGGCGCCCGCCCCCGCGGCCGCCACCTGCCCCGACGTGCTCACGCTGTATTCTCAGCACTTGGAGGCCGAGATCAGCGCGGAGCTGTGCGCCGAGATGGAACGGCACCTCGAGGGCTGTGACCGCTGCCGGGGCGCCTGCGACTCGCTGAGACGCACGCTCGCCCTCTGCCGCACGTCGGGCGCGGAGGTGGAGGTCCCTGCCGCGGTTCAGCAGGCGGTCAAGCGCGCGCTCGGTCACTATTTGGGGGAAGGGCGCCCGAGCCCCGCCACGAGCTGAACCCTTTTGCGCGCGCGCGGCTCACACCGCCGAGGAGACCCCATGGCCACCGTACACGTCACCGAGCAGAATTTCGCCGACACCGTCAAGAGCGGCATCGTCCTCTTGGATTTCTGGGCCTCCTGGTGCGGCCCCTGTCGCGCCTTCGGGCCCATCTTCGAAGCGGCCTCGGACAAGCACCCGGACCTCGTGTTCGGGAAGATCGACACGGAGGCCGAGAAGGCCCTGGCCGGTGCGTTCAAGATCCGCGCCATCCCCACGCTCATGGTGATGCGCGACGGGGTGGTGCTCTTCAACGAAGCCGGGATGCTCCCCGCCAAGGCGCTGGAAGATCTGATCCGTCAGGTGCGTGAGCTCGACATGGACAAAGTGCGGCAAGAAATCAAAGACAAGGACGCTGCCTCCGGCGCAGCAGGTGCATGATGTGTTACCGCGTTCAATGTAGCCACTGTGGCCGTCCCACCTTCTCTGGCTGCGGCGCACACGTCGAGCAGGTGCTCGGCGACGTCCCCCAGGATCAGCGCTGTAAGTGCCGCGAGACGCGCGGCAAGGCCAGCGCGAGCGCTGGGGCGGACGCTGGCTCCTGGCTCCAGAAGCTCTTCAAGTGAAGCTCTCCCTGCGAAAGGCGATCCACCATGACGACCGGACTACGTAAGACACTCACGGGCAGCTTCGACGAGGTGCGGACGCGCATCACCGAAGCGCTGAAGACCGAAGGCTTCGGAGTGCTGACGGAGATCGACGTCAAAAATACCCTGAACCAGAAGCTGGGCGTGGACTTCCGGCGCTACGTCATCTTGGGTGCCTGCAACCCTCCCTTCGCCCACCAGGCGCTCCTCACGGATCTCGAAGCGGGGCTCATGATGCCCTGCAACGTGGTCCTGTATGAGACGGACGACGGCAAGGTGACCATCATGGGCGTCGATCCCAGCAAGAGCGCCGCCGCCATCGGCAACGCTCGGCTCACGGAGCTGGCCAGCACCGTCCGGTCGAAGCTCGAGAGCGCGCTGGCGGCGCTGGGCTAGCCCGTCCCCAGGGGAGGAGCGGGGACGGCGGCGGCAGGCCCGTCCCCGACTCCTAGCTCCTAGCCGCCCAGGAGCTCGACGCTGATGTCCACGCCGCGGCGCACGCTGGCGGTCACGGTGCAGTAGTCCTCGAACACCTCGCGACAAGCGCCGAGCGCCTCCTGGGGGAGGCCCGGCGGGAGCTGCAAGCTCACCTTGACCGGGCCGATCCGTAGCCGCCGCTCGGCCGTCCGCACGAGCTGCAGCTCCACGGTGGCGTCGAGCCCGGCCTCGAGCTTCACCCCCTGCTTGCCGAGGCAGAACACCAGGCTGGCGGCCAAGCAGTTGCCGATGGCGGCGGCCAGCAGCCGCGCGGCGTTGGGCCCCTCGTCTTTGCCGAGGGGCGGCGGCTCGTCCACCACGATGGGCGCAAAATCCTTGTCGAACCCGACGCGAAAACGATAGCCCTGCTCCTGGTGGAGCTGCACCTCGAGCTGCCCGACTTTGGTCTCAGTGGTCATGAGAGCCTTGTAGCTCAACGGCGCCCTGGGTCACGCCGCGCCCGGGCGACGACGCTGCCAACCCGGGATTCCGAGCGCGGCCTCGCGCCCGGCGGGGCGCTGGCGCCGGAGCTGCGCTAGGCTCCGGCCGCGGCATGGAGAGCGCCATCTTCGTCTTCATCGCCTTGATGCTCGTGGAGCTGGCGCTCTCGTGGGTGCGCCCCACGTGGCTGCTGCTCCCGCGGCTCGGGCTGCTCGACGAGACGCGCTTCAGCGTCCGACTGCCGGCGCCGAGCGCCGGTCACCACCGGATCGTCGTGTCGCCGCTCTTGGTGCTACCCCCTCGGCTGGAGCTCAGCAGCTCCCGGCTCTACTGCGACGGGCGGCGGCTGCGCCTGCGCAGCACGACCCAGCTCGGCTCCCGGGAGGCGTGGCTGCTGCCGCTCGAGGTGAGCCTCGAAGGGGACGTGGTCACCCTGCGCGCTTGGCGGGCGCTCTTCCCGCTGTCGCTCCTGGGGATGGCCGGCGCCGCGGGCGGCGCCCTTCTGCGCACCTCCCTCGTCCTGGCGGCCGGGGTGCCGCTCGTCATCGGGGTCGTCCTCTGGGTGCAGCACCTGGCGTGGAAGGGCCACCAAGAAGACGCGGTGCTCGAGGCCTTCAACGCGCTCGAGCGCGTCCTCCGGGAAGGGCTCGAGCGTCCGCCAGCGCGGTGAGCGGAGCCGGAGCGGAGCGCAGGACGCCGCCAGCTTGGACGGCGTCGGGCGGCACCATCGACATCGGCACCCTCCTCCCGGAGGGTGAGGGTGGCAACACGCTCGCCAATGCGGTGGTCGCTGGAGGGCGCCTCATCGCCCGGGTGTCCGGCTCACCCTTCTTCGGTGAGCCTCACCCCTTCGTCTGGACCCGCGACGCCGGGATCCGCCCCGTGGAGGAGGCGATCGCGGCGGCGGGGCTCAGCGTCCCGGAGGGCCTCCGCCTCACCAACATCCTGGCGGCCTCCGCGGACGGGACGGTGCTGCTCGGCCAGGCGCAAGACGAGCTAGGGACCCTCAAGTCCTTCGTCGTGCAGCTCCCGCTCTCAGCCTACGGGCCGTGAGCCGCCCGTGGCAGGAGCGCTCGAGCGCCCAGCACCCTGACAAGCCTTTGAAATCACCAACTTTATTGACATTCCACGCGTCCCTGTCACGCTCCCCCCGCGTGCTGCCCAATTGGCCGTGTCGCTCCCCCTCCCCGTCGGCTGGCCCGCAGCGCTGCTGAGCACCCTCGGCGCCGCGGCGCTCGTGGGCTGCGTCTCGGCGGAGACCTCCCGCGCGCTCGACCGGAGCTACCACGACGCCGGTCTCCTGCTGCAGGGCAGCGCGCGCGAGGACGACGCGAGCCGCGCGGAGCCTGACTTCTCGGGGCCGCTCGAGCGTGAGGCGGTGGTGCGGCGCGCGGCCGCCCAGAGCCCGGCGCTGGCGCTGCTGGCGCACCGGGTGCGCGCGCTGGTCCACGCCGGGCGCGCGGAGGGGGCGCTGCCCTCCGCGGAGCTGGGGCTCGAGGTCATGAACCTCCCGCTGCTGCGGCCCTACGCGCTCGGTGACGCGGACGCCTACGTGCTGCAGCTCCAGCAGCGCTTCCCAGCGCCAGGCGCGCTCGACGCGCGCGCCCGCGCCCGCGCCGAAGAGGCGCGAGCGCTGCTCGCCGAGCTGCTCGCGGAGGAGCGCTTGGTGCGAGAGCGCGCCGACACCGCCTTCACGGACTACGCCTTGGCCACGGCGCAGCGCCAGCTCGAGGCGCGACAGCTCACCCTGCTGGAGCAGATGGGGCAGGCGGTGCGCGCGCGCTTCACCACGGGCGGCGCTGGCCTGGGAGACGCCGCGCGGCTCGAGGTGGAGCGCGCCAAGGTGGGGCGCTCACTCGCACGCCTCGAGGGGGAGCAGGCGCGCGCACGCGCCACGCTGAACGCCGTGCTGCGGCGCGCGCCCGGCGCGCCGCTCGGCGAGCCGCCCGCTCCCCGCGCCGTCACGGTGCGGCTCTCCCTCGACGCGCTGCTGGCGCGCGCGCGCGAGCACCGGGGCGGCCAGGTGTCGGCGGACGCGCGACTCCGCGCCGCCACGGCGAGGCGCCACGCCGCGGAGGCGGAGGCGAGGCAGCCAGAGCTGATGGTCGGCGCTGGCTACTGGCAGGCGCCTGCGATGCGGCCCGGCGTCGGGCTCTCCGCGTCCATGACGCTGCCGTGGCTGTGGGGCCCTCAGGGTCACCAGCTCGCGCAGGCGCGGGAGGAGGAGGCGGCCGAGCGCGCCACCCGTGACGGCATGAGCCTGGAGGCACAGGCGGAGATCGCCGGCGGGCTCGCGCAGCTCGGGGCGCTCGAGGCGCAGCTCGGCGTGGTGCGCGCGCGCGGCTTGCCCATGGCGCGCCGCTCGCTCGACGCGCTCAGCGCCACCTACGCCACCGGCGGCGTCAGCTTGCTCGACTGGGTGGACGCCAGCCGCTCACTGCTCGATCTCGAGCGCGAGCTCCTCGATCTGCGCGGCGCGCTCGAGCGGGGCGTCGCGAGCCTCGAGCGCGCGGTCGGTGCGCCCCTGCTCCGCACCCCCATCCCCGAAGACCAAGCCCCGTGAGTGAGCCTCCCCTCCCCGCCGCTCCCGAGGGGCCGCCCTCGTCGGAGCCCGCACCCCCCGCGCACGCGCCGCCGAGCCGCCGCTGGCTGCGCGCCATGTCCGTCGTGCGCTGGGTGCTGCTGGCGCTCGTCACCGCGCTGGCGACCGTCACGGTCTGGCGCTTCTGGGGGCCACGGCCGGACGCGCACGCCGAAGGTGCGCCGGCCCGCTTCTACTGCTCCATGCACCCGCAGATCCGCTCACCGCAGCCCGGCACCTGCCCCATCTGTCACATGGATCTGGAGCCCATCCCCGAAGCGCGCTCGAGCGACCCGAGCGCCAGCGCGGCGCACGCCGGCCACGATCACGCCGCGCACCCCGAGGCCTCGGGCTCGCCACCGAGCGCGAGCAGCGCCGCCGGGGCGAGCGCGCCGAGCGCCAGCGCAGCCGCGTCGGGCGCGGCGCTGAGCGAGGTCACCGCGGTCGGGCTGAGCCCAGACCAGCAGCGCGCCATCGGCCTGGTCACCGCTCCAGCGGAGGAGGCCTCCCTCGGCGATCGCCTCCGCGTGCCGGGCGTCATCGCCGCGCCGGAGACGGGGCTGTCCCAGGTGCGCGTGCGCTCACCGGGCTTCATCGAGCGGGTCGCCGTCCGACAGACCGGGGTACGCGTCCGCCGCGGTCAGCCGCTCGCCTACGTGTACAGCCCGGAGGTGTACCGAGCGCAGGAGGAGTTCCTCACCGCTAGCCGCTGGAGCGGCGCCGGTCGCGCGGGGGACGGCGCGGCCTCCCCTACCACGGAGCTGGCGGCGGCGGCGCGCCGTGGGCTCGAGCTGCTCGGCATGAGTCGGCGCGAGATCGACGAGGTGGCGCGCACCGGTCAGCCGCAGCGCGCCGTCGCGGTGCGCGCGCCCGCGAGCGGCTACGTGACGCGCTACGGCGCCATCCTCGGCGCGCGCGCCGAGCTGGACACGGTGCTCTACGAGATCGCGGATCTTGGCACGGTGTGGGTCATCGCCAGCGTCCACGAGCGTGACCTCGGGCTGCTCCGCGTCGGCACCCCCGCGACCTTCTCCCTGAGCAGCGGCGCGGAAGAGCCCCTCACCGGCAAGGTGGACCTCATCGAGCCGCTGCTCGACGAGGCGACGCGCACCTCGCGCGTCCGCCTGGTGCTGCGCAACCCAGACGGCCGGCTCCGCCCGGGCCAGTACGGTCAGGTGCAGTTCGAGCTGCCGGAGGCGCGTGCCCTGTTCGTCCCGCGCGACGCCGTCATCCAGACCGGCGAGCACGCCTACGTGTACGTCGCTACCGGCGACGATCACTTCGAGCCACGCCGGGTGACGGTGGGGCTGCTGCGCGATGGTCGGCTCGAGATCCGGAGCGGGCTCGTCCGCGGCGAGCCCGTGGTGACCCGCGGCAACTTCATGCTGGACTCCGAGAGCCGCCTGCGCGCCTCGCTGTTCCAAACCACCGCTCCGGCAGGCAGCGCGAGGTAGCGGATGATCCGCTGGCTCATCCACGCCTCGGCCAAGCACCGTGTGCTGGTGCTGTTCGCCGCGCTGGCGCTCACCGTCTCCGGGCTGGTGGCGATGAAGCACATCAAGCTCGACGCCATCCCGGATCTGTCCGACCCGCAGGTCATCGTCTTCACGGACTGGGCGGGGCGCTCCCCCACGCTGGTGGAAGATCAGGTGACCTACCCGCTGGTCACGGCGCTGCTGGGCGCCCCCAACGTGGTGGACGTCCGCGGCCAGTCCATGTTCGGGATGAGCTTCGTGTACGTCGTGTTCGAGGAGGGCACGGACGTGTACTGGGCGCGCTCGCGCGTGCTGGAGTACCTGAACACGGTCCGCAGCCGCTTGCCCGCGGACGCCAGCCCTAGCCTGGGGCCGGACGCCAGCGGCATCGGCTGGGTGTACCAGTACGCGCTCGTGGACCGATCCGGTCAGCGGGACGTGGGCGAGCTGCGTGCCCTGCAGGACTTCTCCCTGCGCTACGCGCTCACCAGCGTGCCCGGGGTGGCGGAGGTGGCCTCGGTGGGCGGCTATGAGCCGCAGTACCAGGTCACGGTGGACCCGGTGCGGCTGCGCAATTTCGGGCTCACCGTGGCGGACGTGGTGCGCGCGGTGCGCCGCTCCAACAACGACGTGGGCGCGCGCGTGCTCGAGCTGAGCGAGCGCGAGTACTTCGTGCGCGGCCGCGGCTATCTCGGCTCCGCCGAGGACCTCGAGAGCATCGTCATCCGCGCGGAGCGCGGCACCCCGGTGCTGGTGCGGGACGTGGGGCAGGTCAGCATGGGCGGGGAGATCCGGCGCGGCGCGGCGGATCTGGACGGCAAGGGGGAGGTGGTCTCCGGCATCGTCGTGATGCGCTACGGCGAGAACGCGCGGGACGTCATCCGGCGCGTGGAGCACAAGCTCGAGGAGCTGCGCCCTTCGCTGCCGAGCGGCGTGGAGATCCTCCCGGTGTACGACCGCAGCCACCTCATCGAGCGCGCCATCGACACGCTCCAGCGCGCGCTGGGCGAGGAGATGCTGGTGGTGGCCCTGGTCATCCTGCTGTTCTTGCTCCACCTGCGCAGCGCGCTCTTGCCCATCATCGCGCTGCCCATGGCGGTCATCGCCGCCTTCATCCCGATGTACTTCTTGGGCATCCCCGCGACCATCATGTCGCTGGGCGGCATCGCCATCGCCATCGGCGCCACCGTAGACGCCGAGATCGTGATGGTGGAGGCAGCACACAAGAAGCTGGAGCACGCCCCCAAGGATCTCAGCCACGAGGAGCGCGAGCGGCTGCTGGAGGAGGCGGCCGCCGAGGTGACGCCCGCCATCTTCTTCTCCCTGCTCATCATCGCGGTGTCGTTCCTGCCGGTCTTCGGGCTGACGGGGCAGGCAGGCCGGCTCTTCAAGCCCTTGGCCTACACCAAGACCTTCGTGATGCTCTCGGCGGCGCTGCTGTCCGTCACGGTGGCGCCCGCGCTGCGCGACTACCTCATCCGCGGCAAGATCTACGCGGAGGCACGCCACCCCGTCTCGCGCTTCATCCGCAAGCTGTACGAGCCCTTCGTGCACGTGGCCCTGCACCACCCCAAGACCACGGTGCTCATCGGGGTGATGGCGCTGGTGTCGGCGCTGCCCATCGCGCAGCGCTTGGGCTCGGAGTTCATGCCCCCGCTGGACGAGGGAGATCTGGTGTACATGCCCACCACCTTCCCCAACATCTCCATCGAGGAGGCGCGCCAGCAGCTCCGACGCCAAGACGAGCTGCTGCGCGGCTTCCCGGAGGTGGCGGCGGTGCTCGGCAAGATCGGCCGCGCAGAGACCTCCACGGACCCGGCGCCGCTCTCCATGGCGGAGACCACCATCCAGCTCAAGCCCCGCAGCGAGTGGCGCACCAAGTACGTCCGGCGCTGGTACGTCGGCACCGTCCCTCAGCTCGTGCGGCCGGTGTTCGAGTGGCTCCAGCCGGAGTTCGTCCCCATGACGCGGGAGGACTTGGTGGCGGAGATGAACGCCAAGCTCGCGCTCCCCGGCTGGACCAACGCCTTCACGCAGCCCATCCGCAACCGGGTGGACATGCTCTCCACCGGCATCCGCACCCCCGTGGGCATCAAGATCTTCGGCGCCGATCTCGACGAGATCGAGCGGGTGGGCACCAGCGTGGAGCGGCTGCTGCACGACGTGCCGGGCTCGCGCAGCGTGCTGTTCGAGCGCTCCGTGGGCGGGCTCTACGTGGACATCACGCCACGTCGCGAGGCCCTGGCGCGCTACGGACTCCAGGTGGAAGACGTCAATGAGCTCATCGAGACGGCGCTGGGCGGCTTGCCCGTCACCACCACCATCCAGGGTCGGCTGCGCTACACCGTCAACGTCCGCTACGCGCAGGACTTCCGCAGCAGCCTCGAGGCGATCCGCGACATGCCCGTCCCGCTGCCCGCCGGGATGACGCCGGGCCCGAGCCTGGACGCGCCGCTCGGCGCCGCGGGGCCCGCCGGCGCGCCCGCGCAGATCCCGCTCGGGGCGCTGGCGGACGTGCGGATCGAGTCCGGGCCCCCCATGATCCGCGACGAGGCGGGGCTGCTGGTGGGCTACGTCTACGTGGACATCGACCCTACGCGCGATCTCGGCAGCTACGTGACCGAGGCCAAGCAGGTGGTGGCCGAGGCGCGCGCCTCCGGCGCGCTGGACGTGCCGGCCGGCTACTACCTCAAGTGGACGGGCCAGTACGAGCACCTCGCGGAGATGGAGGGCCGGATGAAGCTGCTCATCCCGGTGGCGCTGCTCATCACCGTGCTGCTGCTCTACCTGCAATTCAAGAACTTCACCGAGGTGCTCATCGTGCTGCTCTCGGTGCCCTTCGCGCTCGTGGGCAGCGCGTGGGCGCTGTGGCTGCTGGGCTACAACCTGTCCACCGCGGTGTGGGTGGGCGTCATCGCGCTGGTGGGCCTCGCCGCGCAGACCGGGGTCGTGATGATCGTGTACATCGATCACGCCTACGAGCGCCGGCTCCGCGAGGGGCGCATCAACACCCTGGAGGACATCATCGAGGCGCACTCCGAGGGGACCATCCAGCGTGTGCGCCCCAAGCTGATGACCGTGAGCACCATGCTGGTGGGGCTGGTGCCCCTGCTGTGGGCCGAGGGCAGCGGCGCGGACGTGATGAAGCGTATCGCGGCGCCCATGGTGGGCGGGCTCGTCACCAGCGCCTTCCTCACGCTGGAGATCATCCCGGTGATTTACACCTACTGGCGCGCCGAGCAGCTCGTGTGGCGCTGCCTCGCCCGCGAGGCGCCCGCTGCGCTGCGGCTGCTCGAGCGCGCGGCCTTGGCGCTCAAGCTGCTCGCCGGTGCGGCGGCCGGCGCCGGCGCTGCTAGGCTCTACCTCGGCGTGGCGCCCCCCTGGCTCGCTCCCGCGGGGCTCGCCCTCGGCGCGGCGGCGCTCCTCGTGGCCGCTGGCTACCCGCTCCTGCGCCACCAGGCGCTCGCTCGGCTCGACGTCAACCCCCTACACCCCCCTGGAGAAGCTCGATCATGAACCTCGTCCACCTTGGCGCCCTCACCGCCCTGCTCACGCTCACCGCTGGCTGCAACAGCGAGTCGAAAACAGCGCCCCCCTCGGCCGCGGCGCCGGGGCAAGCCCAGCTCGAGGTGAAGGTGGACGCGAAGGGCTACCACCCGGACACGCTCCAGGCGCCCGGCGGCCAGCCGGTGCGCGTGAGCTTCACCCGCACCACCGACGAGGGCTGCGGCCAGCAGCTCGTCTTCCCCGCGCTCAACATCAGGAAAGATCTGCCGCTCAACCGCCCCGTCACCGTGGACTTCACCATGCCCGCCTCGGGCTCGGTGGCCTTCACCTGCGGGATGGACATGTACCGCGGCTCGATCGTGGTGAAGTAGTGGCGCGGCCAGCGTCGTAGGGTGCCCTCGGGGGCTCCACACCAGCCGCTCCCCAGGCTGCCCCCTCGAGCCGGAGGAGGCTACGCCTGCTGCTGGTCGAGGGCGAGCGGCCCCCGACCCAGCCCGAGCAGGGCGTCGAGGCAGGGCAGCACGATCTCGCGCACGGCTGCTCCGCGATGAGCACGCTGGGCGCGCCACGACAGCGCGCCCTGCCCCGCTGCGGCCTCGGGCTGGTGCGTCACGCGAGGCGACTCCGCCTCCACGGCTGCGAGCTCCTGCTCCAGCTCGCTCCGGAAGGCGGCGATGACCTCCCGCACCGGCGCGCCGTGGGCGCGCAGCAGCCAGGCGACCGTACGCCACGCCAGCTCTGCGTGGCGCTGCTCATCGTCCGCGACGGCGTGGAACGCGCGGCTCAGCTCCGGATCCAGCGCACCCTCGGCGCCGCGCCGCACGAGCTCCGCGGCCACGGACTCGCCGAGGCAGCCGTCCCGGAGCGTCTCCAGGGCCACCTGCGTGGGCGTCACGTCCAGGGACTCCACGGGCAGCGCGAGTGGCCCTGGCCCGAGGGGCTCCTCCGCGTAGCGGCTCGCCAAGCCGTAGCAGAGCTGGGCGTGCCGGATCTCGTCGCTGGCCGCAGTGAGCGCCGCATGGACCAGCGCCGAGGGGGCACCGAGCGCGAGCAGCTGCGAGCAGAAGCGGCTGAACGACGCGATCGAGGCGTGCTCGAAGGACGCCTGCTCGAGCCAATGGTCACGCAACCACGCGCGCGCGTGCGGCTCGCTCGGCTCCGCGGTAACGGGCCAGCGCTGGGACCAGTCCCGCCGCTGTACGGCGCTGGACAGAACCAGGGCGTCTCCCTGGCGCAGCGGCCTGCCGCCGGGGCAGGGCTCGTGCCAGGAGTAGCAGCACGCGGTCGGCGTCACCTCCCGCTCCGCGCGGGTCGCGTGGGCGTCGAAGCGCGTGTCGGCTGCGACCCGGCGAGGCGGGGTGTCCGCGCAGTCGTGGAAGCCAGCGGCCGCGGGGCCACTCAGCGCGCTGGGAGCCTCCACGCAGTAGGTGCCGCTCGGGCAGCTGGCGTGGGGAGGCGCGGGGCGGTCGCCGCTCCCTGCGGACCGTGGGATCCGCTCGACCGTCCACGCGCCGTCCCCGGCGTCGCGACGCTCGATGTCGACCTGGGGCGCGGAGGAGGCGCTCGCCGGGCTCGTGGCCTCCCCAGCCGCGCCAGCGTCGCGCGCTGTCGCGACGGCGTGCGACCTCGGCGCGCCGGACGCCTCGGCGGTACCCCGGCTGGCCGGCTCGCCCCCCGCCGCCGCGGGCGAAGCGCTCGGCGGCGGCTCAGCCCGACAGGCGCCCGTGACGCCGAGCGGCACGAGCCCCATCGCGATCAGGTAGCGCCGACAGCTCGCTCTCATCCTGGTAGCTTCGCACAGTTTCCCCCTCCTAGTGCGCAGACGCTCGGGTTCATCCCCCCTAGGGGACGTGGTCGAACCCGCCCCGGGGGTGTGGGCGGTGCCCCTCGGGGGCTCGGCGCGCTCCCGCGCCAGCGCACCCTGGGAGGCGACGGGCACGCTGTCGCGGAAGCGCTCGCGCGCCGTCTCGCGTCTTGGTGTCCCCGAGCCGACGTTGTACCCAAAGCGCTCATGAGGCACATCATTGGGGCGATGTTGTTCACCTTGTCCTGGTGGGGGTGCGTGCCGCTGGGCGCTGGTGGCGCGGGCTACGGCGCGCAGCCCGCCCATCCGCCGGGGTCGGAGGCCTACTCGGCCTGCGAGCAGTCGTGTCAGCACCTGCTCACCTGCGCGAACGCGAACACTCCTGCGGATCAGCAGTCGTGCACGGAGGGCTGCGCCGACGGCACCCCCAACGTGGCGGAGCTGCGCCAGGTCAGCGCCATGAGCTGCCCGGACGCGCTCGCCTGGCTCCAGCAGCGCTCGGAGCAAGCGCAGGCCAGCGGCAGCGGTGGAGGCGCGGCGCCGGCGGGAGGCGCGTGCAACGCGGACTGCACCGGCTGCCGTGGTGACAACGACAGCTGCTACAACGCCGCGATGGCGGCCATGGGGAGCACCATCCCCTGCGATCCTTGCTGCTGCGCCCCAGGCGGCCCCGCGCCGACCTGGAACACCCCCTGAGGGCAGGGCGCGCCGCGCGACCGCTCCACCCGCGGGACCGGCGCCCTGGACGTTCTCAGGCGCGCCCGCCGCCGCGCTAGTACTCCCCGATCACGGTGGGAGGCAGGCCCACCGCGCTCTCCACGCGCCGCGCGCCCAGGGGCTCGAGGCCCTGCTCGCCACGGTGAAACCAGTGCAAGACGCCGCGGCTCGCGTCCGCCACGGCGCAGGTCGGCGCTGGCTGCGGGCAGCGCAGCGCGCGCAAGCTGAAGGGCTCACGGGTCGAGCGGAGCAAGAGCCGCTGCTCATCACCCCAGCGACTCACCTCGAGGACGGTGTCGTCGATCATGGGCGAGGAGCCCTGCGCGAAACGTCCAAACGTGGACACCAGCAAGCGCTCCTCACCGGCGTAGGCGAGGCCGAAGGCGAGCGGCGCCTCACCGAACACGCTGGCCGCCCGACGGCGACGCTCGCGCAGGCGCAAGCTCGCCCCCTCACCCTCCAGCTCGAGCTGCACCAAGGCCGAGCCCGCGGCGTCCGGCTCCGAGTCGCCGCCGAACTCGCCCGAGCAGGCCACCGCCAGCTCGTCCTGGCTAGGCGCGAGGACGACGCTGGAGCAGCCGTGGAGCCCCTGGAGGACGAGCACCTGCGCGAGCCGCTCCTCACGGAGCTCCACCACCACCAGCCGTGACGGTGCCGAGCTCCGATAGTCCGCGGCGTTCGCGGACAGCAGCACGACGAGCGCGCCACGCACGAGCAGCAGCTTGTCCGGATGCGGCGCAAAGGCCGGCGCGTCCAGCATCGCATCGTCGAGCGCGACCCGGCGTAGGAGCGCGGGCTGGCTCGGATCGAGCGCGAGCAGATCGCTCCCGGCGTCGAGCGGGGCGCTACCGGCGCGCGGGTTCGGCTCGAAGCGGGTGACGTAGCCGAGCGTGGGGCTCAGCTGCACGTAGTCGCGCGGGTTGGCCGCGAAGCCGGTAGCCACCGAGAGCTGGGCGCGCACCTGGCCGGTCGCGCGCTCGACCCAGGTCAAGACGCCGGCGGGGTAGCGATCGATGAGCACCAGCTCCTCACCGCTGGTGGGCGTGCTCGGCGTGGCCACGTCCCCGCTGAGCGGCGCCGAGAGCCCGACGCTGGTGCTCGCCGAGGAGATGAACGACCCCGACAGCGTGTCTCCCGTGACGCTGAGGAGGGAGACGTTGCTCGACTGATAGTCCGAGCCCACCACCACCAGGCCATGCTCCTGGGGCGCCCCTCCCGTGTCCGCGGGCGGCGGCGCGACGTCGCAGGCGGCCAGCCCGAGCGCGAGCGCCAGTCCTCCGGCGCGCCACCTCACCACAGCCGCGCCTCCACGCTGCCGTAGAGGGCGCGCCCCGGCAGCGGCAGCCCCACCGCGTCGAAGCTGACGGCGTCCAACAGGTTCTGGAGCGCCGCGCGCACGCCGAGTCGCCCCTCGAGCAGCAGCGCGCTCAGCTCGAGATCCACGCTGGTGTGCCCTGGGATGACGATGAGGCCGGCGGGATCCGCGTAGCGTGAGGAGCGATGAAAGCCACGCAGCGTGAGCGCGAGGCGCTCGACGCCGAGCAGCTCACCGCGCGGCGCGTAGTAACCCTCCGTCTGCGCGGCGACGACGGCGCGCGAGCGATAAGGCAGCACGTCGCTGACGAGCTGGCGACCCGGCGTCACGTCGCGCGGGTCGAGCAGCGTGGCGTTCAGATCGAGCCGCCAAGCGTCCCACAGCCGAAGCCCCGCCGCCGCCTCGAGGCCCAAGAGCTGCGCCTCGCCCACGTTGAACGGGCGGAGCACCCCCAAGCTCGACTGACGGTAGGCGATGAGGCGCTCCGCCCGCCGCGCGAAGGCGAAGCCCTCGGCGTAGCCGCTGGGCGCGCGGCGCGTGGCGCCGCTCAGCTCCGCCCGCAGCCCGAGGTCCGCCGTGACCCCGCGCTCGGGCTCGAGCCGCGCGTTGCCACGCACGACGGGGGACACGCCGTAGAGCTCACCCAGCGTGGGGACGCGGGAGCTGCGCCCGAGGTTGCCGAGCGCCACGAGCCAGGGGGCGAGCTGCACCCGCGCGCCGAGCCGCCCGCTCGGCGTGGCCTCCGCGCAGCCCGGGGCGGCCTCGGCCGCGCGCGTGGTCTGACACTCCTCCACCAGCAGCCCGAGCAGCTCCCAGCGCTCACCGAGGAGCACGCTCGCCTCCGCGCCCGCTTGGCTGACGCTGCGGCGCGCGCTCAGGGCGCTCCCCTCCCCGAGCGCCGTGATGCCGAGCTGCTCCACGGACTGCCCCAGCGACAGGCCGAGCCGGACCCTGGCGCCGAGGCGCTGCCGCCAGCCTACCCGCTGGGAGAGGCGCCGGCCCTCGGTGTCCACCCGCGGCGCCTGCAGCGCCAGCTCGCCGCGCGGATCGCTCAGCCCCACGCGGGTGAGCAGCAAGCTCGTCCCCAGCTCCACGCTGCAGGCGCTCGGCGCGCGGGCGCAGTCCTGCTCCGCGCTGACCGCGACCAGGCGGCGCTCGAGCGCAGCGCGCGCGCGCGTGGCCGGGATGAGCCCGAGCCCGGTGACCCCCTGCTCCCGCCCGAGGCCGTTGAACATCCAGCGCAGCCGCCCCTGCCGCCCGAGGCGCGCGCGCCCGATGGCCCACAGCTCCGTGCTGGTGTGATCGGCGTTGTGGCGCCGCACCCGGACGTCGTCACGCGCGTCGAAGCGCGTGCCATGGTCGTCGAGGTACTCGTAGTCGTTGCGCGCGCCCTCGCGCCGGACGCCGAGCAGCGCGCCGCCCGCGGGCGTGCTGACGCTCCCCACGCCGTGCACGGCGCCGTAGCCGAAGCTCCCGAGCTCCACGCCCGCGCTCAGGGCGTCACCGCGCGGCAGGCGCGGCTCGAAATAGAGCGCGCCCCCGAGCCCGAGGCGCTCGGCGTCGGCGGGCGCGTTGCCTCGGAAGAGCTCCACGCGGTCGAGCAGCCAGAGCGGGACGGTGGACAGATCCGCGGAGCCGGTCACGTCGTCGTTCAAGCGCACGCCGGCGAGGTACACTGGGAGCTGCGCGGCGCTGGCGCCGCGCACGGAGGCCGTGGCGAGCTCGGCGCCGGCGCCCGCGCGCGAGATCTGGACGCCGGGCACGCGCTCCAGGGCGCTGGCCGCGGACTGCCCCGGCCGGCGCAGCGCCTCACCGCGCAGCACGGTGGACGCCGCCGTGCGGTCGCGCGACGAGCTGGGCGTCGCGTGCTGGCGGCTCCCCTCCACGGTCACCACCGTCTCCGGCGCCGCGGGCGCTCCAGCGGGCGGCTCGGGAGCGGCCTGCGCGAGCGCGTGCGCCGACAGCAGCGCCAGCGCCGCGCCGAGCCTCCGCGCCGCGTGGCGGGCCTCACGGCGCGGCATGGAGCACGGCGATGGCGTCGAGGTCGAAGCCTCCGCTGCCCGTGGTCGGGGTCGGATCGTAGATGGGGTGACCGAAGCTGTCCTCCACGGAGCCGTCACCGATGATGTCCACGATCCGCACGTGGGTGATGGCGCGCAGATCCACCCGGCCCGCCTGCACCTCCGGCGCGTAGCGCAGCAGCGCAAGATCGAACACGACGCCGTAGCCCTGCCGGTACTTCCCGGCGAGGCCAGCGCTGAAGTCCGCCTGCTGAACTTGCGAGCCGGCGCGAGAGGCGTCGCCCAGGTACGCGGAGCTGAAGCGCGCGAAGTGCTCCCCGTCGCTCGACACCTCCACGAAGCCGAGCTCCAAGAAGGTGTCGTTGAAGGCGTTCTCGAAGACGGCGAAGTCCCCGCCGGGGCCGTCGGTGATGGGCGGCTCGAAGCGGAGCGTCGCGCGGCCGCCGTTGCCCAGGCACAGTATGTCGAACGAGGTCCCCACGGCGGGCCCGAGCGCGCGCTCCGGGGTCCGCCAGGCGGCGTCCACGTCCGCGCCGTACTGCACGGGGCTGACGAAGCCCGTGGCCCAGCCCACGATGCGCGGGGAGGCCTTGTCGAGCGCGAGGCTCCCCGCCACGCCCGCTGGCCCGTCGTAGCTTTGGCGTAGCTCGTAGACGTGCTCGAACCAGCCCGCGGGCTCACAGGTGGGCTCCGCGAGCCGCGCGAACACCTTGACCGCCGACGCGGTGGCGCTCTCCGCGAGCGTCACGGACGAGCGGCGCTCCCAGCGCTCGGGCTCGCGCGCCGCGCGGTCCAGGCTGGTGCCGACCTCCACCGGGCCGGAGGCGTGGAAGGCCAGCGTGGCGCCCACGTGGAGGTACTCCAGCACGGGCGCCGTCGGCACCTCACAGCGGGCGGGGGCTCCAGACGCACCGGCTGCCCCCGCCGCGCCGCCGCTGCCGCCCGCTCCAGCGCCGCCGATGCCGCCCGCTCCGGCGCCGCCGATGCCGCCCGCTCCGGCGCCGCCGATGCCGCCCGCTCCAGCGCCTCCAGCGCCACTCGCCCCGGCGCCGCCGCTCCCTGGCGGCTCGAGCTCCGGCGCAGGGTCCGAGCACCCCAGCGCGACGCCGAGGGGCAGCGTGAACAGCCACGCGCCCCAGGCGCCGACGTGACTACGGATGGAAACCAATGAGCGAAGGGCTCGCATGACGGTAGGCCTCTCTCGTCCGAAGAAGGCTCACCCGCTCTAGGTCTCCGTTAGGTGTTCCGGCTCGCGATTCGTCCTACTGCCAGCGCCTTCCCGGATCTCACGACCCAGTGGCAACGTGCTGGTTTCGTCCTCGCTTACGGCGGCGGGACCGCGTCGGCTTTGCACCGACTTCCCTTCCGGAGGCCCAAGTTGGTTGAGTTCTGACGGCCCAGCCTTAGCGAAGGGCTCCACCTCGGTCAAGCGGCGGCGTGGCTCACCGGCCGTCGCCCGCCGCGACGCCCAGCTCCTCCAAGAGCCTGCCGATGCGCCTGAACTTCTCCCCGCGGCCGTACTGCAGGAGGTGCCCTCCAGGCCAGGTCTCGAGCGGGACGTGGAAGTGCTTGGCGAGGCGGCGCGCGTGCGTGACCGGCGTGATGCGGTCGTTCTCCGCCGCGACGATGAGCACGCGCTCGCGCGGTACCAGCAGCGGGCGATGGAGCGGGCTGACCACCTGGTGCACGGCCTCCAGCGCCTCGAGCTGCTCTGCGCGATCCGCTTCGCTGGCGCCCAGGCGGCCCTGCTCGGCGGCGAAGCTCGCCAGCGAGGCGAGCGGGATGATCGGCACCGCGAAGGCGAGCTGCTCGAGCACCGTGGCCGCCAGCGCGGTGGTGTAGCCGCCGAGGCTCATGCCCATCACGCCCACCGCGGGGTGCCCCTCGGCGCGCAGCCAGTCGATGAGCTGCCGCAGATCGGAGATGGCCTGCCCGAAGCCCTCGTTGCTGAAGCGCGGATCCGCGCTGGGGAAGGGCGGGACCCGGCGGCCGGTCACGGCGCGCAGCCCGTGAAACGGCAGCGTGAACAGCGCCACGTCGAGGCCGCGCTGACGCAGCCAGTCCACCGGGAAGATCCGCTGCTCGGCGGCGTACACACCGCCCAGGTAGCCGTGGATCAAGACGGCGACGGGCCGGCGCGCCGCCGCGCGAAAGAGCCGCGCGCCGGCCAGGTGATTCTCCGGGTACTTCAGGTAGCGCTCGCGCAGCTCCGGCAGCACCGGCTCGTAGGCGCTGCGCCAGCCGAGATCGAGCACCTCGGCGTCCCGCTCCTCCCGCACCACGCTCAGGCTGACGCGCGCCGGGGGCGGCTCCTGAAAGAACCCGCCCCCGAGCTCGTCGTAGCGCTGACGCACGTCCGCCAAGAGCTCGAGCCGCTCTCGGTGACCGAGGCGCTCCGCTGGGCTGGCGCGGCGCTGCGAGCGCGTGCCGCGCTTGGCGACGTAGGTGGCCGCCAAGTCGACGGCCGCCGCCGCGTTACCGATGAGGAGCCGAGAGGCGCGCGTGAGCATGGGCTCACCATAAGCCCGGACCGGGCGTCGAGCGAGCCGCGGTGCTAGCGGCTCAGCTCGGGCCGGCCCCCGCGCCCGCCTCGGCGGCGAAGCGCGCGGCCAAGAGCTTCGCCAGCTCCGGCTTGACGACCTTGCCGACGGGGTTGCGCGGGACCTGCTCCAGCACCACCACCCGCTTGGGCACCTTGTAGGCGGCGATGCGCTCTTTGGCGAAGGCGCGCACGGCCTCTTCGGAGAGCTCCGCCGCTCGACCGGGGCGCGGCAGCAGGGCGGCGACCACGAGCTCTCCCCAGGTCTCGTCCGGGAGCCCGACGACCGCGGCGTCCGCGACCGCGGGGTGGTCGCGCAGCACCTCCTCGATCTCCAGCGCGGAGAGCTTGTAGCCGCCGCTCTTGAGGATATCCACCGACAGGCGCCCGAGGATCTTCACGTAGCCGCGCTCGTCCCGAGTGGCCAGATCTCCGCTGCGAAACCAGCCCTCCGTGAAGGCGGCGCGCGTGGCCGCCTCGTCCCCGTCGTAGCCGAGGAAGACGCCAGGGCCGCGGATCCAGATCTCCCCCGGCTCACCGGGCGCGACCTCACGCCCGTCCTCGCCCACCAAGCGCACGTCCATCCCGGGCAGCGGCAGACCGCAGCTCCCCGCGACGCGCTCGCCGTCCACCGGGTTGCTCAGGCCGACGCCGATCTCGGTCATGCCGAAGCGCTCGAGCGGGTAGTCGCCGCTGAGCGCGCGCCAGCGCTCGCCCACCGTGCGCGGGAGCGCGGCCGAGCCGCTCGTGACGAGCCGGAGCCCCGCGGCGTTGCGGCGCCAGCGCGCCGCGCTCTCCGGCGGCGCCGCGTCGAGCGCGTCGAGCAGGCGCTTGTGCATGGTGGGCACGCCCATCAACACCGTGCCCTCGGCGCACAGCTCCCACAGCTCCGCGGCGTCGAAGCGCGGGCGCATGACGGTGGTGGAGCCGGCCAGCAGCGCCGTAAACAGCGCGATCCCTAGCCCGTGCAGGTGGTGGAGCGGCAGCGCGTGCAGCAGCACGTCCTCGGGTCGCCACTGCCAAGCGCTCCCGAGCAGCCGCGCCACCGCGGCGAGGTTGTCGTGGGAGATGAGCGCGCCCTTGGGCTTGCCCGTGGTGCCGCTGGTGTAGAGGATGAGCGCGGCCTCACCCGAGGCTGGGCGTGGGAGGGGCTGCTCCGCGCGCGCCTCCTGACGCAGCGCCTCGACGCCGAGCACCTCCACCGGCGCCCAGGCGCGCAGGGGCTCCCCGAGAGCCTCACAGCCGAGCGCCACCGTCGCCCCCGAGCGCTCGATGAACCAGCGCTGCTCGGCCTGGGGGTGCAGCGGGCTGAGCGGCACCACGACCCCGCCGGCGGCGAGGACCCCCAGGAAGCCCTCGACCCAGCGCGCGCCCTGGGTGACGAGCAGCGCCACGCGCGCGCCACCATGGCCGCGCCGGAGGAGCGCCGCGGCGATCCGCTCGCTCCGCTCGAGGAGCTGCCGAAAGCTCACGCGCTCGTGCTCATCGATGACGGCGAGGTGCGCGCCTCGCTCCTCCGCCAACCCTCGCAGTCTCGCTAGCAGCGCGCTCTCTTCAGCCACGAGCGCGACTTTGGGTGTGCCGCGCGCCCGACGCAAGCGCCGGCGGCGCGACCAGCTCGAGCAGCAGCTCCTCGGCGCGCAGCAGCTCCTCCACGCTGGCGTCTGCCGTGGGGCGCAGCTCCAAGAGCGCGCCCATGAGCGCCATCACGCGCACGCGCACCCAGCGCTGATCCAGCCCCGGCGCCAGCTCGCGATAGACCGGCTCGAGCTGCGCGGCGAGCCCCCCACGGAGCTGCTCGACCATGGCCTCCACCGGAGAGCCGGGCCGCAGCGCCTCGGCGATCATGACGTGCGCGAGACCTTCGATGATGGCGACGCCGCCGACGAGCTGCCGCACGATGCGTCGCAGGCGCTCGAGCGGCGCCCCCTGCTGCTCGAGCCCGTGGCGGGTGATGTCGAACAGCACCGCCAAGAACAGCTCCATCAGCGCGCCGAGCACCTCCGCCTTGTTGCGAAAGAATTGGTAGAAGGTGCGCGGCGACACGCCACCCGCCTCCAGCAGATCCTCGATGCGCGTGGCGTCGTAGCCAAGGCGCGTGAAGGCCGCCGCCCCGCCGCGCAGGATCTTGGCGTAGCCGGAGTCCGCGCCCACCACCTCCGAGAGCCGCAGCAGCAGGTCCAGCACGGCGGGGGCGCGCCCCTCCACCCCGCGCCCCGAGGGGACGAGGGCGCGCGCCGCCAGGAGCCGGGACAGCGCGTCGGGCCCGAGGGGGACGACGGTACGAAAGAGCAGCGCGCCCTGGCTGCCCAGCTCCGCGAGGTAGCGGGCTCCCTCCGCGGCGCGGGTGGGCGCGGTGCGCTCGGAGCGCATGGGTCGCCGCCCCGGCTGCCGTCGCTCCGGTGACTTCCGCGCGCTGGCCACGCACCATCCTGGCGCGAACCCCGACGCGCCTCAACCCCGCTTGACCGAGGGGCGCCACGCGGTAAAAGGAGATTATACCCAGACCAAGGAAGTGATGCCCATGGACGTCGCCCTCCCCCAGACCGCTGCTGTCGCTCCGTCGACCACCAAGGCCCAGCGCCCGCGCGTGGACATCAAGGTGCGGCGCCCCAGCTACGACGCCTCGAGTGAGCCGTACTTCTTCTACGGGGACGACCCGGTCATTTCCCACTTCATCCACGCGCTCTCCATGCTCTTCCCCGAGGGTGAGCGCTTCTTCATGGAGACCGTGCTCCGGGTGCGGGACGAGATCACCGATCCGACGCTGAAGGCGGACATCAAGGCCTTCCTGGGTCAAGAGGCGCGTCACAGCCTCGAGCACGGCAAGTTCAATGCCCGCGTGAACCCGAAGGCCGCGTGGTTCAATGGGGCGCTCAAGGCGCTGCTCGTCAACGCCCGGCGCGGCCTCTCCAAGCGCAGCGGCCTGGCCGCCACCTGCGCGCTCGAGCACTTCACCGCCATGATGGCGCACGAGCTGCTCAACAACCACGACCACCTCAAGAACGTGGGGGAGGCCACCCGGGAGCTCTGGCTCTGGCACGCGGTGGAGGAGGCGGAGCACAAGGCCGTCGCCTTCGACGTGTACGAGGCGGTGGGCGGCGGCTACGTCCGCAGGACGGTCATCATGGTGGGCGCCACCGCCATCTTCCTGGCCGTGCTCGCCTCGCTGCACGTCTACCTCCTTCAGCTCGACGGCCAGCTGGCTCGGCCCAAGAGCTGGGGGAAGTTCCTGCGCTGGGCGTACAAGGACCCGGGCATGCTCCGCAACATCGTGGTGCCCTGGACGCACTACTTCCGCCCGGGCTTCCACCCGTGGGATCACGACAACCGTGAGCTCATCGCCCAGTGGAAGCGGGAGCACGGCGAGGCCCCCGCGGCCGCGGAGGCCTGAGCCGCGCGTCGGCGGCTCAGCGCTCGTCCGGGGCGTAGTCCGCGTAGGTCTCCACCGGGTGCAGGCTCTCGTAGAGCCGCGCCCGCACGACCTGCACGCGCTCGTCCGCGAAGACCTCCGCGGCGGCGCGCCAGAGCCACGCCGCGAGCGCTTCGCTCGTGGGCGTGAACGGGAAGACCGCGAGCTTCATCCCGCCGGGGAACTCGTTGTGCGCGCCGCCCAGCGCGCCCTCCAGGTGCTCTTGGCGCTGGCCGAGATCACCGTGCACCACGCGCCGCGACTCCAGCAGCCGCGCGCCGAGCGGCGCGAGCAGCCCCCCCACCTCCGCGTAGCTCTCCTGCCCCAGCGCCAGGGAGTGATCCAGCAGCCGGAACGCGGGCAGGAGCAGCCGCTCGTGCACCTCGTCGAAGTCCACCACGAAGCCTTGGCGATCGAGCTGGCGTGCGCCCAAGGTGACCTCGAGCTTCCAGGTGTGGCCATGCAGCGACACGCAGGGGCCAGCGTGACCCCGGACGTGGTGCGCGAAATGGGCGTGGATGCCCGCGGTGGCGTGGTACATCGTGCTCCTCAGCCTCGGTAGATGACGCGAGAGACCTCGTTCTCCCGCAGCTCCAGCGCCGTGAGCCCCGGCAGCTTCGGCCGGAGCCGATCCCAGAACCAGGTGACCAAGACCTCGCTGGTGGGGTTGCTCAGACCCTCCACGTCGTTGAGGTAGCGGTGGTCCACCAGGCCGCGCAGCGGGGCGACGGCGCGCTCGATCTCCGCGAAGTCGAACACCCAGCCGGTCGCCTCGTCGAGCCGCCCCTCGACGTGGATGTCGAGATGGAAGGCCAGCCCGTACACGTTGTGGCAAGGGTGCGTGGGCGGGGTCTTGGGGAGCCTGCGCGCGGACTCGAAGCGGATGCGGTGCACCAGCTCGTACACGCCGGATGGGGGCGAGGGGTCTGCGGACATGGCGGCCCTTGCTAGCACGAGGCGACGCGCGGGGCCTACGCCGCCCGCTACGGCCGCAGCCGGCGCCCGAAGGCGTGCAGGAGCGCGAGCGTCCCCACCTCCCGTAGCCACGGCTGATCGTGCGGGCCAGGGGCCTCCTCGTAGGTGGCGCCACGCTGGCGCTCACCGAGGGCCCTCACGAGGGCCTGGTTGGCCTTGCGGTAAGGATCCTGGCTCGAGCTCCCCCAGTACGAGGCCGGCACCTCGGCCTGCGCCAGCCGCTCCGCGTAGCGCGCCGCCTGCGCCACGCTGAACGCGCTCTGCACGCCGCCGAGCGCCCCGAACAGGTGCGGGCGCTGCAGGTACAGCTCGAGCGCCACGTAGCCCCCCATGGAGCAGCCGGCGAGCCCGTGGGCCTCACGCGATGCCGACACGGGCGCGATCTGCCGCACGCGCGGCAGCAGCCGCTCCTCGAGCAGCCGACCGAGCTGCGCGATGACGCGCGGGCCCCGCCGGTAGGGGTTCGGGGTGAAGGGGCACACCAGCACCAGCGGCTGGAAGGGCTCCGCGCGCAAGCTGGCGTTCAACCGCGCCAGGTGCTCGTCCGTGAGGTAGCGGCGCTTGGGGAGCGTCCGCACCACCGGCGGCTCACGCAGCCGCCGCTCGGCCGCGACGAGCCCATAGAGCTGGCTCCAGGCCACCAGCCCGAGCTTGGGATCTTCCGACTCTCCCAGGCCATGCAGCAGCGTCAGGCAGCGGAACGGGCCCTCCCCCTCCGGGATGAGCACCCGCGCGCGCTCGGCCACCCCGTCCCGCACGCCGAAGTCCACGAGCTGCTGCCGCAGCCCCTCGGGAGGCGATCCGTCCGTCGCCGCCGCCGCCGCCCTGGCCGCCACGCCAGCGGCGGCCACGCCGAGCAAGAAGTCTCTCCGCGAGGGCCGTGAGCGCGCCGCCATGGGGCCCAGCCTAGCAGCCCGGCGCGCGCCGTCGGCGAGCCGCGCGCCGGCCATGCTAGATCCGCGGCATGACGCGCGGCGCTTGGGCCTTCGCCAGGGCAGCGGCGCTGCTGCTGCTGACGCTCGGGCTGTGGGCGCCGCCAGCCCTCGCGCACGACGCGCCCCGGAGCTTCTGCCACGTCAAGACCGTGCCGGGTGGGCTCGACGTGCGGGTGGAGACGGCGGCGCACCTGCTCACGCGCTCGCTCGCGCTCGCGACCGAGTGGCCGAGCGAGGCGGAGCTGCTCGCGGCCCGTGAGCGCTACGAGCAGCTCGTGCTGGACGCCGTGACGGCCCACACGCCCGCGGGCCCCTGCGCGGCCGAGGCCGCGGCGACGCGGGCCGTCCGGCTCCTCGACGAGCCCGCCCTCGAGGTCACGCTGCGCTTCGACTGCCCGGCGGGCCCGGTCACTCTGCGCAACACCTGGCGCTTCGAGCTCGATCCGCGCAGCGAGACCCTGTGCAGCGTGGACGGCACGCCCTTTCGCTTCTGGCTGCGCGAGAGCCAGCTCACCGTGGCCGCGCCGCCCACGCGCGCGCAGGTCCTGCTCGGCTTCGTTCGCTCCGGCGCCGCGCACGTCCTAGCGGGCGCCGATCACGTCTTGTTCATCGTGAGCCTCGTGCTCGGCGCCGCGTGGCGCGCTCGAGCGTGGCCGCTGCGACGCGGGCTCGGCCACGTCGCAGGCGTCATCACGGGGTTCACGCTGGGGCACTCGGTCACGCTCATCGCCGCCAGCCTCGGCTGGGTGAGCCTGCCGAGCCGCGTGACCGAGACCGTCATCGCGCTGAGCATCGTGGTCGTCGCGGCCGAGAACGCCTGGCGGGAGCCGCGCGGGAGGCTGCTCACCGCGGCCGGCTTCGGGCTCGTGCATGGGCTCGGCTTCGCCAGCGTGCTCTCCGAGGTGGGGCTCCCGGAGCGGGTCCGGCTCGGGGCGCTGCTCGCCTTCAACGGCGGCGTGGAGCTAGCACAGCTCGGGCTCGTGCTGCTGCTCTACCCCCCGCTCGCCCACGCGGCGAGGCGCCCGTGGTTTCGGCGAGCGCTGCTGCTGCCCAGCTCGCTGAGCCTCGGCGCGGTGGCCGCGCTGTGGGCGCTAGTGCGCGGCCTCGGCTGGGCCCTGCCGAGCTGGCTCGGGGGCTGAGGCGCCGAGCGGCGACCACGCGGCCGTGTGGCGCCCGGCGCGTGGCCGAGCGCAGCTCAGGTGGGGAAGACCCAGTGAAAGAACTCCGCGCGGCTCGTCACGCCGGACTTCTGATAGACGACGGAGAGGTGCTGCCGCACCGTCTTGTCGCTGATGCCCAGCACCCGGGCGATCTCGTCGTTGGACAGCCCCTTGAGCACCAGCCGCGCCACCTCATCCTCCTTCGGCGTGAGCGGGAGGCGCGCCAGGGCCTGCTCGACGAAGTGCCCCAGCTCCGAGGCGTCCTCCCAGAGCTGGCTCAGGACCGTGAGCAGCTCCTGCGCGCTGAACGGCTTCTCGAGCAGGAAGGCCACGCGCAGGGCCAAGGCCTGCTTGAGCCGGGTCAGATCCGCGAAGGCCGTGATGACCACCACCGGCGCCGTGATGCCCGCCTGCCGCAGCTCCCGCACCAGCTCGAGCCCGCCCGCGTGGCGCTCGTCCAGCACCACGTCCGTGACCACGGCGTCGAAGTAGCCGTGCTCCTGCGCGAGCGCGCGCGCCTCGCCAGCGGCGCCCGCCGTCACCACTTCGAGCCCGCGCGCGCGCAGCGCCGCCGCCAGCAGCTCGCGCGCCGCGCGCTCGTCCTCTACCAGCAGCACCCGGCGCGCGCGCGGCTCAGTCATCGCCGCCCTGCCCTCTCAGCGGCAGCCTGAGCCGGAAGGTGGTGTGCTCGGCGTCGGAGCGGAGCAGGCTCAGCTCGCCGCCTTGGCTGCGGGTGAGCGCGCGCGCGATGGCGAGCCCGAGGCCGAGCCCGTGCTCCTTGCTCGAGTGCAGCGGCTCGAACAGCGCCGCCTGCTTGGCGGTCGGGATGGGGGGACCGTCATTGTCGATGTCGAGCAGCACCTGCTCAGGCTCCACCCTCAGCCGGAGCCTGATGGTGCCACGCTGCCCCGCGCCGCGCAGCGCGTCCACGGCGTTGAGCACCACGTGCTCCACCGCCGCGCGGGTCAGCTCGGGGTCCCCCTCCACCACGACGCCGACGCTGCCCTCGAGCTCGAGCCGCAGCTCGCTCGCGAGCACGCGCAGCTCCTCGACGAGCTGGGCGAGCAGCTCCCCGAGGGCATAGCGCTCACGCTCGGGGCTCGGGCTGCCGGACAGCTCGCGCAGCTTGGTGAAGCGCGCGTTCATCAGCGTCACGGTGTCTCTCGCCACGGCCAGCAGCGGGGCCTGCTCCGGGCCGACGCTGCCGAGCTCGAGCTGCTCCAGCGCCAGGCCCAGCGTGTGCAGCGGGTTGCGCAGCTCGTGCAGCATGGCGGCGCCGAGCACCCAGGTCGCCTGCGCACGCTCCGTCCCCGCCAGGCGGCGCCGCAGCTCCTCGACCGCGCGCTGCGCCTCGGCGGCGCGCTCCGTCCGCCGCTGCGCGAGCAGCACCGCGCCGGAGAGCCCCAGCCCGAAGACCCCCGCCGCCAGCCAGTCGAACAAGAGGTGCCACCACTGGATGCTGGTCGTGCCACCGGTGGCGAGCGCAGAGTCGAGAAAGTAGCTGACCACGCTGAACAGCACGGCCACGCCGAGCCCTGCCAAGAGGATGACGCCGCTGCGTCCACGCGAGGAGCTCACGCCGACTGAGCCTAAGCGACGCCTCCCCGGGTGCAACGCGCGCAGCCTCCGACCTTCGTCGGATGGCGTGCTAGCACTCGCCGACCCCATGCTGACCGCCGTGCGCTGGACCCTCACGTTGTGCCTGCTCCTGTCGACCGCAGCGCTGAGCGCCGCCCCCGAGCGCACCCGCAAGTCCAGCGCCGTCCGCCTGTCGCTCACCGAGGCCCTGAGGCGAGGCCAGCGCGCGGCGCCCGAGCTGCGGCTGCTCGAGGCTCGGCGCCGGCAAGAGGCCGAGCTCGGGCGCGTCGCGAGCGCGTGGCTGCAGCAGCCTCCCCACCTGGAGCTGAGCGCCGGACCGCGGCTGTTCCCTGGCTCGCAAGGCGCGGGGCTCGACGTGTCCGCCTCGCTGCTGCAGGACTTCTCGCTGCGGGGCGCGCGGGGCTCCAGGCGCGCGTGGGCCGCCGCGCGGCGCCGGCAGCTCGACACCCAGCGGGCGGTCGCGCAGCGTGAGCTCGGGACGCGGGCGGCGCGCGCGTGGCTCGACGCCTGGCTCGCGCGCGCGCACTACGCGGTGCGAGAGGCCGAGCTGAAGACCTGCCAAGAGCTGCTGCGGATCGCCGCGGCGCGGGTCCGAGCGGGCCGCTCGGCGCCCACGGACGAGGCGCTGGCGCGCGCGCTCGTCGCCGAGGCCCGCGCGGAGCTGCTCCGCGCGGAGGGCCAGCAAATCGACGCGGACGCCGCGCTCCGCTACGCCACCGGGCTCGCGCCGGACGCCCCGCTCGCCCTCCACGGGCGGCTCGCCCGTCGAGAGGGCTCCTTCGAGGAGCAGCGCCTGCTCGCGCAGGCCGAGCGCGCCCACCCCAAGGTCCAGCTCGCCGACGGGAGCGCCGCGGTGCACCGCCAGGCCGCGCACCTGGCGCACGCCGAGAGCGGGCCGTGGCTCAGCTTCGGCCCCAGCGTGGCGCGAGAGGGCACGGGGGACGTGGTGGTGCAGGCGCAGCTCGGCCTTGGCCTGCCCTTCGTGGAGCCTCAGGCGCTCGAGGTCGCCGCGGCGCGCGTGGAGGCGGCAGAGGCGGAGGCGGAGCGGGCGCGCAGCCGGCGCGAGGCCGCGCAGGACGCGCTGCTCGCCATGCACGAGCAGGAGCACGCGCTCGAGGCCCTGGACGGCCTCGAGCGGGAGGCGCTGCCGGCCGCCCAGGAGGCGCTGCGCATCGCCACGCGCCAGTTCGAGCTGGGCTCGGGGGAGCTCAGCGCCACGCTCGAGGCGCGGCGCGTGCTGCTCGAGCTCGAGCTGCGGCGCGCCACCGCGCTGATGAACGTGAACGAGAGCTGGATCCACCTGTGGTGGCTCACCGGCGACGCGAGGTACCTGCCGTGACGCGCGCGCTCGTCGCCACCGCCTGTCTGGGGCTCGCGCTCGGCTGCTCCCGCGCGGAGGCGCCGCCCCCGCCGAGCCCGGCGGCGTCCGCCTCCGCGAGCCCCAAGCTCCTGACGCTCCCACCCGCGCTGCTCGACACCGGGCGCGTGCGCCTCACCAGCGTCATCGGCGCCACCGAGGCGCAGGCGCGCTTCGTCGCCAGCGCGCGCGTGGTCGCCCCGCCCGGCGCCGCCGCGGACATCGGCTCGCGCTTCGCGGGGCGCGTCAAGCGCCTGCTCGTCAAGCCGGGTCAGGCCGTCCAGCGCGGCGAGCTGCTCGCCACGCTGGACGTCCCGGAGGCCGCCCGCGCCGCCGGTGCGCTCGCGGAGGCCCACGCGCGGCGCCGCCACGCCGCGGCCGTGCTCGAGCAGGAGCGGCGCCTCGTCGCCGAGCAGGCCACCAGCCAGCGCGCCCTGCTGGAGGCAGAGAGCGCCGTCGCCGCCGCCCAGGCGGAGGAGGGTGCGGCCCGGCTGCTGCTGAGCGGGCTGTCGGTGCGGGGCTCGGAGGTCTCGCTGCGCGCGCCCTTCGACGGCACGGTGGTGAGCGTGCAGGTGGAGCAGGGCTCCGCCGCCAGCGCGGAGAGCAGCCTGCTGCGCGTGGTCGCGCTCGACCGGCTGGTGCTGGCGGTGGAGCTGCCGGAGCTGCGCTCGCTGCGCGTGCTCCCCGGCAGCCGCGTCACGCTGCGCGGCGTGGACGGGCGGCGCTGCGAGGGCGTGCTCCAGGGCGGCGCGGGGCGGGTGGACCCAGCGCGGCGCAGCGTCCGCCATGAGCTGCTGCCAGACCCGGGCTGTCCGCGCTGGCCGGAGGGCGCCTACGTGGAGGTCGAGCTGCGCCAGACCGAGCCCACGCCGAGCGCGGCGGCGCCCGCGCCCTCCGCACCCTCCGCACCACCCGACGACGCCGCGCTCGTGGCGGTGCCGCGCCGCGCCGTGGTGGAGCTGAGCGGGGTGCCCACCGTGTTCGTGGCGGTCGGACCTCCCGGCAGCTTCGAGCTGCGCCACGTCCGGGTGGTGCAGCACACCGAGCTCGACTCGGTGCTGGAGGGCCCCTTGAAGCCCGGTGAGCAGGTGGTCTCGCAGGGCGCCCTGCTGCTGAAGGGCGAGTGGATGCGCGCGGAGCTCGAGTGACGCGGGCGCTGCTGTGGCTGCTCGAGCGCCCGCTGGTGGTGGGCTTCGCGGCGCTGCTGCTCATCGCGGCGGGGCTGGTCGGGCTGCGGGCGCTGCCCGTGGACGCGGTGCCCGACGTCACCAACGTGCAGGTGCAGGTGCTCACCGCGGCGCCGGGGCGCTCGCCGCTGGAGGTGGAGCAGCAGGTCACGGTGCCGGTGGAGCTCGCGCTCAGCGGCATCCCCGGCGTCGCCACCACGCGCTCGGTGTCACGCTCCGGCGTCAGCGGCATCACGCTCGTGTTCGATGACGCGGTGCCCCTCGATCACGCGCGCTCGCTGGTCGCGCAGCGGCTCGGCGACGCGGCGGAGGCGGTGCCCGAGGGCGTGGGCCGCCCCAGCCTGGGGCCGCTGACCACGGGCCTCGGGGAGGTGGTCCACTTCACGCTGCGCTGGCCGGGGCACGCGCTCTCCCAGCTCCGGGAGCTCGCCGAGCGGGACATCGGGCGGCGGCTGCGCACGGTGCCGGGCGTGGTGGAGGTGAACCTCTGGGGCGGGGACACGCGCCAAGCGGTGCTGGAGCCGGACGACGCCGCGCTGCTCGCGCACGGGCTCACGCTGCTGGACGTGGCGAGCGCCGTGCGCGCCACGGGCGTCAGCCGCAGCGCCGGCGCCTTGGAGAGCCCGGAGGAGGCCACGTTCGTGCGCGTGGAGGCGAGCTTCCGCACCCTGAGCGATCTCGAAGAGCAGGTGGTCGCCCCCGCGCTCGCCGGCGTCCGCGCCGCGCCGGTGCTGGTGCGCGACGTGGCGCGCGTGCGCTTCGGCGCGGCGCCGCGGCTGGCGGCGGCCACCGCGGACGGCGAGGGGGAGACGGTGTACTTGATGGTGCAGATGGTGGCGCACGGCAACGCGCACGCGGTCGCCGCCGACGTGCGCGCGCGCCTCGACGAGATCCGCGCGGCGCTGCCCGCCGGCGTGACCATCGAGCCGCTCTACGACCGCGCGCAGTTCGTGGACCGCGTGCTGTCCACGGTGAAGAAGAACCTGCTGGAGGGCGGCGTGGTGGTGGCGCTCGTGCTCCTGCTCATGCTGGGCGACTGGCGCGCCGGGCTGCTGGTCGCCTCCGTCATCCCGCTGGCCATGCTCGGCGCCTTCCTCGGGATGCTGCTCACCGGCGTGAGCGGCAACCTGCTCAGCTTGGGCGCCATCGACTTTGGGCTGGTGGTGGACGGGGCGGTGGTGATGGTGGAGGGGGCGCTGGCGGCGATGGCGGCCCACCGGCTCGGTGCGCGCTCGGCCATGGGCAAGGTGCTCGGCGAGGTGGGGCGCCCGGTGCTGATGGCGGTGCTCATCATCACGCTCGTGTACCTGCCGGTGCTCACGCTCGAGGGCGTGGAGGGGCGCATGTTCCGCCCCATGGCGCTGACGGTGCTCTACGCCATGGGCACCGCCCTGGTGCTCACCTTCACCTGGATCCCGGCCATGGGCGCGCTGGTGCTCCGCTCCCCCAAGCACCACGAGCCGCGGCTGGTCGGCTGGCTGCGCCGGCGCTACGAGCCGGTGCTCACGCGGCTGCTGCCCCGACCGGGCCTGGTGTGGGCGGGCGTGGCGGCGCTGGTGCTCGCCGGGGCGGTCGCGGCGGGGACGCGCGACGCGGAGTTCGTGCCGCGCCTGGAAGAGGGAGATCTCGCCATCCAAGTGACGCGGCCGCCCAGCGTGTCCCTGGAGGAGGCCGTCGCGGGCACCTTGGCGCTGGAGCGCGCGCTGCAGCGCTTCCCAGAGATCGAGCGCGTGGTGTCGCGCATCGGCAGCCCCGACGTCGCGACGGATCTGATGGGCGTGGAGATGTCGGACGTCATCGTGGTGCTGCGCCCGCGCGCCGAGTGGACCACGGCGCAAGACGCCGCTGGGCTGGCGGAGGCGATGGAGCCAGCGCTGCGCGCGGCGCTGCCCGGCGCCAGCTTCGGCTTCACGCAGCCCATCGAGATGCGCGTCCAAGAGCTCATCGGCGGCGTGCGCTCGGATCTCGGCGTGCAGCTCTACGGTGACGATCTCGGTCAGCTCCGGGAGCTGTCGTCGCGCCTGGCGCAGGTGCTGGCGAGCGTCCCGGGGGCTTCGGACGTGCGCGTGGAGCAGGCCAGCGGGCTACGCAGCCTGCAGGTGCGGCTCGCCCCCGAGCGGCTCGGGCGGCTCGGGCTGACGCCGGAGCCGCTGATCCAGTACCTCGTCACGCGCCGCAGCGGCGAGCCGCTCGGCACGCTGCTCGAGGGCGAGCGGCGGCTCGACGTCGTGCTGCGCGCCCATCCGGTCCCGCAGGCCGACGTGGACACGCTGGCGCGCCTGCGCGTCCCGCTCGAGGGTGGGCGCAGCGTGGAGCTGGGGGAGGTGGCGGAGCTGACGCTCGAGGACGGCCCTGCCCAGATGAGCCGGGAGCAAGGCCGGCGGCGCATCACCATCGAGGCCAACGTCCGCGGTCGAGCTCTGGCCGGCTTCGTCCACGAGGTGCGCACGAAGCTCGGCGCCGTGCCGCTGCCCCCCGGCTACTACCTCAGCTACGGGGGGGAGTACGAGAACCTCACCCGCGCCGCCGCGCGCCTGGCGCTCGTGGTGCCCGCCACCCTGCTGGCGGTGCTGGTGCTGCTGTACTTCACCTTCGGCGCGCTGCGCCCCGCCGCGCTGGTGTTCGTCAGCATCCCCACCGCGGCCTCCGGCGGCTGCATCGCGCTCTGGGCGCGCGGCCTGGAGTTCAGCGTCTCGGCGGCCATCGGCTTTCTGGCGCTGTTCGGCGTGGCCACGCTCAACGGCGTGGTGCTGCTGAGTGCCTGCCGTAGTCACGAGGCCGAGGGGCTCGCCCCCGTGGAGGCCACGCGCCGAGCGGCCAGCGAGCGGCTGCGCCCGGTGCTCACCACGGCCCTGGTGGCCGCGCTCGGCTTCCTCCCGATGGCGCTCGCCACCGGCAGCGGCGCGGAGGTGCAGCGCCCGCTCGCCACCGTCGTCATCGGCGGGCTCGTCACGGCCACCCTCGCCACGCTCTTGGCGCTCCCCACGCTCTACGCGCGCTACGGCCGCGCGCGCCCGGCGAGCTGAGCGCGCGCGCCGCGCGCGCTCAGAGGGAGGGGCTGGAGTCACCGGAGCGCTTCTGATACACCTCGCCCCACGAGGGCTCGCCCTAGCAGCTCGCTCCGCGCGCGCACCCCGCTGCCGTCTCGTCATGCCTCTCCGCCGTGTGGTCGCGGCCGCGTCCGCGTTGCCTCTCCAGAGCCCCCTGCAGCTCGGCGCCGCGCTGCGCGCGCGGCTCCGCGCCGGCTACGGCCGCACGGACCTGCAGCGCGACGTGCTGGCGGGGCTGGTGGTGGGCGTGGTGGCCTTGCCGCTCAGCATGGCGCTCGCCGTCGCCAGCGGCGCGCCGCCGCAGCACGGCCTGTACACGGCCATCGTGGCCGGCGCGCTCATCGCGCTGCTCGGCGGCTCCCCCGTGCAGGTGTCCGGGCCCACGGCGGCCTTCGTGGTGCTGCTGACGCCCGTGTCCAGCCAGTATGGCCTGGGTGGACTGCTGCTCGCCACCAGCATGGCCGGGGCGCTGCTCATCGTGATGGGCATGGCGCGCTTCGGGCGCCTGATGCAGTACGTGCCCTACCCGGTGGTCAGCGGCTTCACGGCGGGCATCGCCGCCGTCATCGCGCTGCTCCAGCTCAAGGACTTCCTCGGCCTCTCGGTGGCCAAGCTGCCGGAGCACACGCTCGAGCGGGCCGGTGCGCTCGTGGAGGCGCTGCCCTCCTGGCGTTGGCAAGAGGTGCTCATCGGTGGGGTGACGCTGGCGCTGCTCATCCTGTGGCCGCGGGTCACGGCGAAGGTGCCCGCGCCCTTGGTCGCGCTCAGCGTGGCGGGGGCGCTGGCCTTCGGGCTCTCGCGGCTCGTCCCTGGCTTCCAGGTCGACACCATCGCGCAACGCTTCAGCTACGAGAGCGGCGGCGCGCTGCACGCGGGGATCCCGCGCGCCCTACCGCCGCTCCTCCTGCCCTGGAGCGTCCCGGGCCCCAGCGGGGAGGGGCTGGGGCTCTCGCTCGCCCTGCTGCGCCAGCTCGCCGGCCCCGCCTTCGCCATCGCCATGCTGGGGGCCATCGAGTCGCTGCTGTCGGCGGTGGTGGCGGACGGCATGGCCGGCACCGAGCACGATCCCGACGTGGAGCTCATCGCGCAGGGCGTCGGCAACCTGGTGGTGCCCTTCTTCGGGGGCTTCGCCGCCACGGGCGCCATCGCGCGGACGGCCACCAACGTGCGCTACGGCGGGCGCTCCCCCATCGCCGCCATCACGCACTCGGCCTTCGTCTTGGCGGCGGTGCTCGTGCTGGCGCCGCTGCTCGGCTACCTACCGATGGCCGCGCTGGCCGCGCTGCTGCTCATCATCGCGTGGAACATGAGCGAGCTGCGGCACGTGGTCCATATGATCAAGATCGCCCCCAAGAGCGACGTCATCGTGCTCGGCACCTGCTTCACGCTCACGGTGGTGTTCGACATGGTGGTGTCCGTCACGGTGGGCGTCATGCTGGCGGCGGTGCTGTTCATGCGCCGCATGGCGGAGGTGTCGGAGGCGCAGCTCATCGGCGCGGGGGAGCACTTCGGCGGCGCCCGGGTGCCGCCCGGCGTCACGCTCTACCGCATCGACGGCCCGCTGTTCTTCGGCGCCGCGCAGAAGGCCATGCACACCTTCTCCGAGATCGGCGAGGGCTCGAAGGCCGTCATCTTCGACATCTCGCGCGTGCCCGCCATGGACGCCACCGGCATCGTCAACCTGGAGAGCGCGCTGCTCCGCCTGCGGCAACGCCGCGCGCTCGGCGTCGTGATGGGCGCCCAAGCGCAGCCCCGCGCGCTGCTCGAGCGCGCGCACGTCACCCAGGCCACCGGCGCCGTGCTCGCCGACAGCCTGCTGGAGGCGCTGGGGCGCGCCCACGCCTTCCTGGAGTCCCGCGAGGGCACGCCGCTCCCCCTACGGGTCAGCGCGCCTCCCTCCGGGCCGCCGCCCTCGAGCGCGCCTCCACCTCCCCCCACCACGCGCTCGTAAGCGCTGGAGGCTCTACGACCGTCCTCGGCTTCGACCGCGTCCCCGACGCGCTTGGGGCCTGCGTGGACATCACCGCCAACCCAAACGTGGCCGCCGATGTCGTCACGAACGAGGAGTCGCACGGCATGCAGAAGGATCCCTTCGCGAGCTCACCGTCGCGCTCGATCGCCGCGTGCTCCGCACCCGCGGGCACGCGCGGGATGCGGAAGCGCCCCTTCTCCAGGCGCTTGTACAGCAGCACGAAGCCGCCCCGATGCCAGACCAGGATCTTCACTCGGTCGCGCCGTCGTCCGACGAACGCGTAGAGGTCGCCGCTGTACGGCTCGAGTCCCCACGCGGACACGATCGCGAACAGCCCATTCGTGGCCGCAGCGCATGTCGACCGGCGCCGAGGCCAGGTACGCGCGCACGCTGTGCGGCAGCGCGAACATCAGCGCCTCAACGCCTGCACGAGACGAGCGACGTAGCTCACGTCCACGTCGGCGCTGCAGCGCCGCACCACCTCGCCGAGGGCGATCTCCACGGCGGCGTCACCGACCGACGCGCGCGAAGTCCCGCCGACCTCGATCTCGATCGGCACCACGCCGGCCGGCCCGTGCTTCGCACGGGTATCACGCCGCAGCTCGCTCGACCACCACTGAAGCGTGCTGGCCGCGAGCCCCTCCCGCTCAGCGAACTCGGCCGCCTTCAGCCCGCTCTTTCGCCACCTCGCCACCGTGCTCCGCCACCACTGCCGCGTCCGCCGCTCGCTTGCCATGCGCGGATTGCACGACGCCGTCGACCGCGGACGCAAGCACGTGCCTGGTCAGACGGTTACACGCGGGGTGGCCGAAGCAATCAGGGCCTGTCCTGGTACCAGTGCCTCGCCGACCTGCGTGACGACTGGCTCGACCGGTTGCTCACCGCCTACGAGAAGATCCTCCGCGAGCACGAGTTCCTCTGCGAAATCCTCAAGTTCGAACCGCCGCTGGAGCGTGCGGAATGAGGGGATGCATCAGAGCGAAATCCTCAAGTTCGAACCGCCACTGGAGCGCACGAAATGAGGGGATGCATCAGGTACAGATACCAACAAGCACTCTAAAGTCGCTTTCTGTCAAGATCCGAATCGGGACACCGCGGGCTCTCAACTCCTCAGCCCTAATGTATTTAGAACTCTTACCCTTGCCCGCGAATCGTGAAATATCTCGATCCCCAACTACTAAGTAGTCGGTTTTCTTGCTCACAGATGTGGAGACGGAGCACCCAATGCTTGCGGCGAGTGCTGCCGCTTCCTTGCGAGGGATCGTAAGGGAACCTGTAAAAACCAACGACTGGCCGTAAAACTCTCCTTCTGGATTCCCCTCTAATGCCAGACCTGCCCGAGATGAAGACGAGCCCGAAATCGGCTGTCTCGCCCGCGTCAACCAGCCCTCGAGAGGAAGTCCAGTCCTTGCAATTGCAGCATGAACAATTGCCCCGCATGCTTTGGCATCATCCAAAGCATCATGGTGCTTGAACTCAAATCCAATCAGCCGACAAATAGCTGCAAGGCCATAGCCTGTCCTGGCGCACTCATCCCAAGCTCTCCGGGCGACACGCGCGGAATCTAGCCATATGACATCAACGGGCTCAAGTGCCCATTTCTGGACACACCTATCTAGTGCGATTCGATCGAACGGTGTATGGCTGACGCATATCTTTCCACGCAGGATAGAGCAAACTCTGGGATATACGTCCACGAACGACGGTGCAGACAAAACATCGCTTTCGTCAATTTTGTGGATGCCCGTATTGATCGGATCAAAATAGTCCTTCGGGTTGATTAGAAAACGACTTTCATTCACAAGTGTCCCGTCTCGAAAGTGCGCTGTGCCAATCTGGCAAATCGACGCCATGTCAGAGTTCGCCGTTTCAACATCAATAGCAACAAATTCCATACTACAATCTACGCTTCTTATAACACAATGAGTGGCACATCTACGCCACCTCTAGCTGTACTGTACCCGCCTTGTCAAGACACTGCCGCACTCGGGAAATGGGGTGGTCATGGTGCGTAGTGTCGGTGCCGCGGCGCTCGCGGGCGTCCAGGGCAAGCGCGCTGTGCGCACCGACCCACGACACCCGCGCCCACCGAGGGCGCTCCTCTCAGCAACGCGCGCGAGGGCGTGCACCTCACCCGCGCGCTGGGTCAGCGCGTACTCCGCCGCTCGATGAGCGCTGCCGCGGTGACCCGGCGGGCGTGTGAGCCGCTCCGAGCGCTCGGGTGGGCGGGCGGCTTCCGTAGCCACCTCCTCCTCAGGCCAGCGCGGGGGCCCGCTCTCCGAAGGCCTGCTCGAGCACCGCCTGGTCGTGTAGCCTCCGTACCTCTTCGGCCCGCGGCGAGACGCGGGCCGTCGAGCCCAGGCTCATGACGTACTTGCAGACCGCGTACCGCTTCGAGGTCAGCTCGTACTCCCGCACCCACGCCGCGCTGAACTCGGGGGTCCGGGAGCCAAGCCTGGGACGGCGAAGTCCCTCGGGGCGCACCCCCATCCTCCATGGCTTGGGGGTGAGGCGCGCCCTGAAGCACGCCTGGAGCTTGCACATGCGCGCGAAGTTGGGGTCCGCGCTGACGGCCGCGAAGAAGTCTTGCACCTCATCACTGGTTGGATCGAAGGCCGCGTGCATGGCGAGCAACCGGTAGCCCGCTGCGGTCTCATACACGCGCAAGTGCCAGCCCGGGTGCGCCTCCACCCAGGCCTCCGCCGGGCGGAGTGCTTGGGTGTCCAGTCGCGGCTCGGAGGACCGAGGACGCCCGCGCTGGATGACGAAGCCGACCGCGATCGCAACCAGCGTCCACGAGAGGCCCACCAGTAGCCGTTGATCGGCCGCGAGCCAGGCGAAGACGAGCCCCCAACCGGCGGCGACGACCAGGCCAAGGGTCAGGAACAGCGAGGCACCGACACCGGTTCGAGGAGGCACGCGCTCCGACACGTCGATGTCACAAAACAAGACATCCGGGGTGTTCAGGGAGACGGCACCGTAGCTGTTGCGCGTCAACAGCTCTCTTCCCTCACGCCGCACCGGCAGCTCGACGATCGGCACGGGCTCCGGCCCTGCCCAGGACAACCCGGCCGAGCGATACCTCGGCAGGATCTCGACCAACACGGGGCGCTGCCCGGCCTCGAGCAGCCGCTCTGCCGCGTCGAGGCGACGCTCCGCGCAGTCCCGCGCGCTCGGCTCATCAGCCTCCGACCAGCCGTAGCGTACGAGCCGCACCGTTCGCTCCCCGCTCTTCGTGTGCCGTTCGGACCGTACTAGGAAGCTGACGACGTTCATGCGCCGCGCTGAGTTTCGCTCATCGACGCTCCGAAAGACAGAGGCCAGGAGCTGGCGCGAAAGCGTGCGGTCGTACCCCAGCCGACACCCGCACTTCGTGGGTGGCGCGAGCCCTTCGCGTCGGACCACCGCGCCCCGGTCATCGGGGCTCTCCGCGCGGAGGGTCCGTGCCGCGGTCCAGTGCGAGCGTCGGAACGCAGCGCAGGCGCCGACGCCCACCGTGCCGAGCTGCGCGGACACGACGCGAGCCAAGGGCACACCCGGAGAGGGCGGCCAGATGGACGTGCCGCCCGTGCCGGAGGGCGACCTCGGAACACCTCGACGCGGCCCGCTGCGCCGCCCGGCGCGACGGCAAGGCGCACGAGGTCATCGCGCACGAGGCCGTGCCCGCGCACCTCGAGCGTGACGCGCTCACCGCGCACTACGTCGAGCACGGCCACGCGCGCCCGTTCGGCGCCGCCCCCGGCTGGCCCACGGAGCTTCGTCGCCCCGACCGCGACGAACAGGGCGCATCGGCGATCGCTAGCGCCGACCGGCGGCCCATGGCATCCTCGCCCAGCCGTGCCGACCGCTCCCTCTCGGCTCAGGGCTCGCCGACGCGCCCTGTTCGTCGCGGTGCCGAGCGCGCTCTTGCTGGTGGTGAGCGCGCTCGTCGGGCTCCCAAAGCTCCTAGCGGCGAGCAAGGCCGAGGTGACGGCGGATGATTTCTTCGCCGCTCTCACGCGAGGAGACGTCGACCGCGCCTACGGCCTGCTCTCCGAGGCGCGCCGCGCACGCATGTCGCGCGACGCCTTCGCGACCTTCGTCGACCATCCGGCGCTGCGCCACCCGACGGCTTCGGAGCTCTTCGTACCGGCGGAGACCCGCGACCAGGTACTACCGGGGCGCTGCCTCACCGGCTGGCTGACGACCGAGCGCGGAGAGTGGATGGTCCAGGCGTTCCTGGTCGAGGACGCCCCCGAGCAGTGGCGCATACGGTCGCTCGCGCTCGACGCACCCGAGAACCGCCACCCGGAGTATCTGCTCATGGAGTGCGGGTACGCCGAATGGCGCTATCGCGGCTGGCCCGGGCCGGATCGACGCACGCCACCGCTCGACTGACCGCTCGTCCATGGCGTGCCCGAAGCCTGGCCGTCGCTGCTGGCGGCTGCGATGCCTCGCCGGCTACTTCAAGCAAGCTCCGCCGAGCGAGACGCGCAGCTCTTTCCAGCCGAGCTGGGCGAGGTACACACCGGCCGCGCCTGTCAGGCCGAAGGCGCGCTTGCCCGACAGGCCGAGCTGAGCCTTCGCGACGGTGGAGGGTGAGCTCACCTCGGCGGTCGTGTGGATGGCGAGCGTCACCTCACCCTTCTTCACGCTGACCTCGACGCGGCGGTCGCCCTTCTCGCGGGGGAGCTTCTCGCGCGCGGAGGGCTCGTCGAGGTAGGGGACGCCCTCGATGCCCTTCCAGAGCTCGACGAAGCAATGCGCCTCGTCCATGGGGTAGTGGATGCCGGCCGCGACGATGGGCTTCGTCGGCACGCCGAGCGAGGGGCCGCCGGCCCCGGGCTCGGTGGGCACCTCGCCGTCGACGAAGGCGAACGCCACGCCGTCTGCGAACTTGGCGACCTCCGGGCCCTGCCTCAGCACGGCGGTGAGCTCGAGATCGCTCACGTCGATGGGCTCGGGGAGCCACGCGCCGCTCGACTGGGCCTGGGCGCTGAGGAGCTGGAGCTCGCCGCCCACGACCTTCGCGTCACCGACGAGCTTCAGCCCGGCCCAGCCGAGCGGCTCGCACTTCGCTGCGGCTGGCGCGATGGGTGCACGCTGCTCGCTGGCGGCGTCGGCCTGCTTCTTGGGCGGACGCTCCCCGCTGCCCCCCTCGGCGTCGGCCTTCTTCTCGAAGAGACCGCAGCCGGTGCAGAGGAGCGCGACCACTGCGAGTCTCTGCGAGCACCGGAGGAGCATGGGCCTTGCCGCTTAGGACACACGCCTGGTGCTCGTCAAGCCGGGTCGTCGAGGGCGAGGCAGACCGACGCTTGCGCTGGACGTGCACGAGCGGCATGCGCGCCGCGGCCGTTGGCGCGCGGGAGCTGCCGGGCGGCGCGCCGACTCCGCTCGCCTCGCTCCGCGCGCCCGCGCCCTGACCGCTGCAGCACGGAGCCGCCGCCCCTCCCGAACCCGGAGCGACGACGGCGACCGGATCGCCGGGGTGGTGACACGACGCGGAATCGTCGGAGGCGGCGCGTGGTCACGGCGGGAACGGCATCAGCCCGTCCGCCACCGCAGGGTACACGGAGCCGTCCCAGTCGTAGGGTGGGTTCATCCCGTAGTCGCCCGTGTCTCGGAAGGCGGTGACGCGCAGCGGCGGCGTCGCGCTCGTGAGCTCGGACGCGGGAACCAGCAGGCCCATGGCGTTGCCGGAGACGAACCCATGGGCGCGCGTGGCGACCGGCGTCGTCGCGCCGCCGGCGGCGCTGGTAGCGGAGAGCGACCAGACGCCCGCGGTGGTGCGGTTCGCCGCGAACCAGAGGTCCGTGCCGCTGAAGAAGTCGTTCGGGTACTGCGGCAGAGGCACGTAGTTGTCCGTCGCGACGCCGTTCGCGTCGAAGACGAACCCGTACTGGTAGCGGTTTCCCGAGTCGTTCAGCGGCATCGGCGCGCCAAGCGTCGCGATGACGGCGATGGTGTCGCCGGCGACGAGCGGGTTGCTCCCGGGCGGGCAGATGGTGAAGTCCCCGGGACCCGGTCCCGGACCACAGGTCAACGCATCGATCACGGCTTGCGCGAGCGTGAGCCGCATGGCAAAGAGGCCGGTCAGGGTGGTGTGGTCTCCGGCCACCGCCTTCGCGGGCACCAAGCTCGAGGAGTGGAGGATCTGCTGGAGCTTGAGCGTCAGGTAGCCGTTCTGCAGGACGGCGAGCGCGATGCCGAAGCGCTGCGCCAACGCCTGGGCGGACGGCGGGACCGTGGTGGACGAGCCTGCGCACTGGCAGGTCGCGTCGCACGGGCCCGCTCCGCCGCAGGCGTCCACCGCCGCCGCGGGGTCACAGCGCTCATTGCTCTGCACTTTCCCATCGCCGCAGCAGTTCATCGTCACGCTCGGCAGGCACCCGAGGCACGTCGCGCCCGCCGCCCAGGCGCTCGCGTCGGCTTGGGCGGCGTCGAACGCACACGGGCTCCCCGGCTCCCCGCGGCTCGCCAGGCATGCGTCGTAGGCGGCGACGGCATTCTTCACCGCCTGAACGAAGGCATCTCTTGCAGCCTGACGCGCCTCGTCCGCGGACGCGAGCGCGGACACCTGGGCCGGCGAGAGGCTCACCTCGGCGAGGAGGTCGCACGCGGCCGCGAAGTCCCCGCCCGCGGCGCGCTCGCTCTCGCTCGCCTGGCGGAGCTTCCCTTCGAGGCCGGCGAGCGCGTCCGCGCTGCCCTTGGCGCGGACGTGCTCGGTGAGCGCCCGCGCGGCCCCTGCCACCGCGAGTCGAGCGCCGTCGAGGCGCGCGCGCTCGGCCCCGCCCGTGCATTGGCTCGGGATGCCCTCGCTCCCCGCGCCCGTGTACGCTTGCTCGAGCTGAGCGGCCGCCGCGGCGTCGTCCTTCGCGAGCTGCTCCGCCGCGGCGCCGAGGGCCGTCTCCAGGTCGAAGCTGCAGGGGTCCACCGTCGACACCGTGACGCCGCAACCGTCGGTCTGGAGCTTGTCGAGGAAGCGCTTGCGGAGGTCGGTCAGGGTGGACTTCGCGACCTCGAGCACCGCGATCGCGTGGCGCAGGTTGCCGACGCGGAGCACCGCGCCGTGGTAGAGGGCGGCGTACTGCCCGGAGCGGATCAGCGCCTCCTCCGCCTTCAACTTCTGGTACTCGAGGAAGTAGACCGGGATCATCTTGACGACGCTCTTCAGCACCGACTCGAGGGTGTCTCCATTGCGCTGCGGGACGCGCTTCTTCACGCTCTCGACGAACTCCTTGGTGAACTCCTTCAACCCGAGCCCTTCCGAATGGCTCGACACCATGTCGCGGAGCACGCTGGTCACGGTCCCCACGGCGAGCCCGCCGCCGACGTTCTCCACGGTCGCTGCCGTCATCGACTGCGGCGCGGGGATGATGTGGTCGGACGCGAGCTCACCGAGCAGGTTGTCGATCGCGCCCTTCAGCGCCTCATTCGGCCCCTTGGTGGTAAAGTCGTAGCCGGTCTCCGCGATGAGGAGCAGGGTCTTCACGACTTCCATGGAGACGACGTCCTCGGCGAGCAGGAGCTGACGGCCGGCGGCCTCGTTGCCGGCGGCGACGTTCAGCCGAGCCAGCCGAGCGAGCTCGATCTCCGCGGCGGCCAGGTTCGCGCGGGCGATGCCGAGGGTGGAGTCGACGCCGCTTGCCGCCCGCAGGAGGTAGCGCACGAGCGCGTCGCGGTCAGCCTGGGCGAGCGAGCAGGGACAGCCCGCGATGAGCTCTTCATAGAGCGCCTTGGCGGCCGCCAGGTTCTCGGTCAGCTCGCGCGCAGACGCCTGGTCTGCCGCGACCAGGGCCCCCCCGAGCGGCGTGCTCACCTCGGAGGTCGCGGTGGACTTGCGCGCGAGCGCCTTCTGCGTCGGGTCGAGGGGAGCGACGGCGCCAGGGAGCACGAGGGCGGAGAGGGCCGGCAGCGCGGGGCCGCTGAGCTGGAAGCGTGCCACGTCCCCTCCGGGCAGGGTCGCGTCCCAGGGGAGCGACATCGACAGCAGCCGTCGGTCGGTCGGCGTGGTCGAGACGATGAAGAGCTGGCGCCCCGCCGCCTTCGAGGGATCGATCGGCGAGAGGTCGGCCGGGATCGAGTCGACCGGCTCGAGGTAGAGGTTCTCCGGCAGGATCTTGGCCAGGTGGGGCGTGTTCGGGTGGCCGACGTTGCGTGCGAGGGGGCGGCCGTCGGCGCGGCAGACGGCGAAGCGCGGCGGCGCGGCGGCGTACGCCGCGTGCGCGGCGGCCGCGGGCATCAGGGAGGCGAAGAAGCTCTCGGCCTCGCCCGGCTCTCCGACATCGCAGAAATCGGAGAGGTCGACGCGGGCGTCCTGGTTCACGTCGAACAGCCCGAAGCTCACCTCGCTCGTGTAGAGGGCGAGCGACGTGAGCAAGGCGACGTCCACCTCGTCCGACGCGCCGCTCTGGTCGAGATCCACCGCGGGCGGCGTGCCGCCGCGGAGCTTCGCGCGCGCGACGGCCCCGGCGAGGGAGCGCGCGTCGGAGAACGACACCAAGCCGTCCCCGTCCAAGTCGAGCGGCGTGAGGTCGCCCTCGAGCGCTTCGGAGAGTCGCTCGAGATCGCGCGCATCGGCGACGCCGTCGTGATTCCAGTCGAAGGCGCCCGGCGACAGGTCCGGCGTGAAATCTCCGGCGGCGTTGGCTCGCAGCGCGCTGGCGGTACGAGCGATGGCGCTCGCCGAGCGCGGCCGCGCCTCTCCGGCGACGATGGAGAACGCATAGGCGTCCTGGGCGTCCACGACGCCGTCGGGCACCAGATCGCAGTGGAGGCCGTCCAGATCCGCGTGGGCGGCGACGCACCCCGCGAGCGCGGTCGCGTCCGCGGCGTCGAGGTCACGGTCACCGTCCACGTCGAAGCGCTCGAGGAGCGCATCGAGGGTCACTTCGTTCCAAGTGAGCTCGGCGAGCGAGGCGACGGCCGCGTCGGCGGGCGGCGCCACGAAGGCGGAGCCCGGCGGGCGCGCTGTCGGCTCCCCGGAGTCGCCTCCGCAGCCCGCCGCGGCGAGGAGCCACGCGGCCAGCGCCACCGCGGCGCGCCGGGTGACGTCAGTAGCTCGCATAGTGGATGGAGTAATCGTAGGTGTCGTAGTAGCTGATGTGCGGGTGGCCGGCGGCGTCGATGGCGATGCTCGGCACGTTGCCGCCGTTCGCCACGACGTGAGAGACCCACGCGCCCCCTTCCGGGCGCCCGAGGTAGAGGGGTCTTCCGCCGCCGGCGTAGCCGACGACGTAGGGCGTCGCAGCCGCGTCGACCGCGATCTGCGCGTTGTTGAGCGCGAACCCTACCGACGCCGGTGTGCCCCACGTCGCGCCCGTGCGCTTCACGTAGAGTCGCGACGCCGCAACCACGTAGACCAGGTGAAGGTCGCCTTGGGAGTCGATCGCCAGGTCGGTCTGGTCGAAAGCGCTGCCCGACGCCGGGTCGAACGTGCTCACGGTGAAGCTCCCGCTGGTCCCCGACGCGAACACGCTCCCATCGGGGTTTCCCGCGGCGGTGAACACGACGCCGCCGGCGCCGATCACGATCGAGGGACCAGAACCGGTGCTGCCAGGGATCGCCTCGGCGTCGAAGCTGGTGCCATTCCAGTGCGCGTAGCCGTGCTGGGGCCCGGAGAGGTTCTGGAACACCGCGTGCGGCGCGCCGGTCGCGTCGAGCGCGAGGTCCAGCCGCGTGTTCACCTCCACCGCTGGGGCGACGTCCATCGTCGTCCAAGAGCCGCCCTGTTTCTTCGCGTAGCGGAGCTTCTTGGTCGTTGCGTTCCGGTAGAGCACGTGCGGGACGTCGCCGGGCCCGAACGCCAGCCGGGCCGCCCCGCCGGGCTCGAAGCCCTCCTCGATGGGCTCGGACGTCCAAGACGCGCCCTGCTTCGTCGCGTAGTACATGCCGTCCGATGTGCCGGCGTGGACGATGTGCGGCGCCGACGCGGAGTCGAGCGCGATCGCGTTCGCGGTCGCGAACATCCTCATGGAGCGAACTATTTCGTTCACCTTCGGAGTGGTGACGTCCACGAGCGTGCCGCCGGCGCCCGCCGCCCCGACGCTCCCCGCGGCCCCCGCCATCCCGGCGCTCCCGGACACGCCCGCCGAGGCGCCGGCGCCGGCCGCCCCGGCGCTGCCGGAAACTCCCGCCGCGCCGGCCGCCCCGGCGCTGCCCGATGCCCCACCGGTGCCCGCGGCCCCGCCGGCGCCCGACGTCCCGCCGCTCCCGGAAGTCCCGCTACCACCGCTGGCGCCCGACGCACCGCCGCCAGCGGCCCCGCCGGTCGCGCCGGCGCTCCCACCGCCGCCGGGCCCATCGTCGGAGCCGCTGCCGCAGGCCGCGAGCGCGATCGCTGCCGTCGCCGCGACGCCCCAAACCCAACCCTTCACTCTCGGCATCCCAGGAGTATACGGGGGGGGGGGCGCCCTTCAATCCCCCGATCGGGGGATTGAAGGGCGCGGGTCCCCCGTTCATGCGCTGACGGTCTTCCGTGCCCCTGGAACCTCGTATCGATTGGCGGAGTGAAGGTACCGATCGATCTCGATGAAGGTGGCTCTGCTCGGACTCTTGTCCGCCGGGATGGTGGCGTGCGGCGAGGGCGACGACGGTGGTGGCGGCAGCTCCACCGGGACCTGCGCGAGCACGTGCGCCCAGTCCATCGCGCTCGCGTGCCCGCAAGGCGAGCACGACCAGGCGGCCTGCGAGGCGAGCTGCAACAGCCAGCGGTCGGCGTGCTCGTCCCAGAAGCTCGACGCGGCGTTCCAGACCTATCTCGACTGCATCCAGAGTCACCCCATGGATGCGGCTCGACGACCGAGGCGCCCACGAGCCCGGCCTGCGTCCAGCAAGGACTCGCGCTCCTCAGCTGCACGATGCCGAGCGGCTGAGCCACCACCACCGGCATGCGCGTGCTCGGCTTCAGCGCGGGCGGGGTCGCTGGTGACGACGCTCGCGCGGCTCTCGTCGTCGACGGCGGGCGTGCCCTTGCGTCACGAGCGGGCGAGCTGTGCCACGTCGGCGGCGTCGCACCGCTCGGCTGGGTGCGTCGCGCGGGGCAAGGCGCCAACATCGCCCCGCGATCGGCGCGCTCACTGGCACGTGGCCGTGTCGGGGCGGACGCTCGGGATGCCTGGCGAGACCGTGCATGACGTCATCCCGACCGACGCACAATCGAGGCGCTCGACGCGACCCTCGATGCACACCTCGAGCGTCGTGCCGTCACAGCGTGTCGTGTTGGCATAGCCCGTGGCGGCCGTGCAGTCCGACGCAATAGGGACACAGCGCGCGACGTTCTTTTCATCGAGCGCGCACTTGCGACCGACGGCGGCGCAGCCCGACCGAACCTCGCTGAGGCTGTCGCCCTGCCCGGCGCAGAGGACGGCGGTGTCTCCTTCACACTGCGAGCCCAGCGCGGCGCACGGCTTCGACTCGGCGAGGCAGGCGGCCGCGCGCCCGTCCGAGAGGCACGTCGTGCCGGCCGGGCAGTCCGAGCGGAGCTCTCCCGTGCCGCCGCCTGCCTTAGGGCGACACACGACGCGCGTGTTGCCGTCGCAGCGAGCGTCGCTCGTGCACGCGGGCGCAGAGGCGGGCTGCACGCAGACCCCGCCGCTCCCGCTAGGTTCACAGGTCGCGCCGACGAGGGCGCAGTCGAAGATCGGCGGCTGCTCGCTGCGGCCCGGGGATGAGCACGCATAGGCGATCGTCCCCTGACACGATCCAGCCACCGTGCCCTTGCACGTCCCCCCGAAGCGCGTACAGGCGAGGTACTCGGAGCAAGTCTTCGCCGTCCTCGCGCACTCGAACATCCTCTCGTAGCGGTGGGTTTGCTCCGGGGCCTCCGTGACGTGGCCGTAGAGGCGCGCCTTGAGCACGCTCTCGACGCACGTGTCGGCGGCGAGGCCGAGCGGCGACTCGTTCCCACACGCGTTGTTGAGCATGCACACGCGCACCACGTCGCTCGTCGTGGGCGATGAGCCTCCGTCGGGCGAAGCCCCCCCCCCGTCCCCCGGCGGCGAGCCAGAGTCGTCGTTGGACGTGCCGCACGCGACACCGCCAAGGAGCCCAAGCATCACTGAGAAGAAGACGCACGCGGCCGAGGATTTCATTATGGCGACCACGGTATCGGTGGCCGCGAGCCGAGACCATCGCATGTCCATGGGAGTCGCCGAGCAGGCCGGGGTCGACGCCGAGCCCTCCGTCGCGACACGTGGCCCTCGTGCCGGAGCGAACGAAGCGCCCGCGGGCGAAGCTCGCGGCGGCGGCGCAGACCGAGCCGACCACTGCGACACCGAGCCCCGCCGCGAGGCCCACCCCCGACCCCACGCCGCGTCTCGTACGCCCCCCCGCACGGCCCTGCGCGTCGCGCTGGCGCCCGCGGCCCAAAGCGGCGAGGATGAGCCCAGCGATCATGTCCGCTTATCGCCTTTGGGTTCGCTTCTCGAGGAAGAACCTCCTGAGCGCCCAACCGCGAGGCGGAGTATCGGTGATCCTACAGTGTCTCCTCCTCGCGGCGGTGCTGGCCATTCCCCAGGTCGAGCGCGTCGTCGGCGTGCGCGCGCTCTACTCGGCGCCCATCGTGATGGGGTACGCGCTCTGGATCGCCATCGCCGAGCGGTGGCTCGTCCCGCGCGCACGGACGGAGAAGCTGGCCTTCGATCTCCTCAACGTCGGTGACGTCTTCCTCGGGGTGGCCGTCGTCGTCGCGCTGCCCCTCGCGAGCGGCGAGCCCACGAGCCCACTCTGGGTGTTCGCGGTCATGTTCGCGGGGATCAACGGCGCCGACTACGACTATGGCCCATCGTGGATCGTCCTCCTCGCCCACACGCTCTCGCCTCTCCTCGGCATTCCGGTCTATTGGATGGCGGGCGCGAGCCCCTCTTCGGCCATCGGCGGCCCCGTCTTCATCGCGGTCACGTGCTTGGTCGTCTATCATTATAACGCGATTCGCCGCACCGATGTCCGTCAAGCCCTCGCCGAGCGAGACGAGCTCGAGCGCGCCCTCGCGCAGGAGCGGGCCCTGCGCGAGCGGGAGCGGCTCGCGCGCGACCTGCACGACTCGGTGGGGGCGAGCCTGTCGACCGCGGCGCTCTACGCCGACCTCCTCGCCAAGCGGACGGATCCGGAGAGCGTCCGCAGCGCCGCCGAGGCGATCGCGGAGGCCACGCGCGGTGGGCTCGTCGAGCTGCGGGGGCTGCTCGACGCGCTGGCTCCCGATGAGCTCGACGCCCGGGCCTTTGGTGACGCGCTCCGCGTCCACGCGCGACGCGTCGCCGCCTCGGCGGGGCTCGACGCCCTCGTGGAGCTCGAGGGGGAGCCGGGCGTCAAGCTGCCCTCGGCGCTCCGCTTCGGCATCGCGCGCGTGTTTCAAGAGGGCCTGAGCAACGCCGTCAAGCACGCCGGGGCTCGGCGCCTCGTCGCCCGCCTCTCGGTGCACGGAGGGCTGGCGCGGTTGGAGCTCGAGGACGACGGGGTCGGGTTCGAGCCCGCCGCGGAGGCCGCCGGGCGGGGCGTGAAGGGGATGCGGGCGAGGACGCAGGAGCTCGGCGGTCGCTTCGAGATTGGCAGAGGGTCGGCGGGTGGGACGCGCATCGTCGCGGAGCTGCCGCTCGGCGCGGCGCAGCGAGCGCTGAGCGAGTAAGCCCACGACGCCGCTCAAGGGGGGGTCACCGTGAGCGGCAGCGCGTTGCTGTTCCCGATGCCCTCGATCCCAGCGACGACGTCGAGCGTAGCGGGCGCAGCGATCACGTTGGCGGGCACCGTCACCGTCCAGCCCTCCCCGGGGAAGAGCTGCGCTGCTCCCACGTAGATGATGCGGAAGCCCCCCTGGGCGAGGTCCGTCCCAGCGACCGTGAGCTGAAAGCTCCCCGAGCCAGCGACGACGCTGCTCGGCGTGATCGAGGTGAGCGTCGGTAGGGCGAAGACGGTCGCCGTGCGCGCGGCGCTCGCGCCTCCGCCGGGCGCGGCGTTGACGACCTCCACGAGCAGCGTGCCAGCCTGCGCGACCAGCGAGTCCGGGACGGTGACGACGAGCGTCGTCTCGATGTACGATACGACGGGCAACCAGGTCGACGTGCCTACCTCGCGGACGCTCGAGTAGGCGCCGAAGCCCGAGCCGGTCAAGGTGAGCGTTTGCCCGCTCTCACCTCGCTTCAAGGGCGAAGAAGAGGTGAGGCTCGTGAGCTGCGGCGTGGGGTTGCCCGCGACCACCTCGAGCGTCGCCGTCGTGGAGGAGCCACCGCCCGGCGCCTGGTTCGTGGCTCGAATGACGACGCTGGCGGGCGCCTCGAGCAGGGAGCGCGGGATGACGACGCGCGGCTTCTGCGTTATGGCGTACGGATATTGAAACTCGAGGGGGGAGACCTCGCTCCCGACGACGGCCTCGATGCGAGTGGTCGGCAAGAGGCCCGTGCCGCCGAGCTCGAGCGCGATGGGCGCCGTCCCCACACCGAGCACGGACGGCGTGAGCGAGGTGATGCCCGCCGGGGGGTTGCTGCCCGAGATCGTGAGCGCGCCCGGGCCGCTGGCGCCGCCGCCGGGACCTGGGTTGACGATTCGCACGGGGAGGTCGCCGGCGGTGAGGGCACTATAGGTGCTAACGCTACAAGTGACCTGGCCCTGATTCGCGTAGCCGAGGTTCGCGGGGAAGGGGCCGAGATAGCAGGTCGCTCCGCTGAGGAAGCCGCTGCCCGTGACGGCGAGCGTGGTGTTCGTCGGCGTGTTCTGGGGGACGGTGGCCGGGAGCACCGAGGTGATCGTCGGCGCGGGGTTTCCGCTCCTGACCACCGCGAGCGTGAGCGCGTTGGACTCGCCGACGCGCGGCGTGAACGCCGTGATGGTCACGGTGCCTGCGGCGGCGAGGTGGCTCGCTGGAACGAGCGCCGTGAGGGCGAGGCCCGAGTACCTGTACGTCGGCAGGTCGACCCCGTTCGCGCGGAGGATCGTCGCGCCCGTGGGGCCGTGGCTGTCGAGGAAACCGACGGTGATCGGCAAGTCTCCCGAGCCCCTGAGGACCTCCGTGGTGCTCAGTCTCTGCAGCTGGGGGCCATCGTCGAGCCCGCCGCCGTCCCCCGTCCCAGCGTCACCCGCGCCACCGTCCCCCGTCCCAGCGTCGCCCGCGCCGCCATCCTCCGGGCTCGCGTCCTGGGCGTCCGTGCTCGCGTCGAGCGGGGGCCCCGAGTCGGCCCCGCCCTCTTCGACGCCGCCGTCCCCAGGAGCGCTCGCCTCCCCGACGTAGCCCGTCGAAAAATGCGTCACCTTCGCGACGATGGCGCCCGCACGGAGGGTGCCGCCCACGTCCTCGTAGGCGCTCGGCTCATCGCTCTTGGACCAGTAGACCGCGAGCGGCTTGGAGAGCGCCACTGCCGGTACGTCGAACGAGACGCTCGCCGGCAGATCGAAGGTGAGCCCCTCCGGGTCGAAGCGATAGAGCGACGTGTAGGCGACACCGGGGGCGGGCTGCCCGGTCCGCGTCACCGTGACGAGGCTGTCCTCCGAGAGAGCGCCCGCGGGGATGGCGAGCCGCAGCCCAAGGACGTCGATCTCCCCCCCCTCGGCACCAATCGTCGCGGACGCGGTCGCCGGCGCCCCGCCCTCCGTCCCTGAATCCCTGCCGCCGCCCGTGCCGCCCGCGCCGCCCGCGCCGCCCGCGCCGCCCGCGCCGCCCGCGCCGCGGCCGGTGGCCTCCACCGAGCTCGAGCAGGCCGTGACCGCGAGCGCGGCGAGCGCCGTGACGCAGGCGATGGACGAGAGCCGTTGCGCGAGGAGATGCTTCATGCCCCGAGCATCAACCCTCACGCCTGCGGACGAAATCGCATGAACATGTGACCCACGAGGAGACGCGCTAGGGGCGTACCCACCCTTCCTTCAGCGCGATGAACGTCGCCTCGGCCTTCGTCGAGACCTCGAGCTTGCCGTAGATGTGGCGCACGTGGGTCTGCAGGGTGCTGACGCTGATGGCGAGCGCCTTGGCGGCGTCGCCATAGGAATGGCCCCGCACGAGCAGCTCGAGGACGTCCTGCTCGCGCACGGTCAGCGGCGAGGGCAAGGGAGGGCGGCTCCGCTCGCGCATCGTCGTGAGCAGGTGCCGCGCGACCGACGGTGAGATGGGCGACAGGCCGCTCGAGAGCTGCGTCAGCGCGCTCGCGAGCTCCTCGAGGGGGACGCCCTTGAGCAGATACCCCTGTGCCCCGGCCTCGATGGCGCCGACGATGTCCGCCGGGTTCTCGAAGACCGTGAGCACGAGCACCGGGAGCTCAGGCCACCGTGCGCGGAGGGCGCGGATGGTCTCCGTCCCGCTCATCCCCACGAGGCCGAGATCGACGATCGCGGCGTCGAACGAGCGCTCGCCCGCGAGCTGCACCGCTTGCTCGCCCGTGGCGCAGGCGGCAGCGACGTCGAAGCCTGCGGCAACGAGCCCGCTCGACAACGCCTCGCGGAAGCCAGCGTGATCTTCGACGATGAGGAGCTGCATCAGCGCGCGATCCCGCGGAAGACGATGCTCGTTCCGTAACCCACGCGGGACTCGATGTCCAGCGTGCCCCCGAGCCGCGACGCGCGTCTTCGCAGCGAGGAGAGCCCGTGCCCCTCGCGGACGGAGCGCGGGTCGAAGCCCTCACCGTCGTCGCGCACGACGAGGCGGAGGTCCGGTCCCAAGGAGAGCTGGACGAAGAGCCGCGTGGGGGCTCCATGCTTCAGCGCGTTGGCCGCGGCCTCTTCGGCGAGCTTCATGAGGTGGTGGGCCTGGCCCCCCTCCAGCGTGCCGTCTGCCCGCTCGCACTCCAGCTCGAGGGTGACGCCGGATGCCGCGCAGCGGCTCTCGAGCCACGTCCGGAGGTGGTCGACGATGGGCTCATGGCGGACGCGGCCATCGCTCAGGGTGGCGACGGCAGCGCGCAGCTCGCGCATGGCGTCACGTAGGCTCTTCTCGGCTCGCTCGAGCGCCACGCGCCCCTCCTCACCGCTTGCGCTCTTGCCAAGCTCTTGCCAGAGCGCGGCCTCCGCGAGCGCCGCGCCGAGCGTGTCGTGGAGATCGTCGGCGATCGCGAGCTTCTGCGCGTCCTCCGCTTGCTTGACGCGAAGCTGCGCGATGAGAGCGCGCTCTGCCCGCGCCCTTCGCGCGTAACCCGCCAAGAGCACGTACGCGAGCCCCGCCAACCCGGAGATGATGCCGAGTAGAGCGACGCCGTCTTGCCAGCTCGAGATGCCGAGCCGGGCCCAAGCCGATGCCGCGAGCAGGGGTGAGGCCATGGCGAGCAAGGCGACGTACACGGACGGAGACGCGTTGAAGCTAGGGATCGCAAGATACAGGAAATAGAGCGGCCAAACGAGGAGCACGAAGCGGCCCGGGCTCACGCAAAGCGTCGCGACGACGAGAAAATTCATCGTCAGCACGAGGCTCGTGTAGCCCCGCATGCCGACGAACCGAGAGATCCGCAGGTGCACCTCGCCACCGAACACCAGCGCGTGGGCGAGGAGCGCGGCGGCGCAGAGCCCGGGAGAGAGGCCCGTCCGGCGCCGCACGAAGGGGAGCTCGGTGAAGAGGACGAACGCGAGGAGGATCGGGACGTATCGCCGCCAAAAAAAACCGAGAGAGTGGTCGGCGCCGTAGACGTCGTCGTAAATTCTAGGGAAAAGCTCCCACTTCGTCGGGCTCGCTGAGCCTAGACTTCGCCCCATGGGGCGACCGCGCACTGTCGAAGTTGCTGGCATGATCGCGGCTGGGGCATGAATTCAGCGCCCAGCTCGCCCGTCATCAGTGGTTGATGAACACCAACCGCGAGCGCGAGCGCGAGCGGGGCACCTGAACGGTGCGACGGGCGGCGCGGGGATGCAAGACGGCATCGGGCAGCGGCTGGCAACGCGTAGGAACGCGTGTGCGCCGCGCGGACGTCACGGCACGCTGCCGCGGAGCCGACGCTCAGAGCCTGTCTGCCGTGGGTGGGCTGGTCGCCTTCGACGGCTTCCCGCAAGGGGAGCGCTTCGGAGCGCAGCTCGCTTGGCGGTTCGGGCACCTGAAGCAGGGGTGGCGCGTGGTCTACCCGATGCACCCTCAGCTGCAGCTGCCGATCGAGCTCGCGGTGGTCGGTGCGCACCGCGTGTTCGACCTGGAGTGGCTCGCGCTGGATCCGTTCTTGGTGCACCTCGCCGGCGGCGCGGTGCCGAGCGTGGAGGTGCTCTACGACGGTCTGCGGCGCCTCGAGCCGGACGAGCGGGAGGCCCTCGAAGACCTCGTGGCGGAGCAAGGTCTGTTCCAGCGTCGCGAGCGAGGGCTGTGCTCGGTGACGCTCGACATCGACAGCACGGTCGAGCCGCTCTTCGGCGAGCAGGAGGGCGCGCTGCCTGGCTACAACCCGCACTTCCACGGTCGCCCCTGCTACCACCCTCTGTTGGCGCGTGTGGCGGAGACGGACACGGTGATCGGAGCACGCCTGCGGCCCGGCGACGCTACGCTGGGCGAGGCCGACGTCGATGACATCGCGCCATCGGTCGACCGCGGACGTGCGGCTGCACCTGGAGCGCTCGTCACGGCGCGGATCGACTCCGCTGGCGATGGTGCGGTCATTCTCGGCGCGAGTCACCGCCGTGGCGCAGCGAGGAGCCGCGCGCCCCACGGTACCGCCCGGCGCTGGCCCGGCGCGAGCGACGGGGTCGTGGCGGCGGGCGCGACGAGCGCGCCGGAGGCGCTCCGTCGCGCCGGGCCCGAGTGCGCCCCAGGGCGTACTATCCGCGCATCCGGATAAAAGACTTGACAAGCTCGGGCGGTGGCGGCATCCTCGCGCTCGCCATCGAGACCGGCAGAGGGACAGGCCCTTTGAAGCCGGGGCAACCAGCGGGCGCGCCAGCGCTGGCCAGGTGCCAAATCCTGCGGAGGCCCCAGGGGTCTCCGAGAGATGGTTCGTCCCGCGGTCACGCGTGACGAACGTGGGCCCCCACGGGCTCGATGGCGATCCCCCTCACCAGGAACCTCGCCATGAGCCCCGCCCTCGCTCAGTCTCGCTCCACGCCCGAGCGCGCGCTCGCCTCCGCCACGCCGAGCGCGCGGCGCGGAGAGCTGTCGCGCTCGCTGCGCCTGCGCTACGCCGGGCAGCGCTCTGTCACGCTGCGCTACGAGCTGCACGGCCCTCGCGCGGCCCCGGTGGTGCTGCTCGCTGGGGGCATCTCGGCCCATCGCCACGTCGCGCCGAGCGCCCGCTTTCCGGAGGCCGGCTGGGCGGACGCGCTGGTGAGCGCAGGCCGCGCGCTCGACCCCTCCCGGTATCGGCTCTTGGCCGTCGACTACCTGGGCGCGGACGGCCAGCTCGACGCGCCCATCGACACCGCCGATCAAGCCGACGCCCTGGCGCTGCTGCTCGACGCGCTGGGCGTCGCGCGGCTCCACGCCTACGTCGGCTACTCTTACGGCGCGCTGGTCGGGCTGCAGTTCGCCGCGCGGCACGCGGCGCGCCTACGGCGGCTGGTCGCGGTCAGCGGCGCGCACCAGCCGCACCCCTACGCGGCGGCGTGGCGCGCGCTCCAGCGGCGGGCGGTCGCGCTCGGCCAGCACCAGCACGCCGACGCGCAGGGCCTGGCGCTGGCGCGACAGTTCGCGATGCTCAGCTACCGCACCCCCGAGGAATTTGCCGAGCGCTTCGCCGCCGCGCCGCGGCTCGTCGACGGCCGCGTGCGCTGCGCCGCCGAGGACTACCTGGACGCCGCGGGCGCACGGTACGTGGCCCGCACGCCGCTCACCGCCTACCTCCGCCTCTCGGAGTCCATCGACTTGCATCGCGTGGATCCTGCGACCATCGGCGCTCCGGTGACGGTGGTCGCCGTCGACAGCGACCGCCTGGTGCCGCTCGGCGACTCCGCCACGCTCGCGCAGGCCCTCGGCGAGCGCGGCGAGCTGCGCGTGCTCCGCTCGCGCTACGGCCACGACGCCTTCCTCAAAGAGCCTCGGCTCGTCGACCCCATCCTCGCCGAGGCCCTCGGCACCTCCGGAGCCCTACCATGACCCACCTCAGCTCTCCCGCGAACGACGCCGCCCGCTGCCTGCCCGCCACCTGCGCCGTGCGCGCCGGCATCGACCGTGACCCCGCCTACGGCGCGGTCACTCCACCCGTCGTGCTGTCGAGCAACTTCAGCTTCGCAGGCCTCGGGAGCAAGCGACGCTACGACTACACGCGCAGCGGCAACCCGACCCGCGATCTGCTCGGCGGCGCGCTCGCGGAGCTGGAGGGCGGCGCGGGCGGCGTGGTCACCGCCACGGGGATGGCCGCCATCACGCTGCTGCTCAGCGCGCTGCTCGAGCCGGGAGAGCGCCTGGTGGTGCCGCACGACGCCTACGGCGGGAGCTGGCGGCTGTTCCACGCGCTGGCGGGCAAGCGCCACTTCGAGCTCATCACCGCCGACCTCGGTGACCCTGCCTCGCTCGCCGCCGCGCTCGCGCGGGCGCCGAAGCTGGTGCTGGTGGAGACGCCGTCCAACCCGCTCTTGCGCATCACGGATCTTCGGGCGGTCATCGAGGCGGCTCACGGGGTGGGCGCGCTGGTGGCGGTGGACAACACCTTCCTGTCACCCGCGCTGCAGCGCCCGCTCGACTTCGGCGCCGACGTCGTGCTGCACTCGACGACGAAGTACATCAACGGCCACAGTGACGTGGTCGGCGGCGCGGCGGTGGCGCGCAGCCCCGAGCTGCACGAGCGGCTCGGTTGGTGGGCGAACGCGCTCGGGCTGACGGGCTCGCCCTTCGACAGCTTCCTCACCCTGCGCGGGCTGCGCACCCTGGAGGCTCGCCTGCGCGTGCACCAGGACAACGCCATGGGCATCGCGCAGCTGCTCGACGCCCACCCATCGGTGCGCAAGGTCTACTACCCGGGCCTGCCCTCGCACCCGGGGCACGCGCTCGCCGCGAGCCAGCAGGCCGGCTTCGGCGCCATGCTCAGCTTCGAGCTGCGCGGCGGCGAGCCCGCGGTGCGCGCCTTCCTCGGGGCGCTGCGCTGGTTCACCTTGGCGGAGTCGCTCGGCGGCGTGGAGAGCCTGATCGCGCACCCGGCCACCATGACGCACGCGGCCATGAGCGCCGAGGCGCGCGCGGTCGCCGGCATCGGCGACGGCCTCTTGCGGCTCTCGGTCGGCATCGAGGCCAAGGAGGATCTGCTGGCGGACCTCGGCGCCGCGCTCGCCGCTGCGGCGCGCGCGGTGGCCGAGCCTCCTCACCGGGCGGCGGCGCCGTGAGCGCGCTGCTCGCAGGGGCGGGGCGTCCCCGGGCCGTCACGCGCGCCGCCGCGCCCCGCTGCGCCGCGCGGCCGGCGCCGCTTCACCGCGGCGGCACCGGCGCTATCCTTCCGAGGTTGAGGCCCCCAGGGTACTGGTAGCTCGTGTAGTCGCCGTAGCCCATCACCTGCAGGCCGACGGGCGCGGAGGCCTCGAGCCGATGCGCGCCGCTGCCGGCTGGCAAGCCGACGCGCGCCACGCCATAGCCGGAGCCGATCGGCGTCGGCGTGACGCTCAGCGCGGCGCCGTCGAGCTGCAGCGTGGCGTCGAGCGGCATCACCACGTCCGCGTAGCTCACGGCATAGTCGTCCGGCGCGAGGAAGATGTACTCGAGCCGGTACTGCTCCACGGTCGTCATGGTGCTCTGCGAGGGGTCACCGAGGCGAGCCCCGCTCATGGGCCCTGCGCCGTGCTGGAAGGAGGCCACGATGAACTCATGGTCTCCCACGACCTCGAAGTCCGAGCTCACCGAGTCCAGCTGGACGAACTGCCCCGCGTCCAGCGTCGCCGGTCCCCCGGGGTTGCCGGAGGGGTACCTGAGCCGCGTGCCGTCCACGTTGCCGTAGAGGCGCACGGTGTGGACGCGCGCTTGCCCGTCCGGCCCGGTGGGGCGCGTCACGAAGTAGCGGCGCCCCAGCGTCTCCGCTGGCAGCACGCTCTCCTCCAGGTGGTCGCAGGCCTCGAGCTTCGCCGGCACGTTGGTGCAGGCGATGCCGCTGATGACCTGCACCGGCTTGGTGGCGCGCACCAGCGTGCCGCTGAAGTCGCTGCTGGGGGTCCCGACCACCATCACCACGTCCCCCGCGCTCACGCGAAAGCGCGCCGTGCCCCCCGGACCCGTCGCGGGCACGCCGCCGCCAGCGGCGATGGAGGCGGTGGCAGAGAGCTGCACCGTCACGTCCGTGTCCGCGACGGTGCCGGTCACCGCGAAGTACGCGGGGAAGGTGAAGCTCGACGGGTTGGGGTTGCCCGGGTCGCCCTCGTCCGGGCGCGTCCAGGGCGCGCTGCCCGCCACCCGGTAGGTGCCGGTGAGCGCCGTGGACGGCAGCAGCAAGGAGGCGTCGTTGGTGTAAGAGAAGCAGGCGCTGCTCGGCGTGCAGCGCTGACTCTGGCAAAAGCTCCAGTCTTTGCCGGGGGGGCCGCCGCGCCCGGCGTACTCGATGGCGTTGAACTGGTAGACGGCGACCGGCCGCGTGGAGGTGAGGTGATAGGCGCCGCCGCGCGCGTTGACGGTGTTGACCTTCACCCAGGTGGGGCAGTTGTTGTCCGGCTGCCCCGCGAGCCAGGTGACCGATTTCAGCTCGGGCACCCAGGGCAGGTACAGCTTCGTCAGCCCCTTGGGCGCCACCGTGGCCGTGGTGACCACGGCGCCGTTGCGCTCCACGCGCAGCTCCGCCGGAGCGTCCCCGGTGTTCGCGACCACCACGGCGAAATCGAAGCTGGGCGCCACGACGTTGTCGGTGACGGTGGGCCAGAACTCACAGCCGACGTAGGTCTGCCCGGCCTCCGCCTCCTCGCAGGTCCGCGGATCCGGGATGACGAGGCCGGCGCCGCCGCTGCCGCCAGCGTCGACGCCCACCGCTCCGCCCGCCGCCGCGCTGCCCGCGCCGCCGCCGCCGCCCTCGCCCTCCACGGACCCGCTCGCCGAGCAGCCCGCGCCCACCGCCAGCGCCCCCATCACCCACGTGAACACCTGCTTGCAGCGCATCGCTCCTCCTCGGCAGGCCTCGCCGCCCGCGCTGCAGCCTAGCAGCCACCGCCCGACGGCGCGCCCGCAACGCCAGGGTGGGCGCCCGAGGCCCTCGCGCTGACCTCAAGGGCGCTGCGGCGCGCCCGCGTCTGGGCTATCCTCCGTGAGCGTGCGCGCTGACCAGACGCGCGGAGAGGGACTGGGCTCATGGACGCTGCCGAGGTCACGCGGGTCGATGTCTTGGTGATTGGGGGTGGGCTCGCCGGGCTCACCGCGGCCGTGGGCCTGCGCGGCCATGGTCTGCGCACGCTGGTCCTCGAGGCGGACGAGGTGCTGGGCGGCCGCGCGATGAGCTACGTGGACGAGCGGACGGGCGATCCGGTGCACATTGGCCCGCACATCCTGCTCTCGGAGTACCCCAACATGCTGGCGCTGCTCGAGCAGTGCGGCACCCGTGAGAAGGTGGTGTGGCAGACGGGGCGCTTCATCCGCATGGTGGACGGCCAGCGCGAGACGGACATGACCATGGCGGACCTGCCGCCGCCGCTCCACTACGCGCCCAGCGTGCTGGCAGATCCGGCGCTGGGGCACGCCGACCGGCTGAGCAACCTGCGCGTCTCCCTCTTGGCCGCGCGGCTCTCCCCCGAGGACGTGCTGCGCCTCGACAACGTGAACGCCGCGGCGTTCCTGCGCTCCATGGGGGTCACGGAGTGGTTCATCGATCGGTTCTGGCGCTTCAGCGCCATGTCCATCATGAACGTGCCGCTGGAGCTGTGCTCGGCCGGCGCGCTGCTGCGCTTTTATCAGGGGCTCATCGGGCACCGACACTACCAGGTGGGCTTCCCGGACGGTGGGCTGGGCGAGCTGTTCGCGCCGAGCGCGCGGCGGCTCATCGAGGCGGAGGGGGGTGAGGTGTGGCTCGGGGCGCGCGCCGAGCAGCTCTGCCTCGACGGCCAGCGCGTCACCGGCGCGCTGCTCGCGGACGGCCGGAAGGTCGAGGCTGGCACGGTGATCGCCGCGCTGCCGCCGCACGCGCTGCGCCGGCTCGTGCCGCGGCCCTGGCTGCGGCGCCCGCCCTTTCGAGAGCTGGTCCACTTCCAGCCCTGCCCCTACGTGAGCACCTACCTGTGGTTCGACGAGCAGCTCACGCGGGAGCAGTTCTGGGCGCGCGCCTTCGATCCCAACGATCTCAATTGCGACTTCTATGACTTCTCGAACATCTACCGGGAGCGCTCGCTGAGCGGCTCGCTCATCGGGACCAACTGCATCTACAGCTACCGCGCCGACGGCCTGAGCGACGAGGAGCTCGTCACCGAGACGCGCCGGGAGCTCGCGGAGTACCTGCCCCGCGCGGCGACGGCTCGGCTCCTCCACTCGGTGGTGCACCGTATCCCCATGGCCATCCACTGCCCCTTCCCTGGCACGGAGCAGCGACGCGCCGCCATGCGCTCCCCCATCGAGGGGCTGTGGCTCGCCGGTGACTGGGTCGACACCGGGCTGCCCTCGTCCATGGAGAGCGCGTGCTTCTCCGGCTGGCGCGTGGCCGAGCAGCTCCTCGCCGCGCGCGGGGTGCACCGCGCGCTGGCGCACACCCAGAAGGACGTGGAGGGGCTCGTGCGCGCCACGCACGAGGCGTCGAGCTGGCTGAGGCTCCCCGCGCTCCCGCGCTGGGTGAAGGGCACGCGGCAGCGGCGCCCGCCCAAGGGCTTCGCGCCAGGCGGCGAGCGCTGAGGCGTGAGCGCCCCCTGGGACGCCATCGTGATCGGCGCCGGCTTCGGCGGCGTCGGCTGCGCCGCGCGCCTGGCGGAGGCCGGCTGGCGTGTGCTCGTCCTCGACAAGAACGCCCGCCCTGGCGGCAAGGCGCTCGGCGTCAGCCGCGCCGGCAGCCACTACGAGCTGTGGCCCATCGCGGGCGGGCCGGCGCGGCGCTCACGCTTCCACGAGCTGGCGCGCCTGGTCGGCGTGGAGCAGGAGGCGCTGCTCTGCCCAGACGCCGTGTGCGAGTTCCTCTACCTCGACGAGCGCCATGGGCGGCGTCGCAGCGTCGTCGTCCCCGCGCGGCCGGTCGCGGATCCGCGCGTGGTCGCGCGGCTGGCCTACGGGCTGAGGCTGCCGCTCCATCGCCTGGGCGGCGCCCTGCGGCTGGGCGCCGCGCTGTCACGGCTCACGGAGGCGGACCTGGACGCGCTCGACGCCACGCCGGCGAGCGCTTGGCTCCGCCGCCATGGCCTGCCGCGGCCGCTCGAGAGCTTCTTCTTCGCGCTGCTCAACCTGCTGTTCGTGGTGCCGGTCGACGCGCTCCCGGCCTCGGAGGCGGCGCGCATGCTGCGCCAGCTCCAGCTCGGCGGCGCCGGGCGCTACCACCGCGGCGGCTACGGGAGCCTGGCGGAGGCCGCGGTGCGCTACGTGGAGCGCCGGGGCGGGCGCTTTCGTGGCGGCACGCGCGTGGAGCGCGTGCTGGTGGAGGGGGGCCGCGCGGTCGGCGTGCAGACGCAGCACGGCGCGGAGCGCGCGCCGGTCATCATCTCCAGCGCCGGGCTCCAGCCCACCGTGCTGAAGCTGGTCGGCGCGGCGCACTTCGAGCAAGACTACGTGTCCTACGTGCGCGGCCTCCGGCCCTCCTGGGCGCTGGTGGGCGTCCGCTACCGCCTGAGCGAGCGGGTGTTCCACCGCCCCATGACGTACGTGTTCAGCGACGAGAGCTGGCTCGACGCCGCGCGCTTCGAGGCCGCACGTCAGGGGCGCTGGCCACGCCACCCGCTGCTGTTCGTGACCGTACCGGCGCTGTGGGATCCTGCGCTGGCGCAGCCGCCGGTGCGGCAGGTCGCGCTGCTCGGCGGCTTCGCGCCCGCCGGCCTCGACGATCCGATGCAGCGCGAGGTGATCGCGCGCCTCGAGCAGAGCGCGCGGCGGCTCTGGCCCACGCTCGAGCGCAGCGTCCTCGGCCGTGAGCGCTACGACGCACGCCACGTCTCCCGCATCAGCCGCGACGCCGTGCTCCCCGGGCAGGGCGGGGAGTGCATCGGGCTTGGCCAGGTGCTCGGCCAGTGTGGCCGTAGCAAGCCCTCACCCCAGACGCCGCTGCCCGGCCTGTGGCTCGCCGGCGCGGACGCTGGTGCCTCGGGCTGCGGCACGCACCAAGCCCTGGACTCCGGCATGCTCGTGGGGGAGCGGCTGAGCGCGCGGCGGACGCATGACGCTCGGCGGGAGGGGTGGTAGCCTGGTGTAGCGCCCAGGGAAGCGCCACGGCCTCCGAGGGCCGGGCACAGCAGGAGTCATCGTGCCATGAAGCAGAGCTGGCAGTGGGGTCCGTGGATGGTGGTAGCGGTGGGGCTCGCGCTCGGCTGCGCGGGGGAGGACGGCGCGAGCGGCAGCGCCGGAGCGAGCGGCAGCGCCGGAGCGAGCGGCAGCGCCGGCGTGAGCGGCAGCGCCGGCGTGAGCGGCAGCGCCGGAGCGAGCGGCAGCGCCGGAGCGAGCGGTAGCGCCGGCGTGAGCGGCAGCGGCGGCGTGAGCGGCAGCGGCGGCGCGAGCGGCAGCGGCGGCGTGAGCGGCAGCGGCGGCGCGAGCGCGAGGCAGACCAATGAGCCGCCCACGGCGCGGGGGGAGACGTACTACCTCCAGCCCGGACAGACGCTGCGCGTGAGGCTCGCGGAGCTGCTCGCCAACGACGTGGATCCGGACGGAGACACGCTCGACTGGCGCGTCACCCAGCAGCCCGCCCACGCCAGCGCGGCGCTCGAGAGCGACGAGCTCGTGCTCACGCCCGAGCCGGGCTTCGAGGGCGAGGACTCCTTGCTGTACTCCGTGACGGACGCCCACGGCGCCGCGGACGAGACGGATCTGCACGTCTACGTCTCCAGCAAGCTCCGCTACGTCTCGCCCAGCGGCGCGGACACGAACACGGGCACCTCGCCGGCCCAGGCGTGGAAGACGGCCAGCAAGGCCGTCAGCAGCGTGTGCGCGGACGCGGGGCGCGCGGGCACCGCGGTACTCTTCGAGCGCGGGAGCGTCTTTCAAGAGACGCTGAGCTTCTCGTGCAATCAACGGGGGGAGCCTGGGAAGCCCATCGTGTTTGGCGCCTATGGCGCTGGGGAGGCGCCGGTCTTCACGGGCAGCGTGCGCGTCAGCGGGTGGACCAAGCACCAAGGGAGCGTGTGGAAGGCCACGGTCCCCGGCGAGATCAAGTACCTCTACTACGACGGCGCGTGGCAGACGCCGGCGCGCCTCCCCAACACCGGCTGGCTGCGCAACGGCGCGGAGGCCACGCCCAGCGCGGCCTCCAAGGTCTCGAGCGTCCTCTTGCCCAACCCGGGCGCCACGGCCGCGGAGCTCACCGGCGCCAGCTTGCGGATCCGAACGCGCAACTGGGGCTATGAGATCGCCAAGATCACCAGCTACGCGGGGGGCCGCGCGAGCCTGGACGTCCCGCTGGACGGCAGCCTCACCTTCGGGGGCTGGGGCTACTACCTCGACGGCAGGCTCGCGTTCTTGGACGCGCCCGGCGAGTGGTACGCGGACTACGACGCTCAGTCCGGCGCCTCCACCCTCTACTTTTCAGCGCCGGGCAGCGCCGACGGTAAGCCGACCGGCACCGTCGAGGCGGCGGTGCGTGACAGCGCGATCGTCGTCTACAACGGCGCCGGCGTCCGCTCGGCCGTCGTGATCGACGGCCTCCACGGCGCACGCGCCAAGCGCTCGGCGATCAACCTGTCGTACGAGAACCGCGACGTGACCGTGCGGCGCTCCATCGCCTCGGACGCCTACTACGGGATCGCGGTGTGGATGGATGACGTCACGATCGTCGAGTCGGTGATCCAGCGCGCCTACGACGCCGGTGGACAGCTCGGCGGCAAGGGGACCCGGGTGCTGCGCTCCACGGTCCAAGACGTCGCCCTCGTGCCCGGCTACGGCCAGACCGGGTGGGGCTATTTCGGGCTGCGGTTCCTGGGCGAGGGCTTCGTGGCGCGTCACAACGTCATCGACAACATCGGCTACATCGCGCTGTCCGGCGGCAAGGACGGCCTGATCGAGGAGAACTACGTCACGCGCTCCAACGCGCTGCTCAACGACGGGGGCTCCATCGCCTTCGACGACGCAGACGGCCTCATCATCCGTCGCAACATCGTGGCGGAACCCATCGGCACCTATCAAGACAGCGTGAGCCCCACCAACAACCCCTGGGTGGCGCCCTACACACGCATCGTGTTCGGCATCTACTTCGGCAACACCTCCATCGCCAACACGACGGTGGCTGACAACGTGGTCACCGGGCACGACATGGGGGTCTTCGTGGACCACACCGTCAATTCCTCGGGGAACGTGGTGAAGAACAACCTGCTGGCCGGCAACCTGGAGGGTCAGCTCCATGCTCGGGACATGACCGCGGGGCGCTGCATCCCCAGCTACGCGCAGCTCTTCCAAGGCAACGTCTTCGTCCCGCTGGCGCCCGCGCAGCGGCTCTACTCCGAGTTCAACGTCAACTGCGCGAGCCCCGTCCACTTCGGCACCCTGAGCCAGAACCTCTACGCCACGCTCTACGCGGGCTCCATCGCCGTGGACCGCGGCTCGATGGTCGACGGCAGCGTCAACCGCCAGTTCTCCCTCACGGCCTGGCAGGCCACCGGGCAAGACGTGGGCTCCACCGAGACGCCGGCGGAGCTCCGGCTCGCGGACACCGCGCGGCCACGGCTCCTGGTCAACCCGGCGCGGGGGCCGCGCCTCGTGGCGCTCACGGGCTCGTGGGCGAGGCTCGACGGCGCGCCCGTGACGGAGCCCATCACCGTCGCTCCCTACGGCGGCGTCGTGCTCGTGCCGCGCTGAGCCGCGGCGTGAGGAGGAGCGCAAGGAGCGCGTGCCGCACGCGCCCGGCGAGCCGCGCCTCGCACCCTCGCACCCTCGCACCGGCGCGCGGCGCGCGGCGCGCGGCCCCCGAGGCTGGCCCGACACACCTAGATCTGCTCTGATGCGCGCATGAAGATCTCTCGTCGCTGGCAGATGGTGTGTTGGGCGCTCGGGGCGGCCCTCATGGCGTGTAGTGGTGAGGAGAAGAGCGGCCACGCGCCCTCGGGCGGCGCCGCCGGGACTGGAGGCGGCAACGCGGGAGCGAGCGGTACCAGCGGGGAGGCGGGGAGCGCCGGCAGCGGAGCGGGCGCTGGGGCGAGCGGGAGCAGCGGCGCCGGCGGCAGCTCGGGAGCCGCGGGCAGCGCTGGCGCGGGGGGCAGCGCGGGGGCGAGCGGGAGCGGCGGCGCCGGGGGCAGCGCGGGGGCGAGCGGGAGCGGCGGCGCCGGGGGCAGCTCCGGAGCCGCAGGCAGCGCTGGCGCGGGAGGCGTGGCGGACTGCGCGTTGGACGACGCGCCGTGCGCCGTGGGTGGAGGCTCGCTGGAGGGCGTCTGCTGTGGCGGCACCTGCACCAGCGCCGAGTGCTGCGCCACCAGCGGCTGCACCGCACGCCACGGCCAAGGCTGGGTCTGTGAGCAGGGGATCTGTCAGAACGTGGTGGGCACCCTCGACGGCCTACGCTGGGAGATGGCGTGCAGCGGCGCGACCAGCAACCCGCTGGTGTGCGTCGCCTCCGGCGCCTCCACCGACTCGAAGATCTTGGGCGGCGCCGCGGGGCAGGCGTACTCGGTGACGCTGCGCTTTCGTGGGGTCGTGGAGGAGAAGACCTACCTGGGCGGCACGAAGCTAGCCTATTGGCACGAGGGGGGCACCCCCAGCGCCGACGGCTTCAACGTGTACAAACTCGAGATCTCCTCGCCCCCACAGACCTACTACTTGAACAGCGGCGTCTCCGACAGCTACTGGTGCGTCAGCTTGGACTACACGCACACCGTCACCATCGCGGCGGGCGCCACGGTCACGCTGTCCGCGGATCCAGTGGACCTCAACCAGATCCGCAATGTGGGCGAGGACGGTGCCACGCCGCTGAGGGTCCCGGACGTGGCCCCCTACCCGGACGCCTACGACGGCCAGTTCATCCAGATGGACGTGCTGTCGGTCGTGCAGCAGTGAGTCGGCGCGCGCCGCCGCGAGGGGCGCGTGCCCCTCACTGCGGCCGGGGCGGTTCGATGCACACGCCGATCTCGAGGATGACGTAGAGCAAGGCGAGCTCCTGCGGCAGCATCGGCGCGGTGGCCGTCGTCTGGCCCGCCTCGGTGTGGTACGTGGAGAAGAGCACGCGCCCGCAGGAGCGCTCGAAGCTGATGGTGGTGGGCTTCGCGCCGAAGCTGGGCACCTGCCCCTCCACCCAGACCTTGGGCGTCACGGTGGTGGGGTTGCCCTCGAGGTCCGTGGTGGCCACCGGGTTGACCTTGTCGATGATGGTCCAGCTCGCCTTGACGTCGAAGTCTCCCACGCCCTGCGCGGAGAGCCAGGATTTTAGCCCAGGATCCAGCACGTTCGCTCGGGCGTCGTACTGGCCCCCCTGGCACGCCGAGCCCAGCGCGCTGCTCTGCCCCACCCAGTCCACGTAGCCGGGGAAGGGCTGCCGCACGAACTCGTAGGAGTAATCCGTGACGTAGAGCTTCCCACCCGCCGCCACGTAGTTCTGGACCGCGGCCTTCACCGCGCCGTTGCCGGGCACGAAGTCGTTGCAGGTGGTGCCGTCGCTGCCCGAGCACGGCAGAAACACCACGTTGTGCTGCACGAGGCGGGCGGGGTTGCTGAGGAAGGCCTGCTTGTCGTTGATGATGGCGAACGAGGCCGTCCCAGGCTTGACCGTCACGCCGAGGCCAAAGGGAGCCGGCTGGAGCTGCGCCAAGCCGAACTTGGCGAGCGCCACCTCGATGGCGTCCCACTGACCTTGGACGACGGCCAGCTTGGGGATGGTGTCGCCCAGGGCCGCGTCCGTCTTACGCGGGAGCGTGGTGAGCTCTTGCGGCACGGGCTGATCGCCCAGCACGACGTCCACGCCTCGATAGCGCCGAAATTGTCCCTTCTGCACCACGAGGGTGAAGCGGCCGGTGTCCGGCACGCCAAGGTCGAAGCTGCCGTCCGGGTTGCTGAACGTGAAGGGCGTGCCCTCCGGCAGGCGCACGCAGGTCTGGCAGTAGTTCTTGTCCGGGATGGACTCCGGCGCGCCGCTCGACAAGTAGACCAAGGCCCCGGCGATGGGGATGGTGCCTTGAGGCGCCACCACCTTGCCCTTGAGGTGCGCCACGGCCGGCGGGGGCGCTGCGTCCCGCCCGCCCCCGTCGAGCTCCACGAGGCCGCCGCCGGTGCCGGCCGCGGCGCCCTGGCCGCCCGCACCACCACCACCACCACCGTGGTCGTCGTCCTGGCCTCCTGCGGCAGAGCACGCCGCGACGCTACCCAACACCACCAAGAGCCCGCTCCAGCGCTTCCAAGCCACGCTGGAGTCTTGGCACGGCTGCCGGCACCTGGGTAGGCCTTTTGGGACGCGGGGCGCTAGAGTGGAGCCATGACCCACGCCGTGGACGCCGCTGCTCCTCCTCTGGTGCTCGAGACCTTCCCCCTCGGGCCGGCCAGCTCCGTCGCGCCGTGGCCCACCCTGGATCCTTTCCTGCTCTGCGTGCACCACCGCGACACGTACCCGCGCGGCGACGGCACCCTGGGCCCCGCAGCGAGCCTCGCGGGCCGAGCGCTAGGCCATGATTTCGCGGGCATCGACGGGTGGCGCATGTACCACGGCCACAAAGTTCCGGGCTTCCCACAGCACCCCCACCGCGGCTTCGAGACCGTCACCATCACGCGCGAGGGCCACCTGGATCACTCCGACTCCCTCGGCGCCGCCGCGCGTTACGGGCAAGGGGACGTGCAGTGGCTCACGGCCGGCGACGGCGTGGTGCACGCGGAGATGTTCCCGCTGCTCTCCGAGACGGAGCCCAACCCGAACGAGCTGTTTCAGCTCTGGCTCAACCTGCCTCGCGCCTCGAAGCGCGCACGCCCCCACTTTTCCATGTTCTGGGCGGAGGACGTGCCGCGCCTCACGCTCGAGGACGCTCAGGGCCGCAGGAGCGAGGTCGTGGTGGTCGCGGGGCGCTTCGGCACTGCCACCCCGCTCGCGCCGCCGCCCGAGTCCTACGCCTCGCACCCGGAGGCGGACGTGGCGATCTGGACCCTGAAGCTCGAGCCCCACGCGGAGCTGACGCTCCCGCCCTCGCCGGCGGCGGAGGACTTCGCGCGGGTGCTCTATTTCTTCCGCGGCAGCTCGCTCCAGCTCCGCAGCCTCCGCTCGGGCGCCGCGGAGCGGCTCGCTCCTCGGCACGGGGCGGTCGTCCTCGCGCAGCAGGAGCTGGTGCTCACCGCGGGGGCGGAGCCGGTGGAGGTGCTGGTGCTCCAAGGTCGCCCCCTCCGGGAGCCCGTGGCGGCGCACGGCCCCTTCGTGATGAACACGCGCGAAGAGCTACGGCAGACCATCGTGGAGTACCAACGCACGCGCTTCGGCGGCTGGCCGTGGGGCGATGACGCGCCGGTCCATCCAGTAGGCTCCGGCAGGTTTGCCCGCTACCCCGACGGCCGCGAGGAGCGCCCCCTGCGCTAGCCGCGCCGTCTACGATGTCACCTCGGCATCCGCTCTCCTTCACCCCCCCCCCACCCCAATGTCCGACGCCCCCGTCTTCGTCCCACGCTGGCTCGCCAAGCTCCAGCGCTCCCACCTGAACCCGGTCATGCTGCGCGTGGCGCCCTATCTCCCGCTCGCCACCATCGTCCGCCACCGTGGCCGTCAGAGCGGACGGCTGTACGAGACGCCGGTCTCCAGCTACCGCCATGGCAAGCTGCTCATCATCGCGCTGGGGCACGGTCGCTCGCAGTGGGCCCAGAACGTGCTCGCCGCCGGCCAGGCCGAGGTCTTGCGTCGCTATCGCGTGCTCCACCTGGTGCGGCCTCGGCTCGTCCCGGTCCGTAGCGCCGGGCCCGAGCTCCCGCTCCTCGCGCGCCTGCTCGGCCGGCGGGTGGCGCTGCTCGTGGCGGAGCTGGCCTGAGGCGCGGCGGCGCTGACCTGCGCCGACCCGGGGGCTCACAGGGTGACGGGCGGCGCTGCCGGATCACTCATCCACTGGACGTAGTAGGCGATCTCACGGCGCAGCGGGGGCGCCACCTCCGTGAAGGAGCAGCCCACCGCCGCCTTGCCGACGCGCGAGGGGCGCACCCAGCGGACGAGCGCTGGCAGCGTGACGATGGTGCCTGCCACGGGAGAGGCGAAGCGGACCTGCACCACCTCCCCTGCCGTGATGGGTCGCTCGACCAGCAGCAGGAGCCCCCCCTCCGAGATGTCCTCGCTGCGGCCGTCCACCGGCTCCGCCCCGGTGCGGACGAGGCGCACGGGGGTGCCGTAGGCCGCGCGCGGGTAGGCGCGCCGCTGACTGGAGACGGTGGGCGCGTCCCGGCGCGCCGGCGGTGGGTCCACGGCCCCGAGCGCCTGGGCGAAGCTGCTCATGTCCGCGAAGCGATCCGCCGCGGAGCGGGCGAGCGCTCGTTCGATGGCGGCGGCCAGCGTGGGTGGGATCCCCGGGCACGCCTCGGTCAGGCTGGGCGCTTGGCCGGGCTGCGTCAGCTGCAGGAGCACCTCGGTGTACGTGCCCGAGACGGGGACGGTTCCCGTCAAGCACTCGAAGAGCGTCACCCCGAGGGAGTAGACGTCGCTCCGCCGATCCAGCGGCTCGTCGCGGACCTGCTCCGGCGCCATATACTCCGGCGTGCCCGGCACCTGCGACTCTCGTGTGAGCTTGTCGCCGGAGGGCACGGCGACGATGCCGAAGTCCAAGAGCTTGGCGTGCGCCGACTCCGGGCCCTCCCCCACCAAGAAGACGTTCCCAGGCTTGATGTCGCGATGGATCAAGCCGCGTGCGTGCACGAAGCCGAGCGCGTCGCACAGCTCCACCCCGAGCCGCACCACGGCGTCGAAGTCCAGGGTCTTACGGGTCGCCAGCAGTGACTCGAGGCTCCGGCCCTCGAGCAGCTCCATGACCAGGTAGGGGCCGACCTCCGGCGCCTCCCCGGCGTCCAGCACGTCCACGAGGTGCGGATGCCGCGCGCCTTGGAGCACCACTGCCTCACGCAGCAGCCGCGCCTTGCTGAGCGCGTCCCTACGGTGCAGCAGCTTGATGGCGACCCGCCGCCCCGTGTAGACGTGCTTGGCCTCGAAGACGGTCGCCATCCCACCCACGGCGAGCTCCCGGCGGAGCTGATAGCGGTGGTCGATGGTGTCTCCGATGGAGCAGGAGGTGGTCATAGCTCGATGTCAGGGAAGGGCCTCCCAGGCCGCGCAAAGAGGTAGCCCTGCAGCAGATCACACCCGAGCGCGATGACGGTGTCTCGCTCCTCCGGTGTCTCGATGCCTTCCGCGACCACCAGCATGCCGAGATCTTTACACAAAGTCGTCATGGAACGCACCAACTTCTGCTTGGTGACCTCACGCGAGATATTCCTG
>WBZO01000539.1_pt1 | contig 77690 bp, 79 predicted proteins | sample 5204261 | NCBI WGS metagenome assembly WBZO01 (sample SAMN12412400, study PRJNA552823) | activated sludge metagenome | isolation source: activated sludge from anammox sidestream of wastewater treatment plant... | place: USA: North Carolina | collected 2017-09 | reverse complement strand
CAACGCCCAGGCATGGGTCATCCCCGAAGCGACTCACTGCGACGGCCCGCGCCAAAGACCTGAGGAATACGCGCAGAAAATGACGGCGTTCTTCGCCGAGGCATTTAAGGATGTAAAATAACCGGCAGCCATCCCCCGCCTGGATATTCATGGCGCGGTTCGTGGCGCAAACTAAAGTTTGCGCCTGCGCGAGAGCAAACTGAAGTTTGCAGTAATATGAAAAATCTTCGTGATTGACATGGTTTTTAAAGAGCGCTACTTATAAGAGGCTTGCCATGAACAGATCTCCAAACCCCGATCTTCTGGCGTTAAGCCATCCGCTTGCGCTCTTGAGCGTTTTTGTATTGCTGATCAACGACCATGTGTTGAAGGTATATGTCCCATCCGCCCTGACGGGCAAGATCAGCGATTTCGCCGGTTTGTTCTTTTTTCCGCTGTTGCTCGGCGCGATCCTAAATTTGACAGCCAATCCGTTGCAGATAAAACCGCATCGCATGGCAATTGGGTCGTTTGGATTCACGGCGGTCTGGTTCAGCCTGATCAAAACCCTGCCGTTCTTCAGCGCGCTGACCGGGAAGTTTCTTTCGAGCCTGCTATTCGTTCCGGTCCAAATCGTCACCGACCCGGGCGACCTGCTGGCTTTGGTCATGCTCATCCCGGCATGGAAATTAAGGTCAAGGGTGGAACAAGGCAACAAAAAGGGGAATAAACGGCTCTCATACCTCGCGCTTGGTCTGGCGTCCATCGCTGTCATGGCAACCAGCCCCATGGTCATCTTCACTGTAAAAAACTTGATCGTCGCGGACGACCTGCTCTTTACCCCGGCGGAAAACTCCTCCGGCGACTATTATTACAGCGCGGACGGCGGCAGAACATGGGAGTGGTTCAAATTCGATGCGCCTGCCTCTGTCGCCGCCCAGTCAGGGGAATATCCCGAACTTCCCGTCACAGTATGTCTGCCGGACAACCCGGAGGTTTGCTATCAAACCGGCGCGGAAGCAATCCTTGAATCGAACGACGGCGGGCAGACATGGCATGAAAGCTGGAACATCCCCGCCGGGCGCAGGCAATTCCTGGAACGCAGTTCCCCCTACCTTGACATCGGCCCCTACGACCTGATCGCGTTCGATCATAAGGGAAAGCAAGAGATCATCGCCGCGCTCGGGACGGGCGGCGTGCTGGTCAAAACGGGCGCAGGACCCTGGGAAAATTTCGAGGCGGCTGGCGCCGGTCCTCTGCATTTTGAATCGAAGGATTTTGGCGACGCCGTTGGCATGATGTTTGGCGAAATTTTTACCCTCAGCGTCATTGCTCTCGTCCTTTTGTTCATCCTTGTTGTTGGAAATGTGACAGACCGCGATTCAAAGTTTTATTCGCTACTGAAGAAGTCCTGCATCGCGTTGATCCTTTTATTCATTCCGGCGTACTCCCTGCTCTACACCGGGCAGTCTCTGTTTTTTGTTTTTCTGTTTCTGTTTACAGCCGCGGCGACCGTCATCCTGCTGTTGTTCCAAATCGGCTTCAACACAACCCGCAAGGGGCAGGTTGGAATCCTCATCCTTTTGTTCGATTGGCTCGCGTCCGGCTTTGCTTTCGCGCTCTGGGCAAATGGGACAATTCCCATGTACGGCGTCTCTTTCATCATGGCGGTTGTCTTCAATATTCTCACCGTCATTTGGATCTTCCGCCGCCAGTTTGCAGACGCGCCCCCGGCGCCCTGACGCGATGCGGGTGATAGAATAAGCGCGTGAATCGAATCCTCGTCGTCGGCTCCCTCAATGCAGACCTCGTCGTCAAATCGCCGCGCTTCCCGCAGCCGGGCGAAACCATCAGCGGCGAAGATTTAAAAATCATCCCCGGCGGCAAGGGCGCGAACCAGGCTGTGGCGGCGGCAAGGCAGGGGGTGGATGTAACAATGATCGGACGGGTCGGAAGCGACAATTTCGGCGCCTTCCTCGTCGAGAATCTCAAATCGAATCGCGTGGATACGTCGCATGTGCTTGCGGATGATTCCGCGACCGGCACTGCCATCATCGTCGTGGATGCGAACGGGCAGAACAGCATCGTCCTCTCGCCGGGCGCGAACGGCAAAGTCTCGCCAGCGGATGTAGACTCCGCCTCTTTCCTCAACTCGAAGTTGATCCTGCTCCAGTTGGAGATTCCCACGCCGACGGTTCTCCGCGCCGCGCAAAAAGCCCGCGAACACGGCATGACCGTCCTCCTCAACCCCGCGCCCGCAAAACCGCTCCCCGCCGAATTGCTCGCCATCGTAGATATTCTGATTCCCAACGAAAGTGAGTTGGCTTTATTAACCGGCTTGCCTGTGACGGATGTTGCTTCGACTGAAACTGCCGCGAAAGAGATTCTCAAACAAGGTGTGAAGACCGTCATTGTAACGCTTGGAAGCAAAGGCGCGTTGTTGGTGACAGATACACAAGTGATGCGGGTGGACACGTATCAAGTAGACGCGGTTGATACCACTGCCGCAGGCGACGCCTTTATTGGCGGGTTTGCGGCAAAAATCATTGAGCGGCGCAATTGGCGGGCAAAGCGTCCAACGCCGACGGAGATCGAAACCGCCGTCCGTTACGGATGCGCCTGCGGCGCGCTTGCCGCCACCAAATTCGGCGCCCAACCCTCCCTGCCCACCCAAACTGAAGTCGAAACATTTATCCTTCATCATTCATAATTCATCCTTCCCATGACCCGTCTCATCCTCGACACCGACCCCGGCGCGGACGACGCGCTCGCCATTTTGCTCATGCTGGCTTCGCCTGAGATTCAACTCGAAGCGATCACTGCCGTCCACGGCAACGTGAGCATCGAAAAGACCACGCGCAACGCGCTGGCAATCTTGGAATTTCTCAACGCAGATATTCCGGTTGCAAGGGGATGTTCCCGTCCGCTGATCAAATCGCCGCATAATTGGGGAGAGTCCGTCCACGGCGCGAGCGGATTGGGACAGGCAAAACTGCCCGAGCCGAAGACAGAGCCGGTTGGCTTGCACGCAGTAGATTACCTGATTCAGCGCTTCCTCGCCGAACCGAAGGAACTGACGCTGTTTGCCGTCGGTCCGCTGACGAATATCGCGCTGGCAATCCGCAAAGAGCCGAAGTTCGCCGAAGCGGTAAAGGAATTGGTCGTCATGGGCGGGGCGATTCGCTCCGGCGGGAATGTCACGCCGCTGGCGGAGTTCAACATCCACGAAGACCCGCACGCGGCGCACATCGTCTTCAATTCGGGGATTCCCATCACGCTCATTCCCCTCGATGCGACCTATAGATGTTTGCTCGCTCCGGCGGACGTTGAACGACTGCTTAAGACCGGTTCGCCCGTCGCGCATTTTGTCCGCGACGTGATGGCGGATTACATGGCGTTCTATTCAAAATATGAAGGGTTCGCCGGGTGCGCTTTGCACGATCCGTTGACTGTCGCGGCGATCATCGCGCCGGAGTTGCTGCATCTCGAAGAACATTATGTGGACGTGGATGTTTCGGGCGGGGTCTCGACGGGGAAGACTTACGCCGATTTTATGAAAGTCTCGAAGAAGCCCGCGAACATGAAGGTCGCTTTGGATGTGAAGGGCAGGGAGTTCGTGGAGTTGTTTTTGGAAAGGATCATGTCATTCATACATGCTCAAGGCGGCGGCTGAGCTAATGCAAAAACACATCATCCTCGACACCGACCCCGGCATTGACGACTCGCTTGCCATTCTTTTGGCGGCGGCTTCGCCTGAGATTGTTGTGGACAGCGTTGTCTCCGTGCATGGCAACGTCTCCACAGAGCAAACCACGCGCAACGCCTTGGCTGTTTTGGAGTTGGCGAAGGCGGGGCACGTCCCTGTCTATAAAGGATGCGACCTGCCGCTGGTAAAAGAGTCATTGCTCAGCCCGGAGACTCACGGCGACTCCGGCTTGGGCTATGCAGAACTCCCAGAACCGCTGACTCGGCCCGGGGCGGGGCATGGAAGCGATTACATTATCGAGCGGATCATGTCAGAGCCGGGGGAGATCACATTGGTGTGCATTGGTCCGTTGACCAATGTCGCGCTGGCAATTCGGCAGGAGCCGCGCATTGTGGAAAACGTCAAAGAGGCGTTCATCATGGGCGGGGCGATCCAGTACCCGGGCAACACCACGGCGCTGGCAGAGTTCAATACCTTCGTGGACCCGCACGCGGCGCATATCGTTTTTCATTCGGGGATGCCGATAACGCTCACGCCGCTGGACGTCACTTATCAATGTGTCTTCACCAAAGACGATTTGAATCGTTTGCTGAAAATCAATTCGCCGATCACAAAATTCATCGCAGATTCGACCCGCTTCTACATGGAGTTCCACGACGAGTATCAAAGCATCGAGGGCTGCGTGATCAACGACCCGATGACGCTGGCGCTGACCTTCATGCCGGAGATTTGCGACTACCAGGATTTGGTCGTGGACGTGGACCTTTCGACGGGGGTTGGGCTGGGCAATACCTTCGCCGATTTCTATAATTATGAGAAGAAGCCGAAGAATATGCGGGTGGCAATGGGCGTGCGCCCGCGTCTGTTCATGGAAATGTTCCTGGAGCGGATGGAGAAACTGGCGCAGGGGGCATTTGCTCAGGGCAGCGAGAGCAATGGATAAATTTCGTGACATTCCGACGCCGAAAGTGTTATGATAATCAAGTCGTTCATTTCATCATCTCAACCGGAGGATGCCATGTTTGAGAATATCAAAAAAGAGTTTACCACCCGCACTCTGGTGCTTATTCCAATCGCAATTGCCATAAATATCGCCATTGGAGAGTTGGTGGTTCGTTTGAAACTGCCAGTGTATTTGGACAGTATTGGAACCGTCCTGGTTGGCGCGATTGCCGGTCCGTGGGCAGGCGCGCTGACAGGCGGTCTTGCCAATTTGATCTGGGGTCTGTTTAACCCATTTGCCGCGCCTTTCTTTTATGTTGCGGCGGCGATCGGTCTTATGGCGGGGTTTGCGGGCAAACGCGGCGCGTTCCAAAATGAGACCCCGCGCTGGGTGTCGGTGGTTGTCGGCGCAGTTTTTGTTTTTTCATTAACCCTGTTCCTCCTTGCCTTCATCAATGCTTCAACGGATGAGACGGGCTACACCTCCTACCCAAGCATGAGTCAGTTGTTCTCTCAATATTTGGGGATCTTCATCTTCGCGATTCTTGCCGGCGCCGCCATCGGATACTTCCTCCTGCAAAAGGGCGGTTATGCGGGTATGTGGGGGCTCATCACCGGGATTGTCGCCGCCATTATTTCTGCGCCAACGGCTGCTTATGTTTTTGGCGGCGTGACAGGCTCCGGCACAGACTTGCTGGTTGCCGCCTTCCGCGCCAGCGGCGGCGGTATTCTCGCCTCGGTACTTGCGCAGGGCAGCGTCTCTGACCCATTTGATAAAATGCTTTCTTTCATGGTGGTTTGGCTTATTATTCGCTCTCTGCCTGCCCGCTTCACTTCACGATAAAACCGCGACATGAACGCCCTTGGCATGTATGTAGCCCGCGAAAGCGGGCTGCATAGTCTTCACCCACTTACCAAAGTTTTGCTGACTCTATTATTTATTACGGCAGGACTGACTCTGCCCGGAAATTGGACTGGATATTTCATTGTCGCCTTCATTGTTTTTCCACTCGCCTTTTGGGGGCGCGTAGTCTCAAACCTGTTCTCTGCAACGTGGAAGGTCAGCCTGCCGTTCGCAATTTCTGTGATCCTGATACATGGTTTTTTTTGGGGCGAGGGTACGCCTGTTTTTGAAGTCGGCATCCTTTCTCCTAAATGGGAGGGCGCCATATTTGCAGCAATTAGCATGGGCAGGATTATATTGGTTATGTCTGTTTTTTTATTGTTTTCCATGACAACCCGGCCAGATGCTTTGATGATTACCCTTAAACAGGCTGGGGTTCCGAGCAGCATTGCCTATATTATTGTTACAACCTTACAAATTGCGCCGAGCTTTCAAAGAAAAGCCCTGACCATATTGGATGCGCAGCGTTCGCGCGGACTCGAAACGGAAGGAAACCTGTACATTCGCGCCAAAGCGCTCATTCCTCTTATCCTGCCTCTGGTACTCGGCAGCCTGATGGAAGTGGAGGAACGCGCCATAGCCATAGAGGCGCGGGGCTTCAACTCCGGTAAAAAGGAAACCAGTCTAATTGAAATTCCTGATACGCCCTTGCAAAAAAATATTCGACGTATTGTCATCTTTTCGATATTTGGGTTGATCGTACTTGGTGTGCTATGGCGTTTGTAGTTCTTAAAAATCTCACATACCTGTATCCAACTTCCGAAAAGCCGGTTTTGCGAAACCTCAGTTTTCATATTCAAGAAGGCGAGTTCGTCGCAGTCGTCGGTCCCAACGGGGCGGGCAAATCAACGCTGTGTTATGCGCTGGCGGGGTTTGTCCCGCATTTTTTCAAGGGCGAAATTTCGGGCGAGATCGAAGTGAACGGGAGGAAGTCGAGCGAGTCCACGCTGGATGAGTGGGTTCTAAACGTCGGACTGGCGTTTCAAAACCCGTTCAATCAAATTTCCGGCGCGAAGTACACCGTCTTCGAGGAGATCGCCTTCGGGTTGGAAAACATCGGCGTGCCGCGCGAAGAGATGAAGAAGCGGGTGGAGGACGCCATGTCCCTGACGGGGATCGGCGATCTGGCGGATCGCTCCCCTTATTCGCTCTCCGGCGGACAACAGCAACGCGTCGCGCTGACCTCGATCCTGGTCATGCGACCCCGGCTTTTGGTCCTCGACGAGCCGACCTCGCAAATGGACCCGATCGGCGCGCGCGAAGTCTTTGGCGTGGTGCGGAAGATGGCTGAAGAAGGGATGACGGTCGTGATGGTCGAACATAAAGTGGAATGGATCGCGAATTTCGCAGACCGGGTCATCGCTTTGAAAGAGGGTCAAATCTTGCTCGAAGGGTCTGCCAGCGAGGTGTTGACCTCCGAAGCGCTGGTCGAAAATGGGTTTGGCGTTTCGCGTTACACATCGGCGGCAAGAGAGGCGAAGAAAAAAGGGCTGTGGAAGAAGGAACGATTACCAGTCACTTTGGACGAAGCGGCGGAAGGGTTTAACCTGACGCGTAATGCGTGACGCGCAATATCGCGCATTACGCATTACGCATTACGAATATGACGGAATCAATGAAGATCGCCATAGATAAACTCCATTTCACCTACCCCATCGGCTTGGAAGCCTTGAAGGGCATCAGCCTCGTCGTCGAACCCGGCGAGCAGGTCGCGATCGTCGGGCAGAACGGCGCGGGGAAGACGACGCTCGCGCGTCACTTGAACGGACTGCTCAAGCCGACATCCGGCTCCGTATTCATTGGCGATTGGGAGACGACAAAATTTTCGACGGCGAAACTGGCTGCGCGGGTCGGCTATGTTTTTCAAAACCCGGACGAGCAATTGTTCTCAAGGGATGTGGTGACCGAAGTCTCGTTCGGTCCGCGCAATTTGGGATACGCCAAGGGGAAAGTGGATGAACTCGTCGAGCGCGCGATGGCGTTGACTGAGTTGAACGGCAAGGCTGAGGCCAATCCCTACGACCTCTCGCCCGCCTGGAGAAAAATGGTCGCGCTGGCTTCGATCATAGCGATGGACACGCCCATCGTCATCTTCGACGAGCCGACGACGGGACAGGATGCCGTCAACGTGGCGAGGATTGCTCATGTCATATCGGAATTGAAGCGCGAGGGCAGGACCGTCGTCGTCATCACACACGACATTGACTTCTGCGCCGAGAACTTCGAGCGCGTGATCGCTTTATCGCAGGGGCGGGTATTGCTGGACGGCTCGACGCGGGAGGTGTTGGGTCAGGAAGATATCCTGGCGCAGACCTATGTGGAACCCCCGCAGTTGACGAGGTTGGGAAAACGATTGGGGTTGAAAGAAACGGTGACGACGCAGGAGGAGTTTATAAAGTCGCTCGCGTAGGGCGCGCGCCGCAAGCGCATCGGCGCAGGGGAAGGCCGACTATAGTATTGCTCTCTGATTATCTTACACTCTTAAAATCAGGACGCAGACGAGCGTGGAAAACGCTGATTCAAGACATTTTTTCAGGCGTTTTGCCAAAAAATCTGCGTTCATCCGCGTTTTCCGCGTCCTAAAAACAAAGTGTAAGGTAATCAATATTGCTCTTTAAAAACTACGCCAGTCGCGAAGGTTTTACGCGGCGCTGCAAACTTCAGTTTGCTTCTCGCGCAGGCGCAAATTGAAGTTTGCGGTACGCGCCGCCCATGCTGTTACCAAAATAAAAAACCCGTCTTCAGCGCAAACCAGTCAATGAGGGATGGATAGAACCCCAAGCCCAGCAGGGCGACGATGATTCCCAAAATCATTCCGGCAACGATGTCCGACAGATAATGCACGCCCATGGCGACGCGCGCCAAAGCCACCAGCGGAGCCCAAAGCCAGAGGAGCAGAGCCAGCCAGGGCGGGGCGAGAGCCGATCCGATCGCGGCGATGAGGAAGGCGCGGGCGGCGTGTCCCGATGGGAAGGAGTGCGGATCCGTGTTCCTGTAGATTCCCCCCCAATCTCCTTCGGGTCGTTTGCGTTTAACGCTGAATTTAACAAGCAAGACAACGACCGCCAGCCCGCCAATGCCGAAAAATTCGACCGTTTCCCATTTTTTCCAAAACGGATCGCTGAAGAACCAGGCGAGGATCAGCCCTGGAAGCCACAGCCACGAGTCGCCGGAATGTGCGAAGAAGACGGCGAGGTTGCGCAAAAGACCCGGCTTTTCCGCCACGCGCATCTGGCTGGAGAGCCGGGCATCGAGTTCGAGGATGCGCCGAAAGGTCATTTGCGTTTTGCCTTCGGCTTTGCGGCTTTCTTTGCGCCGCTTTTTTTACGCGGTTTGCGAAGGGGCGCGGGTTTGCGTTTTGCGCGCTGTTGACGGGCAAGGTCTTCGCGGAGCAATTCGAGTTGATGAGGCTTGTCCACATCCATGCAGGGTTCCGCTTTATCCCAGACGATGGCGCGACCCTTGATGCCGATGCGCTGTGAAGCGCGTTCGACCAAACCTTGTAAAGTGAATTGACCCGTGGCGAGTTGAAAGAGCGTATCCAGCCCGATGACAGCCGCCTGGCGCAGAGGGCTTTTGCGGTTGCCGATCAGTTGTTCCCATGTGTCAAGGTGTTCGGTCACCATGCGGACGTGCGTGATGTTGATGTCCGCGCCGCAGACTTCCATGTCTTTGAGTTTGGTGTAGGTGCGGTTTGAGTCGGGAAAGCGGCTCTCCATCACCTCGCGCGGGCAGACGCCGTAATACAGGTCGTCCTTTGTTTTCATGCAGGTCTTGACCAGCCAATCCACCATCTCGCCTTTAAGGGTTGGGATGTCGGCGGAGACGACGAGGACGTATTCGCATTTTGGGTTGAGTTCGAGGGATTTATTGACCCCGGCGGTGATGTTCGCCAACATGCGCCCCTGATTTGAAACATAATGCAGGGGTTTCTTGCAGGTCAGCCCGCTTTTGGGCGAAAGACCGATGACAATAACCTGGTCAACTGTCTTGGCTTCGCCGAGCGCGTCCAGCGCCCATTGCACCATGGGCTTGCCCGCCACGTCAATCAGGGCTTTTGAGCCGCCGTTGGAATAGGGGTACAACGTGTCGCCGGGCTGGGGGATGCCCCCGGCGGTGACGATTGCGTTCATTTTCATCAATTCAACTCCTGCAGTTGCGGCTGGAAGCCGAGTTTGACAAGCATCTCGTCCAGTTCTTCAAAGGTCAGCGGGCGACCCCTGCCGGAGAGCGCCACAAGAGCCGCCTCCATCATATTTGTGCCGAAGGAGCGCCCCTCGAGGACGGGGGTGGTGGTGATCAGGTATTTGACGCCGCACTTGCGGAAGAACTCCACATCTTCGGGCGTGGTGGTGTTGGTGACGACAACCTTGCCCTGCATATTGAACGGCATGTGTCGTTTAATGTAAAGGCAGTCGCCCGCAATGACGGTCGCCCACTCGTACCACTTGTTATATTTTGGCCGGTGTTCGTTTTGTTTTTCGCCTGTGGGGTACAGCCACTCGAACGGGAAGCGCGTGACGATGGGGATCAGAATGGACGCGAGAGTTCGCAGCCCTTTCATGGAGCGGACGGGGATCGGAATGTCGAGGGCGAACATCAGATCGCAGAAGACGGTTTCGTAGCCCGCCTCGGCAAAGGATTTGGAGAGTCCCCAACGGTCCACGCCGACGGTGATCATCACTTTGCGTCCGCGCTGGTTGATGTAGTCGCCGATGGTCCGGTCGAGAAAGCCGGGGGCTTTGTTTTCGAGCGTGTTTTTAAGCCCGCCGCCGTCCACCACGGGGGTTTTTTTTATGTAGCGGATGAGTTTTTGAACGGAGTGGAAGGGATAGAATTTGCCTTCCACAATGGCGCCCAGATCCGCGCCGCCCACGCCGAAGGCGTCCACTTTGCCGTCTAGTTCCTGGTATTTGAGGGCGGCGGCTTCCATGTCGCCGTCTGTGCCGATGCGTTCAATCCGCACGGTTTCGCCCAGCAGGTTCACCTCCACTGCCTTGTTGCGTTTGGACGAGCCGATGCTGATGCTGACTGCGTGCTTCATTATGAAAATCCTCCAGGTGAGATGATTTCAGTTTATCACGATTCAGGATTCGGATCCCGCAGGCGGAAGCGTAAAGAAGAAGGCGGTTCCTTTCCCCGGTTCGGACTCGACCCAGATCCGGCCTTTGTGGACCTCGATGATTCTCTTCACGAGGGCAAGCCCAATTCCCGTGCCTTCGGAATCGGGGTCGAGTTTGTTGAACAACCCGAAGATGCGTTCATGATGGGCGGGTTCGATGCCGATGCCGTTATCGCGCACGAAGAAGACCGGCAGAGACCCTTCCATGCCGTCCTGCCCGATCTCGATCCTTGCATTTTCCCGCGTAAACTTTGCGGCGTTGTCAATCAGGTTTTGGAGCGCCTCGACCATGCGCTGGCGGTCAACGAAGACGGCGTCCATATCATCCTGCACATGCAGTTGCACATGATTGGCTTGAATCCGCCCCTGAACGAGGGCGACGGCTTCCTCCACGATTTCATTGAAGGGCGCGGGGCTGGGCGGGTTGACCAGGCGCCCGACGCGCGAGAGTTCGAGAAGTTCGTTCAGCAGGGATTGCATTTTATCGGTGGCGTCCGAGATGCGTCTGATGTCGGCTTGCAGGCGCGGAAGATTCCCGGAGAGGGCATCCTGCTCCAGAAAACCGAGGAAGCCGCGGATGGTGATGACCGGCGATTTGAGATCGTGCGACACGGTGTAGGTGAAGCGCTCCAGTTCGGCGTTCTTGAGTTCCAGCTCTTCGATCAACTTCTCGCGTTCGGTCTCCACCCATTTGCGCTGGCTGATGTCGCGCACCATGCTGATGGCGGATTCGGAGGTGACCGCCGCGATGCGCGCTTCTAAAAATCGAACTTCATCCCTGAAAGGCAGTTCGTATTCGAAGGAATGTACCTGTCCGGTGGCGATGGCGCGCTCGAGGGCAAAAAGGGTCTGGTCGGCGATTGTCTCCGGGAGGATTTCCCGGACGTTCTTGCCGATGAATTGATCGGGGGGCAGGGTGGGGGCGACCTCTGCGGAAGCCATAAAATCGAGATAGGTTCCGTCCTTCGATATCTCGAAGATCATATCCGGGATGGAGGCAATGATGGCGCGCATACGGGTTTCGGCGGCGCGAAGAGCCTCCCGCGCCTCTTTTTGCGCGGTGACATCATAGAACATGGAGAGAATCGCCTCGGCTTCGCCGAAGGCGATCACCTCGCTGAAGGCGACGGTCGTCTTGATCCGCCCTTCCCTGCTCACGAACTGGTAGTCGGGGTTGAACGTGGAGCGCGTTTCCATGATGGCGCGGATGAAGTCTTCGCGTTTGGAGCGATCATCCCAGATGCCGATCTCTTGAGCGGTTCTCCCGACGGAGGTTTGCGGGTCGTAGCCCGTCAACTTCCAATAGGCTTCGTTGGCGTCGAGGATGCGTCCTTCGTCAAGCGTGGTGATGACGATCGCCACCGGGCTGGCTTGGAAGACCTTGCGGAATCGCTCCTCGCTTTCGAGCAGGTTGCGTTGAGCGCGCCTTTCCTCCGAGATGTCGTAGAACATGCTCAGAATGCACAACCGGTTCCGAATGGTGATCAATTCGTAATATCCAAGAGAGGATCGGGGCGGTTTATCGCCCCCGATAAATTTTACCTCCACGTCGGCGAGCGAACCTTTTTCGAGCAGGTCGCGCGCGAATTTCCTCCGGTCTCCCGGGTTTTCCCATAGGTCAAATTCAAGGGTTGAATGGCCGAGCGCTTTTTCGGGCGTCAGCCCCGACAACTCCCAAAAGGCGTTGTTGGCTTCGAGGAAGATCCCCTCTTCGAGGGTCACGATCGTGACGGCGATCTTGTTGTTGTTGAAAACCTTACGGAAGCGCTCGTCGCTCGAACGCAGGTCTTCTTCGATCTTTTTTCTCTCCGCAAGTTCCCTGCGGGCTTCTTCATAAAGGCGGGCGTTGTCAATGGCGAGCGAGGCGAGCGCGGCGAGGCGTTCGAGCAGGGACACCTGTTCGGGATCCATCTTTTTATCTTCTTCGAGGGCGGCGACGATCAATGCGCCGAGAAATTTGTCGCCCGATTTCAAGGGCGCCCCCGCCACCGAGCGAAAGCCGACCTTCACGGCTTCAGGATCCCGAAATTCCCACGTTGGGTAATCGTTCGCCGACAGGGTTCGTTCTGTTTCCCACACCAAACCAGTCAAACCCTTCCCCTTTGAAGTCAGTTGCCCGTTCCAATCTTTGAAGATGCCCTTGCCTACCTCCTGGCGCAGGGAGGTTCCGTCGGGGGAGAGCAAGTCTATGCCGACGTGGGGCGTTTCGAGCAAATTGCTGACGCGGTCAAGGATCGATTCAAGGAGCGGATTCAGTTCGAGGCGGTCGAGCAAGCCGAAGGTCGTGTCGTGAAGCGCAGTCAGATAACGCGCCTGCTTTTGCAGTTTTTCCTCCGCCCGCAGACGTTCGCGCAATTCCAGCCGCGCATCCAAGAGGGAGCGGTTCAGGCGATAGATGAGGATGTAGATCAGGACGCTGGAAAGGAGGAAGACGGTCGTCAAGTCGCGCGCGAAAGAATACGGAGGGTCCTGCGCGATCTGGCGCGCGCCGAGGCTTTCTTCAGCGGCAAAATACCAGATGGCAGCCACGCTCAACAGCGCCGCAACCGCGCCTTCGCGCCAGCCGAGAAGCAGGGCGCACAAGAGGATGACGACCGGGTAGGCGAGAATCGTCACATCGCGCAGCCCGGAGGCGAGCCAGGCTTGAATCGTCAACGCAAACCAGATCCCCACGACCAGAAAAACCCCCGCGGGACGCACATACCCCGCGCGAATCATGACCTGGGTGGCGAGGAGGATCGCCAAAACGCCGGGAAAGAAAACCTTGGAAGATTCGCTCTGCCAGTTCCCCGTGACAAGGCGGGTTACGGTCAAGAACAACACCGCCCAAAAGACAATCCATCCGATGGAACTGAGAATCCGCGCGGCGCGGGTCTTTTCTTCGTCCTCGAAGATGGACGGGGCAAACAAGCGGCGCAACCACTCACGCATGAAGCGATTATATATCAAGCCTGCGCCGGGCGGCGGTTTGCGAAAATAAAAAACAGGACGTCTCACAACGCCCTGCCGCTCGCATCTCGCAACTTGTATCTCGTATCATGCAACTTGTATCTCGTATCATGCAACTTGTATCTCGTATCATGCAACTTGTATCTTATCCCGCGTATCTCATATCTCGCCCCTTCCCCTCCCCTACTTCCTCCCCTTCTTCCCGCCCTCTTCCTCCACGCGCCCAAAGATCATGCGCCCCGCCGCGGTTTGCAACACTTTGGTGATGTTGACGTCCATGTATTCGCCGATGTATTCGCGCCCGTTCTCGACCACGACCATCGTGCCGTCGTCCATATAGCCCACGCCTTGCCCGTGTTCCTTCCCCTCCTGCATAATGTTGATGCGCAGGGCTTCGCCCGGCAGGACGACCGATTTGACGGCGTTTGCCAGTTCGTTGATGTTCAGCACGGTCACGCCTTGCAGTTCCGCCACGCGGTTCAAGTTGTAATCGTTGGTGAGGATCGGGCTTTTGAGTTGTTTACCCAGCACCACCAGTTTGTCATCCACTTCGCGCACGCCGTCCACGTTGATGTCCGAGATGCGCACGAGGACGTTGGGCAGTTTTTGCAGTTCGGCAAGCACTTCCATGCCGCGCCGCCCGCGCTGGCGTCGGAGTCCGTCCGGGGAATCGGCGATGTATTGCAGTTCGTTCAACACGAAGCGCGGAATGAGCAACGTGCCAGGCAGGAAGCCGGTCCTGGCGATATCCGCCACGCGTCCATCAATGATCACGCTGGTGTCGAGCAGAATGTTGCGGTTGAGGTTGGTCCACGAAGAGGAGCCGCCGCCCTCGCTTCGCCCGCTCAGAGCGCTGAGCAAGCCCATGATGTCGCCCTGGCGCATGACGAAGATCGAAACGCCGAAATACGCGAAGATCAAAACGCCGATGAAGGGCAATATCTGGCTGAACGGCGCGGGGAGCATCGAAAGCGGGAAGGCCAGCAAAGCCGCGATCAATAAGCCGACCACGAGCCCGGTCAACCCGGCGAAGAGCGATTCGGCGGTCATACGCCCCAGCAGGGAACGGACAGCGCGCGCGGGGCGGGTGGTGAAGTAGGGTGTCAGGACCAAACCCGCCAGCGCGCCGGACAAACCAAAGACAAGCACGGCGCGCAGAGCGTCTTCCGGAACGAAGCGGGAGAGGCTGAAACCCCAATATCCGCCGGCGATCCCCAATACAATCATCCCAATGATGCGAAGAATAAACTCGAAACTCATGAATAACTCCTGGATCCAGGAACTTACGAAATGGCGCAATCGGCGTCTTCAAATGCCGTATTTGCGCCGGATGTTTTCGCAGTTTCCGGAAAAAAAAGAATAATTGCATGGTCATGATAGCATGGCTGATACCCCGCGTCAATTCAAAAACGGGAATGTCTCATAAAGTTGATATAATCGCGTCGCGCGCGCGATTAAGAACGCGCCAGGCGCTGATCCCTACTCCATGACCCTGCTCGATACCCTCAACCGACCCCTGCGCGACCTGCGCATCTCCGTCACCGACCGGTGCAACTTTCGTTGCGTTTATTGTATGCCAAAGGAAGTCTTCGGACCGGATTATCAATTCCTTGCCCGCGACCGGGTGCTGACCTTCGAGGAGATTGCGCGCCTCGCGCGCATCTTTGCCGGTTTGGGCGTTCGCAAGATTCGACTCACCGGCGGCGAGCCGCTCGTCCGTAAAGACCTGCCGACCCTGATTGCCATGCTCTCGCAGATCCCCGACCTCGACCTGACGATGACCACCAACGGGGCGCTCCTATCGAAATTTGCGGAACACCTCAAAGCGGCGGGGTTGAAGCGCGTCACCGTCAGCCTTGATTCGCTCGACGATAAAATCTTCAAAGCCATGAACGACGCCGACTTCCCGGTGAAAAAAATCCTCGAAGGCATGGACGCCGCAAAGTCCGCCGGGCTCGAGCCGATCAAGGTCAACATGGTGGTCAAACGCGGACTCAACGAACAAAGCATCCTGCCGATGGCGCGCTTCTTCCGCGGGAAGGGCTACATCCTGCGCTTCATCGAATATATGGACGTCGGTCGCAGCAATGGCTGGCGCATGGACGACGTCGTTCCCGCAAAAGAAATTGTGGGCATCGTCAACGCTGAAATGCCGCTCGAACCCGCCAGCCCGAACTATCGCGGCGAGGTGGCGGAACGCTGGCGTTATAAAGATGGAAGCGGCGAGATCGGCGTGATCGCTTCGGTCACCCAGCCGTTTTGCAGCGGATGCAACCGCGCGCGACTCTCGGCTGAGGGCAAACTTTACACCTGTCTCTTTGCAATCAAGGGTCACGACCTTCGCGAACTGTTGCGCGGCGGCGCGACGGACGAAGATATCGCGCAAAAAATCGAAAGCGTCTGGGGCAAACGCGCCGACCGCTATTCCGATATCCGCTCGCAGAACACGCTCCCGCTTCCAAAAGTGGAAATGTCGCACATCGGCGGATAAAACGAACAGTCGTCGTTCTCTTACGAAGACAGGCGCGCAAGAAACCTGGCTCATATGTAAAGTCTGGAGAAGTCATTGTCCAAAAAATTCAAAGCAATCCTGTTTGACCTCGACGGAACCCTGCGCGTCAACCTTCCCCCAGACGGGGAAACTTTTGCGGAATGCGCCAAAGGCATGGGCGTCGAACCCTCTCACGAAGACCGCATCCGCGCCGAACGCTGGGAACATTTCTATTTTGCCAACTCGCCCCAGATCAAGGACGATGCAAAGAAATTCGACGGCGACGACAAGGGCTTCTGGGTCAACTTCACACAACGCCGCCTGGTTGCCTTGGGCGTGCATCGCAACAGGGCGGTAGAACTTGCCCGTAATATCTCCGACTGCATGGAGGCGAACTACAAACCCGAAAACGCCCTTTCCGGCGGCATCCACGACTTGTTGAAATCTTTGAAAGATAATGGCTACGTTTTGGGCGTGGTCTCCAATCGCGGCGAACCCTTCCACGACGAGCTCGAATCGCTCGAATTGAAACCCTATTTCGATTTCGCCCTGGCGGGCGGCGAAGTGGATTCCTACAAACCCGACCCCGGCATCTTCGAACACGCGCTGAAACTCGCCGGGACATCCGCCCACGAGACGATATACATCGGCGACAATTACTTTGCAGACGTGGTCGGCTCGCTTCGCGCCGGACTGACGCCGGTTCTCTACGACCCCAGCCTGCTCTTCCCCGAAGCCGAATGCGCCGTCATCCGCTCGTTCGAAGAGTTGCATGAGTTGCTGATCGCATAGGCCCGCGCCGAAGGCGAAGAAAACGCCAGCCGCTTCAGTCTTCGAACCGACGCGCAAGGCGGGTTACTTCATCAGCCCCGCCGCGCGCCGCCCGATCTCCACCGCAAAGTTTGTCCCCCGATCCCACGGATAGACCTGACTCATCGAAGCAAAATACAACCCTTCGATTGGCGTCTGAATCGCCGGAATATTTTTGGAATGTCCAACCAACGGGACGGGCTGGGCATAATTCGTCCTGTGAACCCAGATTTTCTTAATCCAATCGCGCTGGAACTCCGGGTTGAATTTTTCGAAAGCCGGGATGAATTTCTCCAGCAAGCCCTCGTCGCTCAACGAAAAATACTCGTGACCCAATTCGAGATAATCTCCCGCATAAACGATGTGATCGCCGCCGAAATGTTCCTTTGAAACAAAGTTTGTATGCTCCACCAGCGCAAGGAAGGGATATCCTTCTCCCTTCGGCACGTTGAACCAGTAATAGCCTTCTTTGGATAGAGGGCGTTTCAACGAAAGCGTCATTACCACCGCGCCCATGGATTTCAACTCCAGCAAACCCTTCAAATACGATTCGGGCAACTGCGGGCATAACTTCGCCATTTGATTTGGGGATGTGGTGACCAAAACCTTATCATAGGATTCGATTCCCATCCCGCTTCGCGCCTCGAGTTTGGCTTGATTCTTCTCAATGGACTGGATACTTACTCCCAATCTGATCTCTACTCTCTGCTCTCTGAGTTTTTCCGCAAAGAGATCGGCGAATTTCTGAAACCCGCCCTCGAACGTGCCAAGTCTCGTTGTGCGGGCGTGCATCCGCGCCCACAGCCACGCCATATTGACATCCTTATAGTAAGAAGCGAACTTGCCTACCAAAAGCGGCTCCCACATTCGCTCGTAAACTTTTTTACCCGCATACTTCGTCATCCACTCATGGGCGGTGACCTTTTCGAGCGCCTGCCAGTTCTTCGTCAGCCGCAAAAACAACCCGACCAGCCCGAAGCGGAGTTTATCCAACCCAAACCCCAGCCCGGGAAAGAGAAGCGCGTTGAGGATCGAGTCGAAGGGATGCCACTTATTCTTATGAAGCATCACCGTCAACGGGCGCGGAAAGACAACCTTATCCTCCAGCCCCAGTTCGCGGATCAAACCCAGCATGGCATCGTCCGACTGGAACCAGTGATGATAGTACTTCTCCACCGACCAATCCCAATGCGGCTCCTTGAACCCGCTTGCGAGTCCGCCCACGTAATCCGCCGCTTCATAGATGACAACGTCATGCCCCGCCTTTTTCAAATCCCACGCGGCGGCCATGCCGCCGTAACCCGCTCCAAGAATTGCGATTTTCAAAAGAGATTCTCCAGTTAATTTCCCGTCATTGCGGGGAGCGCTCTTGTTCTTTGCGACGAAGCAATCTTAGCCCTTGTCATGAGATTGCTTCGGGCTATCGCCCTCACAATGACGATACTCTAAATTTTCTTACGCCTAACTAACTCACCTTACGCGATGTCATTCTGAGCGAAGCGAAAAATCTCTACGACTGTCTGAGAGACCCTTCGCTATCGCTCAGGGTGACATAAAAAGGATAAACTGCGTGAGGTGAGTGCCTAATTTCTTTTTTCCAATCTTTCCGCAATGGCTTTCAATTTCTCCCATCGCTGACGGACGACGTAGATCATCGCCAGGGTTTGCTGCCAGACCAGTTCGGGGTTGGGCAGTTGAACCGCATCCTCGAGGACTTTTACCGCCTCTTCATCCGTGCGCTGAACGCGGACGTATTCGTCCGCCAAACGACGCAGGCGCGCCTCCCTGTTTTCCTGCGCGACGGGCATGTTATCCAGCCGCCGGATGGCATCCCGCATGGCGTCGTCCAGTTCGTGTTCGGTGAACGGCTTGATAAGGAAGTTTTGGATGCCCAACTCCCCTGCCGCCTCAAGAGTCTCCGGATGACGCTCCGCCGAAACGAGGATGCAGACTGTGCGCGGATTTTCCTTCAATATTTGGCGGTATGCCGCCAGCCCGTTGACCTTGGACATGTTTATATCCAACAGGACAATATCGGGCTTGTGCAGGCGCGCCATTTCGACGGCCTGCGTGCCGTCGAGCGCGATGGCGACCACCTCCACGCCTTTGACGGACGAAAGCATCACGCGCGTATTGCGGCGGGTCTCCTGGGTGGTATCCGCAATCAAGACTCGTTTTTTTCCGGGATGGGGTTGCATGGCAAACTGCCTTGTCTAATAAACGCCGTATCCACAGGGGCGACCCGTCCACATCTTTGTAAACTTTGTTGCGCCCATAAAGGGTTGCCCTGTGAATATTAGTACGCCAAGTATAACCGAGCCGGGTTCACTCCGCCTCCTTGCGCAGAGAGTCGTTCCATTTAATCCCTTCGCGGGCGAGGTAATACGCGCCGAGGATGGTGATGGGAACCCACAACGCCACATGCAGGACGAGGGTGTAGCCCGCCGCAGTCGCCTGATCCACGCCGTAGGCGGTTAGCACGGCAATGCCCGGGGCGTCAAACGTGCCGATATAGCCGGGCGCGGAGGGAAGCGTGGTGGCGAGGTTGACGATGCCGTTCATCAGCATCAGCGCAAAGAATGAGACGTTGAAATCGAAAGCATGCATCACGAACCAGTATTTGCCGGTTTCCAACAACCAGATGAAAACCGAGGTCAGGAAGACCATCAACACGTTGAAGGGGGAGCGAAGCGAGGCAAGCCCATCCAAAAACTTATTGATTACAGCGATCAAACGGGCGTGGAATCTCCGCGGGACGAAAATCTTCAACGCCCAAAGGCTGACTTTCATGGCGGTATGCGGAAACATTGACGCCAGAAGGAAGAGGATGAGCGCGCCGATAAAGATTCCCGTGCCATATACCGCCGCCTGTTGGATATTTCCAACAAAACCCGACGCGCCGGTTAACTTTGCCAGTTCCGATAAATTAACGAAGACGAAGGCCAGCATCGTCACTCCGTCGAAGATGCGCTCGACGATGATGGTCGCCAGCGAAGCGGACACGGACACGCCCTCTTTGCGTTTCAGGATCACAGCCCGCAACACTTCCCCGGCGCGCGCGGGATAGATGTTGTTTCCCATGTACCCGATGGCCGTAATCGGAAACATGGTTTTTGTGGGGATCTTTTTGATCGGACCGAGCAGGTAGTGCCACCTCCACGCCCGCGCCCACACGCCGACGAAATACACCGCGATCCCCGGCGCGAGCCAGATGTAGTTCGCCTTTTGCATCGCGCCCCAAAAATCGCCCAGGTTCAGCCCGCGCAGAGCGAGCCACAAAAAAAGGACGCTGATCAGCGCCCCAATCCAGAACTGCCATTTCTTCATTTGCATAGTGGTGGGATTGTACCAAAAGGGAAAAAAAGATGAAGGATGAAGGGATTTATGTGCGCACGCAAAACATGTCAGGCAGGTTGCTCCCTGCGCCGTCCCCGGCGCAGGATTCCCTCGTAACACGCCGCCGCCCACAGGGGGCTTCGCACAGGACGGCGGCTTGAGCGTATGCCGCTGATAACCTTTGCGCGCGCACGGGATTTATCCTGATTTCCGGACGGCGGCTCCCGGTAAAGGAAGCAAGTCGGAGCGGCGCTTCGACCCACAGACGCCATCTTTTGATTGGAGTCTTTGTCGGTTTCCGTGGCAGGTTGCGGATTTTCAAGGCGGGAGAAAACCCAAGTAAAATCGCGGCATGAAAAAATATCTTCCCACAGTTCGCGATTACCTGCTTATTATATTTTCCAGCCTGATCCAGGCCGCCAGCCTGCGATTGTTCTTCATCCCGGCAGACCTCGCCTCCGGCGGCGTAAGCGGCGTTTCTCAACTGATCAATCGCTTCACAAATTGGCCCATCGGCCTGATGGTGCTGGTCGGCAATATTCCACTGTTTGCGCTCGGCTGGCGCTTCCTCGGCGGGTTCAAATTCGCGATGCGCACAGCGGTCGCCATCCTTACATATTCATTGTTCATTGACCTGCTGGATAACATTCAGGTTTTTGAACAGTATTCACAGGCGTTGATTGTGGACTTACAGGGCGACATCTTTCTCAACTCGCTATACGGCGCCATCGTCAGCGGGGTGGGATACGGTCTGGTCTATCGCGCGCGCGGTTCCAGCGGCGGGTCGGACATCCTCGCCCGCATCCTCAACCACTGGCGCGGCATCCCGATGACGCAAAGTTATCTGATGGTGGATACGGCTGTCATTCTATCGGCCGGATTCGTCTTCGGTTGGAAACCCGCCTTATACGCCATGATCGCCCTCTACGTCAGCGGCTTGGTCGCAGAGACCGTGCTGGAAGGCGGCGGCACCATCCGCACGGCGATGATTGTGACGGGAAACCCGGAGACAGTTGCAAGCCGCGTCATCGAAGAACTTCAACGCGGCGTGACCTGGCTCGAAGGCAGGGGCGCGTACACCGGCAACGATCGGCCCGTTTTATATTGCGTCGTCAATCGCGCCGAGATCGCCACGCTCAAAGCCATCGTCCACGAAAGCGACCCGGAGGCGTTCATGGTCATCGGCGCGGCGCATGAGGCATTGGGGGAGGGATTCAAGCCCCTGAAAGGCAGATGAAAGTTTGGCGAGTCTAAGAACGGGCGAGGATCGCTCAAAGTTTTTCGGTTCGCGCGAGAATCGGCGGGCTGACGCTTCGATGAACTCAACGCAAGCGCCCTGCTTCAGTTCGTAGAAGTCCGCTATTGCGCTTTTCCAAATTAATCCAGCAATAAAACTATCGCGCCCCCAAAGGACGCCGGGACGGCAGTCCCTCTGGGAAGGGAGCGAAGTCGAAGCGTGGAAATTGCCAGGTTCAATTGTTAATCTGCCAAAGCGGATTCGAAAAACCCGGTGAATGAAAGTTCATCTGCAAACTTTAGCGCGCCGGCGCTAAACAGGCTTACTATAAAACGCCGGTCTGTGCGATAATCGAAATGAAACGGAGGAAACCATGAATCAACGTCCGATCCCCGCCGCCGAAGTCCGCGTGTTTAGCGGAAAGTCGAACAAGCCGATTGCGAAAAGCATCGCCGCCGAACTGGGAGTCCCGCTCGAAAAGACTCATCACAAAAAATTCAGCAACGATAACATGTACATTCAGCTGGGCGAGAGCGTGCGCTACCGCCGGGTGTATATCGTGCAATCGCTGACGCCGCCGGTCAACGATAACCTGATGGAACTGTTGATGATGCTCGACATCGCCCGCGACGCCGCCGCATCCGAGGTCCACGCCATCATCCCCTACTACTCCTTCGGGCGGTCGGATAAAAAAGACGCGCCGCGCATTTCGATCACCGCCCGCCTGGTGGCGGACCTGTTGAAGACAGCGGGCGCGACGCACGTGATGAGTATGATGTTCCATTCGCCCCAGGTGCATGGATTCTTCCACGTCCCCACCGACCCGCTCACCAGCCGCCCCGTCTTTCAAAAATATCTCGAAGATCGCGACATGCGCGGTACGATCATCGTCTCGCCGGACATGGGACAAGCCAAATCCGCGGCGCGGTTTGCAAAAAGCCTGAGCCTGCCCGTCGCGGCGGGGAACAAGGAGCGCGTTTCGGACACAAAAGTCGTCATCAGCGGGCTGGTGGGAAACCAGGTGAAGGGACACAAACGCGCCCTGATCTACGACGACGAGATCGCCACCGGCGGCTCGATTGCCGAGCTGGCGCGCGTGTTGATCGCCGAGGGCGTGAAAGAGATACTGGTCATGTGTACGCATGGAGTCTTCACGCGCGGCGGTCTGGAGAAACTCGCCGCCATCCCCCAGATAAAGGAAATCGTCACCACCGATACGGTCAACATCCCCAAAAATAAACGCCACCCCAAGTTGACGATTTTATCGGTCGCGCCCGTCTTCGGCGACGCGATCCGCCGCAACTTCAACCGCGAATCCATCGGCGACCTGTTTGTGTATGGGGATAAGCCATAGACGGGCTCGAAAGTCTCCTGACTTTGGATTGAGAGCCTGCCGAAAGTCGGGAGCCCTTCAATTTCACTCAGGGCAAGATTTTCGACTCCGTTTACTCTTCATCCTCGTCAAATTCCCCCAACTCGTCGTCCTCGTCGAGCGACATCATATCGAATCGATTCAATTGTTCGTTGAGGTCGAGGTTGTCGAGCGCGTCTTCGAGGAATTCGGCGGTCTCTTCGTCTTCGGCGTTGTCGAGCAGGCTGAGGATGTAAGCGCGCGCATCCTCGCCGCCGATCTGACTCAACGCCCAGATCGCCGCCATGGTCACGTTGTCGTCCTCCTCCTCGTCTTCGAGCATCTTCAACAGGATCGGAGCGGCTTCTTCAACGGTCAGTTCGCCCGCCGCCTCAGCCGCCGCATAACGGACTCGCGGGTCGGGATCCAATAATTTTGAAACCACGCTGTCGCCCCAGCGGCTGTCGTGCGAGCGCCCCATGGCGCGCAATGCGCTTGCGATCCATTGCGGGTCTTCGCGCTCGTATGCCGATTCGAGGATTCCCACCGCGTCTTCGCGCCCGGAATAGCCGAAGGCTTCCACGGCGGCGCGGCGAAGCGCGGGATTCTCGTCGCTGCGGATGACGGCGAGCAACGCCTCTTCGATTTTGTGGAGGCGTTTTTCATCAAGTTCCTCCAGCTCGCCCAAAAGGATAAATTCGCCCAAAAGGTTTACCGCCTTCAAACGCGGAGCGAGATCGGAATCGGCTTGGAGAACGCCCAGGAGCGTGTTCACAAGCCGCGGGTCGTCCGATTCGGCGAGGAGTCCCAATGCCCGGGCGCGGACTTCCGCATCCGGGTCGTCCAGAACCGCCCGCCCGATTTCCTCGTAAGAGACGATCGTGTCCTCATCCATATATGCCGTCAGGTAATCGAGCAATTGCGTTTTGCGTTTGGACGGCAGATTCTTCCACGCGTCGAGAAAGAGGCGCAGGGATTTGGGGTCGAGGTCCGAATAGAAGGAAAGGTGCGCGTACGAAATATCCTTTTTGGGGTCGAGCAGGGCTTCCAGCACGGATTGGAATGTGATCTCTGTCATGTTACGGAACCAGTTGCGGGGGGTTGACGAAGTCCATGATGTTGACGAACACCATCAAGCCGATGAGCAAAAGCATGGCGATGCCGTTGACCATGTTCTCCCATTCGGTTGGGATGCGCTTCTTAAAAAAGATCTCGGGCAGGGTGAACAGGATGCGTCCGCCGTCGAGCGCGGGGATGGGGAAGAGGTTGAAGACGCCGAGCGAGATGCTGAGCAAGCCGATCAGGTTGAAGGTGAAGTTGGTGGGCGCCGACGCGCTCCCTCCGCCTGTTGCTTGCGCCTGGGCGGCTTCCTGGCGGCTGGTCACATCCTCCTGCACGGAATAATTGAAGAGGTCGTAAATGCCTTTGAAGCCGATCAGCCGCGCCTCCTCCGGCGCAATGATTCCCCGGATGATGGCAATGGGAAGGTAGACGATGGTCGCGGCTTGAATCCCGGTAATGACAAACCCGCCTTGCACGCTTTCGAGTAAGGTCGCGGGGCGGGTGGGGTATGCCAACCCGATTCCCAACGCGCCTTCCCTGGCGGAGCGGCTGGAGAGCGGCGTGGCGGTGATCGTTATCAGTTCGCCGTCTCGCTCGAACACAAATTCCACCGGCGTATCGAGATTCTCGCGGATGAGCGACCGGGCGGGGTCGGGGTCGTTGACTTCCTGACCGTTGATCGAGATGAGAATATCGCCGGGGTGGATGCCCGCTTCCTGCGCGGGGGAATTTTCCGCCACGCTGGCGATGCGCACGCTCCCCGGCACGGGAATGCCTTCGTAGGCGACCAAACCGGCGAAGACGATCACGGCGGTCAATAAATTCATCAGCGGCCCGGCGATCAAAACAACCAGGCGCTTCCACGGGCTGGCGGCTCCGTAGCCGCCGGGGACGTTCGGGTCGTTCTCGCCTTTCGGGCGCACGAACCCGCCCAACGGCAATGCGTGGAGCGTGAACTCGGTTCCCTGCCACCTGAAAAGCGTGGCGATCTTATAGGAAGGCAACCCGAAGCCGAACTCCTCGACTTCGATCTTTGCCCAGCGCGCGGCGATGAAATGCCCCAGTTCATGCACGAAGATCATCCCGCCAAGCGCGAGGAAGAAGATGACCAGCGACAGAAAATCGAATCTCATGTGTGCTTTCCTTTCGGTCGAATTATATCCCCTGCGCGTTAATTTTTCTAAGACGGATTGCTCCCGCCCTTCGCTGAACTCAGGGCAAGCCTCTTTCCCCGCCCGGGGTTGGCTCTGTTTCCTGTGAGTTTTTGTTACGCCGTATCCCCGCTATTCCTACAAACCCCGCTACACCTGCCCTGGCGGGCGGCGCCAGGCAAGCGGACTAAACGATCTCCGCCGCTCCGCCGACGCCGGCGACCAAAACCTTGCTCACGCCGGGACAAGCGCGCAGGCGTTTCTCCACTTCATCTTTATACTCGCCCAAACAAATCACATGGACGTTTGCGCCCGCGTCCACCGTGTAACCGACGGGGAGTCCGTTTGCGCGCCACTCGCGCACCTGATGAAAAATTTCCACTGTGGCAGACTGCCAATACATCAGCGGAGGATTGGAAGTCATCATGACTGCGTGCATCATATCCGAGTCGTGTTCGATGATGTTTGCCAGGGCTTCGAAGTCTTTTTTCAGAATCGCATTCCGGCAAATATCCAAACGCCGCGGCGCATCCGTCACGCGCGCGTTTTGCAGCGGGCTCGTCCCTGCGACGGCGTGACCCTCCGTGGAGCCGGTCTTTTTGTGGGTCGAACTGACGATGGCGACGCAATCCGCCAGATTCCAATGATCGGCGGGGGCGATGGAAAAAGCGTACGAGTCGCTTTCAGACTCGCCCAATTTCCACTCCGCGAACCCGGCCGGGATGGAGCGCGAGGCGGAGCCGGAGCCGCGCCGCGCCAGAATGGAGAGTTCGCGTTCGCTCAGGTCCAATCCCGCCGCCTTGCTTCCCGCCACAGCCAACGCCGCAAACGCCGCCGCAGAGGATGCGATCCCCGCGCCGGAGGGAAAATTGTTCTCGCTCATCACCTCGGCGTTCATCTTGATCCCCGCCTTCTCGCGGATAAGGTCGAGGATGTGCGAGACCCGCTCCAAACCTTTGCCGACCACCTCATGTCCATTAATAATGAGCTCGTCAAACGGCAGCGACGGTTGAAAACTGACCGTCGTGCGGGTGAAGAGCCCGTCCAGATTCATCGAGATGGAGCCGTTGGAAGGCAGACGCAGTTCGTTGTTGCGGTTGCCCCAATATTTGATGAAGGCGATGTTGGCAAAAGCGACAGCCGTTGCTGTGGGGTTACTAGACATTTGACGTAAATGACCCTTTCATTATCTTCAATCGCTAGTGTACCACGAACATCTAGCATCTCCAGCACCTGCCGTTTTTGTTCGAACGTTGCAGTTTCCAACACATCTTTGATCGTCTCACAAAACAATCTTATGTCTTCCACTTGGGCATCAGACAAAACCAATTGTTCAAGAAACGAGGCAATTTCCGCCTGTTCCTTTCGGAGATTCCCTATATTTTCTTCAAGTCTCGCACGTCTTTCTGAAAGCATATCACGTTCAAAATCTCCTGACAGGTACAGGTCCAGCAACTTATTTAATTGCTTTTCATTCTCAGCTATATGACCTTCTATCAACTCCAACCGGGCTGTCAAAGCCTGATTGCTCCTGCCTTGTTCCTCCTGTCGATCCTGTAAACCGGCAACAATGTATTCCGGATGCTGAATGATGTTGACAAGCCATGCCCATACCGCATCATCAACATCCCTTCCACGAAACATGGGCATATCACATCTCTTGATAGGCCGTCTTTCTGTTGCTTTGCAGTAGTAATAGGTATTCTTCTTTCTTGCGCGACCCTGATAAGTAAAGCCGCACTTGGCACACCTTAATCTTCTCGCTAAAAGATATTCATGCTTTAAGTGTCGATCTGCCTGTGCAAGATTGAATTTCATTCGCGCCTGCGCCAAATTGAAAGTCTCCTTATCAATGATTACAGGTACAGGGACGCCCACCCATTCATCCCGTGAACGAGGTACCTGTTTGCCAAATCCACATTTTGGCTTGGCAGGTCTTACCTTTCCATCATCGATAACCTTCGTCTTGCCATAATGCCAAGTGCCGGTATACGTCTCGTTTTTCAAGATGTGCCTTATCATTTCAGGCGCCCACGACCCAGGCTCATATTTCTTGTAGATGTGTCCATGTTTATCGCCCCGGGTGATCACCCTCATTTCGGTCAATTTTTTGGCAATGGCATTCATGGACATCGGACCACTATCGCCATCTCCTCTCAAATACCAATTAAAAACATTGACAACAATCTGCGCCTCCTCTTCATCCACTTCAAGCCAGGACTTGTGCGGCTCAGTAATTGTTTTATATCCGTAGGGTGGACGTGATCCGACAATCACAAACCCACTTTGCGCCTTGCCGCGTTTTCCCCGCTTGCTTCGTTCCAGAATCTTTGCCTTTTCATATTCAGCAATACTGGCACGAATCTGTTTTTGGAGCCGGCCTTCATCGCTATTGTCATATTGACCAATCACATATTCAACCGTGACTCCCAATCGCAGGAACTCCTCCTCGATCAGCGCCTGATAAACGCTTTTTCGGGCAAGGCGATCAATGTCGTACACGATAATGACATCAATGGGTTCCTGGGCAGCAAAATCCCGCAAGGCATTAAGTTGAGGGCGATCAATGGTTGCACCGCTGTAATCCTCGGAGAATGTCATTAAAAGGACATAACCGCAATCGGCAGCATATTGCTTGCAGGCATCGACCTGGGTGTTTAAACTGTAGCCCTTGGTCTGTTCATCCGTACTGACTCTGGCGTAAATAACCGAACGCTTATTCATGAATGGTTTCCTTGTTGGCATTTGTCAAAATGCCAGCCGGGCCGGTCCGGCTGGCAGCAGTCAATCAATTCTGGACAGGGGATTTGAGGAAATCCTTCATCTCGTGAAACAGTTCGGGACCCAGCACTTGGATCTGCTCATCAATTCCAAGACCTACGCCATTGATCAGGTCGGCAAGCAACATTCCCATGTTGCCTTCAACCTCGATCAGACTGGAAATTCCGGCAGCATCCTGCCATTCCTGACGGATGCGCGTGAGCGTGCCTACCAGTTGAAATCGTTGTGTGGAAGGGGGTTGAAACATGTGATTCTCCTTTTGGGGTTGGGCGACCTGTATTCCCCGGCTGGAATACAAATCGCCCTGATGGAATCCCACCAGGGCGAATCAAAGGGGCTGTATAATAAAACCAGCCCTCCCTCCGCTCTAGCCGGTGGGTTGGGTGAGGGTCGTATTGGTGCTACGAACACCAGTACGACCCGTTATTCTGGCTGTGAATTTCATTGCCAGCAATGAAATTATAGCACAGGTTTTACGGTTGACAAGTCCCCGTCATCAATCACGTTATGGCTATGTTGTTATGCCTTATTTCGTTTGGGTTTACGACCGCGCTTCTCTCCGTGCTGATCCCTGCTCTTCAGGAATTCCTGCAGGGATTTGCGGCTGACCTGCCAGGATTGCCCCCACTTGCGACCTGTGATCTTTTTGGCGCGCACCAATTTGCGGATGTAATCCAATTCATATCCACTGATCTGCACGGCCTCATATGTTGTCAGCCAATCTTCCATAGATGTTCGCGTCTCCAAACGATATTATAACGTTGTGAACGGGGAATTTGGAACTGGTGTCCCGGATGTAAATGTTCTGAAGCGGGGTATAGCATCCAGGACTACGGTTACTCTACGGAATAAAGTCCGAGAATTGTATGACTTCACAATATGAACGAATAAGAGGAGAGCATAACGGAAAGAAGGTTCCGGTTTTTTTACAACCTGATTCAAGGTCATCCACCCACACCATCAACTCCTGGATAATCCCGTAGGGAGTTTCGTATTCCAAACCGTAGAGTTTCCGTACTGGGGAATGCTACTTAAGGGTTGCCGCAAGGCAACTCTTATTTTTCATTGCAGTGAAAGGAAACTATGCACAAGAAAATATTCCATGCCCATTACAGGGCGATGCCGTTACAACGTCAAAGAAAATTGCAGTTCATCCAGGCAGGAGAATCTGCATGACCGTGGCAACTCCCTCTGAGGAAACAAAGCCAGACCTGACCCCGGAACAGAGAAAGGCACTGGGTCGGGTCTACAGCTACCTGATGGACATTGCACGAAAACGATTGGTCCAAAAGAATGCAGCTGCCAATCCACAACTGCCATCAGGAAATGTTGATGGTGATCAGGGAAGATCCGAGCGCGCAGCCGATGCTCCACAGAGTCCAGCGCCGGCATAATCATGCAATCGAGAACATACACAGGTTGTGCGATCAGAAGGAAGGAACAACCACACAACCTGTCCATCGAAATTCCGCCAAATGATTCCAATTTGCAAAGACCTTTCAATTTGCATTTTTAAGGGGAGTCATGCCCAAACAAATGACTAAATCGTACAAATAGGGTAACAAATGTCATTTGAGATTCGCAGAACCGGTACTAAAATATCCCGCTTTTGACGTTTAGTTTTGAGGTCAACCATAATGAACCACTTCAAAAGGATGTGGGGTCATTATCTGGCGCTGGTGATCGTGATTACCATCCTGATTTTCCCCATCTCCTGGATCTACAGGCTAATTCATCGATACTACGGACCCGAGGATGCCCTCGTGTCCCTGGTCGTCATATCCATTGGGATCATCATTCTTGGAATCCGGGGCGGCAAATACGCTTATACACTTCATCGCTTTGTCCGGGACGAATCAGAAAGAAGAACGCAAGGGGATGGAAAACAGGTTGTCTTTGAAATGTTCGGGATCGAATTCTATCAATCCGGTTCTTCCCAATCAAACCCCGTGGCACCCCAAAATGAAACCATCCAACAAGATACCCGGGACGACCATGACGATCTACAGGACCTGATCTCATCCGGAAACCGCAAGCGCCGTGGAAAACAAACCCGCTACCCGGAAGACAGAATCCGCAGGGTGGTACTGCGCTGGGAACGGCGCGATCCATCCTTCTCCGCCAGAACCCTGGAGGAGTTTCTCGAAGAGGAATTTGGCTGTGGACCAGATGGTGTGCTGCTGGTACCCACCTCCACGTTTTATGACTGGCGGCGCAACGTATTAAAGGAAATAGAGGAAAAACAAAGGAAAACCCTGACAGAAACACCCTCGTAACCAGCCCGTCGGAGCCAGATCAAGAGGAAAATAATTTCCGTAGATATCCCGTAATCCAAACCGTACAATTCCCGTACTCCCAGATGCTACTAATGAGCCGCCGACAAAGCGGCTCATTTTTTTTCAGCATCTGAAGGGAACACTATGGCAAAGATAATCGTGTATCTGGGCGAACAGGAACGCGAGGCGCTGCAACAACTTGCACAGCGTGAAATGCGCGTGCCGCGTGCCCAGGCAGCCCTGATCATTCGCCGGGAATTGACCCGGCTGGGCATGCTGCCTGAACAGGAAAAAATACAGGAGATAGAGCGACCGGAAGGACAACCGGCGGAGGTGCAACCATGAGATGTTCAACCTCTTCCGCAACCATCAAGCACAGTTACCCTGTTGTTGGAGGGGCATGGACTGCCTCTCCGGTCATGACAACAGAGTGCAATGGGATTCGACTCCAGCCCGGAACGCACAAGGGGGACGATCATGTTTGACGCCATCAGCGCCGTGTTATCAGGGGTTCTGCTTGTTTTCCTTTCCATGCTGGGGGGCGGGATCATTTATTTCCTCCTGCGGGATTGTTTGAAACGCCATATCCGGCACAAGGACCAGGAGGAGTCCTCATGAGCACCAGGATCATTTGTATCGCGAACCAGAAGGGCGGGGTCGGCAAGACCACCACTGCCGTGTCGCTGGCGCATGGCTTGACCCAAAAAGGAAAACAGGTTCTGCTGATCGACCTGGATCCGCAGGGACAATGTGCCACCGCTCTGGGGCGCAGTCCCGAGCCAGGCGTGTTCTACCTGCTCACGATGGGACATACGCTGCAGGAGACCGCCTTCCTGAAATCCTGGGTGCGGTTGTCCGGACGCGAAGGTCTGTATTTGTTTCCGGGGGACCAGCAGACAATGGCAGCCCAGACCGTGCTCAACGCACAGGACCAGCCCATCTCCGCCATCCGACAATCGGTCAGTCGTTTTTTCAGGGAGGGACTGCACTACATCATCTTCGATACAGCGCCCAGCGTGGGCGGCATCCAGGAACGGGCGGTCTGGGCCTCCGACCTGGTGATCGTGCCGAGTGCCACCGAATTCCTCTCCGCCGACGGCGTCTCAAAGGTGCTACGCATGATGAGCATCCTGCAGGAAAGGAAGAACTGGCGCGGAAATCTATTGGGCATCCTGCCAACCTTCTTCGATGAACAAACCCGCGAGAGCAAAGCCACGATGGAGAATCTGCAGGAAAAGTTCGACGCCAGCATGTTGCAGCCCATCCATCGTTCGACCCTGCTGCGGGAATGTGCCGCCGAAGGGAAAACCATTTTTGAGTTCGATCCGTTGTGCCGGGCTGCCAAGGAGTACCAGGCACTGGCCCAACATGTCATGAAGTTCTAGGAGGCGGAGATGAATCAACGACGCGATCCCTTTGAGACTGCCGAGCCTGCTCCAACCGTCCCGGCAGTTCCCAGTCTCTACGACTCCCTGCGCGTGGCAGCGCCGCGCAAGCGCAACCGTCAGTGGGAAAAACAGCAACAGAGCCGCAAGGTGGTCTATCGCGGCATTGATCCCAAGCTGGCCTTGAAGGTCAAGGCAATAGCCGACGACCTGCTGGTTCCCTCAGGTGAGGTGGCATGTGTGGTGCTCGACTACGCCCTGCGTTCCTACGAACGCGGGGATTTCGATCTCCATCCGCGACCCAATCCGGAACGCATGCGCATGACGCTCTTCCCGCAAAGTGGCTCCGCACATTCGATCAACAGATCTCAACGTACTGTGAAACAAAAACAACCGGAAGCCTTGTGGAAGGTCATCACCACCTGGCGTGGCTTCTCTCCTGAACTCAAACAGGAACTGGCAGCGCTGGCATCCGACGATGGCTTGCATGTACCCATCGGGGAATTGATCACAGCCCTGCTGCGCTTTGGTCTGAAAGCGTATGAAACCGGATTGTTGGTGCTTGAACCCAAACCGAAATCCACCACATTCACTTTAGCGCACAAAGGCAAATGATGAAGTTCCACCAAAAAAACCTTTTTCAATGGAATGAGATGAGGAACGCAGGCGGCATGGACAACGTGCCGCCTGCGTCCTGTCCACGTTCCGCCCACGCATCCGCCTACGTTGCCGCCTACGTTGAACGCACAGGAAGGGCTGGGATGCATGAAATCCTGTGCGAACGATCTGTGAGACCTGTGGAAAAAAACAGGCTTGTTTCGCGGGGAGGTCCTGCATGAGCGAACTTCAACAAGCCTGGAGTTCCGTGTTGACTCAACTACAGATGGACATGCCGCGCGCCTCGTATGAAACCTGGGTGCTGGGCACGCAAGCCCTGGAATTGCAAAACGATGTGCTGCTTGTTTCCACACGCAATGCCTATGCCCGTGACTGGCTGGAGTCAAGACTGACCAGCACAGTGCAGAGATTACTGGTCGGCGTGTTAAATCGTTCCGTCTCTGTGAAGTTCGTTGTCGGCGATGAGTCACGTGAAGAGATGGAGATGGAGACCGAAGCGGATGAGATGGAAGAATCGGAATTAAACATCGAGCCTGTGCAGTGGCTGGATTATGACCGCATCGTCCAGCCGCACAAGCAGATCGTGGTGAAAGGCTATCTGCGAAGACTGGGGATGGAGATCGGACCCAAGGCGGTCTGGTTGTATGTGGGATTCCATCAAGCGGCATGGCGGGTGCAGGATCAGAATGGTCCATCTGGAAAGCCGCTATACAGCCGTGAGGTGATGCGTTTCAGCGCCATGAGCAATGGCGCCTTCTGGCGCTTATTGAAACACGCCGGCATTCAAGCACACCTGACCGGACTCGTGCAACGGGTCGATTCCCAGGATGCGCGCCGTTTCCGACGCGGAAGGGACGGACGTCCGCATCGTGCGCCGATCTGCTACCAGGTTTTCATGACTCCGCGCCTGACACGCGCCGACGCCACTGCGGTGCATCTGCGATTGAAGGCATTGATCGAAAAACACAATTCCATTACCAGCGCCTTGCAGGAAATGCTGGCAGTCGAAGATGTCATGGAACTCCTCGATCCGTTGGACGTGAAGTTATCCCATCCCCCATTGAACACGGTGATGGATATGGTGAAGCGGGAAACAGGTGAAACCTTTTCACCTGAAATCGAGCGTCTGGCGCAGGAACTGCATCGTAGGATCATCAACTGCCTCGGTGACATCCACATCCCGCACTACTTCATCACGGAAACCATCCACCGCTACAACCTGACACCCGCACAAGCCTGGCTGATCACGGTCGCGCGCGATATGGCATTCATCAATACCCGCACTGGCGAGCGCCGGGATACAGTGACATTCAAGTGCGGATACCAGGAGATGGCGGAACTGATCGGTTCCAACCGTTACAAGACCGTGCAAGCCTGGCTTCAGCCGCATTGGACTTCGCAACAGCGTGGGGGCAACCTTTCCCGTTTTCTGCAGGAAATCGACCTGCCGGATTCAAAGACCTACGCCGACCTGCGCGTCGAGTCGATGCCGCGTGCCTTTCGGGTATTGCTGGACGAACCGCTGGACGCAGATGGGAGGAATAAGGTGGACGCAAATGGGAGTCATATGGCAGACGCAGATGGGAGTAATAGCTGGACGCAAATGGGAGCATTAGCAGACGCAAATGGGAGTCATATGGTGGACGCAAATGGGAGTGATTTAAACTCTTTTAAACACCCCTTAAACACCGACAAGAAAAACACTTCCACCACCCAGCACGCGCAAAGCGCGAAAGCAGCGGAGGCGGTCGCTCCTGATTTTTGGGAACTCGAACTTCTTCTTCAGCAAAACGATGTCCATCCCAAAGTCCAAAAGGAACTGCTCGAAGTTCAAGCGTCCGTGCATGCCTTTGTCTCGTGGGTGCTGTATGTCGCCAGCCCGCAAAGTGGGAATCTTTCCGATCCCCTGGGCTATGCCATCAGCCGCTTGCGCGAGCATCCCCTGCGTGAAGCACGCGGAGTCTTTCGCCAATTCGCCGACCTGACACAGAAAGAGTTGCTGGCGTTGATCGACTCCACCCCCACGGGGGGCTATGAACTGCCCACAAAAATTGAACATCCCCTCGCGCACGCCTGGAAGAAGGCGATGGGTTCCAACAACCCAAGGCTGCCCGTTGTGCGTGAAATCCTCTTTGGCGAAGGAGCCAGTGAATAACATGCAACTACAGTTTCTGATCACCTCGCAGCAGCGTGCCAGCGGCGCGATGTTCATGGAGTCTTTGAACGATACCGTGCTGGCGTTTATCTATCCCACGGATGGAACACGGACCTTCCACACCTTCTTCTGCCCGCCCATGCGGATCATTGCACTCAGTGCGCAAGGACAGGTGGTATTCGATGAAGTCATCACAAAATGGCGCTGGGTGAAATTGCCCGTTTGTCGATACGTGATCGAGACCGGACCGAAGGTGGACTATCACCCATATCTCCAGACGGTTTTATCCGTGGCGCTGGACCTGCCTCAGCAAGGTTCAATCGACCCGAGCCTGCGCATGGACAGTTTGTTGTTCGCACTGCTGGCAGAAGCGGTCGCCGACATCCGCCGCATTCGGGATGCTCATCGCGGCGAGGTGCGGCCTGAAATCCAACGGCGCAGATTCGAAGCCTGGGAACGCGGGCAAATCGTGAGTTCTGCCGGGTTCATCCTGGATCTTTCGCATGCCTGGAATCTGCCGGATGGCGCGGTGAAGTTATCGTATTCCGTCTTGAAAGCCGAGGAACCCTATCTGGATGAGATCGTGGCGGCGTCCGTGGCCGGCATCCCCTGGCGGCACGAATTTCCCAATCACTGCATTCGCTGCGGCAAGTCCGCTTCCTGGCGACCGATCCTCAACCCTGCCCCGAATGCACCGGTGGAAATTCTGTGGCGTTATCAGCGTCCTGAGAATGCCATCCCGATCTGCCATCACTGCACGGAAACCTTGAACCTGCTGCGAGATGAGTCGTTGCAACTTGATCTAGTTTGGGGACTTTGGGGTCCGCGCTTCGAAGCCTTTTGGGGATGGCATCGCGCAGAGAAGAATAACCGTTTGCCGAAGGAGTGGGATATGTATACCCATCCGCTCTGGCCGGCAGACTTTGGCGGAGAAGGGTGGGAGACAGGGAGTGGCGCTTTGAAGTTCGCCGAACCGCGGCCGCCGCATCAGGTCATCCGGGATGAACAACACATGCAAGCCTTGCGCCGTGGGTTGTTCACTAAAAAGTTTCGCGGGCGACAGCCGGGCGAGACCCCCTTGCAGAAGTTATTAGACTTCCGGCTCGATATTTCACAAGGAGAACCTCGATGACTTTTTTTGCCTTTCTCGGCGCGCTTAGTTTGAGCGTGCTCGCATTTGAACTGCTGAACGTTTTTCAGAATGCCTTCAGCACCTTTGGCGGCAATCGCCTTATGAATTTCCAATCCCAGACTCCCATAAAGAGACGCTCGACCTGGGAGGCTTTATTGATCGCCGTCCTGCCGGGACGCTTCGATCCCGATCAGGCGAAGAACATGAGTGATGTGATCAGCCTCTTGAGACGTGCTGGCTATCCATACGATACCCCCGGAGAATTCTATGCGGTGGCGATCCGCGACTTCTCGACCTTCCTGCTGGTGGGCGGGATGCTGGCAGGGGCATTGGCGGCGATGAACATCATCGTTGCCGCGCCGGTGATTGCTGGCATCTTCATCTTGCTTGGATTGCGCCGACCGTATGTGCGCTTGAAAACTCTGGCAAAGAAACGCGCCGAGTCGCTGCGCAATAACATGTTGATCGGTCTCTCTGTGCTAAGTTCCCTGCTTTCCTCCGGCGTGGGTGTGCAAGAGGCACTGCGCCGCGCCTCGACCGTGGGCGGACCGTTCTGTAATCTGCTTGGGTTACTCGTGGCGCGCATGGAGGTGGAGGACTTCACCAAAGCCATTGATGTGACCCGCGCCCACCTGCCTGATCCGAAGGATGTGGAGGCAAATCTATTCCTGCGCGACATCTATGACTTCTTTGCCAACAATCGTCCCGTGTTATCCAGTGTGCAAGGACTTCAAGAGTCTGTTCACCGTTCCGTGGTGGAATCGACTGAGGAACGTGCAGCTCTCGTGCGTCAGCGCGCTGGCTTGTTCGGGGTGATGGCGGTGCTGGGTCTGGTGTTGGCGATCATCGCGCCATTCATGGGGTCGGGATTGATGTAATGCCAGGCTCACGAACTCCGAATATTTATCATCCCTTCTGGCGTTCGCTTGCCTTTTGGATCTTCGTTACAGCGGCTATGCTTGCCGCGTTTTTCATCGTCCGTAAACTGACTCTCTGCTGGACCCTAACTGCCCTGCCTGGCATTCCACCAGCGGAGTGTTCACTTCAGCATCAACCATCCTCAGACTTGTCGACATTGCCCGATCCAACAACCTCAAATGTCCTTGCTGTTGAAGTATCCGCGCCGGAGATGGAACTGCCCCAATGGGACGGCGCCAGCCGAATCAACATCGCCTTCTTTGGTTTGCGCGGCGACGATGGACAAGGGGAAGGCTGCCCGACCTGCACCGATACGATCATGGTTCTGACCGTGGACCCCGTCACAAAAACTGCCGGCATGTTGTCCATCCCGCGTGATATGTGGGTCAACATTCCCGGCGCCGGGTATGGGCGCATCAACACCGCCTGGGCAATTGGCGAGAATGCCAAACTTCCAGGCGGCGGTCCTGCACTGGCAATGCAAACCGTGTCACAGTTCATCGGGGTTCCGATCCATTATTATGTGCAGGTGGATTTTGGGACGTTTGTTTCGTTCATCAACCTGATTGGCGGCATCGATGTGTATGTCGAGGAACGCATGGTGCTTGATCCGCTCGGCGCGGGACAGGATCATTTTGTGTTGAAGCCGGGAGATTTTCGCCACCTGACCGGACCGCGCGCTCTGGCGTATGCACGCTGCCGGCATGAATCACAGGGTTGTTCGGGCGGAGACGGGGGGCGCGCCAAACGCCAACAGCAGGTCATCCTTGCGATCCGGGATAAGGTGCTTGAAGGGGAAACCTTTGCCACCTTAATTACCCAGGCACCGCAGTTGTATGCAGAATTCTCTTCTGGGATCCACACCAACCTGTCACTGGAGGATGCGATCCAACTGGCCGTGTTGGCGAAAGACATTCGGGTGGATGACATCAAGAGAGGCGTGATTGATAACACGATGGCGATCCCAGCCGATACAACCATCAACGGTGTGCCGGCAAATGTTTTGCGTCCTGTTCCGGATCTTATTCGCATCCTGAGGGATGAAATCTTTGTCCCAGGTGGTCCGCTTAGTCCATTGGCGCAAGGTGATCCAGTGGCGCTGATGCAATCTGATCAGGCGAAGATCAGGATTATCAATAACACCTATACTGCCGGTTTGGAGCAACGCACAGCCACCCTCCTGACCGCGCAAGGTATGCAGGTGGTGGAATATGGCGTGCCAACCGGCGCATCAAACACCACGAAAATAATTCTTTACTCTTCAAAGTTATATGCCCTGCGGTATTTGACGGAACTCCTTGGGGTGGGAAGTCAGCAGATCACCATCCAGCCTGATCCAGCGTCCACAGTGGATATGGAGATCCGACTTGGAGAGGATTGGGTAGGCAGAGTCCCGAGCGGGTATTAGCCCATCCACTGGTTCTAAAAACAAAAACGCCCGGTATCCGTCGGAGCGTTCGAAGGGAGAAATTCAAAGCCCATTTTTATTTGAGAAAATGCTTGACTTTTAATTATTCCTGTTCTAAAATACAATTTAGATTAGACTAAATTTATCGGCTTTATCTGTATTGGAGGCATGTATGAAAAACCAACTAAGTCGGCGGGATTTCCTGAAACTGGGGGCTTTTGGTGTGATCGGGGCTGGAGGCGCAACTGCCATCATGCAGTCCAAAGGTAAATCCCACTCACGCCATAACCTCCCTCCCATGCAAGACATGGATCATGGGGGCGGTGTCATTCCTGGTACGGGGGATGTGGACCATGAAAAAAACGGCTTTAATCCGGGAGACATACTCACTGACTTCGACTATGGAAAAGTATCCATTCTTCCCGATGGCAGAACCCTGCGTGAATATGAAATCACGGTCATCAACAAGAACATAGAAGTTGTGCCTGGCATCGAATACCCCGCCTGGACGTATAACGGGCGCATTCCGGGACCGACCATTCGTTGCACGGAAGGCGACTTGATCCGCATCACGATGACCAACGGAAGCAACCATCCTCATAGCATGCACTTTCACGGTTTCCACCCGGGCAACATGGATGGCGTGCCCGGTTCGGGACCAGGCGGATATGTCGAACCCGGCGACAGTTTTACCTACGAGTTTGATGCGGAGCCATTCGGTCTGCATCTCTATCATTGTCATGTCTTTCCGCTGGCGCGCCATATTGCCAAGGGTTTATATGGCACGTTCATTGTGGATCCCAAGGAAGGTCGCCCACCCGTGGATCGTGAAATGGTCATGGTCATGAGCGGCTTCGATGTGGATTTCGATGATGTCAACGATTTCTATGCCGTCAATGCCATTCCCTTTTACTATCAGAATCATCCGATCCAGATCAAAGTCGGCGAGAAGATCCGCATCTATCTTGTGAACATCCTGGAATTTGATCTGCTCAATTCCTTCCACCTGCATGCCAATTTCTTCCATTACTACCCAACAGGTACCAGCCTGACCCCCTCCGAATTCACGGACACGATCATTCAAGGTCAGGCCCAACGCGGGATACTGGAGTTCTCATACAAATATCCCGGCATGTACATGTTTCATGCTCACGTAACCGAATTTGCCGAATTGGGCTGGAACGGTATGTTCGAAGTAACCGAATAGTTTAGAGGTATGTCATGACTCAAAGTCCATCCAATCGCTTCACCTTCCGGATCTTTATCCTGCTGCTCATCCCGATCATTCTTCTCGCCGGCGTGATCGTCCTCTTCCTTTCCACAGGGGGAGGATTGAATCTCGACTCTGCCGCGCCGGTTGAGAATCTGGATATCGAGCGGTATGTTCTCAAACAAGGCAGCATCGAATTGCAGGTGCGCAACACGAGTCCGGAAGAAATTACCATCGCCCAGGTCATTGTGAATGATGCGGTCATGCCATTCGAGGTGTATCCAGATGCAGTCGTCCCTCGATTGGAGCGTGCCACCATTACCATCGCTTATCCGTGGTCGTATGGTGAGGCATATGGCTTGATCATCTTTACCGGAAATGCCATTCCCTTCACAGTGGACATCCCGGTTGCGTTCGAAACGCCTCAACCGGACACCGCCACCTTCTGGGGATTCACACTCATCGGTTTGTATGTCGGCGTAATCCCGGTCTTTCTGGGAATCTTCTGGTTTCCGGCGTTGCGACAAATGGGACGCCGGACCATGACCTTCCTGATGGCGGCAACGGCGGGTCTGCTGGTCTTTCTTGGGCTGGACACGGTCGCAGAAGCGCTGGAGTTTGCCGGGAAGATCCCTTCCTCCTTTCAGGGGATCGGCTTGATCGGAATCGGTGGAGTGGCAACCTTCCTGTTGTTGGAGGCGATCTCGAAACGCCAGTCTGAAATCACCGGCAACGAAGCGGATAAGCGGCTGGCTATCGCCTTTGTGATCGCGGTCGGCATCGGCATTCACAACCTTGGAGAAGGGCTGGCAATAGGCGCTGCTTATAACGTCGGCGAAATTGCTCTGGGCACTTTCCTGGTGGTGGGTTTCATCATCCAGAACATTACTGAAGGATTGGGCATCATTGCGCCAGTCCTGCGTGATAGACCCGGGGTCGGCAGGCTCGCGATCATGGGGTTGGTCGGTGGAGCGCCTGCCATTCTGGGAGCCTGGATCGGAGGATACACCCCCTCGCCCTTCCTGACGGTGCTGTTCCTGGCCATCGGCGCAGGCGCGATTTTCCAGGTGATCTACGAAATCGCCAAACTGATTCAAAAGGATACACAGCGTGAAGCCATGCCCATGATTGTCTTTAGCGGAGTCCTGACCGGTATGATGATGTTGTGGGTCACCGGGTTGTTGATCAAATAGGAGCCTTCCAATGGAATCGTCTCTGACCATATCCATTCAGGATTACCTGAAACATATTTACGAGTTGACGGAAGGCGGTCAGAATGCCAGCACGAATGCCCTTTCCGAACGGCTCAACGTCAAGCCGGCATCCGTGACGAACATGGTTCAAAAACTTGCCGCCGCGCAGCCCGCCCTGGTCGAATACCAAAAACATCAGGGCGTCACGCTGACCAAAGAGGGCAGGAAAGCCGCCTTGGAGGTTATCCGGCATCATCGTCTCCTGGAAGCCTGGCTGGTAAAGACGTTGGGCTATTCGTGGGATGAAGTCCATGAGGAGGCAGAACGCCTTGAGCACGTCATTTCGGAGGATTTTGAACGGCGGATGGCAGCGGCAATGGGACATCCCCTGCGCGACCCGCACGGGGAGTTAATTCCCACTGCCGATCTGGTCATGCCATTGGAGGATTCGACCCCTCTCTCCGCACTGCGCCCGAAACAAAAGGCGAAGATCCAATGTGTAAAGAATGCAGATGCGGAATTGCTCCGCCATCTTGAAGATCTTGGACTCCTTCCCGGCGCACAGATCGTGATCGTTGACTATTCATCGTTCGATCACAATCTGACCGTGAAGTCCGGTGCAAAGGTCAGCGTTCTTGGACTAAATATTACCGGTAAGATATTTGTTGACTATCCTGGTTAAGAGAGTTGTATGTTGAAGAAAAGTATTTTCCTTTTAATATTGGTTTTCCTGTCAGCCTGTCAGTCCGGCGGACCGTCCACCAAACTCACAGTGGAATTGAGCGATTTTGCAATTACCCCCAATCAGCTGTCCGTGCCAGCCGGTGCAGAAATCCAGATCAAGGTTGTCAACAACGGCACCGTGGAGCATAACTTTTATATCATGCAATATGGCGTGGATGTCGGTGATATGTTTGATGAAGAGGATATTGCCAATGCGTACTGGGAGGTGGATGCCCAACCAGACGAGAGCGTGGAACTAAGTTTCACAGCGCCCGACCAACCGGGTACCTACCAGATTGTCTGTGGGATGCCAGGGCATTTGCAGGCAGGCATGGTTGGAACCTTGGAAGTGGTCAAGTAGTTGAATTCGATGCCACTGATGAACTCTCACATCTCTTATGAATATTCATGCTTTATATAGTTATGGATGGCAGCCTGTAGCAGGGTGGATCTGATTCTTTTTGGTGGTTTGAATCATGGCGGTTGCGCTGCTCGTCCTGATCACTCCAACCGCGCCCAACTTCAGGAGATCTTGCCTGCTGTTTTTTTTCACAATGCCTCCTAAAGTAGACAATTCGGATCAATTCAACGTCCTTTAAATAGTATTTAGAGGGCGTTGAATTTAAGGTCAAGGCAAAAATGATAACAAACGTGTGAATTTACCTCTCAGCAGTTTGTGAAAAACGTAACTTTTTCTGTGCGCCGACGACTATGAAAATGGAAACATATACACACCGGAAAGGAAAAAATGACTAAAACTCTTCTCTCAATTTTGATCGCGCTGGCGTTCGTTTTTGGCGCGGCAGGCGTTACCGTGGCTGCGGCACAACAAAGCCAGCCAGGTGAACCACTCTATGCACTGCGAGCCTAGAGCGCGCAAATGCTCCACCCACAGAACAAAATGCAAATTTCGGGACGGATGGAACAAACGATCCAGACTCAATCGGGCATCCATGAGATAGAGATCACCCAGACGCCGCAGGGCCCCGCGCCGCTTGATGTTTGCGACCAGCCCGGGACGAACGGGCGGTGTGGATCCGGTCAGCATGTAGGAGCGGATCATGCCAACGATCATCCTCATGAGGAGGAGGCGAACGATGGAACCGAGCATCAGAACGGCGGAACCAACCATGAGAGCGACGGTTCCGACCATGAGCAAAACGACCATTAGATCAAGCAGTGTGGGGTGATATTCCAGGCGCAAATCTGTCAGTTTTACAGAACAATAGTGACCCTGGAGTTCGTGATCCAGGGTCGCTTCGACAATATTGACTGAAAATATCGAAGTAGAGGAACAGTTTCAGATCCCAGTTCGCGATAAGATCCACTACTTTGTCGCCTACAAATTTCTTCATAAAGCAACTTTCTTGCTGCTACAGTGTTTCTCGTTTCAAATGCAACCGAGGATTTAAAGTTATGCAGATTCTGATTGGCATTGCGGCCGTGGTAATAGGATATATCTTGGGATCCATCCCCTTTGGCCTGTTGATCGTCAAAATCAAAACGGGTAATGATGTTCGAGAAGTGGGAAGTGGACGCACCGGGGGGACGAATGTCGTGCGCGCTGCAGGGTTTTGGGCCGGTCTGCTGACCGCGATTCTGGATATCCTAAAAGGAGCGGCTTCCGTTTGGTTCGCCCAGTCCCTCAGCCCGGACAGTCATCTCATATCTATCCTGGCCCCAATCGGAGCAATTCTCGGCCATAACTATTCCATCTTTTTGATCAGGCGTGATGAAAACAGAAAATTGCGGTTCCACGGTGGCGCGGGCGGTGCACCGGCGCTCGGCGGCGCGATGGGCTTATGGCTTCCGATATTTCCCATTGTATTCACAGCAGGTGCGCTGGTCTGGTTTACAGTGGGTATTGCATCACTCACAACCATAACCATTGGATTGATTGTGATCATTGTATTTACAATTCTCGCCTGGGTTGGTCTGCATCAGTCCATTGATATTTGGTACGGTGTGCTGGCAGAGTTGCTCCTGATCTGGGCACTGCGACCGAATATAAAGAAGTTGCTGGCCGGCAATGAACGTGTCGTTAAATTCAGTTTGAACGGCTGGCTAAGGGCGAAGAAAGAGGCACGAGCTGCATCGAAAGAATAGTTCCCTCCTCTCAGAACATTCCATAGGCTTGGTCAAGTTGTTGAAATTGGCAAAAGAATTTTTGCGTAGATCCGACCCCGCAGCCGTCCAAATAAACGTCAATATAGCTAGAGAGAGCGCTCCTTCACTCGTCGCGAGAATCTGTTGCAACGCATTCGGCTGATGCGCCGCATGTACCTCCAGATGGTTATGCCTCGGCCACCTGTAACAGACACGAAGCCCGACGTGGCGATCAAAACAATTATTACCCACCTTAACGGCGCTGGCAATAGTCAGGAATTTCTTGGGAATCCAGGGGGGATTCGTGACACAATTTTTGGACGGTGTGAGTTAAAATCCGTACTCAATGTTCAGGCTATCGTTGCTCCTCAAGAACAATCGTTTCGGTATTATCAGTTGGACGATCACGTTGGCTCTCGTCGCAAGCATGGTGGGTGTCGCGCTGAAATGGAGGGAGTCCACCAGCGTCATCCCTGCCTTGGCGTTGGAACCGACTGCCGCACCGGATGAGAATCCACCCGAGATCAGCCTGCCAGCCTTGGGCGTCCCTGAGGCGCTCGCCTCCATCGAGCGGGAAATCCAGATCAAGACCACTATCCCTGCCGACGATCCACGCCATGAAGCCGAAGAATACCGAGTGGCGCGTGGGGATTCGGTCTTTGCCATTGCTGACATGTTTAAATTAAAGCCGGAAACCGTATACTGGGCAAACTATGAGGAGTTTGATGGCAGCCCCGCGAACATCCAACCGGGCCAGGAACTTGTGATCCCGCCTACAGACGGCGTATATTACAAGTGGAAGGAAGGCGACACCATTGAATCTATAGCCGAGAAATTCGAGGTTGAGCCAGATAAAATCATCAGCTGGCATGGAAATCGTCTCGATTTAGCGGACCCAATTGTCGAACCCGATACGTATGTTATGATCCCGGACGGGGTGGACGATGATCAACCCTTGTTCATCCAGGTCGTCACTCGCGAAAGCACCAGCGCAGGGAGCGCATGCGGTGGCGGTTTCCAGAGCCGGGGGTTTTTCAGCTGGCCCTCAGGGGCACGTTACCTTTCCGGCTATGACTTCGGCCAAGATGGTCATAACGGCATCGATATCTTTGCCCCGGAGGGCACAACGGTTTGGGCGGCAGATAATGGTGTGGTGACGATGGCACAGGGAGGCTGGAACTATGGGTATGGCAATGTCGTTCAGATCGATCACGGCAACGGGTTTGTAACGATCTACGCACACCTGAGTGCAATCTCTGTCGGGGAATGCCAGAGCATTTCAGCCGGCGCACCTATTGGAGCGTCTGGGAACACAGGCAATTCCCAAGGCGCACACTTGCACCTTGAGATCCGCCAGAACGGGTCTCCGATCAATCCCTGGTTGCTCTTACAATAATTTATAAGACTTTAATAGCTTTCCAAAAACATCTCGGGGCTTTGCTTTATGAATCAAAACGAGCGGTCGTTTGCTATTTGCTGGCTTCGATGGAAATACTTCCGTTCTCCGTCTCGACTGTCAGTTGGTTGCCGCCATTGTTCATTGTGCCTGTCTGCTGGCTTCCCTTCGTTGTGTCTGTAAGTGTGACTGTTATTGGGATTTCGGATTCGATTGAGCCAAATCCCGTTTTGAGGTCAACATTGAGCGCCGAATCCGCAGGGACGGTAATATGAATCTCGCCGAAGCTCGAATGAATATTATGAGGTCCATCGCCGAGCGAGCCTTCGAAATCCACCGAACCACTCTTGGTATCCAGGTCAACCGTAACATTCTCTGCATTCTTGATGATAATGGAACCAAAATCAGAGGTTGCCTTGAGTTTGCCCTGGGCGCCGTCCACTGTTACCGAGCCACTCCCGGCCTGTAGATCATAAGATGTTGCTTTTGCCTGTTCGAGTTCGATTTCCCCAAAGTTATTTTGTACTGTGAGTGCGCCGCGGAGATTGAGTTGACCAAGGCTGACTTTTCCGCCTTTTGTTTCAACGGTCAGTAAATTCGAGGAGCCGTTATTGAAGAAGATATCGCCAAAGTCAGTGGACATTTCAATATCCCCGGAAGCGCGTACATCGTTCATTTCCAATAAGCCGCTGTTTGAATAAAGTTTTATATCCTTGCCTGTGGCTTTTTCAAGGGAGACTTTTCCAAACCCGGAGGACAAGTCGATGCTCCCATCTCCCGCGTTGATCGAGGAGGCATCCACTCGACCTCCTTTGGTTTCGACATTAACTGTGCCTTCAATGTTTTCAACAATCACATCGCCAAAATCGTTGAAGATGATCACATTGCCATTCGTGCCTGAAACATTCACCTCACCCATTCCCGCATTCACATCGACAATCACTTCGTTTGGGACGGTAATGATGAAGTCAACCGTATCTACATCCCTGGTGTTGATTCTACTGAGATCATAAGTCAGTGTAACCACATTGCCATCCTGCTCGATCTGATATCGGATGTTCTTGAGATCTTCCGCTGCACGCGCTTGTGTGAGGGCATTACTCGTCTTTACAATTTTGACCTCAACCGTTTCACCTTCTCCACCGACAATGCTCACATTCCCTGCATCATCCTGCACCTTGAGAGTGACACGACCCTCCACATTCAAGGTCTTGCTTTCTTCAGCCGTGGCAGAGACTAGGCTTTGGTCGAAAACAAAGCCCCTGCCACCGCGATCGAAAGTAAAGAAGAGTACTGTGCCAATACCTGCAAGTACGAATACAAGTGCGACTATCAGGAGAGCGATTACGAGGGATCTCTTCATACTCGTTCCTTTTTTCTAAGGGAGGATTAAGGCTTCCACGCTTTAATTTTGTTCTTCTCACTTTGTTTGACAGGCAAACGAAGAAATAGTTTCAAACCTACCTCCTCTGGTACACTTTTCCGAATGTCAAAAAGAAACATACTATTCATTGGTGCCGGATTGCTCCTGCTCGCCATTTTGATTCTTCAAATCCCAGCGATCAACAGCCGCATCGCATGGCGATATGAAGTCGCAAAGACCTATGTAAGGAACGTGCTCAATCCCGTCGGTGAGGCGCCGACGGCGATTCCAAATACACCGGCGCCTACCAGCGTTGCAAGCCCAACCAGCCAGATTACGCCGACTAACGAAGTCATTGCAACACCCATCTCATCCACGCCGACTCTGGCGCCGCCTCCGCCACAAGCGTTTCTTAGCTCCCCTCCTTACGAAAAGCAAACCCCGAACAACTGTGGTCCCGCCGCACTTTCAATGATGCTGCACATGTTCGGTTGGACCGGTGACCAGAAGACCATTTCAGATGTCATCAAGCCCGTCAACGGCGACCGCAACGTGAATCCTGAAGAGATGGCTTATTGGGTACGCAATTACGCAGGTTGGCTCCGCATCGAATACCGCGTGGGCGGCGATATCGAAACGCTCAAACGCCTGATTGCCGCCGCGTATCCCGTGATGATTGAAGGGACTACATCCCTCAATCCCGATGACACAGGCTGGCCTGACGATGATCTCTGGGCGGCACACTATCTGCTTCTCACTGGATACGACGATGCAACCCAAACATTCACCGTGCAAGATGCATATCGCGGGCCTGATAAAAAGATTCCCGACGAACAACTGGAATCGGAATGGAAGCCGTTTAACTATCTGTATTTGGTAGTTTATCTCCCTGAACAAGAGGAGGGGGTCAAAACCCTGCTCGGCTCAAACTGGGACAGGGAACTGAATCGGCAAAACGCCTTAGCCATCGCGCAGGCCGCTACCGCTCAAGACCCATACGACGCGTTCGCGTTGTTCAACGTGGGCAGCAACCTCGTGTACTTTGAACGATACGATGAAGCCAACGCGGCCTATGACAGGGCACGCGAGATTGGCTTACCACAACGAATGTTCCGCTACCAGTTCGGTCCATTCATCGCGAATTTCCAGACGAACCGAATAGATGATTTATTGGCTCTGACAGAGTATGCCCTGCAACGCACGGAAATGTCCGAAGAGGCCTGGCTGTGGCACGGATGGGCGCTTTATCGCAAAGGCGATACCACTGGCGCAATCGAAGACTGGCGCAAAGCCCTATCCATCCGTCCGGGCTATGAGGATGCGTTGTATGCGCTCAACTTTGTAGGCGCGATGCCGTAGATTTGATGGCTGCCGGCATGGCTGAAGGTGAGATCAAAGACCGAATAAACAGCTCATTATGTCAATCACTGAGTGTATCGCTGCGTCGATCACGTGTTTGCTTATGAGGCAATCATTTGATTGGCAACCGATATCTAACCGAAGATGTTTTGCCCTCACGAATCAATTCACCGGATTCCACGAGTTTTCTGAATAACGCAATTGCCTGCCCGTATCCAATTCCAAGAAGCAAGCGGCACTGTCTGTTGGTAATAAAGCCGTTTTGTATTACGAACTTAATCACTTTTTGCCTGACGTCTTGCGTGACTTCAAAATTGGTTGTTGAGTTCATTCTACGGTTTTCCGTTAATTTTCTTTGCTTTGTTCAATGAATTGTCATGCGATCAAAAGGCGAAGCTCTTGGTTCATTTTTTATGGAGTAATTACAACTTGTGTTCCGTACCCGGGAGTGTAAATACGATCAGGCCCATGAACAGGGCGCACCCAGCGGAATAACCATTTGGCTTCCTCGGTACGCATGTTTATGCACCCGTGACTCATGGGTGTCCCAAAGTTATCGTGCCAATAGGTTCCGTGAAACGCATGGCCAGCTTCCGTAAAAAAACAAGTCCACGGAACGCCGGGTAATTCGTAATCATCCACTCCGGCAAATAGACTTCCGTTTCCCATATGCTTCGATGGGTACTTTGACATGATTCGGAACTCTCCAGTGGGTGTTTTGGTCGAAATTACGTTGGGACTTGGGCGACCGGCGGGGATTCCGGAGGAGATGGTTGTTTCAAAAGCAATGAGACTATGCTCATACGCAGTCAGGGTTTGGGTACTTAGGTTGACTTCAATTCGTTTATTTTCCAATGGTGCTGTGGGGTTTAGAGGTTCCCAGTCTGTGAATGGGATGTGCCTCAAGTGTATCGCTTTCACGTGATACGTAAAGCCAATTAATTCATCAAATATCCGGTACCACGGTTCGCCATCCGGGCCTTCCTCCACCGCTTCGATCCAATGAACCGATCCGTAATATAACCGCAGATTCGGCTGCCAGCCGTAGGTCTTGGTGTAACGCATGGCTTGTGTATAGGGAACGGTTATTTCAGCCACCTGCCGGGTCCCATCCACGATGTTGGTCAGAGGTTGGTTATAAAGGACCTTGACCTTTTGCAGCCGACTCCTGTGGACATATCCGCCCCACACACGATACCAGATTGGATTATAGGCCGGACTCCCTGAATTAACCTCTTTATATATGTGAATCAACTCATCCCGAAAAAACTGCCCCACAATCTGGCTATCATCATTAGGCTGGCTATATACGCTGACAGATTCTGTTGTCACACGGGCCAAGCTCGAGTCGTCAAACGAATCAAAATACGCCCCGAACGGTAGAAACGTCAGCCCACTCAAGGTGGTTGCGCTTACCTTTAGAAAATCACGTCGGGATAACCTTCTCATAATCCAAAACATTCATCCAAATGCAATAAGTCACCACAATCCACAAGCTCAATCATTATTTGCTGACACCCCATTCCTGAAGTTTGGTGATGCCTGGCTCGAAGTTCGGGTTGAGGCGCACCGCTTCCCGGAGATCTGCAATGGCGCTTTCTAAATCGCCAAGCGCATACTGCGCCAGTCCCCGCCAGTAGAGACTTTCCTCAAGTGTTGGATCAGCGATGGTCTCATTGAGAGTAGTATTTGCCAAATCAATCACATCCTGATATCGACCAGAATAGTAGTAGGCCCAATAAGGTCCTGTTTGATACCACATGATGCGATAGGGGCGGGTTTTCTCGTTCTGATCCAATCTGGCATAAACTGAGAATGCCAGATCATAGGCTTCTGCAGCCTCAAAATACTGTTGTAGAGAGACATGGCTGGTTCCTTCGTTAAACAAGGCAAAGAATCTCTCATTATCTGACAGGGTCTGAACCTCGGCGTTCGCGATCTCAAGTGCATGTTGATTTGCCCAGGTTGAATCGTTCCAGGGACCCAACAGATTCGAGACCTCGGCTTCGCGCTCAGGCGGAAAGACGACCAAGAACAGATAATTGAATCCGCGCCAGCCTTCGCGAAACACATCATATTGAATCGTCCGGTCCTTGCCACTTTCCCCTTTAGGCGGATAGGTCTCCTGATAGATGAACACACCCGCTTTTTCATCATATCCAGTTGTAAAGGCATAATGTCCCAACCAGCCCACCTTCCCTGTGTAATCCCTTTCGTAGTACCCTTTTTCAATGACCACCGGAAGACCCGCGGCAATCAGGCGCTTAACCAAATCAATCTCTCCCCCGTAACGAATGATCGCATCGAATTCTGTGTTATCCCGAACGTAGTCAGCCAGTTCGTAGGGCATAACGTTTTTATCCCATTTGCCGCGCTGAATAAAGTCAAGCCGCGGATCCTGAACACCGGGTTTCACAATTCTGGCAATATCATCACGGTTTCCCGTCCATCCCCAATAATTGAGGGCCATTGCAAGGGTTGCCGGGCCGCAATAATTCCAGCGTTCACTCTGGTCGACATAGGTAAAGTCGGTTAATGAAATTGACTCTGGCAATGTGCTTCCTGTCAGTGTTGGAGTAGGATTGGGCAAACGGGGATAGGGCGTTGGGGTCGAAGGGATAATGCCAGGGGTTTGCGGTAGCTCTGAAGCCTCAGTTGGGGTTTTAACCAGTTGCCCGGGCTGGAAGATGGCTTCGTCGGGCGGATTAAATATATACATGCTCTGGACGCGCAACTCATCGATGCGCCAAAGGAGGCGGTTATAGACAGGAGGCAGGTTGATGGTGATCAACAAGAGTATCAACAGCCCCAAAATAACAATTCGATGGCGCACCGTTTTTGACATATCTGGTTTTCCAATCAGACAACTTGTACTCTCGTGCCATCACCTGGCAGATGGACATAATCCACATCCGGCGGAACGGTGGGCTTGGTCCAGCGATAAATGAATTTTGCTGTTTCCGAGGGGAGATTAATGCAACCATGACTGCGTGGACGTCCGTAATCGTTGTGCCAGTACGTTCCGTGGAATGCCTCACCATTGCCCGTGAAGAAAGCACACCACGGCACACCGGGCAGGTTATAGATATTCTCGATTGCATCGCCCTGGTTGGTCATGTGGATGGATGGACCTTTATGATACGTCAGGAATTCGCCCCTTGGTGTTTCTGTTCCTTTTGCTCCGCTCGAACAGCGTGCTGACAACACCATTGTTTCGCCCTCAAAAGCCGTCACCAGTTGTGTGGCGAGGTCCACGTGGATGAATTTATCGGCGTCAGTCACATTCGGGGAAAGTAGAGACAGTTCATCGTCCGGAACGAGGCGCATGTTGTACGTCGAAACATAAAAGGTTTTTTTCAGGAAGTCGTCATAGATCTCATACCAGATGCTTTTTTCCTCCCGCGTAACAACAACCCTCTTTACCCAGTGGGTACTGCCGTAATACAACCGATGGCCCTTGGAGGCGAACACATACGGGGCAAGCCGCGTTTCGCTGACGGGAACAACAATCTCGCCCAACTGCCCCTTCGTGGGAACATCAAAGATCGTTTTCTGATAACGGGTTTCCACGGGCTGAATCCAGCCTGAATAGGTATAACCATTATCCACCTGATACCAGATATTGTTGTATGGGTTGCCATACCCATCATCGCCTTCCACTTGGGCAAGGATTTCCACCACCTGATCCACACCAAAGCGGTGGATTTCCCTGGCTGTAAATGCTGGAGCGTCGTACAGCGATACTCCGCTCCAGGTCACGCGCCCCTGCGAGGATGGTGGGGAAGCCAGGACATCGCCAAGACGCAGTTCTGAAAGGAAGAATCCGAGCGCACCAGATGCGGAGAGCTTGAGGAAATCCCGGCGGGTGAGTTGATTCAGGAGTTTCATTCTTAAATTATTTTGGGATCTCCCCGGCAAGTTCCATGTCGATCACTTGCTTAAATGCCGAAATTGGTTGAGCGCCAACGATTGCCAGTCCGTTGATGAAAAAGGTGGGGGTGGACTGCACGCCAAGGTTAAGGGCAAAATCCGAATCCTGCTGGACAAGGTCTTTGTATCTGCCTGTAGCCAGGCATTCTTCGAAGGAGTCGGTATCTAGGCTGAGGTCGGCGGCTATCTGCAAGTATAGGTCTCGCCCAAGTTTGTCCTGATTTTCAAAGAGTTTGTTGTGATATTGCGGGAAGGCATTCTGTTCGTTGGCGCACATCGAGGCTTCTGCCGCAGGGAATGCTTCAGGGTGGATGGAAGTCAGGGGCAGGTGGCGATAGACAAACCGGATCTTTCCGGGATAAGCATCCATCAGTTGCTGATAGGTCTCATCGTAGAATCGTTTGCAGAACGGACATTGAAAATCGCTGAACTCGACGATCACAATGGGCGCGTCTGCAGGTCCAATGCCTGGGAATCCGTCTGCTGGAATATCATAACGGGTGAATTGGGGCGCCTGGGTGACAGCGGGCGCTTGAACGACGGGCTGATCATTCGCCGCAACCTGGGTTTGAGGCGATGTACGTCCCCAAACGACATACCCGGTCAAGATTCCAACCGCGAAAGCCAAAACCACAAGTACCGAATAAAAGTGGGAACGCTTGAAAGTGATTGTGTCTTCAGAATTTGTAATAGTTTCCATGAGCTTCCTGTTCTGATCATTAGGATTTCTGTATTGTATGTCCGCTCAGATAGCCGAGATAGGCAGGCACTAGCGGAAGCACACATGGGGATATAAAGGAGAGCAACCCCGCGACAATGGCAGTGAGATAAGTGGGCGTGGCGGCATAACTGGAAAAAGACTCAATGTAATATCCATTCTTGAATGCCCAGATCGCGATCAGGCTCATGGTGTTTGTCAACAACAATATCCCAATTGCCATGATGAAGATGCCGCTGGCGATTTTGTAATATTTTTGATAAGGCCTCATGCGTTTGAGCCAATCCGTTGCGCGTTCCAATCCAATTGCCATCACCAGAAATGGAATGCCCAAGCCGAGCGAATATCCCGATGACAGCCACATGGCTTCCCCCACTTTTTGCTGGTTAAGTCCCATTGTGAGGATCGCTCCCAGGGTCGCGCCAATGCACGGGCTCCAGCCTGCCGCGAAGAAAATGCCCATTAATGCCGAGCCGCCATACGTTCCGCGTTGACCCGAGTATTGTGCACGTGTATCAGCATAAAACCACGGAATACGAATCACTTCCAGAGTCGCCAATCCGAACATGATGACGATCACACCACCGACCTGTGCAATCACCCGTTTATACGCGCCAAATAACTGACCCAGCGCTGTCACCGAGCCGCCCCAGCCGATCACGAAGACCAGCGAAAAGCCAAGCACAAAGAGCAGCGCATGGAGAAACACCCGCAAACGTTCATTGAGAACAGGTTGGGACATTCCAGGTGTAGAACTTGATATTTTTGTCATTAAAAATCCAATCTGGTTTGCATCGCCACGATCTTGTTGGAAAAACTTATTTTGTTTCAAACCTCAATTTGGGTTACGGATGCAATCGTGCCGTGATCGGGCCATGTCATGCGTTGTTCGCTTTGGGCGAGGGAAATATGGGGAGTTGTCCAGCGGAAAATCCACTTGGCATCTTCGGGTTTAACATTGATACAGCCGTGGGATCGGCGTTCACCAAAATCATTATGCCAGAAGGCGCCATGTATGGCGACGCCCTCGCCGCTGATCATATTCACCCAGGGCACAGCCGGGGTGGAATAGCCAGCTCCCGAACTGCCGCCGCTCATGTTGAGCGAAATGATCTTCCAATGGGTGCTCAAATCGCCTGTTGGAGTTTTCCACTTATCGACCCGTTCACCATAGGCGTTAAACTCCGCCCCGCTTGAAATACGACAAAAATAAACTTCCCTTAAACCTTCGAAACATCCCAGTGTTTGATAGGTCAGGTCCACACGGATAATTTTTTCGTTGGGATCCACATCCGGGCTGATTGGGGCAACCTCTTCCTCAGTCAATATTTTCAGCCCCGCGCCATCCGCCCAGAAGATATCGCCTGGACCATAACCATGTCCCGGCGACTCATTCCAACGGTAATACACCACCCCGCTTGGATCCACTCGAACCTGATCGATCCAAACGACCTGACCATAATACAAGCGCGGCGGAAAGTTATAACTGATCAGACTTTGAAGCCAGGAGGAGACAACGGGACCTTCCAGGGCGAGGTCGATATATGGAACGGTGACTTCCGCCCAAAACCCCGAAACACCAGCAGGCATCGCTGTGATCGGCACGTTGGGCAGGTTTCTCGTTGGTTGTACCAAAGAAGCCCAGACATACCCCTGCGGTGTTTCGAGGAATCTTTGGTTGGTCAGCCCAACCGCATTTCCCACCACTTCTCGTCCCCATTCAACAAGATTGTCATCGTACAACGTCCCCAGAGCAGAAGCCTGCAGCGGATCGTTGCTTGGACGATTCGTGACTTGCGTTGTGCCAAGAATGCGCCCGATAATTTCACTGTTCGGGAATTGCGGCAAAGGCTTGGGCGTGTAATATGACTCAAGGTTGAAGGGGCGAAAAGCCAGCGCACCCAAACCTACGCCGGCAAGTTTGAGAAAATCGCGGCGGGAAATTGATCGTCTCATGATGACCTTTTCAAGCAGGGCTGATCCATATCATCTGCCAGCCTCATCATTCTTTTTTGAGTGTCAACCCCGCTTCTTCCCAGGCAGTGGTTCCTCCATCAAGCATCCAAATATTGGTATATCCCAGGTCTACGAGGGATTCGACTGCCTTCTTCGCCATGCCCGATGTCAGGCAATACACCAGAATCTTCGCGTCCTTCTCCACCGGCAATTGATCCTGGTTTTCTGAGATCTGATCATACGCCAGGCGGGAATCCGTTTGTGGAATATCACCCTGCCAGGGTGTGTGAACATTGATCATCGTGAAATCCTTGTTCTCGAGCATACCTTGTAATTCCTGAACCGAGACAACACGGTAACTCCCGCCTTCGATACTTACTTCTTCACCAACACCACTCGCAGATATGGATTGACACGCGCTAAGCACAAGCGTTGTGGCAATCATAAATAGTAGAAAAAATTTGTTTCCTGCAAACATACTGACTCCTTCAAAATTCGAAAAGCCCTACGGCTCGGTTGGATAACCCGCTTCCATCCACGCATTGAACCCGCCTAAAACAGGCGAGACGTTTGTAAAACCATTGTCCAGCAGAGTACGCGCCGCACGGGCGCTTGATTCTTCGCTGGGTCAGGTACAGTAGGTGATGATCCATTGGTTCGGGTTAAGCTCGGTAAGCCGTGACTCCAATTCGGCAAGTGGGATGGATAACGATCCGGGTATATGGCTCATGTTGTACGCATCGACTCCACGTACATCCACAAATACAGCTGTTCCTGCATCCAACGCCGCTTTCGCATCCTCTAGTGAGACGCGCTCAATTTCAGGAAATGTTTCCTCCTCATGTTCGCTCGACACAGCGGGTTCGGAAGATGTTGCCGGAATGCTTCCGTTTTGCAAACCTAACATTACGGCAGCCACAATAAGCAGGAGCCCGCCTCCGGCAAGAAGCAAAACCGGGAATTTTCTTGCTTTTCTTTTCTTCATAAATTCTCCAAATAGGTACAATGATAACAATGATAACAATCCCGCTCGCGCGCAATTGGAGCGCAACAGCGGGAAAGCGCCAGTTCCATCATAGGCGCAGGAAAAATTGAATTAGTTGAGTGTGGGAGGGTGTGGAATCCGGGTGGCGTGTTTCTGAGGAACCTGGCTGGATACATAAATCAAACCAACCAGGTTGCTTTCCGGGAGAAGCGGCAAAATCACGGAAAGAATAATCCCTGTTTGCAGTTGGCATACCAGACAAATGTCAAAACCTGCCGCGCGAGGCGTATCCCCAGCCCGATCTGTGCAAACGCAGAGGGAGGTCGCAGGAATTGCATGCGCTGCCAAGCCAAGTAAGAGCACACCGAGGATTAATGTCAGAAAAAGCAGTTGTTGTGTCTTCATACCGTACGGTTATCTTCCACAAATAGGATTATATCAGCAGGCTTGTATCCAGAGTTAATCGTGGATTAGGGTTTCTTCGGGGCGCGGAAATGTTGATGCCGCTGTCATGTTTTGCAGGGCATTGCCAAAATGCATGTGATAGATCGATGTCAGATTCATACAAATGCCTCTCACTTGGGCTGTTAACCAGCCTGATTTCCATCGCCGGAATATCCTGATTTCCAGGCAGGAATGCCAGACCTATCGCGATTACCACTGCAATCAATATCCAAACCAGGCAAGTAAGACGGCGCCGTTCCTGCCAGCGGGTTGCGCTCTTATGCGAACCTGGGATTTTCGACACTGAGGGCTTTTGCCTGTCCGACATCATTATTTCTCCAAAATATCAGCCTCCTCAGGGCGATGGATTAAGAGGCGCAGGTGTTTGCAGTTCCTGAAAGTATTTTTCCAGTACGGTGGGATAGATGACAAAGTTGGCCTGTTTGAGGAGTGTCTCTTGAAGTTGGACCATTTGTTCATCATGTTTTTGCTGGGTAAGTATTTCTTCTATATATGGCTTGGCTTGCTCAAATGGCAACTGTTCGGGACCACTGCGTTCAATAACTTGGACAATGTACAAGCTGTCACCAAACTGGAAGGGTTGACTAATCTCATCTGGCTGTAATGCAAGAGCCACTTCGTGGAAGGGATGCAACTGAACCTCCGCCAGAATGTCGTCGCTTTCACCAATCCATTCAGAAAGCTCTCCACCTTGCGCGGCTGTTTCGGGATCTTCAGAGTATTCCTGGGCAATTCCAGCGAAGTCCGCGCCTTGTTGGAACAATCCGGGAACGAGTTTTTTGTAGGCTTCGTCAGCGCGAGCGCGGGCAGCTTTTTGTTCATCCTCTGTCTGTCCCAGGCCAATGCGGATGTAGCGGATACGAGCTTTGGGCGGAAGAGCCATCAAGTCAATGTTTTCGTCGTAGAATTTTTGCAGCTCTTCATCAGTGACCTGGATCTTGTCATCCACCTCCTCCTGGTGCATCATCTGTTTCAGTACTTGCAATCTTGACTCATCCGATAACGGCTTGTTCTGCACATCGAGCAATTGGTCGTATGTATCCTCAACAAGCAACAGGCGCTCGATCAACGCTTCAGCCAATTTCTGCATACCATCCGCGCCGGCATATTGAGACTGCGTCGAAATCGGCAGTTCCTGATATTCCTGGTAAAACTCACCCAGTGTATACCCTTTACCTTTGACCGTGAAAATGGTTTTGCTTGCATTGGCGGCGAACCATTCATCCGTTTTCTGTTGTTGCACAGCTGTCAACACCTCAGTACGAACTTCGTCCAGGGATTTTGTGCGAGCCGGCCGAAACTGGTTCAACCGCACAATATAAAATGAATCCCCAGCGCGAAACACGTCGCTCAATTCACCATCGGTCAGCTCAAAGACTGCGGCATCCCATTCCGGCTCACGAGTTCCTTCGGGTGCGGTTATGTCGCCTTGAAAGGACGCACCAACGATGGTCTGCGCGACCTCCTCAAATGTTGCACCCGAGCGGATCTTGAGCAGCGCGTCATCGGCGTTTTTTCGAGCCGCCGCTTCATCTCCTCCGATTGCGAATTGCAATTCATCCACAAGGACCTGGCGCGGCAGTTGGAATTGTTCCAGGTTGACGTCGTAATAACGGCGCAAATCATCTTCCGAAGGCGCTGGCACATTGAGCAAGTCGAAGTTACGGCTGATGGAGGCGTTATCCTTCAGCCGCTGAATGTATTGGTCAATATAGTCTTGCTCACGTTCAGAGACAAGTGTTTGGCGAATTTGCTCGCGCACCTGATCAAGCGTCAAATCCCCAAACTGAGCTTTGTTGGACTCGTAGTATGCCTGGATTTCACTTTCTGAGACTGGAATTTCATTTTCGTGCAATTGAAGGTCGAGCGACTCCAGGTTGAGACTTTCATTGATATGCTGCATGGTATGGCTGAACGTTTCATCCTGATCCGGCTGACGTGCAGCTGCCCAGCGTCTTGTCAATTCGTCCGTGACCATATCCTCGATTACAGCCAGCAGTGTTTCCGGTGACCCCGCCACGGATTGGTACTCCTCCGGCAGGAGCAACTTCAAGTGGGCGTCAACATCTGCGATCGTGATTTGCCCGCCATCGAAGGTTGCAACAACATCGGAGGCTGGCGGCTTTGGCGCAGTGAGACGCAGCCACCAGAAATAGACATCCGGCGCCCAGCGATAGCCGCCTGCAAACCAGAAGGCGGCCAGTAGAATAATCGCCATCAACAAATAAGATCCCCCCCTGTACAACCGACGCATCCAGACCTGACCCGGTGTCGGACTTGGCTCCAGAATAAGTTCGCCGGAGGGTTCCAACGCCTCTTTGGACTCCTCGATCAACGAACTGGCAATCGTTTCTTGATCATCTTCGATAGCCTGATCTTCGAAATTAGATTGCTGCGATTCAGACGGCTCCAGGGATGGCGCAGCTTCCCCTTTCGCTTCCGTGCCTCTCAGGGCGTTTCGTATGTCTTCCCAGATTTGCTTCCAGCCTTCAGCCATTATTCACCTTTAGGGTGCGGGGACAGGGGTCGATGCGGGATTCCCGAATAAACGGAGGTTCACCGTTCCATTCTCAGTGTCCACCGTATAGATCTGCACTCGTGGCAGGATTTTTTCAAGCACTTCAAGGTACAGCCGGTAGCGGGTCACATCCTCGCCATAGATTTTGGAATTGGTTTGATACTCGGCCAGCACAGCCTCGAACGCCTGCGCTGCGCCATTGGCTTGTCCAAGCACATTCGAGCGGTATGCCTCGGCGTCTGCCAGAATTTTTTCAGCCTGCCCGCGCGCTTCGGGAATGAGGCTATTGGCATAACCCGATGCCTCGTTGATGGCGCGGTTTTTGTCTTCCTTGGCGCTGTTCACGTCTGTGAAGGCGGCGGACACTTCGTCGGGCGGGAATGCCTTCTGCAAATTGATTCCGACCACAACAAGCCCGCTGTTGTATTCGTCCAATCGCTTCTGTGTTTCGGCGCGAATGTCGTCCTGCAAAGCCTGTCTTTCCGTGGTGAGGATGGCGTCCACCGGCTGCTGACTCATAAGCATGGTCACAGCCTGTCTTACCGCATCACGTACAAGTCTATACGGCGCGTACTGCACATTGAGCAGATACGCCTGTGGGTCACGCACCTGATACTGAACGACAATCTCTACATCAATTACGTTGGTATCGCCGGAAAGCACCTGGAGTTTGGACGGCGGCTCGGGGTGTTCATGTCCTTCCTCGGGTTCAGCAACACCCACGACTTCACGGCGTACATCACTGACATTGACAACATCCACCCGGTCGATTGGCCACGGCAGGCGGTAGTGCATGCCTGGCGCGGCGCGCGGTTCGATCACCGCTCCAAAGCGGCGCACCACGCCAAGCTCGCCGGGCGCGACCACATAAATTCCTGTGGCGAAGTAACCAGCAAGGGCAAGTCCCAATATGCCCCAAACAATACGACGAGGGTTAAGATGCCCGAAAGCGGCGCGCAGATCGTCCACGGGAGATTCGCCATCGCCAATGAGTATGCGTAAAAAACGAGCAACAGCTTGAGTCACTCGGCGATATGCGCCGCGCCAATCGAACGAAGGTGGAGGTGTGGGAGGGTTGGTGGTCATCGAAGCCTCCTAAGGGACTACGGGCGGTGGAACGGTGACATTGCCCGGGTTGAGGTACTGCAAAAGTTCAGAGTCCGAGGGCAGGATGAGGGTGGTATTACCGTCAATGAACGCCTCATAGGATTGCAGGGTGCGGAGAAAGCGATAGAATTCCGGGTCTTTCCCGAATGCGGCGGCGTAGATGGCGATGGCTTCCGCATCCGCCTGCCCGCGAATCTCCGCCGCCTGCTGGTTGGCATCCGCCAGAATTTTGGCTTTATCAGCATCCGCGCCGGCGCGAATTTTTGCGGCTTCCTCAGTGCCTTCCGAACGGAATTGGCGCGCAATTGCCTCCCGTTCGGCTTTCATTCGTTGAAAAACGCTGGTGAGGTTGGCTTGCGGGAAGGTGAGCAGTTTGAGGCGAACATCTGTTACAACGAAGCCATATTGCTGTGTGCGAGCAGCCGCCCCCTGGGTCACGGTCAGAAGCGTATCCCCCAATTTCAATTGCGCCGCATCCACAGTGACCAATTGGCTGAGTTCCACCTGCCCGAGAGCGGTGCCAAGTTCCGACGATACGATGTCTGCCAGGCGCGTCTCCGCACCCTGCGGATCGTTCACGGTCTTGAGGAAGGTCAGGGTATCGGTCACTTTCCAGGTGGCGTAGGCTTCAAGGACGATGTTCTTCTTGTCCGCGGTCAGAAACTCGGTCTGCGGCAGATTGTAGACACGTAGTTGGTTGTTGATGCGGGTCACACTCTGGAATGGGTCGGGCAGTTTGGCATAGAGTCCAGGACTGGTAATGACGTTCACGGGGTTGCCAAACTGAGTTACAACTGCATACTCAGTTGCGTCCACCTGGAAAAAGACCAGGTTGACTGCTAGAAAACCCAGAGCAACAATAATAAGGATGATCGTACGCAAAGATTTCATAGGTCACTCCATAGATCAAAGAATATGTGTTTGGCGGTGAAATTCGTTTCAAGGCTGGGGAGGAAAAGTCTGGGTGTTTCCGAGACCGGGGAACCACAAGTCGGTGGTCTGTAATTTCACAGCGGCATCCAGCACGAACTTGCGCGCGCCGGGGAGAACATTTTCGATGGCTTCAAGATACAGGCGCAAACGGGTAATATCGGGAGCTTGAGCGTATGCGCCTTGCTGACTGGCAAACTGCGATGCTTCACCTGTGGCTTGCGCTATTTTCTCGGAACGATAGGCGTTCGCCGCCTGGATGATTTTCTCCGCATCGCCGCGCGCCACCGGCAAGATCTCGTTTTGATATGCCAATGCTTCGTTGATAAAGGTGTTCTTATCCTCGCGGGCGCTGGCAACATCACGAAAAGCATCGGCAACTTCCGGAGGCGGACTGCTTTCCAGCAGTTGTACGCCCACCACCTGTAAACCGGAGTCGTAGTTGTTCAAGGACTCCTGTGCAAGCAGCGCCGCTTTTTGCTGGATGGAGGCTTTGTCCACGGTCAACAAGGCATCCACTGCCTCGTTCGCCACTACTTGTCGCATCGCGGATTCGGCGGCTTGCTGCACCAAGGCTTCGGGGTCAACCACATTCAGCAGAAACTTGGCGGGGTCGGTAACAGTGTAATGGACACTGAGACGAACATTGATCAGATTCTCGTCACCGGTCAGCATCAGACTGGAGGGAGCCTCAGCGCGACGGATGGCATTGAGTGCGATCACATCCACGCGACCCACCGGCCAGGGCAGGCGATAATGCAAGCCGGGTCCGACATTCCCGGCAATCACACTTCCGAAACGGCGCACTACTGCTGCCTCGCCCGGTCTCACGATGTAGAAGCCTGATAGCATATAAAGTGCGAGCAGCGTCAAGGCAGAAACGGGAATAAAAGCGCGCCATATCCCGGCCGGCTCGTGGACATGCGGTTGACCGCTCTCGCCTTCGATATCCAGCGCCTGGCGGTGACGCAGAGCGCTGATCGCCGAAGAAGCGATTTCATAGCCGGAAAAAAGGATGAAGACAACAACAACTGCCGCAGCCGCCCGGTCCAGATTGGGGAGCCCGAGAGCCGCGCCGCCGAGTCCCGCCACCACCACGATGGAGGCATAGATATCCATTTGAGAATGGTAGCCTCCGGCGATCAGCGCTGGCGAGTTGGTCTGCCTGCCCACGTAAAGTTTATAGCGCGCAATAAAGTAGGCAACTGCCACCGTGACAAGCGAAGCGAGGGTAATGGGACCCAGATTCTTAAGTTCGGGAGATTGACCACCGAGGACTTCGACCACAATGTCAAAGCCCACGTAGAAGATGGCGGCGGCTACCGCCAGAGCCACCCAATTTTCCACTGCGCTCACCTGTCCCTTGCGCCGGTTGCGCGCGTCATCCCAGCGGCTGATCCAAAGACCGATAAGGACAAAGCCGCCAATCGTTGCATCCGCGATGGAGTGCAGGGCACTGGCGCGTAATGCCAGACTACCGGAAGCACCCGCCAGCCAGAACTTGAAAACAATGAGCAACGCGTTGATGATAATGGTAACAAGTACGGTACGTTCTTTTCGGTTCATGCGATCACAATCCTCCAGGTAGTAAGAATTTAAGCTCAGCCCATACGATTTTTCTTGCGGTCTTCAAAAGAGTTCCGCATAAGCCAATGGCGATACCCATTTCACCTGCTTTCTTCAAACGGAAAATCCATGTCAATATCAACTTTATATTTTTCAGGCTCTTCATCGAAGGCTATTGTGCATTCGAGAGAACAAAAATAGTAAGTACGCCCCAGATATTGGTACTTATATGTGACAGTGCCCGGGTTTAACTTTGTTCCACAAACCGGATCAACTACAGGGGTTTCCATATCTACGCATTTCCAGTATCGGTCAGGGAACGTTTGCTGGTGACTCTGCCCGAAGCGTATCCGGGCGCTTTTCCAGGAGAACGCTTATTTCCAGGGTTTCGCCATCCCGCAATACAGTCAGATTCACCTTCTGACCCGGACTGGTTTGCATTGCGATGTAGATTAATAAATCGTCAAAGGAGTTGATTGGTTGACCATCAATTGCTGTGACCACATCGCCTCCCACAGGAATCACGGACCCGTTAATTGTTTTCGATTCGTTTGCACCACGCACTCCAGCTTTTTCTGCAGGGCCGCGGGTTGTCACTTCCAGAATATACGCGCCACGCTCAACCGGCAGATTCATGGCGTCAACCAAAACAGGAACAAGGTTTCTACCGCGCACTCCAAGCCAGGGCCAGTCATAACCACCCTTCTCAATTAAAATCGGGACAACCCGTTCAACCACGTCTACCGGAATGGCAAAACCTACACCGCTATTACTACGACTCGTCCCATCCGTTTCGATCTGAGCATTCACGCCAATGACATGTCCGTGCAGGTCAAGAAGGGGTCCTCCAGAATTCCCCGGATTGATCGCTGCATCGGTTTGAATGGCATGCGGAATGGAAAAAGGCGTCAGGGCGGGGATCGTGCGCCCAAGTGCGCTGATAATTCCGCGTGTTAATGTTCCGTCCAATCCGAAAGGATTACCAATCGCAACGACGGTTTGTCCCACCGCCAGTTCTGCCATATTACCCATTGCAAGCGGACCGATACCAATGGGAAGTTGATCCACTTTAATTACAGCCAGGTCGCTGTTCAGGTCCTTCCCCACAATGTCTGCGTTAAGAGTGGTCCCGTCGAAAAAGACAACCTCCAGCTGTTCCGCACCATTGACAACATGGGCATTGGTGATGATATTACCGGTTGTGTCATAAACAAAACCAGAGCCCTGTCCAATGGGTACAATCTGCCCGCCATTCTGTCCATCAGTAATGGGATAAACTTGTCCATATACGAAGATGCCAACCACCGCCGGATTTGAACGAGCATATAAATTTACAAGCACCATCTCCTCTTCAGTCACATCGCTCGGTATGTCCAATTGAGTAGGAGTTGGCAGAGCCATGTTAATAACAGACTTCTCGATGGGTCCGGCAGCAGGTTGACGATTGATTGATGTCACGATGGAACAGCCTAGAACCAGGATTGGCAGCAGCAATAAAATCCAAATCCGGCTTTTGAAACCGATTTTTGCAGGTTGCGTCATGATTATCCTTAGCCTTGCGCTTAGGGGTTGCGACCAATAGTGTGCATGCAAAACCTACCAGACAACTGGTTCCCTGCGCCCTCTATGGCACACGGATTACCGTTAATACACCGCCAGAGTTGACGGCTGAAACATTTGTAAATCTTGCATGCACACATTTATATTAAGCCCCCTGACTAAGAAAGTTCTGTATTAATTCTGAATAAATGGTAAGAGACTAATCAGCGAGGGCTGGCAAAGTGAGAGCTACAGTCGTACCCTTGTTCGACTCACTTCGAATATTCACTTCGCCCCCATGCTCACGCACAATCCAGCGGACGATTGCCAATCCGAGGCCCGCACCTGGGATGCGCTTACCGATTGTAGGTGCACGAAAAAAAGGTTCGAAAATTAGTGGGATCAACTCTTCTGGAATGCCAGGACCATGATCGCGGACCGTGACATGTACACAGCAATCCCTGATGAAAAGACTGATAGTCACATCTCCACCAGGCAACGAATATTTCACCGCATTGTCAATCAAATTCATGAACACCTGTCGCAAGCGATTGGGATCGCCGCGTACAGAAACTGGATCGCAACGTTCAAGCTTCAAATTAACATTTCCAGCGGTCAACATTACCGACTCATATACATCGATGAGAAGGTCATCAAGCGCAATCGCTTCAAACGACGCCAGATGCAAGCCGGTCTCGGCTTGTGCGAGAAGCAGGAGGTCATCCAACAAGCGTGTTACGTGTCTTCCGGTGCGTTGGAGTGCGGCAATGGTCTCGCGCCTCCGCCTTACATCATCACCAAAAGAAACAAGCAAATCGACATTGCCAAGCATGGATGCCAGCGGAGTCCGCAATTCATGAGCAGCCTCAGCAAGAAATTGCCTCTGACCTTCGAACAATGCCTGCAAGCGATTCAACATCTCGTTAAACGTTGTTGCCAGTGCGCCAACCTCATCAGCCGGACCCGTGTACGGAACGCGGTGAGACAGATCTTCAGCCTTCACAATATCCTGGGCAGTCCGCGTAACTCGCGCTACAGGACGTAAGCCCAGCCGGGCAAGAGTCCACCCGCCTACCAGTCCAAAGAGCAACACGGAAACCGCGCCGATGGTATAGATAAGACGCAGACGGCTCAATGTGGATTGAAGTCCAACCAATGACTCACCCACCAGAATCGCCCCTGCTATTTCCCCGTCGCGTTGAATCGGTTGGAAATATAACTGCACAGGAGAACCTGAAATTTCCGCCGAGTCATAGAAACTCTCACCCTTCAACACGCGATTGAGATCCGAGGCGGGTGCATGGATTTGCTGAATTCCAAGGTTAAATGAGCGAGCCACAAGCGTGCCCTCCGCATTGAATATCTGCACGTAAACCCCAGGCGAACGAAACTCGTCGGTGGCTTCCTGTGACACTCCCTCAATTGGCCGGTTGGGGACGATGGCAACCGCATCTGCGACATGCCTGGCTCGTTCTGCCAGTGTATTGTTCACCTCCGCGCGCAGGGATTGTGACAAGGTCTGGTAGGAAATCAGAAGCAACCCTACCAGACCAAGAGCGGTCAGGCTCAAATGCCAGAGGGCCAGTTTCCACCTCAATGGGATCATACTGTCTCCTCCTTCAGTACATAGCCGATACCGTATATCGTGTGAATGAGCGGTGGTTCACCGATTTTTCGGCGCAGACGAGCGATGTATACATCCAAAATATTGGGTTGAATCCCGGCATCTTGTCCCCACACATTCAAAATGAGTTCTTCGCGTGTCAGCACTTGACGAGGATGTCTTAGAAAGTAGTTTAGCAGATCAAATTCTGTACGAGTTAGGGGAATGGGTTTTCCTGCACGGTGGGCTGCATGGAGGCCCATATCAAGTTCCATATCGGCAAAATTGATGGAAGATGTTGACGCCCCAGTGCGTCGCTGAAGTGTGCGTATGCGGGCCAGCAATTCTTCGAATGCAAACGGCTTGACGAGGTAATCATCCGCGCCAGAATCCAGACCCAGCACCCGGTCGGGAATCGCGTTGCGAGCGGTTAACATCAATATCGGACCCGTGAAACCTTTTTCCCGGATTCGACGACAGGCATCCATGCCGTTCATGCCGGGCAGCATCACGTCAAGAATGAGGAGGCGGTGTCGGTCCTGGTCGAATTTTTCCAACCCCTCTTCCGCACTGTGGGCAAGGCGTACTCTATATCCAGCATATGTCAGCCCGCGTTTGAGATAGTCGGCGAACTCCGCTTCGTCTTCAATGAGCAAAATATCTGCTTCCATAAACCACTCTTTAATCCGGGGGCAACCGCTCTTCGAATATATTAGACCATCCAGCCGATTACTCTTCTCTAACCGAGGCTTCTATCGTCAGACTACCTACTTCTTTGAAATTCAATACGAGTGTGATGGTGTCGCCAACCTTCAAATCCTGCGTCAAGCCAACGAGCATGACGTGCAAGCCGCCAGGTTTGAAAATGATCTCCTGTTGCGCAGGGATAGGCAAAGCCTCCTGCATTTGCATGGACATCACGCCATTGTCATCCATCATACTCATGTGAACCTCGGCAGCAGATGCAACGTCCGTGCTGACACTGAGCAATGTATCATCCGCGTCGGTCGCATTACTGATAATGAAATATACCGCGCCGTTATCGCCCGAAGCGGCAGGGCGAGCCCAGGCATCCATTACCTTGAATTCGCCCGACTTTGCACATCCACTGACCAACAATGTTGCCAGCAGGATTGCGGAAATCAAAAGTTTGTTTTTCATATGTGTCCTTCTTGAAAATAGAATTTGACTTTCATCGTCTACTTTGAACCTTTGGTTCGCAGCAAGACGCCTGGATAAACCAGTATTGTTCAGTCGTTTTTTTTGTCAATGACAACCTCATCAAGGCGACATACCCTCATGATTCGTTTCTGTCGGTTCGTCCGTTACAGGCGGAAACCCTTTACGAACCAGAAGGTCCTGCATGGCAGCAATTTCGCTTGTTTGTGCATTGACGATGGATTGTGCTAATGCCAACACTTCGGGGCTTTTGGCGCTCTCCAGCGCCGCCTCCCCCATGAGCACTCCACCACGGTGGTGGGCAATCATCAATTGCAGGAATAATCCATCGGCTTCCACACCCTGCAAATCGCGTAATTCATTCAACTGCGCCTGGGTGGCCATCCCAGGCATTCCACCATTGACAGGCATGTCCATCCACATCATAGCCGGGTCGGTGCTGGCGATTGGATATTGCCATACTGCCAGCCATCCCTGCATCTGACCAATCTGCGCTTGTTGTGTCAGCATAATGTCCAGGGCAAGCTGGCGCATTTCCGGGTCTTCTGTCCGGTCACGAAGCAGTGTAGCCATATCCACAGCTTGCGCGTGGTGCATCATCATGTCCCTGGCAAAGCCTACCTCAGGAGAGTTTTCGCCGGGCGCAGAGGACTGCCGTGTGCCCAGCCAGAAGGCAAGCACTGCCACAATCACCAGCAATACAGCGAATGATAAGAGCATGAGAGCATCAAACGTGCGCACCGCGCGGGGCAAGGATGTCTCAGGCGGTAATTGTTCGGTCATCATCATCGTGTCTCCTAGCCTGGCTGCCCCACTCCACCCGTGCAAGGCGCTCCCGGCTCAGGTCCTTGTGGGCTCAGTTCGTATTGTTCAATAAAGTCCTTTAACCTGGGATCATCAGCCTGCTCCACCTGAAGTTGATATCCCCAGGCAGAAATCACAATCGGGCTGGGCAGATCTGGGTATGGACTTAGCAAGCGAAAACCGCTTTGACGGGTAAGTGTCTGTAATGTCTGAACTTCCAAGTCAGGCAGGTCAGGTCGGTAGGTGATCCAGACCGCGCCATGTTCAAGGGAGTGAACTCCATTTTCATTCGCGATGGTCTCGGTATACACACCGCAATTCTGCCAGACAGGATTGTGAGATCCCCCGACAGGTGGAGTCTGGTCGTAACTTACGGTTTCACCGACATGGTCCCGGCTAAGAGCGGTATATTCCGTAACCCCATCGATCTGTTGTTTCACCTGCTCCCTGGCGTTGAACATGAGAAAAATTACGATAATGGCAGCTAAAACCAGAGTGCCGGAGATGATGCCATTACGCAACTTTTGGCGGCGGCGTTCCGCTTGGCGCACTGCCTTTTTTGTGGAAATGGATTTCTTGTTTTTAGGTTGCATTGGTATCCTCGTAATAATATAACTTTAAGATTGAATATCTGGATCGAAGATTGCTAATTTGACTCTTTCAAGATCTGGCGAATATCATCTGCAATCTCTGTGGCAGTCGTACCATACGGGAAGGTCATGAACAGACTGCCACTCTGATTCAGAACATACACACTTGCCGTGTGGCTTACCAGATAACCAGCTGCGCTACCTGATTCCTGCTTCTCAACAAAAACTCCCAACTCCTTCCAGATTGAAGCAAGCGCTGTCATATCGCCACTCAGTCCTATGAATTCAGGATTGAATCGCGCAGCATATTCGGCAACTTTATCAGGCGTATCACGGTCCGGGTCTGCGGTAATCATCACGAAACGAACCTTTTGCGCATCCTCCCCCAAGTTATCATTGACCTGTTTGAAGGTTGCCAGGGTGACGGGACAAACATCGGGACAACTGGTGTATCCAAAAAATAGCAATACAACTTTGCCTTTTTGTTCACTCAGACGAAACACTTCTTCGTTGGCAGTCTGGAGGGAAAAGTCTGTCACAGGCAATGGAGGGTCGATCACCGTGCCGTGAAAGGAATAAGGTTTTCTAAATACGACTTCAATCAGAACTCCCAAAGCTATCGCTGCTGTCAAGATAAACAGCACAAAATACGGATTCTTCTTAATCATGTTTCTCTCTTTTATCCATTAATTTTCTCGCGCCAAACATCCCAAGCCCAAGGGCTGGCACGGCAAGCAGGAACAAGATATATCCATGACCCTGCCACGCCAGTACGATGCCTGCGATAAGCATGAGCAGGCTAAGGGTGACCATTGAGATTGCCAGACCTCCCTCCACATGAACTGTATCAAACCCAAATATGGCGACGGAAAGCAGGCTGATCCCCGACAATATCATCACCACAACATCCACGGAGTGCGGCAAAATTCCTGGGATCGGAACGAGCACATACAGCCCAAACCCGACAAGCAAGACAATCCAATGCCACTTAATCAATGTTGGTACCCATTCGTGTTATCAATGTTTTTCTCCTTCGCTTTTAATTTCAAATGTGGCAGGAACCTTGGTACCCGTGCCGCGTAGACTTGCCACTCCGCGCCGAATCTCTCTTCCAGCGAACTCTCTTCGCGCCGTGCTCGACGAGAGAACGAAGGCACGGTCATTATCAACAACACCAACGGCGTCCATGTGAGATATGTCAACAGGATTCCGAACATCACCAGCCAGTAGCCGAGATACATGGGATGGCGGATGAAACCATATGGTCCGCGCTGGACGAGGCGATGCCTCTCCTGCAACGGTGCGGACGAACCTGTGCTCACACCATACATCGCGCCCAATGCCCGGCGAGCCCACAGGGTGAGACACAGCCCGACGAGAAAGATGATCCGCCCAAGGGGACGCGCGAGCGATATTACAGGTTCGGGCAATCGCAATGGAAGAGGAATCCACAGCAGAAATCCAAACCAGATAAAAAAGGCAATCGCCGCAAATCCGAAGACGACCTGCGCCCAGGCAGGAAAGGCAAACCACCCGCTCGAAATCAAACGTGGCGCATCCAGGTGATGGATACTGCCCAGCCAACTCATAACGACGGCAAGACCCAGGGCAATTGCGCCCATGACAATAATCAAGTTCGTAACGGCTTCGAGGTCCATTGGATGGTCGAATCAACTCAACAATTCAAGCAGGAAGACTGCCAGAAAGCCAACAAAAAAAGCGGAGGTCAACAGCGGATTTTCCGCCACCTCATGGGCTTCGGTGAGTAATTCCTCCGTTACTAGAAAGAGCAACGCCGCCGCTCCGAAAGCAATCACGCCCGCAAGCAAAGCTCCGCTTATGAGTGAAAGCGCCGCGCTGCCTGCCACAGCGCCAAAGATAAACAATCCCGATAAGGCAATGATGCTGGAAAGTATCCCACCGCGCGATATCCTGCCTTGTTTGAGTTCCAGTACAACCGCCAAACCAAGCGAGATTAATTCGAATGCCAGCGCGACGGTCAACAGAATACCCTGCTTTGCGCCCGCCGCAAAGCCGATGCCCAGCATCAAACCATCCACGACGATATCCACAGCAGTCGCGACGATCAAACTTCCCGAAGCTGTTTCGCTTTTTTCGAGATTCTTCTTCGCCCTTGTTTCGCTCCACAAGCGGACCCCGAGCATGGCGGCTGTCCCCAGGGTGAATCCAACCGCCGTTGCCAGAACAGAATGTTCGTGAACGAGATCGGGCAGGAACTCGACTGCGACAACGGCAAATACCACGCCCGCCGCGAAATGCATTAAGGCGCTGCGCAGGTTCTCGCCAGGCACGCGCAAAGTAGCCCATATTCCCGCGAGTGTCATCGTTGCGGCAGGGATCAAAGCATAACCGAGCAGTTGAAGAATGTTGTTCACACGATAACTCTGCTGTTATGTTCGTTAGTGACCGATTTCATTCGCAACAGCGCCACCGAGCACACGATCACCGTCAGTTCCGTGACTTTGGATAGGGTATCCAGCACGCCGATCTCTTCGATTTCACCTGCCATTGGACCAAGCGGGTTGCCGATGGTGCGCGCAACGATCCACATGGCGATGATGGCAGCGTTGCCGAGGATGCCTGCCCATAACACCGTGCGATGGATCGGACGGTCGGCAAGCACGACAAGCGCCCACAAGACCTGGCAGACGGTGGCAACCAAGAAGAAAATTCCGTAGCCCACCCACATTTCAAAGTGTTCGGGCATGTAGTAGGCATGGATGATGCCCGCTGTTGACGATGCGACCGCTGCTATGTAGAGCCAGCGGTTATACGTTGACGCGAAAGCCATTCGTATGTCCATGATTATCTCCTTTTACCGAATAAAAGATCGAGAGTTGCACCAGTATCTATTTATTATCTTTTATACTCAAATATGCGCATCCTTATACCCCAACAACCTCAACGCATTTGCCACAACGACCAACGTACTGCCTTCGTGGAAGATGATGGCAATTCCGATGCTAACGATGCCTGTTAGGGAGGTGATGATGAGCAGGGCGATCACACCTAGCGAGATGAAGAGGTTCTGAACGATAATTGCACGCGTGGCGCGACCCAATCCAACAGCAAATGGTAGCTTGGAGAGATCATCACCCATCAGGGCAACATCGGCGGTTTCAAGCGCAACGTCCGTGCCTGCGCCGCCCATCGCAATACCCACTGTCGCGTTTGCCAGCGCAGGCGCATCATTCACGCCGTCGCCAATCATTGCAACCTGACCATACTCCCTCACTAAATCTCGAATGACCGTCAGTTTATCTTCCGGCATGAGGTCGGCGCGATATTCGGTCAAACCGATTTCATGGGCAATGGCGGAGGCGGAACGCGTGTTGTCGCCTGTCAGCATGATGGTATGCGCCACGCCTGCGCCCTTGAGGGCTTTCATCGTCGGGGCAGCTTCGCGGCGCAACGTATCGGCGAGAGCAATCAAACCGATGGCAGTCTTCTCTTCGGCGATCCACATCAGGGTCTTGCCCGTTTGCTGTAATGCGTCAGCTTTTTGAAGCGCATCGGCGGGAATCGTCACCATTGCCTCATCCATTAATTTGCGATTGCCGATCCAGATCGTTTTGCCGTTCGTGACCGCGCGCAGACCGCGTCCCGTCAGCGCCTCGACTTCGTCCATAGTGGAAGCAGGCACACCCTGTGTCCGAGCCGAACGGACAATCGCTTGAGCAAGCGGATGTGCAGATCGAGATTCCGCGCCCGCCGCGATGGATAGAACATCCGCCTCTTTCCGTCCCGATTCCTGAATCGCCACCACATCCGTTACCTCAGGCTGACCATGAGTCACTGTGCCCGTCTTGTCGAAGGCGATGGCTTTGAGCCGACCGAGATTTTCGAGATGCGCTCCGCCCTTGACCAGCACGCCGTTACGCGCAGCTTGCGCCACACCTGCAAGGATCGTGGCAGGCGTGCCAAGCGCGAGGGCGCAGGGGGATGCCGCGACGAGGAGGGTCATGGCGCGAAGAAATGATTCGTGGAAAGGGAAGCCAAGCAACGGAGGCACGATAATGACCAACGCTGTAACGATCAACACGGCGGGAACAAAGACGCGCTCGAACTTTTCGACCGTTTGCTGGGTGGGTGATTTTTGCGCCTGCGCCTCTTCCACCATTTTCATGACACGCGCAAGCGTGGAGTCTTTGGCAAGCCGTGTCACTTTTACTTCCAACGCGCCTTCGCCGTTGACCGCGCTGGCAAATACTTGATCGCCCGGAACTTTATCCACCGGGAGAGATTCGCCTGTGACCGAGGCTTGATCCACGCCAGAGTTTCCTATCAGGATGACGCCATCCACAGGAATACGCACACCAGGGCGGACAATCACAACATCTTCCAATTGCAGGGATTCGACGGGAAGTTCCTGCTCTTTTCCATCACGGCGGACAAGAGCGGTCTTCGGTGCGAGGTCTGCCAACGCGCGTACAGCAGCGCGGGCGCGGTCGAGGGCGCGTTCCTCCAGCGCGTGACCGAGGCTAAAAAGAAAGAGAAGTAGCGCGCCTTCGGCAAACTCGCCGAGGAACGCCGCGCCGAGCGCCGCCATGACCATCAGCAAGTCGGTGTCGAAATGTTTCTCTTTGATCGCGTGCCAGGCGTGTTGCGAAATATCCCAACCGCCGAAGACATATCCGCCAATATAGAGCGTAGTTGCGATCCATGCGGGCAGACCGAAAAAGGTTTCCCCAAGCCAGCCGATTATTAGGAGCAATCCTGCTGTGAGACTGAATACAATTTCACGATTCTCTTTATACCAACTGCGGAATCCTTCTGCGGGAATTTCATAGCCCAGGGATTGAACGCGCTTTTCAATGGCAGGACGATCTACCTTATGCTTGTCATATTCCACGCGTAAACTTGCGGCGGCATAGTTGACATTTACTGCCAGTACGCCGTCCATGCGACCAAGACCATGTTCGATGACCGTCACGCAGTCCGAACAATCCATGCCCTCGATGGGCGTGAAAAGGTGATGGTAACGGTTGGCAATACCAGCTCCTGCACGCTGTGCCAATCGCTTCACCTGTTCGAGGGTCAGCAGGTTGGGATCGTAATGCAGGCACAGATCCACGGGCGTTTTCTCGCGCTCGAGATGGGCGCGCAGGATGCCCCTTTGATTCTGTAGAGAGACTTCGAGACGGTTGAGGCATTCATCCTGCTCATCCTTCACATTGGGCAAAAGCAGGGGTATTTCCAATTCGATTGTTTTTTCCATAAGGTATGTCCTTTTCAACTAGCAGGTACGGGAAATGGTTAATAGCCCTCGCCTTGAAAAGGCAGGGCAACAGACTGAAAGGTCAAAATTAAACTGTTGGTGGGTGGGAAATATTTTCGTGCAAACACCAGGGAATAATCTGATCCGGCGTTGGCATTACGGAGACATCAGGTTTGGTTTGTGATGACTTGGGCTGTTCTGGCAGGAGAATCCCGGCATGGATGACACAGACTGACTCACTGGAAGCGTGAGCCGTGATTTTGGCAGTGTTCACCCAATGCCCTGCCATCCCGATCAGGATCAGGAGGAGCAGGAGGGTTAGCACAACTCGTTGAATGGTGTTCTTCATAATTAACCATGCAGGACGTGATCAAGTCCGCGCTTGAACAGTTCGATCACATGATCGTCATCGAGACAAACGAATACATTACGTCCCTGTTTGCGGGTGCGAATAAGCCGCTTGTCACGCAGTCCACGCAACTGATGCGAGACCGCGGACTTGGTCAGCCCCAGGCGCTCCACAAGTTCACTGACGCCGACTTCCCCATCGAGCAAAGCGCTGATGATGAGAATGCGCGTCGGGTCGCTCAACGCATCGAACAGGTTGGCGAGATCGGAGGCGACTGCAGGGGTGACCTTATCCTTTGCCACGATTAGATCCAGCGGCGAACACTCATCTGGTACTTGCGGTAGTCCTCGCCATATTTCTCTGTGAGGAATGCTTCTTCCAGCCGCACTTGAACATGGATCAGGACAAAACCAAGTACGGTAACGGTCAGGGTGGCTGCAGTGGGCAATAACAATAGCAGCCCCACCAGCATAATCAGCATCCCCAGGAAGATGGGATTGCGCGAAATGCCGAACAAGCCATGCTGAACCAAAGTGGATTTGCTTTCTTCGTCAATGCCGATCCGCCACGAGTCGCCCATTTGGATTTGGGCGACCAACACCCAGATCAAAGCCAGTATGAGCAATGCGATCCCGATCACTGTCAACGGGGAGGAAATCATCCATGTGATGGGCGAAAACCATTCATAATAACCTTCCAGGAAGGAGAACACGAACACGATCAGCGCGGTGGCGATCAGGGTCAGGCGGAATAGTTTGCCAACGAAGTCATGAACGGTATCGCCATTGCCAAGTTTGTAGGGGTTGATGCCTGTTCGTTTCCAGGCAATATACGAGCGCCAGAACATGGCGAGTCCAAAGAACAGCAGGAAGTAAACGGGGAGAAAGATTTTCAAGAAGGTATCCATAGACATCTCTAAATAGTTGAATAGTTGCTCAACTATTTGCAATCATACCCCCTGCTTGAAGATTCGTCAAGATGGCAGTGTGAACCCAAACGTTGTTCCCTGCCCTGACTGACTTTCCGCCCGTACTTTCCCGCCGTGCGCCTCTACTAATTGTTTTACAATCGCCAGCCCAATCCCCGATCCGCCGCTGGCGCGTGAACGGGATTTGTCAGCGCGATAGAAGCGGTCAAAGACAAAGGGCAGATCATCAGGTGGAATGCCCTCACCTGTATCAGATACCGTGATGAGGAGGCTCTGGGTTTTATCGTTTCTGCATGTCACTGTAACCCGTGCCCCTGCAGGTGTGTGACGCAAAGCATTACTGAGCAGATTGCGAATTACCTGGGCGATACGATCCGCGTCCACACTAATAGATGGCAAGTTGGGCGCAAGTTCCAATGCGAGTTCAATCTGGCTGGATTGTGCCTGCAAACGGAACGGCTCGACTGCCCGCATAATGAGTTCAGCGGGATCGATCTTCACGCGTTCCAGCTTCAATTGACCCGCTTCCGCCAGCGAAAGCAATCTTAAATCCGAAACGAGACGAGTCAATAATGCTGCTTCATCCCGCAGTGTAGCAATTTCTTGTGGACTGGCGGGCAGGACTCCATCCAACATGGCTTCCAGATTCCCCTGAATCACCGTAAGCGGAGTGCGCAGTTCATGGGCGACATCCGCGATCAGATTGCGGCGCAATTCTTCATGTTGTGCAAGCGAGTCCGCCATTTGATTGAATGCAGTTGCCAACGTACCGATTTCATCCTGCGAGTGTGTTGGAATGCGTTGACGCAAATGTCCTGCTGCGATTTTCTGGGCGGCGGAAGTCAGCCGTTGTACAGGGGCAACAATTTGAAAGAACAGCAACGAACCAAGCAACAGCGCTACAACGGCGGCAACGATTCCTGCCAGCCAGGTTGAACGATTGACCGATGTGACAAATTCCCCAGCGGGGCTGGTTGCATTTGGACTCGCATAAACAGGCAGAAGCGTTCCCACCTGCTGATTTCCTGCAATGACAGGCACACCTGCTGCTAAATCCGCTGATGAAAGACTCTTTCCAACATCCTGCGCGGCGCTATCGGCGATAATCGTCCCCTGCGCGTCGGCAAGCAGGAGACGCACTCCCATCATGTTCCAGGGATTGGAGGCAGAACCCATCATATCGCCGCCCATTTCCATTCCATTTCCTTCCTGCCACATGCCCCAGTTGTCCTCTCCCATCATCCCCATGCCATCATTCATCATGGATGTTCCCCAGGGATTATTGAGCAAGTTCTCCACACCCTGCCAATTCCCCTGACGACTGTAATACTGGGCAAGAGTGGGGGCAAGTTGCTGCGCAAACACCCGTCCATTTTGATCGATGTATTGGCTGAATTGTGTCTGCGTCGAACGGCTGACCAGGTAGGTGTCAATGCCGCCGCCGACCATAACCACCAATAAAAATGCACCCATTAGCTTGAGCCACAAACTACGCATCATGGCGAAACTCCGCAGAAAACCGATAACCCACACCGAACACTGTTTCAATGAAGCGCGGCGCGCGGGCGTCGTCACCCAGTTTGGCGCGCAAGTTTTTGATGTGCTGATCCATCACACGCTCATACCCTTCATAAGCCACACCCTGTGCGGCTTCGACCAACTGTAATCGGGTGAATGCCTGCCCTGGATGACGCATGAACGCGGCAAGAATCTCGAATTCGGTTGGAGTCAGATCAAGGAGCTGGTCATCCTTGGTCGCGGTATGCGCTTCGAGGTCCAGAACGAGTGTATCGGCGCGCAGGATGGGCGGCGGCTGCACCTGTCCACGACTTCGCCGCAGCACAACGCGTACACGCGCCGTTACCTCACGTGGACTAAACGGCTTGGTAACGTAATCATCCGCTCCGAGTTCCAAACCAATGAGTTTATCGCTCTCCTCACTGCGGGCAGTAAGCATGATGATAGGTGTATCCGTTTCGCGGCGGATCTGGCGGCAGACCTCCCAGCCGTCCACGTGCGGAAGGTGCAAATCCAGGATGACAAGATCGGGCTTTTCATGCCGAAAGGCTGGCATTGCCTGTGCGCCATCAGAGATGATGACAACCTGGTAGCCAGCCTGTTCGAGATACAACCGCAAGGTGCGGGTGATTTGCGCTTCGTCTTCAACGACCAAGATTTTGTCTGCCAAAACCAATCTCCTGCTATTCGAGCATGCCTAGGAAGGGGAAGACTGCTTTTGCGTTAGTGTGCGTACCAGCCAGAAAATGCCTCCGACGATGAGCGCAAGCACGCCAAGTGGAACGAGCCACATGAACGCCATGCCGAGAAATCCAAAAGGCATTCCCCAACCGCCCATCATCATCGGCATGTACCCGCGATAACCCATCATGTTTCCGTAGCCGTTCCAGCCGTCACAGCCATAACCATAGGCGGAATTGTTCCATCCAAAGGGCATGAACATGCCGCCAACCAAGCCAAGAGCAAACAGGGCGACTACGCCGATCACGATCCAGAGTGTAATGTTTTTCATTGTATCATCTCCTTATTGTTGTTTATTTTTGAAATGGTTAGTTGTTTTGAGCGCCCGCTGCGATCCAATCCAAAATGGTTTGGATTTCTGCTGGAGTGAGGGGCGCGCTGCGGAAAGGCATGTAGCCGCTGTACACGTAGTAAGCAAGGCGGCTGTTGTATACATCGCCAGGGATAATGACTGCGCCACTGGCGCCGCCTTTCAGTGCGTTCTCATATGTATCGAGATACAAGCCGTTCGTCCCGCCGTGACAGGCGACACATCGCGCTACAAAGATGGGCTGAACGTTATCTCTGAATGAAATGGATATTGAGGGAGTGGGAGAAGTCGGTGAACTGTTTCGCACAGTCGGCGTAAGGTTCCAGTTAGGGTTAGCCTGCCAGCCACTGCCATTTCCGTTCATCATGCCGCCATGCATACCACTCCAGTTATTGTCGTTCCAATCGTGCATCATGCCCCAGCCTTGTTGTCCCTGTTGTGAGTAGTTCGGATTCGTCATCCAACCATGCTCCCATTCTCCCTCTGGACTCATCATCCACCAGCCTGGTCTCCACTGTCCCTGCGGAGGAATGGCGGGCGGTGTCGTTTGTGGAATGGATGTTGCTTGGAATTGTTGCGGAATTACTGTGGGTTGAATTTGTTGTTGCGGAACTATCGTCGGTTGAATCTGTTGTGGAACGAATGTCGGTTGGGCAAATTGTTGCACTGGGGCGCTGATGGCGCGCATCTGTGTGATGAATGTTCCTGCCATGAACCCGCCCACCAGTACGGTTCCAGCCGCGACCAGTCCGAGAAGGATTTTTACAAATTTCATTTGCGATCTCCTGTTTGTGAAGTTACGCACAGGATAATCCCCAGATATATAGAATTTGTGTAGAACAAGTGAAAAAGCCGTATAAATCCTTGACAGGTTTTCTTGAGGGGGGTAATATATCATTATATACTGATACAATGATATGAGGAAATATGTTAATAACGTCCACAACTTCCAGCATCGACTTGCAAGCCAAGCTTTTTCGCGGCTTCGCCGATCCTTCCCGACTCTCCATCCTCCTGGCTCTGCGTGAAGGTGAGCGGACGGTCAGCGACCTGGTGGAAACCACAGGATTTACCCAACCCAATGTCTCGAACCACCTATCCTGTTTGCGTGATTGCGGGCTGGTCACTGTCCGCCAACAGGGACGCTTTGCTTATTACTCCCTCAGCGATGACCGCGTTGCCAAATTGCTTTTGCTTGCAGATGAACTGCTGGCTGATGTCGCACGCGGCGTCTATGAATGCACGCGCTATACCATAAGGGACTCAAAAAATGGCTAACCCGCAGACTCTCGAAATTCCCATCTCAGGCATGGACTGCGCCGAATGCACCCAGCATGTCCAACACGCCATCGAAAAACTGCCTGGCGTACAATCCGTCAATGTGTTTCTGGGCACCGAAAAAGCGATTGTGCGACTCGATCCATCCAAAGTGGATTTGCCTGCCATTCGCACAGCGGTTCAGGGCGCTGGCTATGACATCCCCGCCTCGGACTCACCCAAAGCTGATCCTGTTTCGATGGGCGACTTCAACCGCCGACTGACGATCCTGCTGGTCAGTGTGTTCGCCATTATCCTCAGTGTAGTGATCTTCGGCGAAGGCTTGGGCTTGTTCGATTTTCTCAACGACCTGGTCCCCTTTCCGTTGGGTGTCG
>WBZO01000538.1_pt1 | contig 77699 bp, 65 predicted proteins | sample 5204261 | NCBI WGS metagenome assembly WBZO01 (sample SAMN12412400, study PRJNA552823) | activated sludge metagenome | isolation source: activated sludge from anammox sidestream of wastewater treatment plant... | place: USA: North Carolina | collected 2017-09 | reverse complement strand
CGACCTCCGTCCCCACCGTCCCCCTGCCCCACCTGCCCTACCTGCCCTACCAGCCCCTCCATCTCTGGCACGCAAGTTGAAGCTCGACAGGCGTGAGAGTCTGGCCGGGACAACCCTATCCGCTCGGCGCCACCTGGAACGGGAACGGCGTCAACTTCGCCCTCTTTTCCGCTCACGCCACGCGCGTGGAGCTCTGCCTGTTCGATTCGGCGGATACGACACGCGAATCGGTACGCGTCGACCTGCCTGAACAGACCGACATGGTGTGGCACGGCTTCCTGCCGGATGCCCGCCCGAACCAGATCTACGGATACCGCGTCCACGGCCCGTACGAGCCGGAGAACGGCCACCGCTTCAACCCGAACAAGATCGTCATGGATCCATACGCGAAGTCTGTCGCGCGTACGATTCTCTGGGCCGACGAGATGTTCGGGTACCGGGTGGGCGACCCGCAGGAGGACCTGTCGTTCGACGATCGGGACAGCGCGCCATTCGCGCCGCTGGCAGCGGTCGTCGATCCGGCCTTCACGTGGGGCGACGACGTGCCGCCGCGGCGGCCGTGGCACAACACGGTCATCTACGAGATGCACGTGCGCGGCTTCACGATGCGCCACCCGGGCATCCCGGAGCGCCTGCGCGGCACCTACGAGGCGCTGACGACCGAGCCGGCGCTCCGCCACCTGACCGACCTGGGAGTCACCGCCGTCGAGTTGATGCCGGTACACCACCACGCGCGCGAGCGCCATCTCGAAGAGCGCGGCCTGACCGACTACTGGGGCTACAACAGCTACGGCTACTTCGCGCCCGAGCGCCGCTTCGCGGCGTCGCGTACACCGGCCGGCGCGGTGCGCGAGTTCAAGCGGATGGTGCGCGCGCTGCACACCGCCGGCCTCGAGGTCATCCTCGACGTCGTCTACAACCACACGGCTGAAGGGAATCACCTCGGGCCGACCCTGTCGCTCAAGGGGATCGACAACAGCGCGTACTACCGGCTGGTCGGCGACAACGCCCGCTACTACATGGACTTCACCGGGTGCGGCAACACGCTGAACATGCGGAGCCCGCAGGTCCTGCAACTGATTACGGACAGCCTGCGCTACTGGGTCATGGAGATGCACGTCGACGGCTTCCGCTTCGACCTGGCGAGCGCCCTCGCGCGAGAGCTGTACGACGTCGATCGGCTCGCCAGCTTCTTCGACATCATCCACCAGGACCCGATCCTCTCGCAGGTGAAGCTGATCGCGGAGCCGTGGGACCTCGGACAGGGAGGCTACCAGGTCGGCAACTTCCCGGTGCTCTGGACCGAGTGGAACGGCAGGTACCGCGACACGGTGCGGCGCTTCTGGCGCGGCGACGGCGGCACGATGTCGGAGCTCGCCACGCGGCTCTCCGGCAGCAACGATCTCTACGCGCGCAGCGGACGCAAGCCGTACGCGAGCATCAACTTCGTGACGGCGCACGACGGCTTCACGCTCGCCGATCTCGTCAGCTACAACGAGAAGCACAACGAGGCGAACGGCGACGAGAACCGCGACGGCGAGAACAACAACCTCAGTTGGAACTGCGGCGTCGAGGGGCCGACCGACGATCCCGGGATCGCGGCGCTGCGCCAGCGCCAGGCCCGCAACTTCTTCGCGACGCTCCTCCTCTCGCAGGGGGTGCCGATGATCAGCCACGGCGACGAGCTCGGACGGACGCAGCGCGGCAACAACAACGCCTACTGCCAGGACAACGAGATCAGCTGGATCGACTGGAATCTCTCCGACGAGCAGAAGGCGCTCTGCGAGTTCGTCCGGCACCTGGTGCAGTTCAGGATGTGCGAGCCGGTGCTCAGGCGCCGCAAGTACTTCCAGGGCCGCAGCATCCGCGGCGGCAAGGACGTCGCCTGGCTCGCGCCGGACGGCCACGAGATGACCGACGAGGCCTGGGGCGCCGACTTCGTCCGCAGTATCGGCATGCTCCTGTCGGGCAACGGCATCGAAGAGGTCGACGAGCGCGGCGAGCCGATCGTCGGCGACACGCTCCTGATCCTGCTCAACGCGCACCACGATCGGGTGTCGTTCACGCTGCCGCCGACCGATCCACATCACCATTGGCAGCGCGTCTTCGATACGATGGCTGTCCAGACACCGCTGAAGGCCTTCCGGCCGGGCACGCCTTATCCGCTCGAGGGACGGTCGGTGGCGGTGTTCAAGGTGAACCCGCCGGTGCTCGAACGTCGGCGCGGCTTCGCAGCATCGCACACGGCGGTGCCGCCGGCCGCCGGCGCGCACGCACCGCAGGAAACGCTGACGCCCGCACCGACACCGCCGGAGAGCTGATGGCACGCGACGACGAGAAGAGAGCGCCACGCACGAGCACGACCACACGTATTCGCCCGTCGCGGCGGCCTCCGCGGCCGGCACCGTCATCCGCGGCGCCGATCGCCGCGATCGGTCCCGACGTCGCGCAGAGCCCCGATCCGCATCCGGCGCTCTCGCTGCGCGCCGTCGTCGAACGGGTGCGGCCGCGGATCGACGCCGGGCGCTTCCCCGCCAAGCGCATCGCCGGCGACACGGTGGAGGTGCTGGCCGACATCTTCGCGGATGGCCACGATGTCGTCGTCGGGGTATTACGGGATCGTTCCGGCAGGAGCACCGCGACGGGCGCGGCTGGCAGCGAGGCCGCTGGCGAGGGGGATCTCGACGAGCGGCCGTGGCGCGAGACGCGGATGTCGCTCGTCGCGCCTGGAACCGACGAGTGGGGCGCGGCGTTCACCGTCGACACGATCGGCTGGCACGAGTTCTCCGTCGTCGCCTGGGTGGATCCGTTCGCGACGTGGGCCAAGGGGCTGAAGGCCAAGGCCGACGCGGGACAGGAGGTCGGCGTCGAGCTGGTCGAAGGGGCGACGCTCGTGCGCGAGGCGGCCGCCCGCGCGGGACAGATCGGCACGACCGGCGCCGATGCCGCGTGGCTCGCCGCGCGAGCGGAAACGCTGTGCGACGCCGAGACGCCGAGCGCCGCGCGGGTCGAGGCGGGCCTCGATTCCGATCTCGCGGCGCTGATGTTCACGTACGTCGATCGGCGTCATGCGACCGTGCATCCGCCCGTCAGAATCTGGGTCGATCGCGAGCGGGCGCAATTCGGATCGTGGTACGAGATGTTCCCGCGATCGGCAGGTTCAAACCCGGCGCGCAGCGCGACATTCCGCGAGGCGGCCGCGCACCTCTCCTACGTCGCCGACCTTGGATTCGACGTGCTGTACCTGCCGCCGATCCATCCGATCGGCCGCAGCTTCCGCAAGGGTCCGAACAACACGTTGCAGGCCGGCCCCACCGATCCGGGAAGCCCGTGGGCCATCGGCTCCGACGAAGGGGGACATACGGCGGTCGAGCCTGGACTCGGTTCCCTCGAGGACTTCGAGCACTTCAACGCCGAAGCGAGCCGGCTCGGCATCGAGCTGGCGCTCGATCTCGCGTGGCAGTGTTCGCCCGATCATCCGTGGGTCCGCGAGCATCCCGAGTGGTTCCGCCATCGTCCCGACGGGACGATCAAGTACGCGGAGAACCCGCCGAAGAAGTACCAGGACATCTACCCGCTCGACTTCGCCTGCGAGGCGTGGCGCGAGCTGTGGCAGGCGCTGCTCGACGTCACGCGGTTCTGGATGGCGCGCGGCGTGCGCATCTTCCGCGTCGACAACCCGCACACGAAGTCGTTCGGGTTCTGGGAGTGGCTCATCGCCCAGGTTCACCGGGAGGATCCCGGCGTGATCTTCCTGTCGGAGGCGTTCACGCGGCCGAAGTTGATGCGCTACCTCGCGAAGTCCGGCTTCACGCAGTCGTACACCTACTTCACCTGGCGCAACACGAAAGCCGAGCTCGAAGAATACCTGACCGAGCTGACGACAACGGAGGCGTACGAGTACCTGCGGCCCAACTTCTTCGCCAACACGCCGGACATCCTGCACGCCTACCTGCAGGAGGGAGGACGGCCGGCGTTCGAGGCGCGGCTGGTGCTGGCGGCAACACTGTCGCCGACCTACGGCATCTACAGCGGGTTCGAGCTGTGCGAGAACCGGTCGGCTGGACCGAAGTCCGAGGAGTATCTCGACTCGGAGAAGTACCAGATCCGGCAGTGGGACTGGGATCGGCCGGGGAACATCAAGGCCCTGGTCCGATCGGTCAACCGGATCCGGCGCGAGCATCCGGCGCTGCAGTGGAACGGGTCGCTGCGCTTCTGCGTCACCGACAACCCGGAGATCATCGCCTACCTGAAGACCGCTCGGGACGGCTCGGATCCGGTGCTCGTGATCGTCAATCTCGACCCGCACCACATGCAGCACGGGCACGTGGAGGTGCCGATCGATCGTGTCGGGCTCGGCCCGGGCGACGCCTACGCGGCGCACGATCTCGTCACCGACACGCCGTTTGCATGGACCGGGGCACGGAACTACGTGCGCCTGGACCCGGGAATCCGCCAGGCGCACATCCTCCGCCTCGATGTGGCGCCCGGCTCAAATCGTGGCGTCCGGCTGTAGCCGGACGTAACAGCATGTAGTGTCCGGCTTCAGCCGGACGAACTGGTGACCTGTGACTGACGCGGCGTTCCCCGACGACGACCCGCTCTGGTACAAGGACGCGATCATCTACCAGGCGCACGTCAAGTCGTTCTTCGACAGCAACAACGACGGCATCGGCGACTTCCAGGGGCTGACCCAGAAGCTCGACTACCTGCAGGGCCTCGGGATCACCTGCATCTGGCTGCTGCCGTTCTTCCCCTCCCCGCTGAAAGACGACGGGTACGACATCTCGGATTACACGAGCGTCCACCCGAGCTACGGGACCATCGCCGACTTCAAGGCGTTCGTCGAGGCTGCGCACGCGCGCGGCATCCGCGTGCTCATCGAGCTGGTCGTGAACCACACCTCGGACCAGCATCCCTGGTTCCAGCGCGCGCGGCACGCGCCGCCGGGCTCGCCCGAGCGGAGCTTCTACGTCTGGAGCAACACCGACAAGACGTTTCCGGAAACGCGGATCATCTTCACCGACACCGAGAAGTCGAACTGGGCGTACGACCCTGTCGCCGGCCAGTACTACTGGCACCGGTTCTTCTCGCACCAGCCGGATCTGAATCACAACAACCCGGCGGTGGTCGACGCCGTCATCGACGTGATGAAGTTCTGGCTCGCGATTGGCGTCGACGCGCTGCGGCTCGACGCCGTGCCGTACCTGTGCGTGCGCGAAGGCACCAACAACGAGAACCTGCCCGAGACGCACGCGGTCCTGAAGCGCATGCGCCGCGAGCTCGACGTGTCGTTCGCGAACCGGATGCTCCTGGCGGAAGCGAACCAGTGGCCGGCCGACGTGCGCGACTACTTCGGCGACGGCGACGAGTGCCACATGGCGTTCCACTTCCCGCTCATGCCGCGCATGTTCATGGGGCTGCGGCAGGAGGATCGGCATGCGATCACCGAGATCCTGAACCAGACGCCCGACATCCCCGAGACCTGCCAGTGGGCGCTGTTCCTGCGGAACCACGACGAGCTGACGCTCGAGATGGTCACCGACGAGGAGCGCGACTACATGTACCAGGCGTACGCCGCCGACCCGCAGATGCGGCTGAACGTCGGCATCCGGAGGCGGCTGGCGCCGCTCGTCGAGAACAGCCGGCGCCGGATCGATCTGCTGAACATCCTGCTCTTCTCGATGCCGGGAACGCCGATCATCTACTACGGCGACGAGATCGGCATGGGCGACAACATCTACCTCGGCGATCGCAACGGCGTGCGCACGCCGATGCAGTGGAGCAGCGATCGCAACGGCGGCTTCTCGCGCGCCGATCCGGCGCGCCTCTTCGCCCCGCCGATCATGGACCCGGTCTACGGCTACCAGTCGGTCAACGTCGAAGCGCTCGAACGGTCGCCGTTCTCGCTCCTCAACTGGATGCGCCGGCTCATCGCCGTTCGGCGACAGCATCGCGTGTTCGGACGCGGAACCCTGGAGTTCGTTCCCTGCACCAATCGCAAGGTCCTCGCCTACCTGCGGCGCGACGCCGACGAGACGGTCCTCGTCGTCGCCAACCTGTCGCGCAGCCTGCAGCCGGTGGAGATCGACCTGTCGTCCTGCAGCGGGCTCGTGCCGGTCGAGATGTTCGGCGTCACCGAGTTCCCGCGCGTCCAGCCGGAGAAGCCGTACTTCATGACGGTCGCCCCCTACACGGCACACTGGTTCTCGATGGTCGCGCAGCCGATGCTCGTCACGCAGACGCTGAGCGGACCGGATCGGGGCGACGTGCAGCCGACGACGACCGCCGACGAACTGCCGGCGCTCCTCGCGGGGGTGAACTGGGAGACGGTCCTCGACTCGGCGACACGCAACTTCCTCGAGCGGCAGGCGCTGAAGCCGTTCCTCCAGCGTCAGCGCTGGTTCGCCGCGAAGAGCCGCACGATCCGCGACGCCCGCTTCACCGACTGGGTGATGCTGCGTGGCGGGGCGAGCCCGGCGTTCATGACCGTCGTGACGGTCACCTACGCCGACGGCGCTCCCGATCGCTATGCCGTTCCGCTGAGCCTGCTCGTGGGCGACGCGGCCGCCCGCGCGCTGGCCGACATGCCCGGCTGCGTGCTGACGAAGATCACCGGCGCGCGAAAGGGGGCGATCGTCGACGGGATGCAGGACGACGACGTGTGCAACCGGCTCGTCGAGATTGCAGGGGCGGCGACGATTGTCGCCGCGCCGCACGGGACGATTCGCGGCGTGCGCATGGCGGGCGTCACCGGTCTGCCCGAGGAACGCAAATGGGTCCGATCGGGCGCCGACTCGAGCAACAGCGTCGCGTTCGTCGACGACCGCTACGTGCTGAAGCTGTTCAGGCGCGTCGAGGCCGGACCGAATCCGGAGTTCGAGATCGGCCAGGCGCTGACCGAGCAGGGGTTCACGCGGATCCCGGCGCTGGCCGGCGGCCTGCTCGTCGAGCGGCAGAGCGAGGAGCCGGGAACGCTGGCGGTGGTGCAGGCGTCGGTGACGAACCAGGGCTCGGGGTGGACCTTCACGATCGACGAATTGCGGCGCTACTACGAGCGCGTCGAAGCGCGCATCAACCGCGGAGACGGCGAGGGGATGACGGTGGCCGACCTCTCGGCCGACACCGACGGCAGCGATCCGCCGCCGTTCTTCGCGGCGCTCGAAGGGTGGTATCTGTCGGCGGCCGGCGTGCTCGGCCGCCGCACGGCGGAGCTCCACGCGGCGCTTGCCTGCGCCGCCGGTCCGGCGTTCCTGCCGGAGCCGATCGATCGCGCCGCGCTCGTCGGCCTCGCGGAACGCATCGAACGGCAGGCGTCGACGGTCTTCGATCTGCTCGCCGCCCGCGCACCGGCGCTGCCGGACGATCTGAAGGCGGCCGCCGCATCGCTCCTCGAACACCGGGAGCTGCTGGTCGCACGCGCGCGCGACGTACGGCGAATTCACGACGGCGGCTGGCGCATCCGGGTGCACGGTGACTATCACCTCGGCCAGGTGCTTCGCACCGAGGAGGACTTCGTCATCCTCGACTTCGAGGGCGAACCGGCCCGCACGCTCGCCGAACGGCGCGCGAAGCAGTCGCCGTTGAAGGACGTCGCCGGGATGCTGCGATCGTTCGACTACGCGGCAACCGCCGCGCTGATGGCGTTCACGCAGGCCGCGACCGGAGGACTGGAGCGGCTCGCGCCGTGGGCGCGCGCCTGGCGGCACTGGATCTCGCGCGCGTTCATCGACGCCTATCGCCGCGAGGTGAGCGCCGCGTCGATCGTGCCTGCAGGCGACGGGTTCGACGCGCTGCTCGACGCGTTCACGCTCGAGAAAGCGCTCTACGAGCTCGGATACGAGTTGAACAACCGGCCCGATTGGGCGCGGATTCCGCTGAACGCGCTGATGACGATGGCCTTGCCCTTGCAAAAGTGACGCGACCGGCCCGGTATAATGTTGAAGCCGCCACACGCGCGACGCTTCATGTCCGCGTGCGTAGCGGCCGTAGACAAGGAAGTCATGGCCAAGAAGAGTACCCGTTCCAGAACCGATGAATCCCCGAAGGGCGACGCCGCGCCGCCCAAGTCACGCGCGCGCGTGAAGAAGACCGCGTCCGACGGTCCCGTCGTCGACGCCGCCGTTGCCAACGACAGCGCCGGTTCGTCCGCCGTATCGGCCGCCGCTATCGGCGATGTCGCGTCGGTGTCGATGGCGTCCGAGCCGAGCGAAGACGATATCCGCCTCCGCGCGTATCACCGCTACCTCGAGCGTGGCGGCGGTCACGGCAAGGACTTCGACGACTGGTTGAAGGCGAAGCAGGATCTGCTGAAAAACACGTAAGACCTCGTCATCGCGGCGATCGGTTCCGGTTCCTGTGGGAGGTGGCGTGCCGAGAGCACTCTGGAAGGGCGCAATTTCGTTCGGGCTCGTCAATATTCCGATCGAGCTGCACACCGCCGTGCGCGACACGCGGCCGCACTTCCGGATGCTGCACGCCAAGGACCGATCGCCGGTCCGCTTCGAGCGCGTCTGCATCCGCGATGGTCATCCGGTGGCGTGGGAAGACCTCGTGAAAGGCTTCGAGTACGCGAAGGGGCGCTTCGTCGTGCTCACGAAGGAAGACTTCACCGCGGCGGCCGTCGAGAAGACCCGCACGATCGACATCGTCGACTTCGTCGAGGCAGCCGAGATCGACGACCGCTTCTTCGAAACCCCCTACTACGTCACGCCGGCCAAGGGAGGCGAGCGCGCGTACGCGCTGCTGCGCGAGGCGATTCGCGAGTCGGGGCGCGTCGGCATCGCCAAGTTCATCCTGCGCGACTCGCAGCACCTCGCGGCGGTCGAAGTGATCGGCGACGCGCTGGTCCTGTCGGTGATGCGCTTCGCCGACGAACTGGTCGACGTCTCGCAGTTCGCGTTTCCGGCGGCGACCGGCATCCGCAAGCCGGAGCTCGACATGGCGAAGGCGCTCGTCAACAGCCTGGCCGCCGAATGGGATCCGTCGAAGTACACCGACGAGTACCGGGCGAACCTGATGCGCATCATCCAGGCGAAGACGCGCGGCAAAGAGGTGAAGCTCGAAGCGCCCGAGGAGCCGCGCCAGGCCGAGGTGATCGATCTGATGGAGCGGCTGCGCCGCAGCCTGGCGCAGTCGGGCACCGCCGCCACCCCGCGCAAGCGCGCATCGAGCGCCTCGGGGTCGAAGAAGCGCGCCGCGTCGAAGCGGCCGAAGAAAACCCGCGCCGCGTGATGCTTGCGCCGATGCTCGCGACGCTCGCCGATGCGCCGCTGGTCGATCCTGCGTTCGTCTACGAGCCGAAGTACGACGGCATCCGGGCGATCGCGGAGGTGGGTGCAGGTGGACGCAACGTGCGCCTGTGGTCGCGGCTCGGCAACGAGAAGACGTCCCAGTTCCCCGAGGTCGCGCGGGCGCTCGCGCAGTGGGCGCGCCGCCGCAGCGAACCGGTCGTCCTCGACGGCGAGATCGTCGCGCTCGACGAGCAGGGCGAGCCTGCCGGATTCCAGCAGCTGCAGGGGCGCATCCACGTCAAGGACGAAACGGTCGCGTCGAGCCGCGTCGCCTTCGTGCTGTTCGACGTCGTCCGGATCGGACGGCGCGATCTCACCGATTTCACGCTGGTCGAACGCCGTCGTCAGCTCGAGGAGTTGATGGCGGGCAGCCGCTCCACGGTCCTGCGCCTGAGCGAGCAGTCGGCTGCCGATGGGCGCGACCTCTACGACCGCGCGTTGACGCGTGGCTGGGAAGGGCTGATTGCCAAGCGCGCCGACTCGAAGTACCGGGTGGGCAAGCGATCGCCCGACTGGCGCAAGCTGAAGATCGTCCAGGAGCAGGAGTTCGTCATCGGCGGCTGGACCGAGCCGCGCCAGACGCGGCAGTACTTCGGCGCCCTGCTGCTCGGCGTCTACGACGGCGACCGGCTCGTCTACGTCGGTCACACCGGAACCGGGTTCGACGGCAAGGAGCTCGCGCGCGTGATGGCGCGGCTGAAGCCGCTCGAGACCGGGGAGTGTCCGTTCGCCGCGCGGCCGAAGACGAACGAACGGCCGCACTGGGTCCGCCCCGAGCTCGTCGCGCAGATCAAGTTCGGCGAGTGGACCGCCGACGACAGGCTGCGCCACCCGGTCTATCTCGGCCTGCGAGACGACAAGAAGCCGCGCGAGGTCGTCCGCGAACGCGAGACGCGCCTGAGCCGCACATCGAGCGGCCGTCGCGCCAACGTGGCTTCCGGTCCGGATCCCCATGTAGTGGCCGGCTCCAACCGGACGTCGAGCTCGAGCCACCGGACCTCACTCGACACGCTGCTCGATCAGCTCCGCACGCTCGAAGACGAACGCCGCGACGGTACGCTCCAGCTGCCGGACGGCGCCTCGCTCACCGTCACCAACCTGCACAAAGTCTTCTGGCCTGCCGCCAAGCTGACGAAAGGCGACCTGTTCCGTTATTACGTGAAGGTGTCGCCGGCTATCCTTCCTGTGCTCGCCGATCGACCGCTCGTGATGAAACGGTTTCCCAACGGCGTCGACGCGAAGCCCTTCTACCAGCATCGCGCGCAGGAAGCTCCGCCTGCTGTGCGAGTGGAACCGGTGGCGAGCGAAGACAACCGGCCGCAGCTGATCGGCGGAGACCTCACGACGCTGCTCTACACCTGTCAGCTCGCCGCGATCTCGCAGGATCCCTGGTTCTCGCGCGTGCAGACGCCGGAGATGCCCGATCAGGTCGCGCTCGATCTCGACCCGTCCGACGATGTGCCGTTCGAGCAGGTGCTCGACGTGGCGCGCTGGATTCGCGACGAGCTCGATACCCTGGGGGTGTTTGCGCTTCCCAAGACCTCGGGGGCGAGCGGCCTTCACGTGTACATCCCGCTCGCGCCCGGCACGCCGTACGAATCGGGACTGCTCTTCTGTCAGCTCGTGGCGACGCTGGTCGCCGAGAAACATCCCAAGGCGGCAACGGTCGAACGCTCCGTCCGCGCGCGCGGACGACGCGTCTACGTCGATTACCTGCAGAACATCCAGGGCAAGACGCTCGCGTCCGCCTACAGCGCTCGCGCCAGCGCCTACGCCGGCGTCTCCACGCCGCTGTCCTGGGCGGAGGTCGACGCAGGCGTGCGCCGTGAGGACTTCACGATTCTCACCATCCCGGAACGACTGCAGGAACGTGGCGATCTCTGGGAACCGCTGCGCACGTCGGGCGGCGTCGATCTGCGCGAGCTGTCGGCCGCCGGAGACCGCCCCCGGCCGCGCCGTACGCCGGCGACCCGTCGCCGTTGACGCCGATCCGGCACGCGGCCGGCACGACCCGCTGATGTCCCCGGCTCAAATCCGAGCTCTGCGCATCGTTTCGGTGTCGACCTTGCATAAATGTCATACCACGTCGCACTGCGCATGGTGTCGCCGCGTTAGCTCATCTATATGCCGGCAGTTACACTTGTGGCGCGCAGAGCGGGTGACGTCCGCCTGCTCGGTATGGCTGATCTCGAACGCATACTCGCCGATCCCCTGACGCTGCAGCACCTGGCCCGCGTGGTCGAGTCGTCTGACGACGCGATCGTGAGCAAGGACCTGAACAGCACCATCATCTCGTGGAACCCGGCGGCCGAACGGATGTTCGGCTACACGCCGGAGGAAGCGGTCGGGCGATCGATCCGGATGATCATTCCGCCCGAGCTGCAGAACGAAGAGGACATGGTCCTCGACCGCATCCGCGCAGGCCAGAAGGTGGATCACTACGAGACGACGCGCCTGCGCAAGGACGGCACCCGTGTGAGCGTCTCGTTGACCGTGTCCCCCATCCGCGACTTCACGGGCACCATCGTCGGCGCCTCGAAGATCGCGCGCGACATCACCGAGCGAACCCGCCTGCAGGCGCTGGCCGACGAGCACGCGTCCAACACCGAGCGCCTGGCGGAGGTCGGCGCGATCGTCGCCTCGACGCTGGATCGCGAGACGGTCGTGCAGAAGGTCACCGATGCCGCCGTCAGCCTCACGCGCGCCGAGCTCGGCGCGTTCTTCTACCAGGTCGTCGATCAGGAGTCGGGCGACACGCGCACGCTTCACACCGTGTCGGGAGCGCCCCGGGAGGCGTTCGCATCGCTCTCGCATCCGCGCGCGCCGATTTTCGGTCCCGGCTTCCACAGCGCGGCGGTCGTGCGGGTCGACGACATCACGCAGGATCCGCGGTTCGACTGCCACGCGCTGGACGCGGCCGCGCGTCCGGCACACCTGACGATCCGCAGCTGCCTGGCCGTCCCGGTGCGCGGCGTGCAGGGCGACGTCGTCGGCGCGCTGATCTTCGGCCACTCACAGGCCGGGATGTTCACGCGCCAGCACGAGCGCCTCGCCGTCGGCATCGCGGCGTGGGCGGCGGTCGCGCTCGAGAACGCACGGCTGTACAGCGACGTGCAGGAGGCGAGCCGGCTGAAGGACGAGTTCCTCGCCGTCCTCTCGCACGAGCTCCGCACCCCGCTGAATGCCATTCTCGGATACGCGCGCCTGCTGCGCGGCGGCGTGATCACCGGCGAGAAGGCGGTGCGCGGCCTCGAGACGCTCGAGCGCAACGCGACGTCGCTCACGCAGATCGTCGAGGACGTCCTCGACGTGTCGCGCATCATCTCCGGCAAGATGCGGCTCGAGATGCAGCCGGTGGATCTGTCACGCGTCATCGAAGACTCCATCGCCACCGTGCGTCCCGCGGCCGACGCCAAGGGGGTACGCCTCGTGACGGTGTTCGACCCGCGCGTCGGACCGGTATCTGGCGATCCCGAACGGCTGCAGCAGGTGATCTGGAATCTCCTGGCGAACGCCGTCAAGTTCACGCCACGCGACGGCATCGTCGAGACGAAGGTGGTACGCGGCGATTCATACGTGGAGATCTCGGTCAGCGATACCGGCATCGGCATCAAGCCGGAGTTCCTGCCGTACGTGTTCGAGCGCTTCCGGCAGGCGGATGGTGGCTTGACGCGCAAGACCGGCGGCCTCGGCCTCGGCCTCGCCATCGCGCGGCACATCGTGGAGATGCACGGCGGCACCATTGCCGTCGCCAGCGCCGGCGAGGACAAGGGCGCCCGTTTCAGCGTGCAGCTGCCGTTGATCGTCGTCAGCCCACACACCGCCGACCTGGATCCGGATCGGCGCGCACCGACCGAGACGGCGCTCGCCGTGCTCGGCGACCTGCGGGGCATCCGTGTGCTCGCGGTGGACAACGAGGAGGATGCGCTCACGCTGCTGCGCGTCGTGCTCGAAACGGCCGGCGCCGAGGTGACGACCGCATCGTCGGGAGAGGAAGCGCTGCGTCTGCTGGACGCCAACCCGCCCGACGTGATGGTGGCCGATCTCAGCATGCCAGGCATGGACGGGTTCGAGCTGATCGAGCGGATCCGCAAGTCGCCGAAGGCCGCGGTCCGCGGCGTGCCGGCGGCGGCGCTCACCGCCTACGCGCGCTCGGAGGATCGTGCGCGCGCGCTGCTCCGCGGGTACGAGCTCCACTTGTCGAAACCGGTCGATCCGGCGGAGCTGGTGTCGTCGGTGTCGACGCTCGCCCGCCGGGCCAAAGAGGCGTAACATTCGAGGCGACGGAGGTGCCGCGTGGCTGAAAAGGCAGAGAAATGCGCACACCCGGGCTGCAACTGCATGGTCACCAAAGGCAGCGAGTGGGGCAAGTACTGCAGCGAAGTCTGCAAGGAAAAGGGGCAGCAGGTCGAGCTGCGGTGCGAGTGCCGTCATCCTGGATGTCAGTGAGACATCGCACGAACGCGCGCGCGTGAACTACGGCAGCGCCCGTCGATACGACGCGCTGCCGCATCCCCATCCGCCGATCGCGAGCGCTTTCCGGCAGAATTCGACGGCGTACGCCTCTGTCGCCCGTGGATCGCGTCCCCAGTACGTGTCGTAGACGAACTCGAACGCGACGATCGGCAGCTGCACCCAGCCGTGCCGATCGCCGCGAGCCGTCGCGGCCGACCAGGGATCGTCTCCGAGCCTGACGGCGACTTCGTACCAGCGCCCGAGCGCGCCCGGATATCCGGTGTAGTGCGGCTCGGCATCTTCCGGGTGCAGGTACGCCGCACCGACCTCGAACTGATACAGGAACAGATCGCACCAGCCCTCGGCGCGACAGTTCTTCCAGGCCGCCATCCTGTCGCCGCGGTTCGGATCGTCGCGATCCTCCGGCGGCACGCCGGCGCAGGCGGCGTCGCGCTCCGGATCGCAGGGCCACGACGACCAGGAGTTCGCGCCGGCGGCAAGATGCTGCGCGTGCACGGCACGCGGGAAGCGGCGCGCCAGGTAGCGCCCCATCTCGATGTAACGGGCCGCCGACACGTAATCGTTCTGCGGACGGCACTCCCAGCAGGGCACGGTCGCATCGACGAACGGCTCGGCGGCCGCGGCAATCGCATCGACGTCGCGCGTCCAGTGCTCGAACGCGGTGGCCGGGTGCATATCGTCGATGTGACTGTCGCCGGCGAAGAACAGCAGCGTCCGGAAGTGCTCGCCGCGCGCGTTCACGTGCCGGCGGACGTCGCGGAGAAACGCCGCGAACCGTTCGGGCTCGTGCCACAGGTCGACGTCGTTGTGCCCGTGATACCCGCTGCGCGGATCGACGACGACGGTGTTGTCGTTGCGCGCCGCATGCTCGGCCATCATCCGCTCGAAACAGGGGCGGTCTTCCACCCACGTGATCAGCAGGAACGGATCGAACAGGTTGTCGAGGTGCAGGCCGCAGTTCGCGAGCTCGATCGTGCCGAAGTTCGCCTGAAACGATCGGATGAACTCGTCCTTCGCCGTGATCGGCGGGTCGGCACCTGCCGTCGTCGTCGCCGACGACCCGCCCGCGCCAACGGCCTGCGCACCTGCCATCGGCGGCGTGGCCATCAGCAGCCACGACAGGGCGCACGCCCACGCGACATGTTGCCGGCGCGAGCGCCGGGTCGCTTCTGGATGCATTCGGAACACACCGTGCAACTGTCGCGCCGATGTTCCGCACATCGACATGACCGAGCTGCGGGCCGCGCAGACCAGTTTACGAGGACACTGTTCCCCGGTCATGATCTGAGCAATGCGCATCGGAATCCTGACCAACGAGTATCCTCCCCACGTGTACGGCGGCGCGGGGGTCCACGTGGAGTACCTGACCCGCGAGCTCGCGGCGCTCGACGACGTGTCGGTCGACGTGATGTCGTTCGGCGACCAGCACGTCGATCGCGGCACGCTGCGCGTCGAAGGGGTCGTGCCGCCGTTCGTCTCCACGCCGGCCGACGCGCGGCATGCGAAGGTGCTCGACACGCTGGCACAGGACCTCGTGATGGCGGGACGCCTGCCGACGGTCGACCTCGTGCACTGCCACACCTGGTATGCGCACTTCGCCGGCTGCCTGGTGAAGCATCTCCAGGGGGTGCCGCTCGTGTTGACGACCCACTCGCTGGAGCCGCATCGCCCGTGGAAGGCCGAGCAGCTCGGCACCGCGTACTTCGCCTCCACGTGGATCGAGCAGACGGCGTATCGCGCGGCGGATGGCGTGATTGCCGTGTCGCAGGCGATGCGGCGCGACGTGCACGATCTGTACGGTGTCCCACCCGATCGCATACGTGTCATTCACAACGGCATCGATCTCGATCAGTACCGGCCGCGGCACGACGCGTCGGTGCTCGCGCGGCACGGCATCGATCCCGCTCGGCCGTTCGTGCTCTTCGTCGGCCGCATCACGCGCCAGAAAGGGATCATCCACCTCGTTCGCGCCATCAGGCACATGCAGCCGGAGCTGCAGGTCGTGCTCTGTGCGGGAGCGCCCGACACGCCGGAAATCGCGCGCGAGATGAGCGATGCCGTCGAACAGGCGCGGTCCGCCGGCACGCAGACGATCGTCTGGATCCGGGAGATGCTGTCGAAAGCGGAGATCATCACCCTCTACACGCACGCGGCGCTGTTCGTCTGCCCGTCGGTCTACGAGCCGTTCGGCATCATCAACCTCGAGGCGATGGCGTGCGAAACGCCGGTCGTCGCCTCGGCGGTGGGCGGCATTCCCGAGGTCGTCGACGATGGCGAGACCGGACTGCTCGTCGCGATCGAGACGGCCAGCGCGACCGACGTCGAGCCGAAGGATCCCGATCGTTTCGCGCGCGACCTGGCGGCGGCGGTGAACGCGCTGATGGCTGATCCCGATCGACGCGCGACGATGGGCCGGAACGCGAGACGGCGCGTCGAGGAGTCGTTCAGCTGGACGGCCATCGCGAGCCAGACGCGCGGCTTCTACGCCGACGTCATCGCGCGGTACGCGCGCGAACACCGGGCCTAGCGACAGCGGCCGTCGCGCACGCGTCCCGCGCGGCCTGGCCGCGCTCGGTGCATCGTCACTTCTCGACGAGCGTGCTCAGCGTGGCGATCAGGGTACGGCCGACAACCGGCTTGACGAGGTGCGCGTCGAAGCCGGCGCGCAGGGCGGCCTGACGCTCGGCCATCGCGCCGTACGCCGTCAGCGCGACGACCGGCAGCGATCGGCCCGACGCGCGAAGCCGTCGAATCAGCTCGAATCCGTCGGTCCCCGGCATGGCGAGGTCGCTGACCAGCACGTGCGGCGCGAAGTCGTCCAGCATCTCGAAGGCTTCCTCGGGCGACGCGACGCACACGACCTCGGCGTCGGCCGTGCGGAGGATCTCGTTCACCACCTCCAGGCCGTCCTGGTCATCGTCGACGACGAGCACGCGGATGCCGGAGAGCGACAGCGACGGTTCCTGCGATCCCTCGCTGACGATCGTGCCGCTTCGGGACGTCCTCGACGCCGGGAGGCGCACCGTGAACGTCGACCCGCAATCGGGCCCGTCGCTCGCGACGGTCACCGAACCGCCGTGCAGCTCGACGATGTGGCGGACGATGGCGAGGCCGAGGCCGAGACCGCCGTGCGTGCGGGTCGACGAGCTGTCGGCCTGGCGGAACCGTTCGAAGACGTGCGGCAGGAACGGTCCGGCGATGCCCATGCCGGTGTCGCTGACGGCCACCTCGATGTCGCCCGCATCCTGGCGCGCGCTGAGCTGCACTTCGCCGCCGGGCGGCGTGAACTTCACGGCGTTCGACAGCAGGTTCCAGATCACCTGCTGCAGGCGCATCGGATCGGCGTGCGCGCGCAGCGTCGGATCGATGTCCGAGACGACCCGCAGCGCCTTGGCGTCGGCGGCCGGCCTGATCGCGTCGAGCGCCTGCGCCGCGACGCCGCGCAGGTCGATGTCCTCGAGGTTCAGCCGCAGGCTCGCGCTCATGATCCGGCTCACGTCGAGGAGGTCGTCGACGAGCCGCGCCTGGATGTGCGCGTTGCGCGCGATCGATTCGATGCCGCGCTTCCGGCGCTCCGCGGGCAGGTGATCGTTGCCGAGGATCTGCGCCCAGCCGAGGATCGCGTTCAAGGGGGTGCGCAGCTCGTGCGAGAGCGTCGCGAGGAATTCGTCCTTCAGACGGTTCGCGGCGATGAGCTGTTCGGTCTGCGCGCGCAGCTCGCGCTCGAGGTGATAGCGATCGGTGACGTCGAGCACCAGCGACAGGATCGAGCGGAGATCGCCCCGGTCGTCGACCAGCGACGAGCTGTACCACTCGCAGCGGATGACCGAGCCGTCCTTGCGGTAGTGGCGCGTGATCGAGTGCTGGTAGGGGTCCCGCCCCTGCCGATCGCCTGGAGGTGCGTCGAGGGCGGCGGCGTCTTCATCGAGGATCCAGCGGAAGTCGCCCACACGCTTGCCGAGGACCTCCGCCGCGTTCCATCCGAACATGCGCTCGGCGGCGCCGGTCCACTGGGTCAGGCGCATGGAGGCGTCGAACTCGACGATCGCCAGCGGCGACTGCGCGACGTGGCGCGCCAGCCGCTGCGTCGCCTCGCGAAGCCGTGCCTCGGCTTCACGCTGCTGCGCCGCGTCGACGCCGACGGGGCCTTCGCCGTCGCCGAAGGGCCGGTTCACCGGCCGAGAGCTGTCCATGTGCTCGGCGACAGTATGCACGATCGCCGACCCGTGGGACGGTCAGGTTCCGTCGGGGTCGAAAGTCGATCGGGTCGGGGTGCGGACGACCCACTCCCGGTTGCACCGCTCGCACTTGTACGAGAGGGTCCGCGTCGACCGGCTGAAGGAAGCGCTGGTCGGGGTCCCGCGTTCGCCACAGTCGGGACAGTGGGATTGGCGCCGCTCGCTGTCGCTGGGTGTCCAGGGCACGATTTCGGGAGGGAACGAATTCTAGCAGAGCCGCGGGACAAGAGAAACTCAGCTGTATGCTCGAGGTAGCACTTTCAGCTGTGTGTAGCCGCGGACCTTCAGAGCCTGTGAAGGAATGGCTCGAGGCTGGCGCTGGGCGATAGGCTCTAGGCTCTAGGCTCTAGGCTCTAGGCTCTAGGCTCTAGGCTCTAGGCTCTAAGGAATTTGCCGAGGGCCGACGACAAAGGGCATCTGAAATGACGTGGATTGCACCCCTGGTGCAACCACGGTACGATCGCAGCTGCCATGGAAAGGAGGTCCGTCCGGATGACGACACAGACGCCGCGTGACCTCTACCGCGGCAAAGATCCGCGCACGATTCCCGCGTACGACGTCACGGCCGTTTCGCACTATCTCCGCATACCGGAGAACACGATCCGCAACTGGGCGTTCGGCTATCAGTTGCCGTCGGGACGGCAGGCCGCATCCGTGATTCACGTCGACGATCCGGAGGGGCAGTTCCTTTCCTTCGCGAATCTGGTCGAGTTGCACGTGCTCGGCGCCTTGCGGCGCGATCATCGCGTGACCCTGCCGAACATCCGACGCGCGATCGATTATCTGCAGCGGGAGTTGGATTCCCCGCGACCGCTGCTCGAGCGCACGATGGAGACCGACGGCGTCGATGTGTTCGTCGATCATGTCGGACAACTCGTCAACGCGACGAAACACGGACAGGTCGCGATGCGCGATGTGCTGCAGGCGTATTTGAAGCGGATCGACCGCGACCCGGAAGGCGTGCCCATCCGGCTCTTCCCCTTCACGCGACCGAAGGACATGCAGGCGCCCCGCCTGATCGCGATCGATCCCTACGTCGCGTTTGGGCGGCCCGTCATTGCCGGCTCCCGCGTGCCGACACGCGAGGTCTACGAACGGTACATGCGCGGCGAGTCCAGCCAGGAACTGGCTGATGACTTCGGGCGATCGATTGACGAGATCGATGAAGCGGTCCGGTGCGAGTCGGGCAAGGCGGCATAATCCTCCGGCCTTTTACGTAGATGAATGCCTCGGTCGCCGTGTTGCGGCCGCGCTCGCGGACGCCGGACATGAGGTGCACGCCGCTGTAGATCTCCACGCTGGCGAGCCCGATCATGTCTGGCTGCCAGAAATTGGCCGGCGTGGCTGGATTCTCATCACGAAGGACCAGCGCATCCGGCGCAATCCCCTGGAGGTCCACGCCATTCTGAATGCCGGTGTCAGGGCCTTCGTCATCACCGCCCTCGATTTGACACCGGCAGATGTGATCGCGCTGCTGATGCGACGGATGACGAAGATCGTCCGCATCTGTCAGCGCAAAGGGCCCTTCATCTACAACCTCACCGCTGGCGGATCGATAACGGAAATCCCGGTCGCGCGACTCCGCCGAACCGCCGGTGCTCCGCGGGCTTCGACAGATACCACCCGGTGAAAGGCGGCCGATGGCACCAGCGGCCGAAGGGCAAACCGCGTCTGAATCCTTCAGAAAAGTGGCGCGCCCGGCAGGATTCGAACCTGCGGCCTTTGGCTCCGGAGGCCAACGCTCTATCCAGCTGAGCTACGGGCGCGAGTGGGGGGAGAAGCAGCCGCCATCAAGGCGGCCGATATGGCACTTTATCGTAAATCGACCGACGAGGCGAGCGCCGCCGGCACGAGTCCGGCCTTCGTCTTGCCTGAGCGCCCGTATCCGGCCCCGAGAGAGACATCCTCGGCCACGGCTCAGTCAGGCAGGTGTTCACATGGAGGTCACACCCCGACGCCCACGATACACGGCCGCTCCACCCGCCGACTCCCGGAGCCGCGGAGGAGGACAGCCGATCGAATCCCGCACCTGCAGTGCGTGCGGCGGCCGCGTCGACGTGATGACCCTGCCCGAAGAGCTCGACGATGGCGAGTCGGTGCTCGTGCGAATCGGGGCGTGCGAGCGGTGCGGACGGCTGTTCAACGACGCGGCGGTCGCGCAGCTGCCCGAATCGCCCGCCCCTCACGACCGCGGCCCGCGTTGAACGACAGGCGCTGCGAATAGCTCCAGGCAAATTCGAACGGGGCGCTCCACCGGATCGAAAACCGCTCTAAAGTGTCACCGGGCGGGCGGAGATCACGAAAGGGAGAGCCTATGGCAGCGCGAAGAGCGATCGTTTCGGCAGGTGCGTGTGTGCTGGTGTGCCTGACGTTGGGTACCGCCGACGCGCAGCGTCAGGCAGGAGCCGTGCCAGGCTCCACGTCCCCCGTGCAGACGCCGGGCGCTGCCGGACGCGGCGGCAACGCCGGCGCCGACACGCCGCTGGTCGGGCAGGGCACGTTGATCGCCGGGGCCTGGGGCGCGGCGCCTCTCCCGGTGGGCGAACGCGGCTGGGGCTGGATGTCCAATGCCTACGTCGGCGACGGCTACAAGCGGCCGTTCTGGAACAGGGCGAAGGAACTGCTGTTCAGCGGCAGGCAGGTGACCAGCTACACGATCGGATCGTTCGATCCGGCGCTCTACTGCGAGGTCCGCAAGCACTACGGCTTCGTCTGGTTCGAGATGCAGCACAGCACGATGTCGTGGGACGAGGTTGCGAAGATGATTGCCGCCTGCCCCGGTCCCGACGGCGCCGCGCCGTTCGTGCGCATGCCCGACCAGCAGGAGTCGAGCATCCAGAAGGCAACCGACCTCGGCGCGATCGGATTGATCTTCCCGACGATCCGTGATGGGCACCAGGCGCTCGAGGCCGCGCGCTACTCGCGCTTCCCGCCGTTCGGCCGGCGCAGCTCGGGGTCGGGACAGGCTGCGCGCGTCTGGGCCACCGTGCCGGGCGGCTACCAGAACACCTTCAACGACAACATGCTCGTCGTCGTCATGCTGGAGACGATCGATGGGATCGTCAACGCCGACGAGATCGCCGCCACGTTCGGCGTCGACGTGGTGATTCAGGGGAACAACGACCTGTCGCGCTTCTCCGGCTGGCCGCAGAACGATCCGCGCTACCAGGCGATGCTGACCGTCAGCCGCAACGCGACGCTGCGCGCGGGCAAGTTCTGGGGCAACGCGGGGCAGCAGTACCTGACCGGCAACCCGCTCAGTCCCGACGTGCGGTTCGTGCAGAACGGCCCTGCGATGGACGGCTGGACGCCGGCACGCGGCCGCGGCGGCAACGCGGAGGAACCGGCGATCGGCGTTCCGCAAGGCCGTGGAGGCACGCCGCGCTGACGTGCCTCCATCCGCCATCGCCCGGCTCCGATCAGCGCCTGCAAGGTCGACACGCGGCGTCGGCGCGCGTCCCTGCAGGCGCGCGCCGGTCCGGTCGCATGTCAGTCCGGTCGCGTGTCAGTTCGAGACGCGTGCGTTCAGCTGCCGCGCGATGAACGCTTTCACCATCTGGCGGGCGCGATCGGTGAGCGGCCCCTCCTCGGCGACCCAGTCGTGCACGGCCCCCTCGAAGAGCTCGAACTGGATGTCGCCGCCGGCCGCCTTGTAGCTCGCGGCGAATTTCGTCTGGAACCGGGGCAGCACGTTGTCGTCGAGCGAGCCCGCCATGATCAGCATCGGCACGAGCCCGATCCGCTCGTGCCGATCGAGAATCTCCTGCGGGTTGCTCTCGTGGATCGTCTCCATGGGGTTGAAGAAGGCGAGGTTGTTCTTCACCATGCCGTCGGCGCCCCGCTGCTTCGCGTTCTCGTAGCGGCCGACCGTGTCGCTGATCGGCGATCGCATCGCCGCGTAGGCGATCTTCGCGTCGAGCGCCGGCGCCTCGGAGAGCGGGATCCTGTTGTAGCGTGGATCGTCGGGTCGCATCGCGAGCAGCTCCGCGACATGTCCGCCGCTGGAGCTCCCGTAGACGCCGATCCGCGACGGGTCGCCGCTCCACGAAGGCGCCTTCCACTTCAGCCATCGCACGGCGTAGTTGGCGTCCTGCACCGCCGCCGGATATGGCGCTTCCTTCGCGAGCGTCATGTCGACGGCGACGACGAGCAGGCCGCTCGACGCGAGCGCGCGATCCATCGGCTCCTCGGCATGGCGATCCTTGCCGTTCCACGCGCCGCCGTGCAGGTCGAGAACCGTGGGGAACGGTCCGCGTCCGGCCGGGCGGTACACGCGCGCCATCAGCATGCGCCCCGCCTCGTTGCGGCGGAACTCCACGTCCGTGGCGGTGATCTCGAACTTCGCCGCCGGATCGTATCGCGCGACCTCCGCCGCGACGACACGGGTGCCGAGCGCCGTCGCCACCAGCGGCACCGCGGCCCCCAGACTCATGAGGGTCACCAGAAAAGCAGCTGCGGAACAATACCTGTTCATGCGACCTCCTCCGTTCTCATGTCGCACCGCCGTGTCGTGTCCGTGTTAGCGCATCTGTCGCCTCAGAACCTGAACGTCGCGTCGAACTGCGCCGACCTGGACGTCTGCTGGTTGTCCTGGACCAGGTAGTAGGCCGGGTCGTAGGCGAGGTTCGCGCCGGAGCGGTGCCACTCGGTGTAGCGGCCCGCGTTGAGCGCGTTGAAGATGTTCAGCCCGACCTCCATCTGGCGATGCGCCCCCATGTTCAGCCGGTACCCGAGCTTCAGGTTGATCGTGTGAACGTAGGGAAGGTCCGCCTGTCCCTCGCCGCGGGTCGGATACAGGAACCGGATCCGGGTCGCAAGCGGATTGGCCTGACCGCCGCTGGCGACAGGCGTCGTGCCGTTGAACCGCGCCGGTCCGAAGCGCGTGACATCGGGATCGTTGGCCGCCAGCTGCGTCAGGATCGGGCCGGTCCACGGGCCGCCGACCATCGTGTAGCTCGTCGAGACGATGATCCCCTTCGGCGCATTCCAGGTGCCCGCCATGCGGAACGAGCCGGGCGTCCAGGTCGGCGTGTTGCGCAGCGTGTTGCCGGTCGCGAGGCTGTTCTGGTCGACCGGATCCTGGTTGCGCCAGATCGTGCGGTCGTTCGGGAACGCGTCCGGCTGGATGAAGCGCGCCGGATCGGTCGGGTTCCAGTCGCCGTCTTCCCTCTGCCACTGGCGCTGGAGGCTCATCATCGCCTGGAAGTTGTGCGACATGTTCTTGGCGACCGTGAGCGTCACCTCGTTGTACTGCTGGCGCGCCCACGTGCGGTTGGTCAGCCTGTAGATCAGGCCCGAGTTCGGGTCCACTCTGCCGAAGCCGCCGAACGGCTGACCGGGTGCGTCGGGCCAGAACCCGTTGATGTCGACCTGCGCGTACGAGTCGCGAAAGACCTTGTGCGTCCACGCCACGTCGACGCTCATGTCGAGCGGCAGCTGGCGCTGATATCCACCGGTGAACTCGTCGACGAACGGCTGATGGAAATCGGGATCGAAGCGCTGGCTGTCGACGGAAGCCGGCACCGCGGGCGTCACCACCTCGTTCTCGAAGATGCCGTCGCCGTTGACGTCGTAGATCGTCTTCGAAGACGACCTCGGGTTGCCCGAGAACGCCGCGACCGCGTCCCGTCCTCCCATCAGCTGACGGTGCACACGGGCGAAGCTCGCGCGCACGACGTTTCTCGCGTTCTCGTCCAGCAGCAGCGCGCCGCCGAGCCGAGGCGCGATCTCGACCGACTTCTCGATCTCGAAGCTGCGCAGCATGTCGAAGCGGCGAATGAAGTCGCTGCGGATGCCGAGCGTCATCGTGAGGCGCTGGACCGGCCGCCACGTGTCCTGCACGTAGATGCCGAAGTCGCGGTCACGCCCTTCGGTGTTCACGAGATCGAGATCGCCAAGCTGATACGAGCGGGCGAAGGGGATCAGCGCCGACGTGAAATCGTTCGGGTCGGCCAGCCTCACCGATTCGGCCGAGAGCCCGCTCGGATCGAGGACGACGTTGGTGCCCTTGTAGTAGTTCTTCGGCATGAGCAGGAAGCCGGTCTGGAGCTCGTGCGAGCCGGTGCCGTGGAGGCTCTTGTACCAGGTCAGATCGCCCCGGATCATCGAGTAGCTCGACTGCTCGATCGCCATCGTGCCGTAGCCCCCCTCGTTGAAGATGTTGCCGACGCCGGTCGGGATGCCCTGGCTCAACGTCGTGCTCTGGAAGATCGACACGGGTACACCGAGATCGATCAGCCGCTGCTCGTAGCTGGATCGGTCGTTGCCCGACTTGTCGTTGTAGTCGAAGGCGAACTTCGTCGTGACGCTGCGTCCGTAGGTGGACTGCAGCGACACGCCGTACATCCCGCCGCCCACGTCGGTTCGCGTCGTGCGCTCGGCCTCGTTGGAGCGGACCGACCGTTGCCGCATCCGGTCGTACTGATACACCCCCACCAGTTCATGGTTGACGCTGATGCGCGAGGTGACCTTCACGAAGGGCTGGTGCGAGTGCAGCTGGTTGGCCGGCAGATCGTCGAGCAGGTCGGGGCGGAACGCCTCGAAGGCGCGGATGTCGGCCGGCGAGCGGTCCACGGTCGAATCGATGTACGCCTTGCGATAGGCTCCGAAGAACCAGACCTTGTCGTGCCGAATCGGTCCGCCCAGCGACACGTCGAACTGGTCCACTTTCCGGGTGCCCGGCGTGCCGACGATGCCCGCCTGCCGGTTCTGCGCCGCGTTGTTCCCGTTCCAGGAATAGGGCATCAGCGTGTATCCGGCCGATCCGGAGAACGAATTGCCTCCGCTCTTCGAGATCATGTTGATGACCAGCCCGTATCCCATCGGAGCGGACGCGTCGACGCCGGCGAGCTTCACGTTGGTGTCCGAGATGGCCTCTCCGCTGAGCCCCGTCCGGTTCACGTTCATGTCCCAGTAGTTGGCCGCCATGAAACCGTCCATCTGGGTCACGTGCTCGCGATGCTCGACGCCCGACGCGTAGTAGTTCTGGCGGCCGCTGCCATCGTTGTGCGGCCGTGACAGCACGCCGGGCGTCATCTGCAGGAAGTCGGTCCAGAATCCGCCTTCCGTCAGCGGCACCGCCTTCTGGAATTCCGCGTCGACGTTCATCGTGGTCGTCGGGTTGGTCACTTCGACCATCGGCGAACGGCCCGACACCGTGATCGATTCCTCGAGGCTGCCGACCCGCATGATCACCGGGTCGACCTGGAAGTTCGCCGAAGCGCGCAGCACGATCCCTTCGCGCCGCACGAGCGAAAAGCCCGACAGCTCCATCGTGAGCGTGTAGGTGCCGGGCGGGAGGTTGGCGAGACGATATTCGCCGGACGCATCCGTCACCGCGACGGCCGGCGCAATCACCTGCGGGCTGGTGGCGGTCACCGTGACGCCGGGCATTGCCGCGCCCTGTTCGTCGTCCACGATGCCTCGGAGACTGCCGTCGCCTCCCTGCGCCGCGGCGTGCGCGGACAGGGCGACGCTGAATAGAAACGCCGACAACAGAGCTCCCCTTCTGATCGTCATCAGGTCTCCTCCTCACACTCGAACGTTCGCGATGTCCAGGCCTGCCTCGTGTCACGCTCGCGTCGTGTCCGGCTGCATGGCGTCTTTTTGCGTGCAGCCGCCTGGCGGACTCGAAGCTCCGCGGCTTTCAGTTCGACATCCGGTTCGACACGATCTCCCTGGCGTTGCCGGTCAGACGCAGGATGTGCAGTCCGCCTCCCGCGCGATCGGCCGCGTAGATGAGCCCCCGGTCGTCGATCTCCACGTTGTTCGTCACGCCGACGCTCTTGCACCGGCTCGTCGCCGTCGCGGTGCCGAACTCGCCCCCTTCGCGCGTCTCGGCGTTCGAGCAGGTCGGCACGGTGTTCTGGTTCGCGGGAGGAACGAAGTACGCGACCTCGTGCACCGCGAACGGATCGCGGATGTCCCAGATGCGCACGCCGGCGTTGAACCAGGCGAAGACCGCGATCTTTCCGTAGTACGGCGCGTAGAACGACTCGGCCGACGAGTGCGCGCCGAAGCGGCCGCCGCGGCCGCAGTAGTCGCCTTGCGTCTCCTGCACGCGGAAGGTCGAGAGCGGCCACGGCGTCGCCTCGTGCGTGATGTCCACGAGCCAGGCGAGATGCGGCGCCGGACGATGCTGCAGCAGCTCGCTCGGCGGGTAGTTCTGGCCGCAGTTGTCGGCCCTCGCCGCCTCCGACGTCACCAGCAGCAGGTCGCGCTTGCGTCCTTCCTGGTGTCCCTGGAAGCCGGGCACCGGCACGCCGAAGATCGGCATCGTCGTGTGCGCGCCCTGGTCGGGCGACATGTGCAGGTAGCCGACCTGCGGCGCGAGCAGCTCCTCCGGCGTGGGCCTGACCGGATTCTTGAACTCGGTCAGCAGCTTCCTGCGATCGACGATCGAGATCACGCCGTCGTTGCCGGTCCCGTACGCGATGTAGACGCGGTTCTTCTCGGGGCCCGCCGAGATCGCGCCGTGTATCCCTTCTCCTCCCTCCGCGCCGCCCGCGCCGGGCTGCGTGCCGACCATGCCGAAATCGCGGATGTAAACCGGCTTGGCCGGATCGCTCAGGTCGTAGATCTTGAGATGGTTGCCGCCCTGCCATCCCTCCTCGCGTTTGTTCGCGACGAGGTACGCGATGCCGGTGTCGCACTCCCACCAGCTCTTGTGGGTCCCGCTGAGGCCGTCGACGATCGTGACCAGCTTGTTCGGCTTCGCGGGATCGGTCACGTCGTAGATCTCGTGCGCCGAGTTGCCGTGGGGCCGCAGCAGGTACCACTTGCCCTTGACGCCGTGCGGCAGCGTGTCGCCGCTGCAGACGCGCACCATCTGCGCGCCGCCGCGGCCCGAGGGAATGTGCGCGAGATATCTGGGATGCGCGGGATCGGTGACGTCGACGATCGACGTGCCGTTGACTTCCGCGTTGCCGGTCAGCGGGTTGACGATCGGCTTCTGGTTGTCGTGATGCCCGACGTACGCGATCTCTTTCCCGTTCTGGCTGATGATGATCGGCTGGTAGGCCGATCGCCCCTGCAGATCGTCGTGCCCGACAATCTCCATGTTCCAGGTGGAAGGCTCGTCCGGCTGGCGCGGTGGCGGCTCCTGACCCGCTGGAGAGGCGCCGCCGCCCGTCAACGCCACGACCGGGATCGCCCCACCGTTCGGCGGGTAGGCCTGCTGTGCCGTTGCGAGAAACGGGAGGGCGACGGCAATCGAGCACGCTATGAGAAATCGCGTCGGCATGTGTCTCCTTCCAGCGAATTGAACCTGGTCGTCCCGCTTCGCTCGGCAGCGGCGTCCGGCCGCTCCCCTTTTGCGGGCGCGGATGTTATCAGCGGGCTGTCATCGCCCGTTGTCAATTCGTGTTTCCGAGATGTCTCTGACTTGTTTCTGCGCGGCGCTGGAACGCGCGGCTCAGACGACGAGACGGTAGCCGCTGCCGTGCACGGTGAGGATGAATCGAGGATCGTGCGGCCTGGGCTCGACGTGATTGCGAAGCCTGAAGATGTAGTTGTCGACCGTGCGCGTCACCGACAGCTGCGAGTAGCCCCACACGTCGCGGAGCAGCTGCTCGCGGCTGACGACCTCGCCGCGGTGTGCGATGAGATAGCGCAACAGCTCGAACTCGTGAGGCGAGAGCTCGAGATGGCGGTTGCGTCGCGTGACGGAACCGGTACGGAGGTTGACGCGAACCTCGCCGATGACGAACTCGTTGTCGTCGGGAGTGTCGGTGACGCCTTCGCGGCGAAGCTGCGCGCGCACGCGCGCCAGCAGCTCGCGCACGCTGAACGGCTTGCTGACGTAGTCGTCGGCGCCGAGGTCGAGGCCGAGCACGCGATCGGATTCGGCGGTCCGGGCCGTGAGCATGATGATCGGGATCCGCGCGTCGCGCGCACGGACCGTGCGGCACAACTCGAATCCGCTCGCCCGCGGAAGCATCACGTCGAGCAGGATCAGCGCGAACGTGTGCCGCTCGATCCGCTGCAGCGCCTCCTCCGCCGTTCCGACGGCGGCCACGCGGTATCCCTCGAGCTCCAGGTTGTCGGCGAGCAGATCGCGCATCTCGGGCTCGTCCTCGACGATGAGCACGCGCTGCGGCGCCGACGCTCCTCCGGCAGCTTTGCCAATCATGACGCTTTGGATACGGGCTCGCCGGCGCCGTCGCTCTCGACGATCGGCTTCGGAAGCCTGATCGTGAACGTGCTGCCGCGACCCGGTTCGCTCTCGACCACCACGCGACCGCCATGCGCCGCGACCAGTTCGACGCAGATGGCGAGCCCCAATCCGAACCCGCGACGGTTCATCGCCGCTCCTGAGCCGCGATAGAACCGATCGAAGATGTGCGGCCGCTCGTCGGCGGGAATGCCGACCCCCCAGTCGGTGACGGCGATGGTCGCCGCCGACGGTCCGGCGACGACCTCCACGCGAATCGTCCTGCTCTCCCCCGAGTACTTCACCGCGTTGTCGAGCAGGTTGACCAGCGCCTGCTCGAGCGCGGCGGGATCGGCCCAGACGATCGGCGCGCCGGTCTCGACGACCTCGATGTCGAATCCGTCCGGCTCGAGGCTGCGCCGGAACGCCTCCGCGGTCTCGCGCACGAGCTCGGTCAGATCGAGCCGTTCGAACTCGTACGACGTGCCGCGCCGCTTGACGCGCGAGAACTCGAGAATGCGCTCGACGAGCGACGACAGCCGGTCGGTCTGCTCCCACAGGATCTCGTGGTAGCGAGCCAGCTTCTGCGGCGACTTCACGCGCTCGAGCCTGATCGTTTCGAGCACGGCGCTGAGCAGCGACAACGGCGTCTTCAGCTGGTGCGACATGTGCGCGATGAAGTCGGCCTGCATGCGCGCCAGCTCCTTCGACCGCCGGTGCCCCTGCACGGCGAATCCGAGCGCCAGCGCGATGAGCACGACCGACACGCCGGCCAGCCAGTAGGCCTGCCTCGCCGAGAAGAAGGTCAGCGGCGGATCGCCGGACGGCCCGACGACGACGCTCCAGAGAGGCGAGGGAGGCGCGGGCGCCATGCGGCCGCGTATCCCTTCCGGGAAGAACTGCAGGCGGAAGCTGGCTGTCGCCGACAGCTGCGGCAACGGACGGCCCGACGCGAACACTTCGCGGCCGTCCTCGTCCAGGATGCGCAGCTGCAGGTCGTAGACGCCGGCCAGGAGCGATGCGAGGTGCTGCCGGTGCAGATCGGCGAACAGCCGCCTGCGAACCTCGTCCACGTCGACCATGAACCCGAGGACGGTGAACGGCGTCTCGCGGCGCGGGCTGGCCCAGAACACGCGGATCACGCTGATGTAGTGGCCGCTCGTCGTGTCGTGCTCGATCGACGCGTAGTTCTGCTGCGCCATGCGCGCGAGCGCTTCGCGATAGAGCTCGCGTCCTCTCGCCGAATCCCGATAGAACGATGTCAGGTCGGACGGCTGGCCGCCGCCCGTCGCCGGTGATGGTCCGGCGTCGGAGCGTCGATCGAAGAAGATCACTTCGTTCGGCGCAATCGCGTCGCTCAGGCGGTGCCAGAGGAAGAACCGTGCGATCTGGGGATACTCGGTGAATCCGTGGCGGAAGGCGTCGGCGACGAGATCCATCCGGCCGGCGTTCAGCTCGGGCTGGTTGACCGTATTGAGCACATCGACCGGTCCGCTCAGCGTGCGCGCGATGCTGTTCGCCAGCTGAGAGGCGGCGCTCTCCGAGACGCCGAGGACCACCATCTCGGCCTCGTGCCGGAGGGAGGTGATCGCCCGGTGCTGGAGGTACACCACGAGGATCGCCGCGGCGAGGAGCGCCGCGATGACGAAGAGCACCGGCTCCGGCTTCCGATCGGCCAACGCCCGAAGACCCTTCATCGGCCGCGGACATTAGCCCCGGCGGCATCCACTGTCAAGCAATTCGAGAGTCTGGGTCAATTCGAGAGTCTGCACTCTGCACTCTGCATTCTGCATTCTGCATTCTGCACTGTCCGGCGGGTGGCGCTTCACTCCTGCCTGAGCGCGCCGATCGGATCGCTCCGCGCCGCGCGCATCGCGGGAATCAATGCCGCGCAGCCGCAGGCGCCGAGGATGCAGAGCAGGCTTGCGGCGTACGCGATCGGATCGAAGAGGCGGACGCTGGAGCCGACCGTCTCGGCCGCGGGTGTCTTCAGGAGCAGCGCGCCGAGCGCCGCCGTGAGCCCTCCGCCGATGAGCACGCCGATGCCAACGGGCGTCGCCGACTGCGCGAGCACGAGCGACGCGACGCGGCGGCCCGTCGCGCCGAGTGCCATCCGCACGCCGATCTCCTTCGTCCGCTGCTCGACGACGTAGGAGAGCAGGCTGAAGAGGCCCGACAACGTGAGCACGAGCGCGAGGAACCCGAGCGCCAGCGTCAACCAGAACGCCAGCGAGAGGAGGTACGCCTCCGTGAGCGCGATGGTCTGAAGCGTCGAGACCTCGCCGATGTCCGGTTCGATCGCGGCCAGCCGATCGACGAGCAGCCGACGCGCGCGCTCGGCGTCGACGCGCACCTCCATCGTCAGCGCGGTAGCTGGGACTTCGGTGCCAATCGGCATGTAGACGCCCGCGCCGCCGAGCCTCGCGCCGCCGAGACGGAAGCCGGGGACGTCGCGCACCACGCCAACGACCTCCACGGTTCGCGCGAGCTGCAGCGGATCATCCGGCATGCGCATGCCGCGCGGCGGGTTCGGCTCGACACGCAGCGCCTGCCCCACCGGATCGTTCCCGGGCCACAACTCCCGCGCGACGGTTTCGTTGACGACGGCGACGGCGGCGTTCGGACTGCGCTCGGTGTCGGCGAAGCGCCGCCCGCGCACGACGTCGATCCCGAACAGGCCGAAGTACTCGGGCGAGACGAACTGATAGGTGACAGGGAACCGGCCACGCGCGCCATTTGCAAATGCTGGAAGCGTCCCGAGTCCGCCGGAGAAGCCCGGCCACGACGTCGCTATCGATCGGACGTACGGCTCGTTCCGCACCGCGTCGAGGATGGCGCCGCGGCGCTGCTCGTTCAGGATCCTGACGCTGACGATGCCGGCGGTGCGAATGCCGGGATCCACGGAAGCTGCCGCCCACGCACTGCGGAGAAAGACGGCGGCGCAGATGAGGAGCAGCACCGATCCTGTCACCTGCAGGGCGACGAGCGCGTCACGCGCGCGACCGGGGCGTCCATCACGCACGACGTCGCCGCGAATCGCTCGCACCACGTCGACCCGCGTCGCACGCAGCGCCGGGCCGAGAGCAAAGACGATCGTCGAGGCCATCGCGCCAGCCACGAGGAAGACGACGACACGCCAGTCGGCGGGCGGCACGTCGAGGCGAAGGTTGCCCATGTCGGGCGGAAAGGTGCTCGTCATCAGCCGGACGACCGTCCTCAACACCAGCCGCGAAACGAAGAAGGCCAGCCCGGCGGCAATCAACGCGAGCAGCAGGCTCTCGGTAAGCAGCTGCCGGATGATCCGGCGTCGTGATGCGCCGATCGCAAGCCGGATGCCGATCTCCCGCTGACGCGCGACGCCGCGCGCCAGCAGCAGGTTCGCGACGTTCGCGCACCCGATCGCCAGGATCAGGCCGAAGGCGAAGAAGAGCGGCATGAACAGGACCAGCGATTCGGCCGGCCGCGGCGCCGTGCCCGATCTCTGTTCGAGCACGAGGCTCGGAAGCGGTGGCTCGCCGGCGCGTTCGGCGCCGTGGTTCGCATCCCACACCAGCAGGCGGGCAAGCGCCTGCGCGCGCGGCAGCTCCGGTTTCACACGACCGATGACGTGAAGGGGGACGCTGTCGTCGTTTCCAGACCGACCCGGACGGAACCGGTGCAGGAGCGAGAGCGGCGCCCAGAAAGCCGGGGCGGCGATCACCTCGAGGCCGCGAAAGCCCTCCGGCATGACCCCGACGATCTGGAACGGCACGCCGTTCAGCCGAACGGTACGATCGAGCACGCCGGGATCGCTGGCGAAGTGCTGCGTCCACGTTCGATGGCTGAGCACCACGATCGGGGCACCGCCAGGTCGATCGTCGGAGAGCGTGAACGTACGCCCTCGCGCGGCGTTGACGCCGAGGACGTTGAAGAAGTTCCCGGTGACGAGCGCTCCTTCCATCCTGACGCCGTCGATCCAGGCGTCGACGTCCGACGTCGTCGCGAACGCATCCGAGAACACCGAGGTCTCGCGCAGCAGCGATTCGTACTGCTGGCGCGTGAAGGCCCCCGGCTCTTCGTCGGCCGAGCGCTGGCGTTCGACAGCGAAGAGCTCGCGGGGATTTCGCACCTCGTCCGCCCGGAAGAGCATCGCGTTCAGGATCGTGAAGACGACGGCGACGAGCCCGAGTCCGAGACCGACGGTCGCGACGATCGTCGCCGACGCCAGCGGCGAGCGGCGGAACGAGCGCCAGGTGTAGCGCGCATCGCGGACGAGGGTGTCGAACAGCGATGTGCCGCGCGCGTCGCGGCACGCTTCCTTGGTCGGCTCGACGGCGCCGAAGGTGCGGAGTGCCGCTCTGCGGGCCGCACCGGGCGGCACACCGTCGGCCACCAGCCGCTCGGCGTCGCGCTCGATATGGAACTGCAGCTCGTCGCGCAGATCGCTCTCGCGGCGTTCGCGGAACAGCAGCGATTGCACCCGGCTCGAGACGATGTGCCAGAGGCGCACGGTCAGGTCCCCTGCAGCACGAGGTTCACGCCAGCCGAGAGCCGTTCCCACTTGGCGAGCTCGACGGCCAGCTGCTTGCGTCCCGCCCGTGTGAGGGAGTAGAAGCGCGCGCGCCGGTTGTTCTCCGACGCGCCCCACGTGGCGGTAATCCAGCCCTGGTGCTCGAGCCGGTGGAGCGCGGGATACAGGGAGCCCTGCTGCACGCGCAGCAGTTCGTTCGAGATCTGCTGGATGCGCTGGGCGATCGCCCAGCCGTGCATCGGCTGCGGCGCGATCGTCCGCATGATCAGCAGGTCGAGGGTGCCTTGCAGGACGTCGGTCTCGTCGCTCACGCCGCCTCTCTTGTAGATTAGCCAAGGGAAGAGACGAGCCTCCCGTCGGAGAAGTTCCATCGGGCGCGCACGAACGAACGGCTTGATGGATCCAGGATCGAGGCGGCGGCCGAACGCACATGGCCCGGCCGGAGCGCGAAGGTGGCCCCGCGTTCGGAGCCGCCTCCGTCTCGCAGCCGGCACGGCTACTTCTTCGGCGGTGCGGCAACCTTCACGTTGTACAGCGTCTTGAAGTCCCCTTCGTACACCGTCGCGGTAATCCGATCGCCCGCTTTCACCTCCTTCAGCACCGTGTCCTTGTCGACGCCGTACGTCATGCTCATCGCCATCATCCAGCCCGGGATGTCGTCGTTGGCGACCGTCAGCGTCTTCGCGTCCTGATCGACCTTTTCGACCGTGCCCGTGAACGCGAATTCCTTCTTGCCCTTCTGCTGCGCGACAGCCATGGGCGCGGCAAGGCCGACGCACAACAGACCGGCAGCAACCCTCAACAGGTCTCGTCGAGACACACTCATCGCTCCCCCTTGCCTTCTGACACGCGTTTCTTCATCCAGTGGCCGACTGGAGCGGCCTCCGTCCGCCGACGCTCACCCGATCCTGGTCACGGAAGCCTTTTCCGCCGCATCCGGCTTCTCGCTCCACTCCACGACCGATCCGTCCGCCAGATGCTCATGCACGTTCCAGTGCACCTCGGTCGCCGCCCCCGGATTGCTCGCCGTGAACGGCAGCGCCAGGTACTTGTTCGATGGAACGTCGATCTGCCACGTGATGGCAACGATCCGATCGCCGGCCTTGGTCGCCTTGTACGTGCCGGCCGAAGGCTGTGCGATATCGGTGACGGTAATCGCACTCGGGATCTCGAGCTCGACCGCCGTGATGGCGAGCGTGCTCTCGTTGTGAACACGCAGCTCGTAGCGTTGCGAGGCGCCGATCTTCGATTGCGGCGGCGACACCATGATGTGCGCAGACATCGCGACGGTCCCGAGCAGGATCAAGACGGATGCAAACAGAGTCTTCATGATTTTTCTCCTGTGACAGCAGAGTCCCACGTCATGCAGTAGCTGAATCTGGCGACAGCCGGCATCGCCTCGACGGACGAGAGCGTCGTCTGCACGGCGATCGGCGTTCTGAACTCGCCTCCCGAACGGCACGCGCGATCGACCCGAGTTCGGTGACGGTCGATCGAGAGGATCGCCAGCCTCACCCGCGATCGGGAGATCTCGCGTGCGTCAGAGCAACCGGGCGCGAGCTCGGCGAGATCGGTGAACGGGACTGAGACGGTTATGAACGAGGGGGAGGACCGTCCGGCGGAGGAACCGCCGTCAGCGGCTGACGCGCGGCGTCACGCTCGACGGAAGAAACGGAAAGCGGCACGGCCAGGGTCACGCGCTCGGGCACGATCGCCATCGATCCGACCGCGGCAGCGAGCAATGCCACCGGCGCGTTGGTCGTGCTCCGGCAGGAGCAGTCCGATTGCGAGCCTGATGCTGGCGACGAAGGATGGTGCATCGGACAGGCGGTGTGGTCGTCCGCGTGCGGACAGGTGCAAGGGACCGCCGCGGATAGGTCGCCGTCAGCGGCGCACAGCGCAATCGGCATTGCCGCCAGCACGAGCATCTGGCAGCAGAGCCACATGGCAGTCAGGAGACGCGCGGTCCGCCGGGAGCCTGACACAGAGATTCACGATAACGCCGGCCGGATCGGGTGTCAAACAAGGCCGCAGCCATAAGGAAAGCTCGGTCAGCCGTCGTGTCGTGACGTGGCGCGCACGTGCGCCGCAATCCGCCCCGATGCCGATCGACCTGTTCACCGAAGATAGAGGACTCCTCACGCCTGTCCCCGTCCGGATTGTCGTCGCGTTTTGTCGTTTGAGTGTAGTAACCCGTCAGGGGGCGGCGGTGAAGTCCGGCTGAAGCCGGACACTATACCGAACCGAATTCACTCTGAGGTTGGTGCGCCCGGAGGGACTTGAACCCCCGGCCTACAGGTTCGAAGCCTGCCGCTCTATCCAGCTGAGCTACGGGCGCATCGGTGGGCAGCCACGAGTGTAGCCGACGCACCCGACCGCGACAACCATTGCACGATCGGTGAGACTGGAGGTTTCGGCGCGCGCCCGCTTGCCGTTCTCCCTCTGGCACCTCCGTCGCCACAACCGCGTGGCTGCGATCTGGCGGTCAAGCGCCCCGGATGAACACTTCTGTAACTCAACCATCATTCCGCTGGCGCCGCTGCGCGCTTTTTCCTACACTCGCCCCTGCGCAGCAACACCACATCGTTCACGCCGATCACCCAGGGTCCGCCATGCTGTCCGTCCTGCTCGTCGATCCACACTCCGACACGCGCGAGCTCTACCGCGAGTGGCTCCAGATGGCCGGCATGCGCGTGCACGAAAGCGAGACGGCGTCCGAGGCGTTGAAGCTGATCCCTCGCGCGGACGTCGTGGTAACCGAAACGGTGCTGCCCGGCGAACCCGACGCGTTCTCCTTCATCGCGGGACTCCGCCGCGATCCCAGGACGCGCACCCTGCCGATCGTCGTCGTGAGCGCGAGCGGTCCGACCGTCGAGGCGAGGGCGCGCGCCGCCGGCTGCGACGTCTTCCTCGCGAAGCCGTGCCTCCCCGAGCAGCTGCACCTCGAGCTGTACCAGATCGAGCGCCGCAGCGCCCGCAGCAGGATGGCGCGCGTACCGCTCATCAGGTCGATCCGCAATCTGTTCCGGCGCCTGGGATGAACGCGCGACCCGTCTGACCTGCGCCTGCTGGACCTCCGGGCCACGCCCCTGGACCGGCGACCGGCGTCAGACCGGCGGGCTCCCGGCCGACGGCCGATGTGCCGGCCGGCGCGACGCGGTGCGCACGCCGTTGCGCCGCGCCAGCAGCGTGCGGACGCGGGCGGCGGCACGATCCACCGCGAAGTACGCATCCGCGTCGACGCCGCGGGCCAGCACGGAGCCGCCCGATCTGAACGTGACGACGATCGCGCACCGCTTGTCGACGCCGCCGCGCGGACCGTTCACGTCCGCGATGCAGATGTCCAGGCTCTCGATCCGCTCGTGGAAAGCGCCGGTCGCGAAGCGGGTGCGGCGCTCCGCGTGCAGACGCAGCGGCTCGGACATGTCGATGTGGCGTCCTCTGACGGTCACGTTCATGTGAGGCCTCCTGGCAACGGGTTCTGCCATGTCCATTCGCAATATCGGGACCTGTCACTCATAAGGACGCCGCGCGCATTCGGGCGGTTTCCCCGCGATCCCGGCCGTCGGCGCCTCCTCGAGACATTTCAGTTTGTAACGCGGCTGCAAACTGAAACACCCGTCGGCGCACCCCGTCCGCGGATCCTTCAGCAAATCTGCGCAGGCAGGCTGGCGGCAACTTTGCCTTGACGAATGGCACCGGCCGCCGCGGCGCATCGAACGATGGTGCGCGCGGTGGGCCGCGGGACCGCGCGGACGCGTATGCCGTCGCGCGGTCCCATCGTTCACACAGGGGAGACCGAGGCAGGCCATGAACCCGTACCGCACGCTGGGCAACACGTTCGGCACACACGTCGCGCTGGAGCTGGCACAACGTCTCTCCGAATGGCACGACGCGATGGTGATGCACCAGCGTCGCGCCGGCGCGTTCAAGGGCGACGGCTGCGCCGACGACTGCCCGCACGTGCAGGCGCCGGCGCTGTGGCTCGAAGCGCTCGAGACCTACGGCGAGCGCGCGCACGACCTCGGGTTCCTCCGCACGCACGCCGAGCACGAGATGACGCGCACGCCGCGGCCCGGCATCGAGCCGGTCCTGCGCGGGTGAGCGCCGGTCATCCACGAGCGGCGCGATTTGAACCGCCAGCCCGCCCGCACTATCGTTGGCTCGTGGACGCACGACGACTGCAGCTCTCGGAACTGCTCGATTTCCGGCCCGATGAAGGCATCATCCGCCTTCAACAGCAGCGCGTGGTCATCCTCAGCGCCGCCGCCATGGGGCTGCTGCGCAAGGAGCTGATCGACACGCTCGGCCCCGACACGGCGCGGCGCCTCCTGATGCGCTTCGGGTTCGCCGACGGCTACCACGACGCCGTGAGCCTGCGCGATCGATCGGACTGGACGAACCCGGTCGACGGCCTCCGCACCGGCGCGGTCGTGCACACGCTCGAAGGGATCGTGCGGTCGGAGTTCACCGCCGTCGACGTCGACGAGGAGAGCGGGCGGTTCGAGGCGGAAGCGCGCTGGCACGACTCGTACGAGGCGGAGCAGCACGTGCACCACTTCGGCCGGAGCGAGCAGCCGGTCTGCTGGTCGCTCGTCGGGTACGTCAGCGGCTACGCGAGCGCCTGTTTCCAGCGCGAGATCTACTTCCAGGAAACGTCGTGTCTCGGCCAGGGACGGCACCACTGCGTGGTCGTCGGACGCGACGCCGCCGGCTGGGGCGACGAGATCGGCCGGCTGCGCGACGACTTCCAGGGCAAGGATCTCGGCGAAGAGGTCGATCGTCTCCGCTCGGCGGTCCACCGGCGGCTGCAGGAGCTCGCGCGCCGCGAGCGGGCGCTCGAGAAGCGCGAACGCGAGCTCGACGTGCTGCGCGAGCGGATCGCGCGGCACACGGCGTCGCGCCACTTCATCGCGCGCAGCCAGGCGATGCACGAGGTCCTGGAGCTCGCCGCGCGCGTCGCGCCGATCGACACGACGGTCCTGGTGTACGGCGAGAGCGGCACCGGCAAGGAGTTCATCGTCCGGATGATCCACGACCAGAGCCCGCGCGCGGCGGCGCCCTTCGTGTCGGTCAACTGCGCGGCGCTCACCGAGACGCTGCTCGAGTCGGAGCTCTTCGGGCACGTGCGCGGCGCCTTCACCGGCGCGTCGCGCGACAAGGCGGGCCTCTTCGAGGTGGCCGGCACCGGCACGCTGTTCCTCGACGAGATCGGCGAGGTCGCCCCGGCCGTCCAGGCCAAGCTGCTGCGCGCGCTGCAGGAGCGCGAGATCCGGCGCGTCGGCGCCGAGCGCACGATCCCGGTGCACGCGAGGGTCATCGCCGCGACGAATCGCGATCTCAAGGAGGCGGTCGCGCGAGGCGCCTTCCGCGAGGATCTCTACTTCCGGCTGGCGGCGTTCATCATCACCGTCCCGCCGCTTCGCGACCGGCGCGACGACATCCCGGCGCTGGTCCACGAGTTCGTCGGACGCTCGGCGTCGCGCCTGAACAAGGACGTGAAGACCGTATCGGCGGAAGCGATGAGCGCGCTCATCAACTACGAGTGGCCGGGAAACGTCCGCGAGCTGGAGCACGCGATCGAGCGTGCCGCGATCCTCGCGCACGGCCCGACGATCACGGTCCGCGAGCTGCCGCCCGAGATCACGCAGCGCCGGAAACGTGCGGCCGCGGGCGGTCCGCTGAGCCTGCGCGCGCACGAGCGCGAGCTGATTCAACGCGCGCTCGAACGGTACCAGGGCAACCGGCGCAAGGCCGCCGAGGCGCTCGACATCAGCACCGTGACGCTCTGGCGAAAGATGAAGGAATACGACATCTCCGGATGAAAGGGCGATGCGCATCACCGTCTCGGGCCTGAACATGCTCGTCACACCGCAGACGCGGGGCTACGTCGAGTACCGCTTCTTCTCCGCCGCGGCGCGCTACGCGCCGATGGTGAAGGCGATCGACGTGGTCCTCTCGCGCAAGGCCTTCGACGCCACCATCCGCTGCTCGGTGCGCATCGAGCTCCTGCCGTCCGGCCAGATCGCCGTGTCGGCATCCGCGGCGCACGCCAACGACGCCGTCGACACGACCGCCGATCGCGCGGGACGGCAACTGCACCGGCGCAGCGCGCGTGTTCCCTGAACCGCACCCCTTGCGGTATATATGAAAGGTTCGGGGCGGCGGCCGGTCCGCGTAGTGTTTCCGTAAGAACCGATCCGAACCGCGATCGATCGCCTCCCGCCGAGCAGGCCATTTTGCGTACGCAGACTTCCTGTCTGACCAACAGCTTTCCTACAGGAGGAAACCCGTGCTGAAGAGGTCTCTCATCGCCGTCGCCGTGGTCGCCCTGTCAGGGGCGGCGATCATCGGCCAGGCGCAGACGCGCGCACAGGAGGGCGGTCATTCCGCGGCATCGTCGAGCACGATGGTGCACGTCGAGGGCTGTGTGTTCCCCGAGGCGGCGCTGACGGCAACGAAGCCGGTCATCGTTCCGGCGGGAACGACGCAGACCTACGTGCTCACCAACGTCAAGCTGATTGCCGGTTCGATCAAGGAAGACGAGGCGACGAAGACCACGTACACGCTGGCCAAGGGCGATCAGGATCAGCTCCGTTCGCTCAACGGCAAGCGGGTTGGCGTCGTCGGCCACGTCGCGCAGGCAGCCAATCGACCGGGCTTGAGCATCGTCTCGATTCGCGAGATCTCCGGCGGCTGTCCGACCTTGCCGACGCTGTCATAGACGCCGCCGCAGCGGACATGGCACCGGCGGTTTCCTCGATGCCGTGTCCGCCTCTCACATGTCCACCACCCGCGCCCGCGCCGCCCTGCACGACACCTTCTCTTCCCTCCAGCACCGCAACTTCCGGCTCTTCTTCATCGGCCAGTCGATCTCCAACAGCGGCAACTGGCTGACGACGGTGGCGCTGACGCTGCTGGTGCTGAACCTGAGCGGCCAGGGGATCGGCGTCGGCATCCTGACCGCGTGCCAGTTCGGGCCGATGTTCGTCCTGTCGGCGCGGGCCGGCGCGATCGCGGATCGCTACGACAAGCGGCGTCTGCTGCTCGTGACGCAGAGCCTCGAGATGGTGCAGTCCATCGGCCTGGCCATCGCCGCGTTCATGCCGGCGCCGCCGCTGTCGGTCCTCTATGCGCTCGCGCTCGGCGGCGGCGTGCTGCTGTCGCTCGACAACCCGCTGCGGCGATCGTTCGTCGCCGAGATGGTGCCCACCGACGATCTGCCGAACGCCGTCGTGCTGTACAGCACGATCGTGAACCTCTCGCGCATCTTCGGTCCCGCGCTGGCGGGGCTGCTCGTGGTGACGGTCGGGTACGGCTGGTGCTTCACGGTCGATGCGCTGTCGTACGTCGCCGTCCTCGCGTGCCTCGTGATGATGCGTCCGTCGGAGCTGAATCGGCAGCCGCCGCTCGTCGAACGCAAGGACGCGGTCCGGCAGGCGCTGCGGCACGTCCGCGACGTGCCGGCGCTGCGCACGACGTTCGCGATGCTCGCGATCGTCCTGCTGCTGGCCTACAACTACAACGTGACGCTGCCGCTCTTCGTCACCAAGGGGCTCGCCGCCGGGGAGGAGGTCTACACGATCCTCTACTCCATCCTGAGCGCCGGCTCGGTCCTCGGCGCGCTCGTGCTCGCGCGGCGCAAGCGCGTCGTCGTCCGCGACGTCGTCACGGCAGCGGTGCTCCTCGGAACCGCGCTGCTCGGGCTCTCGATCGTGCCGGGCGTCGCGGCGGCGATTCCGGTCATCTTCTGTCTCGGCCTGGCCAGCATCTTCTACGTCACGAGCAGCACGACGCTGATCCAGCTCGAAGCGCGGCGCGACATGCAGGGGCGCGTGCTCGCGCTGCAGACGGTGCTGCTCGGCGGAGGCGCGGCGTTCGGCGGTCCGCTCCTCGGGTGGGTTGCCGATCGTGCGGGCGCCCGCGTGCTGATCGCGCTCGGCGGGTTCGCCTGTCTCGCGGCCGCCCTCGTGGGCACGATGCTGAACACCTCGTCTGATGGACGATAGGCGCGCCCATAACGGGCCTGGAATACTGCAGTATCTCGATACACTAAAAATTTGTAGTCATTCCAAAATAAACGGTATACTAAGCGCATTCTGTCCAGAGACGCGGCCGATCTCCTACGTGAACGCGGGATCCAGATCACGGCCCAGCGGCTGGCGGTCATGCGTGCGGTCTCCGGCCATCCGCACATCACCGCCGATGCGGTCGCCGAGATCGTCAGGGGCGAGATCGGGGCGATCTCGCTGCAGTCGGTCTACGATGCGCTCGGCCTGCTCGTCTCCGAGGGGCTGCTCCGTCGCATCCAGCCCGCGGGCTCGCCGGCGCTGTTCGAGGACCGCGTGGGCGACAACCATCACCACCTGATCTGCCGTGTCTGCGGGCGCCTGCTGGACGTCGAGTGCGCCATCGGTTCCGCGCCGTGCCTCAGGGTCACCGATCACCGCGGCTACGAGATCGAGGAAGCGGAAATCGCCTACTGGGGGCGCTGCCCCGATTGTCTGGACGCCTCGTCCAAGCCGCGGCGCAGCTCTTCGCGCACGGCACCGGCCGCGGCACGAGCCACCCGATCGACGCGACGCGCGCGATCGAAGAACTGACACGCTCCGTACGAAACCGGAGACATCCGCGCTCCTGCAATTCAGAGGAACAATCATGAGCAACGAACAGCAGTGCCCCTTTCCGGGCCACACGTCCCGCAGCCGCTCGAATCGCGAGTGGTGGCCCAACCGGTTGAACCTGCAGCCGCTGCAGCACAACCCGCCGAGCCGCGACCCGATGGGCCCCGGCTTCGACTACGCCAAGGAGTTCAAGACGCTCGATCTCGAGGCGGTGCGCAAGGACATCGAGCAGGTGATGAAGACGTCACAGGACTGGTGGCCGGCCGACTTCGGCCATTACGGTCCGCTGTTCATCCGGATGGCCTGGCACAGCGCCGGCACCTATCGCATTTACGACGGACGTGGCGGCGCCGGCTCCGGTGAACAGCGCTTCGCTCCGCTCAACAGCTGGCCGGACAACGCCAATCTCGACAAGGCACGCCGTCTGCTGTGGCCGGTGAAGCAGAAGTACGGGAAGAAGCTCTCGTGGGCCGACCTGCTGGTCTTCGCCGGCAACGTCGCGCTCGAGTCGATGGGATGCAAGACCTTCGGCTTCGGCGGCGGACGCGAGGACGTGTGGGAGCCGACCGAAGTGAACTGGGGCACCGAGGACACCTGGCTGGCCGACGCACGGTACAGCGGCGATCGCGAGCTGGCGAACCCTCTGGCCGCGGTGCAGATGGGGCTCATCTACGTCAACCCCGAAGGGCCCAACGGCAATCCCGATCCGCTGGCCGCGGCACGCGACATCCGCGAGACGTTCAAGCGCATGGCGATGAACGACGAGGAGACGGTCGCCCTGATCGCCGGCGGCCACACGTTCGGCAAGACGCACGGCGCAGGTCCGGCGACCCACGTCGGTCCGGAGCCGGAAGCGGCGCCGCTCGAGGCGCAGGGGCTCGGCTGGTTGAGCAGCTACCAGAGCGGCAAGGGCGCCGACACGATCACGAGCGGCCTCGAGGTCACCTGGACGACGACGCCGACACGCTGGAGCAACAACTTCCTCTGGAACCTGTTCGGGTACGAGTGGGAGCTGACCGAGAGCCCCGCGGGCGCGAAGCAGTGGAAGCCGAAGTACGGCATGGGCGACGGCACGGTGCCCGACGCACACGATCCGTCGAAGCGTCACGCCCCGACAATGCTGACGACCGACCTCGCGCTGCGCTTCGATCCGATTTACGGGCCGATCTCGCGGCGCTACATGGAGAACCCGCAGGAGTTCGCCGAGGCGTTCGCGAAGGCGTGGTTCAAGCTCACGCACCGCGACATGGGTCCGCTCTCGCGCTATCTCGGGCCGCTCGTCCCCGCCGAGCCGCAGATCTGGCAGGATCCCGTTCCGCCGATCACGCACGCGCTCGTCGGCGCCGCCGACATCGCGGCGCTGAAGGCGACGATCCTCGCCTCCGGCCTGACGATCCCGCAGCTGGCGACGACCGCGTGGGCGTCGGCCGCGACGTTCCGCGGCACCGACAACCGTGGCGGCGCCAACGGCGCGCGCATCCGCCTCGCGCCGCAGAAGGACTGGGCGGTCAACAACCCGCCTGCGCTCGCGACGGTGCTGGGCACCCTCGAAGGGATCCAGCAGGCGTTCAACGATGCGCAGATCGGCGGCACGAAGAAGATCTCGCTGGCCGACGTCATCGTCCTCGCCGGATGCGCGGCGGTCGAACAGGCGGCGAAGAACGCCGGCTTCGACGTGCAGGTGCCGTTCGCGCCCGGCCGCACCGACGCCCTGCAGGAGCAGACCGACGTCGAGTCGTTCTCGGTGCTCGAGCCGACCTTCGACGGCTTCCGCAACTATCTCGCGCCGGGGCACCAGCTGCCCGCCGAAGTGCTGCTGGTCGAACGCGCCGAGATGCTGACGCTGACGGTGCCCGAGATGACGGTCCTCGTCGGCGGCATGCGCGCGCTCGGCGCGAACGCGCAGGCGTCGAGCGTCGGCGTGTTCACGGATCGCCCCGGTGCGTTGACGACCGACTTCTTCGTCAACCTGCTGGACATGAGCCTGGAGTGGAAGCCGGCCTCGCCGGCGGCCGAGACCTTCGAGCTGCGCGACCGCAAGACCGGCGCGCAGAAGTGGACCGGCAGCCGTGTCGATCTGATCTTCGGCGCGAACTCCGAGCTGCGGGCGATCGCCGAAGCCTACGCGTGCGAGGATGCGAAGGAGAAGTTCGTGCGCGACTTCGTGGCGGCGTGGAACAAGGTGATGAACCTCGATCGGTTCGATCTGGCCGCCGCGAAGGCGGAAGACGAGCTCGCCGCGGTCGCCGTCTAATCCATCGAGGCAGGCGCGCGGCCGCCGTCAGCGGAAGCGCGCCTGCAGTTTCTGCAGCTCGGTGTTGCCGGGGCAGAGGCTGTCGAACGGCAGATCGACGAGCGGCGTCTCCACCGTTCCCATCTGCGCGTGCATGTCGCGCGATTCGGGCGAGACGTACAGCAGACCGGTGAGCACTTCGCCGCTCTCCTGTCCCGCACGGGTCGCGGCGTAGGCCTTGTCGCGATCGGTCGGGTCGTAATCGTCGGCCAGCTTCCGCAGACGCACCTGCGAGCCGTCGTGCAGCGTCACCGACTGCGACGCTCCCGATTCGTAGTCGGCTTCGATCGTCTGTGCCGGCGGCACGAAGTCGGCCATGACCACCTGCACCGTGTGCTCGCGCGTGTAGGCGTAGCTCTTCGTCGAGCCTTCATGGTCGTTGAAGGTCACGCAGGGCGAGATGACGTCGACGAACGCCAGGCCCGAGTGCATCAACCCCGCTTTGAGGATCGGCACCAGCTGCGCCTTGTCGCCCGAAAAGCTGCGCGCGACGAAGGTCGCGCCGAGCGTCAGCGCCATCAGGCAGCCGTCGATCGGCGTCATGGTGTTCGCCTCCCCCTTCTTGCTGGTCGATCCGCGATCGGCGGCGGCCGAGAACTGCCCCTTCGTCAGGCCGTAGACGCCGTTGTTCTCGAGCACGTACAGGGCGTTGACGTTGCGGCGGATGGCGTGCGCGAACTGCCCGAAGCCGATCGACAGCGAGTCGCCGTCGCCCGAGACGCCGATGTAGGTGAGCGCGCCGTTGGCGGCATTGGCGCCCGACACGAGCGACGGCATCCGGCCGTGCACGCTGTTGAAGCCGTGCGCTTCGCGCAGGAAATAGGTCGGCGTCTTCGACGAGCAGCCGATTCCCGACAGCTTCGCCACACGGAAGGGCGGGATCGAGAGCTCCCAGAACGCCTGGATGATGGCCGCCGTGATCGAATCGTGACCGCAGCCGGCGCACAGCGTGCTGATGGCGCCCTCGTAGTCCCTGCGGGTCAGGCCGATGTCGTTCCTGGAAAGCGTCGGTGCGTGGACGCGTGGCTTGGCGATGTAGGTCATGGTGTCAGGCCGCCTTCTCGATCTTCGCCTTCACGCCGGCAATCACGTGGTGCGCGCTCATCGGGAATCCCCCCCAATAGCGGACCGGCGCGAGCTTCTCGACCGATACCCCGGTCTCGAGCGTGAGCAGGCTTCGCAGCTGACCGTCGCGGTTCTGCTCGACGACGAAGGTGGTGTCGTGCTGGTCGACGAAGGCCGCCACCTCGTCGCCGAAGGGGAACCCGCGGACGCGCATGTAATCCATCGCGATGCCGTCCCTGGCCAGCAGATCGAGCGCTTCCATGCAGGCGCCGTGGCAGCCGCCGACCGTGAGGAGCCCGAGCCGCGTCGCGCTGCTGCTGCGCCGCACGGCCGGCGCCGGCACGGCCGCTGCCGCATGCTGGATCTTGCGCGCGAGCCGCTCCATCACCTCCGCGTACTCCACATCGTCCTCGGTGTAGCCGCCGAACTTGTTGTGGCCCGAGCCGCGCGCGAAGTAGGCGCCCTTCGGGTGGGTCCCCGGAAGCGTGCGGTAGGGGATGCCGTCGCCGTCGACGTCGAGATAGCGGTAGAACCGCGTGGTCTTTTCGAGCTCGGCGGCCGACAGCACCTTGCCGCGATCGGGACGGTAGCTGTCGTCCCACTCGAGCCTCGGCACCATCCAGTCGTTCATGCCGATGTCGAGATCGGTGAGCACGAAGACCGGGGTCTGGAAGCGCTCGGCGAGGTCGAACGCGGCGGCGGCGAACTCGAAGGCCTCACGCGGATCCGCCGGGTAGAGGCAGATGTGCCGCGTGTCGCCGTGCGACGCGTAGGCACACAGCATCAGATCCCCCTGCTGCGTGCGCGTCGGCATGCCGGTCGACGGACCGGTGCGCTGCACGTCGAAGACGACCGCGGGGACCTCGGCGTAGTAGGCCAGGCCGACGAACTCGCTCATCAGCGAGATGCCAGGGCCCGACGTCGGCGTGAAGGCGCGCGCGCCGGCCCAGCTCGCGCCGATCACCATCCCGATGGCCGCCAGTTCGTCTTCCGCCTGCAGGATCGCGAACTTCTTCCGGCCGTCTTCCGTCTTGCGGAACTTCTCGCAGAAGGTCTTGAAGCCCTCCATGAGCGAGGTCGACGGCGTGATCGGGTACCACGCGCCGACGGTCGCGCCCGCGTAGACGCAGCCGAGCCCCGCCGCGGTGTTGCCGTCGATGAGAATCGAGCCGCCGGTCTTGTCCATCTTCTCGAGACGGACCGGCAGCGGACAGGCGAAGTGGCGCGTCGCGTACTCGTACCCGAGGTCCACCGCCTTCTGGTTCGAGTCCATCAGCGCCGGCTTGCGGCCGAACTTCTCCTTCAGCAGCGTCCGGATGATGTCGGTGTCCATCTGCAGCAGCGCCGCGAGCGCGCCGGCGTACGCGATGTTCTTCATCAGGATGCGCTCGCGCACGCCCGTGAAGGTCCGGTTCACCATCTCCGACAGCGGCACGCCGAGATAGGTGATGTCGGGGCGCCGGCGCGCCGCGTCGAGCGGCCAGGTCGAGTCGTAGAGGAGCCAGCCGTTCGACCGGACCTCGGCGACATCCTTCTCGAAGGTCTGCGGGTTGAGCGCGAGCATCAGGTCGAAGTGCGGCGTGCGTGCGGTGTAGCCGTCCTTGCTGACCCGGATCTCGTACCACGTGGGAAGACCCTGGATGTTCGACGGGAAGACGTTCTTGCCGGTGACCGGCACCCCCATCCTGAAGATGGCCTGCATCAGCAGGCTGTTGGCCGACGAGGAGCCGGTGCCGTTCGGCGTGGCGATCTTGAATGCGAAGTCGTTGGTACGGTTCATTCCCTGCCTCTCACACGGGTGTCGGCGCGCCGGCCGTTGCGGCGGTGGTCTGTTGTCCCGCCAGCGGCAGCAGAACGGCGAACTTCCGCATGTCCCACGCGTAGGTGGGACAGCGTTCGGCGCACAGCCCGCAGTGGATGCAGACGTTCTCGTCCTTCACCATCAGACGGCCGGTCTGTTTCAACGGGCCGGAGGCGAAGAGCGGCTGCTCGAGGTTCAACGCCGGAGCGGTGAGCGTCGTGCGGAGCGTCGCTTCGTCGGCGTCGCGCGTGATGGTGAGGCAGTCCACCGGGCAGATGTCGATGCAGGCGTCGCACTCGATGCACAGCGAGTCGGTGAAGTGCGTCTGCACGTCGCAGTTCAGACAGCGCTGCACTTCGGCGGCGGTCTGCTCCGGCGTGAATCCCAGCTCCACCTCGGTGCTCATCGTCTGGAAGCGCGTGACGAGATCGACGTGGATCATCTTCTGCCGCGCGGCCGGATCGAAGTCGTTGCTGTACGCCCACTGGTGGAGTCCCATGCGGGTGCTCGTGAGCGTCATCCCGGGGCGCGGACGCTCCGAGACCGGCTCCCCGTGGCAGTACTGGTGGATCGAAATCGCAGCCTGGTGTCCCTGCTCCACCGCCCAGATGATGTTGCGCGGACCGAACGCCGCGTCGCCGCCGAAGAACACGCCCGGCCGCGTCGACATGAAGGTCGTCTCGTCGACGACCGGCATGTCCCACTTGCCGAACTCGATCCCGATGTTGCGCTCGATGAAGGGAAAGGCGTTGTCCTGGCCGATGGCGAGGATGACCGTGTCGCACGGCACGATCTCGGTGCCGATCACCGTCTGTTCGAGCCTGCCGTTCACCTCCCTGGAGTCGAACACCTCGAACTCCATGCCGGTGAGCCGGCCGTTCTCGACGACGAAGCGCAGCGGCTGGCGGTTCTCGACGATCTCGACCTGTTCCTCCTCGGCGTCCTCGAGCTCCCAGGGGGACGCCTTGAAGTACTTGCGGGTCTTGCGGGCGATGACCTTGATGTCGGTCGCGCCGAGCCGCTTGGCCGAGCGGCAGCAGTCCATCGCCGTGTTGCCGACGCCGATGACGAGCACGCGTGTGCCGACCGAATCGATGTGTCCGAAGTGGATCGACTCGAGCCACTCGATCCCGATGAACACCTGGTCGGAGTCGTGGCGGCCCGGGATCTCCAGCTCCTTGCCCTTCGGCGCGCCGCTGCCGACGAACACCGCGTCGTAGCCGCCGTTGTCCAGCAGCTCCTTCAGGCTGTCGACCGGCGTGTCGTAGCGGACGTCGACGCCCATGTCGGTGATGTAGCCGATCTCGGTGTCGAGGACCTCCGCCGGGAGGCGGAACGCCGGGATGTTCACCCGCATCAGCCCGCCCGGCTTCGAGAGCTTCTCGAAGATCGTGACCTCGTAGCCGAGCGGCATCAGATCGTTGGCGACCGTGAGCGATGCAGGGCCGGCGCCGATGAGCGCGACCCGTTTGCCGTTCTTCCGGGCCGGCGCTTTCGGCAGCAGGTGCCGCACCTCGTCACGATGGTCGGCCGCGACCCGCTTGAGGCGGCAGATGGCAACCGGCTTCTCGTCGATCCGGCTGCGGCGGCATGCCGGCTCGCACGGACGATCGCAGGTGCGTCCGAGGATGCCCGGGAAGACGTTCGACTCACGGTTGACGAGATACGCCTCGGTGAACCGCCCCTGAGCAATCAGGCGGATGTACTCGGGGACGTTGGTGTGCGCGGGGCAGGCCCACTGGCAATCAACGACCCGGTGATAGTAGTCGGGATTGCCGGTATCGGTTGGACGCATGACGCGAGTCCTTTTGCTCGATGATAGCGTGTTTTCGCCGCAAGACCGCTCGCGGCCGGACCGATGGCTGACACGCGCGACTATACAACGACCGAAGGACCGCCGCGCTCGTGCACGCGGGGTCGATCCGATACTAACGCCGGCAGCCGCGAATCGCGATGAATCGATGCGCCCGCCCGGCCACGGCGGTCAGAGCGGCGTCGTCGTGAAGAGCTGAAGGCTGCCCCAATGATAGGGTCGCGCGCGCGGGCCGCCTGTCTGCAGCAGCGCGAGCTTCGCCGCGCGCAGGCTCGCGGCGGGCGACCGGCCGGCCGCCATCTCCGCATAGAAGCGGTCCATCAACGCCGTCGTCGAGGCATCGTCGACGTCCCACAGACCGGCGACGACGCGCCGCGTCCCTGCCCGGAGAAACGCCCACGCGAAGCCGACGAGCCCCTCGCCGGAGACCGCGCCGTCGCCGGCGCTGCGGCACGCCGACACGGTGACCAGATCCGCATGCAGCTCCAGATCGGCGATGTCGCGCGCGTAGAGCTTGTACCCGTCGGCGGGACCGGAGAGGACGATCGCCGAATCGAGCGGCGAGTCCGGCTGGGCGACGGCATGCGCGGTGAAGTGGATGGCGCCGAACGTGCCGCGCGTCGCGTTCAACACGGCCAGCGGCGTCGCCGCCGCGCCCTGCAGCTCCGTGACGGCGGCGCCCGGAAAGTGCTGCGCGACGTGCGCCATTTCGGTCTCGGCCGACGGCAGCGCCGGGAACTCCGGCTCCCGCGGTTCGGCATCGCCGACCAGCAGCAGCGGCTGCAGATCGACCGGCGACGAGGCAGGGCGGAGCGCGAAGAGCGACGGGGCGATCTGGAGCGTCAGCTCCTCGATCAGGTAATGGCGGGACACGCCCGGCACCGGCAACGTCTCGAGGCTGACGCCGTGCAGCGCGCCGTCCGGCACGACGACCGCCGTCGTGCCCGGCGGGAGCCAGGGACGCAGCGGCGCCATCACCGCCTGATACAGACGATCGCCGGCGGTGCTGCGCGACAGCGGATCGGCCAGGGCATCGGCGATCGCCGCCTGATACTCGCGAGCCAGCGGCTCGATCGCCGGACTCGGCGGCAGCACGACGTGATCGACGCCCCGCCCGGTGACGATCCAGGCAAACGATCGGCGCGGCGCCAGCCAGAAGGACACCAGCGTGGTCCGCGACGCGCGGGCGATCGCCTGCACCGTCTCGAGCCGTCCGGCAATGGGCGTCCCACCCGTACGCTCCGCGAGGACGCGTGCCCGGCTCGACTCGGCGACGATCAGCGCACGCTCGATCTTCCCCTGCGTCATCAGCAGATCGACGTAGTCCTGGTAGAACTCGATCAGCTGATTCAGGAACGTCAGGCGGTAGTCGGCCTTCAACAGATCCGACCGCGTCTCCTCGATCGTGTGCAGCGCGGCGTCGAACCACTGCTCCGCGCTGTCGAAACGTCCCTCGTCCGCGGCCAGCCTCGCGAGCGCCGCCTGCGCCGTCCAGCGCACCGCCGCCGGCGGCTTCGACCGCAGCACGTCGTCGAACAGGCGCAAGGCCTGCTCGTGCTGCCGACGCCCCGCCGCGATCTGCGCGTCGGTCAGGGTGAAGTAGATCGGGTCGGTCCGATCGCCGTCACCGCCGAGCCGTCGCGCCTCGCCGTTGTAACGCTCCGCATCGTCCCAGTCTCCGAGATCGGCATGGGCCGCCGCGAGATTCCCGGCCCAGAGCGCCGCCTCGCCGTTCATGCCGAGACGCCGTGCGGTCTCGAAGGCTTCCTGGAGATAGGAGATCGCCGCGCGCGGGGATCGCTGCAGCACGTAGGTGTTGCCGAGCGCACCGACCGCTTCCAGATATGCGCGTGGCGGACCGCTGCGGTGAATCGCGACGGCGCGCTCCTGACTGCGCACGGCGCGGCCGAACTGTCCGAGGCGTGCGTAGGCGATGCCGGCGTTGTTCAGCGCCTGCGCCAGGACGGTGGTGCCGTCGATCCGGGGCAGCGTGGCGATCGGCTCGAACCACGAGAGCGCTTCGTCGTATCGGCCGCGTCGCAGCTGGCTCATGCCGCGGTCGTTCAACGCCTGCGCCAGCCGGTATTGATCCCCGGAAGCCTCGGCTCGCGACGCCGCTTCGGCGAGACGCTCGACGCCGCCGGTCCAGTCGTTCATGCGGACCCTGATCTGTCCTTCGAGGCGAAGGAGATCCAGGCCTGCATTCGACCGGTCGACCAGCGGCCGCGCCTGCTGCAGCGTGGCGAGCGCATCGGCGAGACGGCCGCGTTCCACGTGAACACGCGCCGTGAGGTAAGCGCGGCGACCTGCCAGCTCGGGGCTCTCGCCGGCGTTCGCAGGCAGCGCGTGCAACAGCTTCTCTGCCTCGTCTACGCGACCAGCGGCGAGGAGGATCTCGATATGGAGCAGTTGCAGCCGCGCGGCGTCCTGCGATCCCTCGGGGAGGGCTGCCGCGGTGACGATCGTCTCCGCTTCGCCGATGCGACCGGCGCGAAGCGCCGTGAGCGCGCGGTCGTATTCGGAGCCTGGAGGTACCTGGCTACGCCGGCGGCAGCCGGGCAGCGCCGCAGCGAGCAGCAGCAGGAAGACGGCAACCGTCAGAGACCGGTGCCACCTGTCACGACCATGAACCGTTGTCCTGCACATCCGCGAACGCCATCATTCCCGTTCCGCAGGGCTCGCAGTCGAAGTCGACGCGGATCATCGTCAGGCGCCGTGACGCCGCCGCGATCAGGATCTCGCCGAACACGATCCGGCCCATGCCGTCGACGACGACCGTGTGTCCCTCGATGCGGGCATTTGCGGGCGGCGGCCCGTCCCAGGCGAGGGCGCGCACGATCGTACCGCGAATCGGCGAGCAGGCCGCCAGGCCGCGGCCACGCGGCGCGGCGTTGAGGGAGCCACCGTCGAGGAACAGGCAGCCGCCGTGCTCCCGCAGGAAGGCCGGATCGTCACACGCCGCGAGCAGCTTGGCGCGCGTGTCGTAGCGTTCGAAGAGCGTGCGGTCGATCTCGATCTGCAGCCTGCTGCGGCTGATCGTGATGCCCTCGAACGCCGTGTCCTCGCCAAGTGCGATGGCCGGCTCGCCGCTGGCCCCCGGGCTTCGCGCGATCAAGGTCGCACGCACCTGTTTCGCCCGAAACGTCTGGCCGACCGTGAGCGTCACGTCACGCACGTCAGCGCTGACGATCGTCGTGGCCGTCAACGGATCCGCCGCTCGACTCTCTCGCTTGCGGCCCCGCGCGCCTTTCGTGGCAGCCTGATCGAAGAGCCCCTCGGCGGATGCCGTCGCGGCTCCAATCCGAAGCCGGTCGTCGGGCGCGATGCCACGCTCCGCTCCGCGGGAACGGCCGCCGCTGACCGTCAGTGCGGCGCTCGCGGCGGTCTCGAGGATGAGATCGTCCGGAGGGCACCCGATGCGACCGCCGTACGCGGCGGCAGCGCCGTGAAAGATGAATCGAGCGTCGTGAGGCATAAGGGTCGTGGGCGGCTACTGCGCCGCGGATGTGAATCGATACTCGCCGAGATCCCGCCCGGCAGCGGCGTCGCGAACGACGATGCGGTACGTGCCAGCCGGCAGAAGGGAACTCCGAGGCACCAGCAGCAGCAGGGGTGCTCCTCCGGCCGGCGCTGCCGTCTGCCCCTGCGCGACGACGCGATCGCCGGGGCCGTGCAGCTCATAGGCGAGCGTGCCGGCATCCTGCGCGTCGACATCGAGCGCGAACGTCACGCCCCCTTCGGCAGGAATCCGAACGGTCGACTCCGCTCCGCGCGCCGTCGCGCGCAGCGTCACCGGCGACAGCGCCTGCAACGAGGACGACGGGCCAGAGCCGGGGCGGAGCGACTGGTAGCCGGCGGCAATCGCAAGCGTCGCGGCGATGGCCCAGGGCAGCACCGGCGAAGCATACCAGCGGGACGGCCGCGGCGTGAAACGAAGCGGCGGCGCGGCCGCGCGGGGCGCGGGCACCGAATCGGTCGTCGATGCCGGCGCGGCGGCTGGCGCCGTCCATCCGCGACGGGCCGCGTCCTGCAGGAGGGCACCGAGGTGCACTGCCTCGGCACACGGCGCGCACTCGAAGTAGTGCGCTTCGAACGCGTCGCGCTCCGCCTCCCCCATCTCGCCCAGATGGTAGCGTTCGGCCGCCATCGTGCTGACCGCCTCGTCGTGCGTCATCGTCTGCCCGGGGGTGATCATCCTACGGCCTCGCGCATGAACTGCTCCCGGAAACGCGCCTTCGCGCGATGGAGCAGCACTCTGAGGTACTGGCGATCGACGTGGAGGTCACGGCAGATCTCGTCCTTGTCGCGACCCTCGAAGAACAGCCAGTGAATGAGCGTCCGATCCTTCTCCGGCAGGCCGTGCAGCGCGTCGCGCACCTGCGCACGCTCTTCGGCCGCCATGACCGACGATTCGACGTTCGCCCGATCGTCGGGCTCGTCGTGGTCGTCGTCCAGGCCGGTGGTGCGTGCGTCAGCGCGGTAGATCTCGAACAGCACGTTGTTGCAGACCGCGTTGACGAACGCACCCAGCGTTTCGGCTTTCTCCAGCCCCTTCCTGGCCTTCAGCGTCGTCAGGACGCGCACGAACGTTTCCTGCCGCGCATCGTCGACACGGGCGGGCGAGCGCAGACGGGATCGCAGCTTGATCGTGAGGAGCGTGCCGAAGTAGCGCGTGAAATGCTCCTCGGTCTGCGGATCCCCGGCGACGAGGCGCTCGATGTAACCCCTGTCGAAGGCATGACGCTCCAGTGCCGGCAAGCAGCATCATGTTAGACCAGCTCGCGCTTTCCAGCTCAGCTTCCTGACCCTCACGGCACCAGCACGTGGACCATCGTGCCGGTTGCGAGGCCATGGTTCGTGGCGCGGTCGAACGCACGGCTCGCGGCGTCGAGCGCGGCCAGCCGCTCCGCCCAGATCGCGGCCGCACGCGCCGGCGTCTGGCCGGCGAGCTGCGAGTCCACCTGCTGGAGATGCTCGCGGACCAGATCGAGATGTCCCTGTTCGTGCGCCCGAAGCGCCGCGCAGAAACGGTCCCACTCGTCGCGCTCGACGAACGGCGCGTTGCCGTACCCGGTCCAGCGCGGCATCGTCACGACCGCCGGCACCTCCACGTCCACCTCCAGCAGACGGCCGGCGGCGTTGGTCGTGAAGGTGTACCGGGGAAACCACTCGGTGGTCGCAGCCTCGGGCAGACCTGAGATCTGCGAGGCTGCGTCCGCCAGCGAGTCCGCCGCGACGTCGTAGCTCCTCCACTCCGTCTCGGGAAAGCGCGTGCTCATTGCGTCACCGTGTCGTGCGCGCTGCCGAGCACGTTGATGACCTGCGCGAAGGCGTGCACGACCTCGGCGATCTTGATCCGCTCGTCGTTGACCCGCTTCGCCTCACCGTGATACCAGCGGCGGATGGCCGCCAGGTTCGGCGTGTCGGTGGCGTTCAGGCGCAGCGCACCCGATTCGTCGATCGGATAGATGACGCCGCCGCTCTTCCCGTACTGCTGCGTGCGAACGGGCGCCGACAGATCGATGGCGCCGAGGACGAAGCTCGCCCGCCGGCCATCCTCGTAGTCGATGTCGACGATGTTGTTGTCGACGTCCAGGGTGAGCCAGTTCACGGCTCTCAACTTGAAGGTGTCGATGTTGCGATCGACGTAGCTCGCGTCGAACTCGTCGTCGTCGACGACGCGGCACACCTTCTCGTCGTGGTCGATGACGGCGTATTCCCGCGGCGAAACCGAAGGGAGGGTCACCCCTTCCATCTCGTCCATCGGAATCAACTGCACACGCACTCCGGCCATGATCTCCTCCATTCGATTTTCAACGCGGCGTCCGGCTTCATGAACCGGACTGTCCTGGCGCGCTGCTGTCTCGGGACGGTCAGCTCCAGCCGCCGCTCAGGCCGCCGCCGTTGCCGTACACGACGCCCTGGTACTTGACCCGGCGTGTTCCGCCGGTGATGTTCCGAAACGTGATGTGGACCGTGTAGGGCAGCTCGTAGTACTCGTCCGAGCTGTCGAGCGACGCCATGTCGGTCTCGGCGCTGACGTCGATGTTCGAGAGCACGTCGACGGTGCCGGTCGCGTCGATGGTGAACCCCGCGATGTGCCGGCCGTCGTACTGCCAGCGGATGTCGATGGCGAACTCGGCGAGCGTCGATCCGAAGATTGCCGATGTCTCACCGTAGTACTCGGTGATCTGCGCACGCTCCCAGTGGGAGCTCAGTTGCTGCTGCGTGGTCCCTTCCGGAACCGCGTCCACGCGCGGCGAGGCCACCGTGACCTTCGCGCCGTCCTTGATGATGTCCCACGCCAGCTTGGTGGCTTCCAGTACGCCTGCCATTCGTTCCTCCTCGTTCGCGCCGTGTCGTGAAGCGCGCGTCGCTCGTATGGTGTCGGCAGGCGGCGAAACGTTTCACCGCACGCGGGCAGCACGTCCGGCTAGAGCGCTTTTCAGATGCATGTAGCTGCCGACCTTCAGGTCGGCCCGGCGCGGACCTACAGGTCCGCGGCTACACACAACTGAAAAGCGCCATAAAGCCGAACGTCACGAGCGGCGATGAAACGTTTCGCGCCCGCCGATCACCAATGCATCGACGCAACGAACACGGGGGCCGGTGAACGGCGCTCCGACAGGAGGGTGTGACGATGGCGCTAGTGGAACCGAACGTGATGATCAACGCCGTGATGGGCAAGATTTACAACGTGCTCACCAACGGCGACGACACCGTGCCCCACTCCGAAGACAACTTCTTCAGCTGGGCCACGCCGGGGATTCCAATCGAAGCGAGCGACTTCGAGTTCCTCTCGCAGGGGCTCACGGGCGTCGTGAAGAAGGCGGCGCTCGAGGTCGTCGGTGTCGGCGCGGCGGCGCCGGCCGGCGGCGGCGCGGCGCCGAGCTCCGCGGAGCTGACGCCTCAACTTCTCGAGTCGCTGCGCGCGCAGGACACGGCGCGCCTCTACATGCAGGCGGAGAACTTCGCCCGCCTCGTCGACATCGTGCCGGATGTCGCGAGCAGCACGAACGAGAAGTTCGCGCAGCTCAGCGTGATGAACAACGAAGGCTCGCTGTCGGATCGCTACGAGTACATCCTCCGCATGAGCCAGGTGATGGCCGCCGATCTTCCCGACGACATCAAGCAGAAGATCGACAAGTTCCGCGCCCTGCTGACCGTCACGAAGAAGCAGAAGGATCTGCTCGACGAGACGATCGAGACCGAGATCATCGAGCCGAGCGCGATGGTGAAGATCTACAACGAGAAGCTGGCCGCCTACGAGGCGGCGTGCCTCGAGTACAACCTCCGGCGCATCGAGGCGGCCACGGCCGAGAACGCGCGCGCGGTGCACTTCTGGGCGATGAACGCCAACATCCTGCGCAACCGGGTGAAGGCGGCGATGGCCGACTGGGTGAACAGCGGCTACAAGAACGAGTACGAGCGCATTGCCGCCTTCATCGACCAGGTCTCGCAGCGCGACATGGCGCTGCTCAAGCAGCAGTACCGCGACGACCTCGAGAAGGCGAAGCTCACCGGCATCGCGTCGGGGAGCGACTTCTTCTACACGTCGGTCGTCCCTGGCAACTTCATGAACGCGGGCGGCTGGACCGAGTTCGGCTTCACCTCGTCCGACTTCAACAGCTCCTCCAACTCCAGCTACGCCTTCAGCCAGCAGTCGACGCGCGGCTCGGGCGGGTTCCTCGGCATCTTCGGCGGCAGCGCCGGACACTCGACGGCGAGCGGAGAGTCGCACTCCAACTTCCGCTTCGACAGCAGCCGTTTCGGCATGGGATTCAGCATCTGCCAGGTGCCGATTGTCCGGCCGTGGTTCCGCACGTCATTCATGATGAGCAAGCTCTGGCGCTTCGACCAGACCAATCCCGAGGCCAAGAGCCAGATGGTGAGCGACGGCGGCAAGCCGGCCAAGGGGCTCATCCCGGCGTATCCGACGTCGATGATCGTCATCAAGGATCTCTGGCTCGACTTCTCCAACGCCAGCGGCTTCTCCGAACTGAACGAGAGCTGGCAGCGCTCGTCGACCAACGCCGGCGCGGTGGTCAGCTGGGGCCCGTTCCATCTTGGCGGATCGCACGGACGCAGCTCCTCCAGCGGCGCGCGCTCGTCGAACTACCACTTCGATTCGCAGTCGCAGACGATGAAGGTGCCTGGCGCGCAGGTGATCGGCTACAAGTGCCACATCCTGCCGAAGTCGCCCGACCCGTCGTCAGCCGTCACCGCCTGGGTCTGACACCGCTACACGAACGCGCGCGGGGACGGCGCTGCCGTCCCCGCATGACGGAGGATTCATCATGGATGCCGCCGCGCAACTCGCGCTGCTCGCGAAGGCGAGAACCGTCTTCGAAGCGCAGGATACGTTTCTCAGCGTGCCGATTGCCCCGCTGCCGTTCACGAAGCGCCAGCTCGATTTCTACGCGCAGGATACGGCGGCGGAGCTCCTGGCGAGCCTCACCAACCTGCAGGCGTTCTCGCAGCTGGTGAACATGATTCCGTCCGGCACGGCGTGGGCGCCGGACGACACGATGCTCTGGGACGTGTACCGCACGATCCTGAATGGCACGTTCGCGGAGTCGACGCGCACCGCCGAGGAAGAGGCGGACTACCGGCAGTCGCTGGCGTTTCTCCACCAGACGCACGACGACGGCACATGGGAAGACAGCGCGGTGGTCAAGGTGTACAAACAGCACAAGGACGCCTGGCTGGTCGCGCAACAGCGCTTCGCCGCGATGCGCGCCAGCGCGGAGGCGTCCACGGATGCGTCGGAGCGAGAGCGGTGGCACACCGTCGACGAGCCGCGTGAACGCGCGGCGCTCGATGCGATCGAGCAGGCATGGATACTCGAGGGGCACAGGCACGAGGTCGAGAACGCGCAGGCGCGCGTGGCGAGCCTCGGCAGCCGCTCGCCCATCCTGGCGCAGGACGAATGGAACGCGCGCTTCAATTCCGACATCGACGCGTCACACGGCGCGATGTTCCAGGGCGAGGCGTTTCCGAGCCCCTTCGCGCCGACCAACGCGGTCGACGACGGAGCATGGCTGCCGTTCACGCTGACCGAAACCGAAATCGCACGCCTCACGGCGGAGGCCCCCGCGGAGCTGCGCGCGAAGCTCGACACCGATGGACCGTCGACGCTGAAGTCGCTCTCCTTCGAGTTCAGTTCCGCGACGATCCTGCGCCCGTGGTTTTCTTCCGACGTCTTTCGCGCGCGCTTCTGGCGCCTTCCCGACGACGCGCCGCCGATCTCGGACGGAGGCACGCCGCCGTCGGGCATGTGTCCCGCCTATGTCACGGCGGTCGTGTTCGCCAGGCGGATCCGCGAGGAGCACAAGAGCGGCACCGCGACGGCCGGCACACCACGCTTCGACCGTTTCACGCTCGTGGCCGGATCCGCCGCGACGTTCGAGCACGTGAAGCCGACCGTCGTGGTCCGCGACCACCGCACGCCGATCGCGCCCGCCCGGCGCCGCACCCACGGCTGGCTCCGAACGGCCGTCGTCTCGGCCGGGCCGGCGGCGGCGAGCCCGCAGCTGTTGCGACGGACAGCGGTCGCCGTGGCGCCGGCACCCGTCTCGACTCCTGTCACCGCGTCGCCCGTCGTCGCGTCGCCAGCCGTCACGGCGACGGCGGTGTCCGGTGCGAAGCTGCGGGCGCTGCGGGAGATGGGGTTCACGCGGCTGGCGATTCCAGCGACTCCCGCGCCCGCGCCCGCGTCGACGACCTCGTCACCGAGCGATGACATCTACGTCCTCGCGTTCATCTGCAAGCGCGTCGGCAAGTGTCCGGATCCGGATCCGAATCTCACATGGTAGGACCGCTGCATCGTGGTGCGGGACATCTCGGGGACATGACGACGATGGTCACGCTCAGCCCGCCGTTGATGGATGGATGCAAGCTCAGGCAGGTCAGACGCGCCCACGGCTGGACACAGGAGGAACTGGCCTGGCGGCTCGGCGTCTCGCAGACGTATGTCTCGTTGCTCGAGTCCGGCCGGCGGACGGTACCTCCGCGATTCGTCAAGCGCGTCGTGATGCGTCTGACGATGGCGCCGGTCGACGTGCCGCTGACGAACGAGACGACGCCTCTGTCTCCCGAAGCCGCGGAGGAGGCGCTCGGAGCGCTGGGGCATCCCGCGTTCGCGCACTCGAAAGGCATGCGCCTGCTGAATCCGGCCGAGCTCCTGTTCCGGATTCTCTCGAGCGCCTGCGTGGACGCCAGGCTCGTCGAGGCGCTTCCGTGGGTGATGCTGCGGCATGTCGATCTCGACTGGGCCTGGCTGGTCGCCCAGGCGAAGCTGCACGATCTGCAGAACCGGCTCGGGTTCGTCGTCACGCTCGCGCGCGCGCTGGCGGAACGGCGATGCGATCAGCACGCCGCGCAGGCGCTGTCGGACTGGGAGCGGCAGCTGGCGCGTTCACGTCTGCATCGGGACGACTCCTTTGCGGGAGATCCGTCGACCGAAGACGAGCGGCGGCGACTGGGGACGCGGCGCTCACCAGAGGCGGCGCAGTGGAACCTGCTGTCGGACATCAGCCTCGAGTGCCTGACGCCGTGACCGCTGGCATGGGCGCGGCCGCGGCACCCGTGCCTCGACGCGGATGGACGCTCGCGGCACGGAGCCGATCGATCGCGATCAGCTGCGGCGGCGGCGGACCCATCTTCGAGAGCGGACAGTGGAGCGTTTCTGGATCGCCGCTCTCGAGCCCTTCGAACCAGAGCCGCGATCGCTCGTCGTCGATCGCGAGGGTGCCATCGGGACGCAGACAGCCGACCCGGTTGCGCGGATCGTTGAAGGCCACCGTGCACCGCGCGAGCTGACCGTCGCTGCGAACGATCAGCGAATTCGGCTCGGCGGCGTAGCAGATGTACGCGGCCGCCGCGGGATCGACCGTGCCCGCCTCCTGCCGCTTGACGAGCGCCGTCAGCTCCGCCTTCGCGCGGCGCTGCCACGCTTCCGGGGACCGCTCGATGTTCTCGTCGTTCGGTCCACCCAGCCGGCAGATCGCCTTGAAGAAGATCCGGAACCGAGGATCGTCTCCGAGCTCGCGATTGAGTGCGACGACGAGCGTCCTGACGTGGTCGAGCGTGCTCGGCGTGAAGTGCACGCGCAGCATGATCGAGAACTCGCCGGCGACCGCGCGCGTGGCGAGGAGGTTCGACCAGATGCGATCGAAGGTGCCGGCGCCGTCGCTCCGCCGGCGCGTGCGGTCGTGGTGCTCGCCGAATCCGTCGAGCGAGATCTGGTATTGGCGCACGCCGAGCCGCAGCAGCTCCTGGAAGCGGGCGCGATCGAGCAGATAGGCGTTCGTCGTGACCGACGACACGTACGTCAGCCGGCGATAGCGTGCGGCGAGCCTCTGCGCATGCTGCGACAGCTCGACGACGATCGGGAACGCCATCAGCGGTTCGCCGCCGAACCATCGCAGGTCGAGCAGCTGCAGCTGCGGTGCACGCGCGTCCATCAGCCGCTTCAGGGCGTCCACTGCCCAGCGCGGCATCGTGCCGAGCGCGAAGTCCTCGTAGCAATACGTGCAGCGGAAGTTGCATTGCTCGGTGGGCATCAGCGTGAGCTTGAGCTGACGGTTGTCGAGCGCGCGCAGCATCCGGCGTCCGAGCGCGTCGTCGAGCGCGGAATCGGGGCTCATAGCGGCTCCACCTGACCGATGTCGGTGCCGCAGCCCAGGTTGCTGGTGCACTCCTTGTTCTTCTCTCCGCAGAACAGATCGACGCACTTGCCGTCGGCGCAGACCGACTCCGGCACGCAGGCCGCGTCGATCTCGCCGCACGCCACGTCGGCGCAGATCCCCTCCGGCACGCAGCCGGCGTCGGCACAGGCGCCCTCGGGCACACATCCGGCGTCCGCGCAGGCGCTCTCGGGAACGCAGCCGACGTCTGCGCAGGTGCCCTCGGGTACGCAGCTGACGTCGGCGCACGCCGATTCGGGGACGCATGCCACGACCGGTTCCGCGCAGCCGAGATCGGTGCCGCCGCCCGTGCCCCCGCCGAGCCAGGGGGGCAGCGTGACGTCGCCGAACGACTCCTGGAACTCGCGGTCGATGAGGATCCGGCCGCGATCGTCGAAGCGGATGGCGCTCGCCTTGATCGAATGCCGTGCCATCAGCGTTCGCCTCCTTTTGTACCGCGTCGACGAAGGTGCCCGCTCAGGTGCTGATGCATCCGCGCGACGAGCCGACGGTTCGTGATGTGGATGCGCCCTTTCGGATCGATCCAGAGCTCCGATGGGCGGAAGCTCCGCTCGCGCCTGCGGATGAAGGGGACGACAAGCGTCGGATACAGCTCGGGATGGGTCGCGAGCAGGCGCCGTACCTCGAGCGCCTCAGGTCCGCTGATGAGGAGGTCGCCGTCGATGGAGAGGCTCATGTCGTCGAGACGTATCTCGATGGGGTAGTCCAGCTCGGGTTCATCGCCAGATGACGGCTGTTTGGCCACGATGCCTCCAGACTGACGCGAATGCGGATGCTATGATGCGCGCGGCGAGGGGCGAGCGGAAGTCCCGTAAAGACACCAATCACACGGGTGACATCGCCATGGGCAAGTCCGATCGTTTGCGTCTGCGGGACATCGTCGCGGCATGCCGTCTGGTCGGCGAGTGCCGCGAGCACGGCCGCGATGCGCAAGCGTGGCGCCTGCACATGCTCGAAGGGCTGCGGCTCCTCACAGGCGCGCAGGTGGCGCTGCATCTCCACCTTCGCCACCGCGACGAAGACGATGAGATCGCCGAGCCGCTCGATGCCGGGTTCCTCGACGCGGCGCAGCGGCGCTTGTGGGGCGAGTATCAGCGTCAGCGCGCCCACCGCGACGATCCGTTTCACCAGCAGTACTTCAGGGACTTCACCGGCGCGCCGCGGACGCGATCGCTCGAGATGGTCGTCGAGCGTGGCGTGTGGCGGCGGTCGCGCCACTACAACGACTTCGTGCGCGCGTGCGGGCTCGACGATCGGATCACCGCATCGTTCGGCCTCGACGCCGCTCCAGCATTCGTTGCGCAGGTCGTCGTGCTCCACCGCGCCGCGGCGGACGGTCCGTTCGCTCCGCGCTCGGTGCGGCTGGTGCAGTACTTCCAGCGCGAGCTCCGGCCCCATGTCGGCCGGAGCCTGACGCTGGCCGGGATCGGCGCCGAGTACGACGCGCTCCCGCCGCAGTTGCGGCGTGTGCTGCAGTGCGTGCTGGAGGGTGACGGCGAAAAACAGGTGGCCGACAGGCTCGGGATCAGCCGGCACACCGTCAACCGCCACGTGCAACGCCTGTACGGCCGCTTCGGCGTTCACAGTCGCGGCGAGCTGATGTATCGGTGTCGGGACATGATGCCGCTGTTCGCGGACATCCAGAGAGGAAACAATGTGCAGCGGCTCGAGGAGTGAGGCGGGCAGGATGGCCCCTCATGCTTGACGCCTGCGGCGATCGCCTTCTCCGATGCTCTCGAGCAGCTGCTGTCTCTCGGCTTCGATAGACACGCCACGACGCCGGAGTTGTCTACGGCGGTTCTGATAGCATCGAGGCGTGGCAGGCGCGGCTACCGACGCGATCGAGCGGGTACGGTCTGCGGTCGCACCCATCCCGGCTCTGGATGTCCTCTTCCTGTTCGGCTCGCGCGCACGCGGGGATGCGCACGCGCATTCGCCGCCGGTCTGGAGCGGGCGCGATCGACGTGGCGCTTGCAGAACGGCTTGCTCGCGCGGCCGGTTTCCGCAACGTCGTGGCACATGCCTCCGAGCCGCTCGACATGGCCCGCATCTATCGAGCAGCCGCGACAGGGCCGGCCGATCTCCGCGCGTTTCTCCACAGGCTCGTAGAGCTCTCCACGTGACACCTCGAATCGACACGATGACCGTGCGTGACAGCGGACTCCACGTATGCTGAGTCGACGACAACTGCTTCGTTCCGGAGGTCTCCTTGCCGCAGCGGGCATGACGACGGCAGCGGCCGAGGCTCAAGGTGGGCCCGGCGACACGCTGCCGCCGTCGATCGCGGTCCTTCCGTCGATGCGCGATCAGGCGCGGCCGATCAGGAACGACGAGCGGCTCGGCCGCCTCGAGAAAGCGCGGCGGCTGATGGTGGCGTCGAAGCTCGATGCCATCCTGCTGACCGGCGGGACGTCGCTCACCTACTTCACCGGCCTCCGCTTCGGCACGAGCGAGCGTCTCATGGCGCTGGTGCTGCCGGCCAGGGGCGAACCGTTCGTCGTCTGCCCTGCCTTCGAAGTGGATCGCTTGAACGAGCAGCTCCGTCAGTCCCCTCTTCGCCAGGTCGACGTCCGCGCCTGGCAGGAGACCGAGAGCCCGTATCAGCTCGTGGGGCAGACGCTGCGGGAGCGTGGCATCTCCACGGGGCGTCTCGGCATCGAGGAAACGGTGCGGTTCGTCGTGTCGAACGGCATCGCGGCGGCGAGCCCGTCGCTCACGCTCACGAGCGCGACGCCGGTCACCGCCGGCTGCCGCATGATCAAGGACGCGCACGAAGTGGAACTGCTGCGCGTCGCCTCGCGCGCCACGCTGGCCTGTTACGAGGCGCTGTTCAAGGCGCTCGAGCCGGGCATGACCGAGGCGACCGCCCGTTCGCTCGTCGCCGCCGGCTACGCGCGGCTCGGATTCCGCGGCAGCGTCAGCGTACAGGTCGACACGTACACCGCGCTCCCCCACGGCTCCGAAGAGCCCCAGACCCTTCACCCCAATTCCATCGTCATGGTCGACGATGGGTGTGTGGCGGAAGGATATCAGTCGGACCTGACGCGCACGTTCGTCCTCGGCAAGGCCACCGACAAGATGAAGCGCGTCTTCGACATCGTCTCGGCGGCGCAGCGGGCGGCGCTGTCCGCGGCACGCCCTGGTGCGAGCCTCGCGTCGGTCGATGCGGCGGCGCGCACGGTGATCGTCGACGCGGGCTTCGGCCCCGGCTTCGCCTTCTTCACGCATCGCCTCGGTCACGGTCTCGGCATGGACATGCACGAGTGGCCGTACCTGGTCGAGCACAACATGTTCGGATGGGAATCGCCCGCACTGCAGCCGGGCATGGTCTTCAGCAACGAACCGGGCATCTACATCCCGGGCGAGTTCGGCATACGGCTCGAGGACGACATGGTCATCACGGAGAACGGCGCCGAACTGCTGACGCCGCCGTCGCGATCGATCGAGCGTCCGTTCGAGGCGTGACCGGCAGCGGTGCAACGCATGTGGCTGGTGCGCTATGTCTGGGCAGGACCGGCGTCGTGCGTCGGGCTGTGCCTCGCCGCGGTGGGAATCGTTGGTGGCGGACGCATCGCGCCGCACAGTGGCGTTCTCTAAGCCGAGGGACGGCTCCTCGCCTGGGGCCTGCGACATCTGACGCTGCTCGGAGGAGGCGTGTCAGCCATCACCTTCGGTCATGTTGTGCTTGGAACCAGCCGCGCGATGCTCGATGCCACGCGCGCGCACGAGCGGGTGCACGTGCGTCAGTACGAGCGGTGGGGGCCGCTCTTCATACCGCTCTACCTCGCCGCGTCACTGTTGGCGGCTGTCTGTGGCGGCCACGCCTACTACGACAACCTGTTCGAGCGCGAGGCGATGGAGGCAGAGTCGTTCCGCTGTCGAGTCGACTCGCCCTCCTGATGGGAGATCAAGTAGTCAGGCCAATGGTGACGCACGTCACGATCGGTCGCGACCACCTGCGGCGGATCAATGAGGCGTTTGTGCGCCGCCGCGAACGGTTGGTCATACGCTCCTCGATACAGCCATGAGCCTGTTCTTCTGGGGTAGTGCTTTTCTCCAATCCCAGAAGGCACTTGGCTTGACGCTGCTGGGGGCTCCTGCGGCGCTCGCGCTCGAAGCCGTGCCTGTCGTCCGCACAGATTTCAGACGAACGCCGCGCGGGCGGGCGCTAAACCGGCCGTCTTCGCTGCCTACGGCGCCCCGCCCGCGAAATCTGTGCTCCCTTCGGCACGGCTTCAGACTGTCGCCCCTCGCGCGACGCCCAAGTCGCCCGCATCAGCGCCAATCCAAGTGCCTACAGGAATAGAGGGCGTGATGAGCTCGGCGAATGAGATTCAGCCCTCCACCGGTCAGCGCCGCGGCGAGGTCGACAATGAGACATAAAACGTCAAACCATACTGTGAGCTGGCGCGTCTCTCCACCGGCACGCCGCGCTCTCGTTGATCTGACTACCTCGAGAGATCGCTCGTCGCGTCGTCAACGGCGAGCGCGCTGGCGAGCGGGCCACGGTGCATCGCGCGCAGCACGGATCTCACGGTGAGCGATGGCCAGCGGCTCGTCATCGCGCATCACGCGCAAACCCTCCTCGCGGAGCTCGACGATGAGGTCGTCGCGCGTCCCTGTCGTCCGCTCGATGTGCCGCAGCCCGTTCGGATCGAACACGGCTCGGAATTCGACCCATAGGAACCGCTCGTCGATCAGATCGCCCCATGCGCGCGGCCGATCGCACCGGACGAACACCGGCGGGCACTCGGCACACGCGGTATAGAACAGGATCTCGGCCGGCGGGACGACAGGCTCGGCGCGATGTCGTTGCTGAAACACCGCTTCGTTCCCGTCCAATCGCCAGCGCGCAGCGACAGCTTCATCGGAGTCGAGGAGGCCGCGCGCGACGAGATACACACGCGATCCCTCGATCAGATAGGTCGCCATCGAGGGATCGGCAAAGCTCTTGGTCTGGAAGCCGTCGACCTGATGACCGTGCGGGCAACGCAGGGTCTCGTCCAGCACCACCACGTCTACCTGCAGGCCCTCGTTCTTGTAGAAATTCTTGCGACGGTCGTAGTACAGCCCCATCGGTTTCAAATATTCCTCGATGTCCCGATGGATCTTGTCCGTCGCGCGAAGTGACGCCGGTGGGATAGACGTCTGGCTGTTTGTTGCTTTTATCACCCGATCTCGACTGGTTGGATCCTCTGGCACGATCACTCGAACCAGCAAAGTGCGGCCGTCGCCTTTCGAGCCTCCCCCACTGAAGTGCTTGTAGATTTCCGTAGACGTCTGAAGCCCGTTGACGATTTGTGGATCCTCGATAGTCAGCGTCTTGCCGCTCAGGGCGGCCTTTGAAGCGAGGACCGTCACACCATTGTTCAGCCACCAAAAGTCCTCTTTGCCAGCGCCCCCGAGGCTCGCTCGGATCTCCTGGTTCACTTCGGTCGATCCTGATAGTCCCGGACATTGGCTTCGAAGATGTGCCGGTGTAATGACGTTCCGTCTGTGACAAATGCGTGAAAGTCAGTCAATCTGACAAGGCACACGAAGCCGACCTGTCCAGCAGAACTGATCGGATTCTCCGCGAGTTGAAGGGAGAAGGGGCGACTCGGAGTCTGACGCGCGAGCTTCAACAGGTCGGAGCAGCCCAGAAACTCCACTACGGCGGTCGCGTCTGAGAAGAGCTTCGAAACTGCTTGCTGAAGTCGCTCGGCCTTCTTCTGAACGTTTGGATGCACCTCAGTGGCTCGGGACGCCAAGTAGTCTGCCGTCTACAATGCCGGACCGCACCTCCTCGTAGGACAGGTCGTAGTCCTTGAGTGCCAGTTCTGCGGCGAATACCTCGAAGAACTCTGATTCGGACAGCTCTGGCGCGAGTTGCTGGCGTTGCTGCTTGAGAGCGCTGTCGAGGATGATCTGGTCGTTGGTGGACATGTTGTTCTTCACGTAGCCGGTGAATGATGGCGTCTAAGTGATGCGTAGCCGGAGCACGCAACGGCTCGGCGGTTCGTACAAACAGTATCGTCTAGCCGTTGGTATCGACCGGATCTGATTGCCACGGTCGTTGGGGCAACAGTCCTGTTCCGAGACGATACCAGCGAAACAGCTCGAATACGTGAACGCGATGCTCCTCGTCGACGGACAATCGCCCTCTCTCCGCAGCCGCGCGACCGACCACGTCGGCATCAGCATCGGTGAAGCCTTGCAACACCGGGCCGACGGCGGCCGCAGTCTCAGCGTCAAGGTACGTGCGGCCGTCAACTCCTAACAGGTAGGCGCATGTGTATTCCCACGGCACGCCCTGTCCCTCGAAGTCCACGCCATACCGCCGGTCGTCATCCTCCAAGTAATGCTCCAGGCAATGCAGCAGACTGCCAAGGTCCTTGCCGGCCTTCCGGTCGCTGAAGGCAACCAGCTTCAACAGGGCGTACAAAGGCAGCGGTGCGAGCGGAAGTTCGGGGCCACCGTCAACCGGCGTCAGGACCGCATGCGGCGCGATGACCACCACGTCAGCATCGTTGGTCATCCGAGCGGGGCGCGCGTCGAGCAGAAGTTCTGGCACCAGCGCACCGACGATGCCGAACGGGATGCCGAGTTCGCGTAGGCCGCGCTCGATATCTGTGACGACCGGAAGCAGGCGAGCGTCAATCCGCGGCATCGCCTAAGACTCTCGGTAGGAGAAGTTCGGCGGCTTCGAGCGCCTGCCCCGTGCCTCGATAACGGAGCTCTGCGTAAGCCAGTAGGCCGGGCGCCATCGGCAGTGTGCCTGGCGCCGTCTCGGGAACGGCAAGCGGGCCGGGAGGTTCTATCACGAGCAGGTTTCCGCCGCGCGGTGCTGGCTGGGCGACCAGCGCCTTCTGCACGTCCCGCTGCTCGAAGATGTGAGTCGCGGCGTAGATTTCGGTCTCTTCCGCCCGGAAGAAGTGAGTTCGTCGCTCGGCCGCATCGGCTCCTGTGATCGCCCACGCATGTCTTTTGGGCGCAAGCACGTTGTGTAGCTGTTCCCAAAGAGCGGGTTTGTCTGCCGCGCGAACCTGGATGCGGAGTTCCTTGAGTTTTGGCCGCAGCGCCTCGCAATAGGCCTGCACCCACAGTGCGACCAGCGCTTGTCGATCGCGGACGGTTCGAGCGCCGCCGAGTTCAGTGACGAGCCCCCGGGCGGTCAGATCAGCGATGCACGTGGCGACGGTGCCGAGCGCCACGTCGGCCTGCTCCGCCAAGGTCCGGTATGGCGCGTCGGCCAGCTCGGGCCGGATGAGGATTGCCATGACGGTCTTCACCCAGGCCTTGTTCGGACGGCGAGGGGCGGGGGCGGCAGCCTTTGGCGGACGCTTCCCCTCGACGTGGATGAAGAGCCCATCCGCAGCGAGGTGCGCATTGCCGGCGAGGTCGACGTAGTCGATCCCGGCCCGTTCGAGTGCTTCGGCTTGCTGGGGGCGGATATGCGGCGCCAGGAGGAGAAGGCGGTCTTCTGCATGTCCGGCCGTGTCGGCCTGACGGCGGCGCATTTGGTCGATAACCACGGCCACGTCCTGGAAGCGCAGATGCCGCTTTTCCTCGACCAGATACCGGACCGGGTGTTTGCCCGCCTCGAAGGTCAGCACGCCGTCGAAGTGCCGCACCGCGGCGCCCGCTGCCCGGAGCACCGCGATGTGCGGCGACAACAACAGCCCGTTGGCGCCATCGAGCGCGTTTGCAAGCGATTGCGGCACCTCGGCGAGGTACACGGACTGCAGACCGTCGCCACTCTCCTGAAGCGGCGAGTACTTCGCCGGTAGAAACGGGCGGATGACTGCGGCGTGATCTTTCGGGCGGATCTGATTGTTCAGGGCGCAGTAGTCGACGGGAACGAACCAGCCTTCCTTCGACCAGTTCATGCCGGCAGATCCGAAATCAGGCTTGGGTCCGGTCTGTGCGCCGCCAGTCACGACGCCGATCGCTTTGATGCGTGTGTCGCAGAACGAGAACACGACATCGCCAGGTGAGACCTCGCGCATGTTCTCGTAGAACTGGTTGCGTGCGCCGTTCGCGTTCCGCTTCGGTGACCACATGAAGCTGCCGCGAACTTCCGCGCGGTACGTCTGATTCTGGTTGACCCACCAGTAGCGCATCACCGGCTGTGGTCCAGACTATACCGCTTCGGGCGACGTGTCAGCCTGCAACAATTGTGTGTTCAGGGGCCATGTCGTGTCGTACGCGTTCATCGCTGCGCGGTGCGCATGGAACAACGCACTGTCCGCCGCGCACGCACCGAGACAGGAGCGACCCCGACGGACGCATACAGCGCGGTCCGCCAACAAGGGGGGCGCTCCTGTCTCGGTGCACACTTTCCGCGTCGCTTCGGCGTCATGAAGTGCCGCTCTTAACACATTGAGATGCGATGACTTATCCGACCGAGAGCCGGACTCCAGCGCAGACCGCGAGCAGACCGAAGTGCAGACGGTCACGACAGCGCCGCTCCCGAGAGATGGTGACCGCCCGCGACGACAGCGTCACGAACGCCTTCAGTCCCTCGTGCATGAAGACCCGCGGCGGCTCACCCGTGGCGGCGGCAGGTTGGAGCAGTTGTCGTGCATGCGCTGGATGTCGCTGTCTGTGGGAGGCGGTTGTTGAAGAACGTGGTATCCGCGCGCCGCCTTCTACCTTTCCGTCAGAATAGTGCCCATGTCCGGCTCCGAAGACCTGGCAAAGCGACGTGTGCCCTGCATGGCCTCGTTCATCTCGCCGTTCCGCATCGTCAACGCGCCCGACTCTGCACCGTGGGCACCAACCGTCGACAACGTGAACAAACGCGGGTGGGACTACACCGAGTTGCATCGGCTCGTGGGTGGCGTGGACGTCGGCCTGCCGTCGCCGTACCACATGGTGATTGCGTGACGGTGCGGTGGGTCTCCCGGTGCTGCCGCCGATCCGCGACATCTACTCCGCGGCGGAGCAGTTCAACCGGTGCTTCGCGGCCCTGCTAGTCGGAGGCGTCTACTGCGAAGCCGTGAACCCGGACGGGCTCGAGTTCGCCTCCATTCTCGGACTGGACATACCTGCGCATCATCGCGGCTCCGAGGCGGGCCCGAACGTGTTCCATCGGCATGCCCGCATGCAGATGGCGCCACCGATTGAGGCGATTCGCCTGGTCGGTCCGCGCGTGATCGAGATGACGGCTATCGAAGCGGCCCTGAGAACCGGCCGCAGCGTACTAGAGCGCGTCCCGGAGATCAGCCCGGAGTTCTTGCTCAAGAGCGTGACCGGTGCTGCGCGGCGCGACTGGGCGGCTGCGCTGTCGAACCCGTGGGTTGTTGTCGAACAGGTTACGTCGCACCTTGGGAACAGCGGGTGCTCGGCCCCGCGCGAACTGACCGCACGGTCATGGGTCGGGCCGACCAGCTATCGGACACGCGATCGTGGACCGTCGCAACCCGCCATGAACTGCTGCACCAAATCGGCGTGCTGCCGGCGGCGGTCCTATCAGAACTGGCCGTCGCCCGCAGAGCCCGCAACGCTCTCGCGCACCGGGGGCAACATCCCGGTGAGGCTGATACCCGGTCGGCCTATGCGTCCGTGCTGTCGCTGCTGCAGACCGCCTGCGGGGAGCTTGCCATTCCGCTCAAGGCTCTCGACCTCGCCGACCACACCTTGTCTGACCCGTTCATCCCGCGGGAGCCCGTCTCGCTCGAACCGACCCACTAACTGGCCATTCCGAAATTGCCAGGCGAGGAGGAACTGGAGCGACTGAGGCGGTTGAACGAAGAGCTGAACGCGCGGGCACTGAGTAAGCCGCTCGCTGTGGCATCGTCCACACGGAAATGGAGTACGGCTCTCGGGGACGCAGGCTCGCCAGATGACAAGTATTCAGCGGACGGACAGGGCGGCCGGTTCCACGTCCTCACCAATCCTCGCCAATCCCCAGGCTGCGAGCGCCGTTCCGGCCGTGGCCACGCTCAAGGTCGGCACCATGCCGATCCGTGTTGCGGCGAAGCCGCCCACCAGTGCACCGGCCGGCGTCGCGACCCACATCATGAAGCGAATACTCGCGCTCATTCGTCCCTGAAGATGATCCGGCGTGATCATCTGCCGCAGGGCTAGCTGTGTCGTATTCCAGACGGAGCGTGCCAACCCAAGGACCGCCTCGCCCACCACCAAGACGACGACCGGGTGAGCGCTTGCCGCCGCCAAGGGGAGACACGCGCGACCGACCGCGGTGAGCAGTTGCATCTGGACCAACCCGTTTCCGGTCCCGACCATCCGGGTGTACCTCGTCGCGAGTACCGCTCCTACGAGAGCGCCGGGGCCTCCGGCCGCCAAAATGAACCCGAGGTGCGCCGCACCGACACCGAGCGTGTCGTGTGCATACAACACGTACAAGCCTCCGATGGCCCCATTGCTGCAGATATTGTGCACGCCTCCGCAGACCGTGATCGCCCGTAACGTCGGGTGCTGCCAGACGAAGCGCAATCCAGCCGTGACGTCATCCCCGAGTTGCCTAAGGCTCCGGGCCGGCCCGCTCGACGGTTCATCAACCCTCACCAGCCACGTGAGGACGCCGGCCGCCACGAAGGAGGCCGCGTCGACCACAATGGCAAAGGGTGCCGTCACCAGCGAGATCAGGAGCCCCGCGGCACTCGGGCCGACAACGTCGGCCGCGGCACCGGTCGTCCTCACCCACGCGTTCGCTTCGAAGATGCGATGTCGACCCGCGACTCGAGGCAGAAAGGACTGGAAGGCCACCTCATCGATCACGAGCGAGGCCCCTGCCGCACACATGACCGCATACAGAAGCGGCATCGAAAGCTGCTGCGTGACTGCTGACAGAGGGATCGCGGCAATCACCAGCGCGGAAAGGGCCGACGTCCACACGAGGACCTGTCGTCGAGGCACACGATCGACGATGACGCCAGCCGCGAGACCAAGGACTACGAACGCCGCGGTGCTGGACGCACGAAGTACACCCATCTGCGACGGCGTGGCGTGGAGCGACTCCACCGCGATCAGCGGAACGGCTAGTGTCGTGATCGACGAACCGAGCGCGGACACCACGTCTGCCGTCCACAATTTGGCGAATTCCGCATCTCGCCAAACAGGTCCGTCTGCCTTCACTTGGGTGAGCTGCTCCACGGGACCGAATTGTATCGGCACCCGGTCGCAACCAGCCCTCGACGGCGCGGCGATTCAGTCAGTCGCCCGTTCGGAGGGCGCGCTTACGCCGGCACGCTTGTCGAGACCACCCTGAGCTGATCTACCTGCAATCGACGACAAAGTCTGATGCTTTGGGGAGCAATTTCCGGGAGTGTTGGAGCCGTCGAACAGGCGGTTGGCCATTGGGCTCCAATCGGATCTGACCACGGACGTTGCGGCAGTAATCCAACGATTGGAGTACGCCCTCCGGTAGATGCGACCGCCACCTGTGGGCACGACTGGCACTGCTCGGTCGCCAGTTGGCGACTTATCGAGGGTAATCCGCAGCCGAATAGGAACAGCAACAAGCCGGTGCTGACGCTATTCCCGCACTCTTGCGATGCAAATGTTTTCGATCGCCAACGTATCCGACATCACGTCAAGCCCTTCGCGGCGCACAAACGCCGCGGCACCGCCGCCGGGAAACCCAAATAACCACGGTTCGCCCCATCGCGCAAAGAGGCGTCGCGGATTGTTCAGACTCCGGTTGGTGCTCAAGGTGTAGTCAAAGGCGATCCTGCTGCCCGCTGCTGAGTGGTCTCGCATAAAATGCAGCGTGTCCTTCACGGCGGACTCGGGTAAGTAGTACGTGACGCCTTCCCAGAGGAAGAACGTCTTTTCCCATTCAGAGTATCCCGCGTCTGTGAGTTGCGCGAGGAGACCGTCCTTCCTGAAGTCCATCGGCACGTACAGCACGTTCTTCGGGAGAGCGCCAAAAATGTCTTTCACGCGCTGCTTCTTGTATTCCTGGGTGGGACCATAGTCCACTTCGATGAATCTCACGCCGCTCAGTTGCGGCTGAAACCTATACCCGCGACTGTCGAAGCCCGCGCCGAGTACTACCACCTGCCGAGCCTGGTCCTTCAGCGCGTCCAGTAAGGCGGCGTCAAAGGCTTTCGTTCGGAATGTATGCACGGCCACTGCGAGCTGGGAGCCCAGTCGCGCCATTGAGGCGTCGTAATCAAGATCCAGCGCCTCCATGGGGTAGTCCGGCTGAAGAAGTGCCCGTTCGCGTGGACCAAGGAACTTGATGGCGAGTTCATCAGGGTTTCGCTGGAGCGCATCTGGATTCTTCGCGCCGACGGCCCGCCCCGCTGCCGCCCACACCGCCGTCCTCGACGGAAGTTCCGGTTCGACCGCCTGAAACGCGGAACCAACAAGCATGAAGAAGACGCCGATGGAAGCGGGGCGGTTGAGTCGCATGCCGTGATTATGGACTCGCGAGCATGAAACTGAATCGGCCCGGGTCTGTCGGAGTCCCGATACACCGCCATGGCGGGCGGATTGGTCGTGAGACGCCGATCTCCTTTCCGAATCATCGCCCTACCACTATGGCATGAGCGCGGACGACACGGAAGACGCAGCGGCGCCACATTACGACGGCTTCGCCAATTGAGACCGAGCGGCCTGCTACTCACACGGCGCGCGCTCATGCCACGTGCATGACGTCAATGCGACGGATGTCGTCGATGCCATAGCGGAGCATTGCCAGCCGCTCCAGGCCGTAGCCGACTCCGACCGCGATGTGACGGGACGGATCGCCTCCGATGTGCCGGACGATCTTCTCGGTAACACTCCGCACGCGAGCGCCTCGTACCAGTGGCCTTCGTTTTCGATTTCAAGCTCCCAGGCTTGCTCGCACATCGGATAGGACGTGGGCACGACCTTGGCGGCGCGGCCCGGCAGGACACGATCAGGGACTGCAGGACACGCCCCATGACCTGCCACGCATCCAGGCGCGAACGATCGTCCAGCCAAAACACCTCCGCTTGGTGAAACGCTTCGAGATGGAGCGCGTCCACCGTGCAGACACGATACGCTTTACCGGCCGACCACACCCGCAACGGATGGCCGTCGTATCGGAGAGTCAGCAGAAGCGGCAGGGTCAAGTCGTACCGGAGAATATGGCGATCATCGACGCGCTGCAGTTCCGCTGCTTCGAGATACATCGCGTCGCCGGCAATGGCCGTGGCCTGTCCCAGATCGATGACTTCCGGGAGCGCTCGTTCGTCGAACTCCTGGAACGCCGAGCGGAGTGCCTCGAGCACTCGGCCGACCGGATTCTCCGGCAAGGTGGTCAGACGCGGGCGCGCCAGCAACTCGACCACGTGACCGGGAAAGTCGCCGCGGATCTCGCCCTCTGGAGTGTTCCGCTGTTCCGCCATTTCAGTCTCCTTCCGCAATTTGTCCCGAACCCGCTGGAGGCGCTTGCGGATCACCGCCTCGTCTATTCCTGCTGCCAGTCCCAATCGCGCCGTGGTCCAGCGGCCGTAATACCGGCGCTCGCAGAGTTGCCGGTCTTCCGGTGAGAGCGTCAGCAGCGCAGACGCCAGCCGCATCCGCTGCTCTTCAGACCAAGATGTCTCCGCTTCATCCAGGATCCCTTTGACGCAAGGTCAGGCTGACGTCACGCGGCGGCCGAAACCGTCGCTCGCCCTGCTCAAAGGAACTCGCTTGGGCCAGTTGCGCTTTACACCACCCGCTCAGCGACTGGTCCGTTTCGAGGAGGAGTTCGACGCCGTTGTCTACGTGGGCGAGCCCGGTGAAATGACCACTGCGAACATAGGCCGCGGGAGCTGCGAGGATGCGGAGTACATGCAAATGCGGCTGGCGCGCCTCTCGTTGCTCACACCGCCAGCCGGTGCGCCGGTGGCATCGTTAAGCGATCTCCTGCTCCGCGCTTGCGCGAGCCGCTGACAGCCATACCACGCATCGGCGTCGCTGCCCGCAGCGCGTTCGGAGTTTGGTCCTGAGTAACGCCGCTGTGGCGACGAATCGTCCGCGAGATGATCGAGCCGTGAGTGAGTGTGTAGCTCTCCGTCGAACGGTCGGGTGGGAACAGGACGTCAGCGCGTCACGCGACGCACCTCGATCAGAACGCGGCATTTACCGTCAGTTGCGGTGTCAGGTGGAACACCGCCGCGGAACGAGGCCTTCGTCAGGGCTCGAGCAGGTGAGCCAGGCGCCAATCGGGATCGGTCGCCAACGCATCGTAGTCATCCTTCTCGATGGCGCGGCGTCCATATTGGCAGGCGAGGACGAACAACTGTCGCGCTTCGTCCAGATCCGCGCGAATCACCGTCGCCGGCAACACGCGGCCGCTGCGCGTCGTGAGGTCGATCAGGTCGCCAGCGCGCGGAAAGGCCGGGATCTCGATGATCTTGCGGAAGCGCATCTCGCTGTGATCGATTGGATACCCTTCGGCGTTCTTGGCGCGTTCCTTCATGTTGGGAACGCGCAGACGTACTTCCGCTCGCATTGATCTCCGTGCTCTGAGAGGTGAGGACGGCTGGTCACCAGCCGCGCCGGAACCAGACGATTTCCAGGGAGACGCCCATGATCCAGCCAGCGTCGTGAGAGTCGCGTTCAGTATACCGGCGTTGCCTCGCTTGCCCGACAATGGCGCAGACGCGCGCTGCAGCCCGTCGATGATGCCGAACGCCGGCGTGTCGCCGGAAGTGCAACGTTCGCGCTCGTGTGGGTATCCATATCGATGACGACCATCTGGGGACCTTCACGACTGAGCCGCCTCTCCATGATCAGTCTCTCCATGATCAGTATTGTACCGGCCCAACCAAAAAGCCATGGGAGCATGAGCTTCCAGCGGAGTCGCTTCGTAGATGAAGGCCACCCGCTCAGCGAGGGTTCGGCAAAGGCCGAGCGCAGCGAGCCGCAGGGGAGCCTTGACCGGTTCCTCGATTGAGCGCGCACAATCCGCCACGAAGCGAGGGAGCACCGACCCGAGCCGAAGGACCTCGCTGATGCGATGACCCGATGAGGGAACCCGTTGGCCAGTTACAAGGAGGTGCCGATACTCGCAGCGTTCAAGGATCACTTCCTGAACGACTACGCGCGCGCCAATCGTCAGAAACCCTCGGGGATCTCGAACAAGGAAATCGCGTCGCGGGTGCACCTGATCCCGCTGCTCGGTACCAAGCGCCTGGGAGAGATCACCAATGCCGACATCCAGCAGGTGAAAGCGTATATGGCGGCGTCATCACCGAAGACCGTGAACAACGCGCTGACTGGTTCGAGGCGCTCACGGGCTTCAGGGAGCGGCGTACGACGAGACGCGGAGGAACCGGACCTGAGGTCAACCCCGAACATGGGGTCACCCGCTACGCGCGTGACCCTACGCAGGGACCGGCGTGCGCAATCGCCGCTGGTGCTGCCACCCACTACACCGCGCGCGAAGCGCGACGGCCGCGTGCTGATTCGCTCGGCGCGAATCACCGAGCCGTGTGTACGTGATAGCGGACCTGCGCCACTGGGTCGGCCGTCAGGCCCGACGTAGTACTCGTCGGGGTCGGCGCCGCTCTTGAGGATGTACACATACCGCTTCAATGCTGCCACTCGGAATCTGCATTCGGCGGACGTCGCCGACGGGAACGGTGGCTTGCCAGCCGTAGTCTCTTTTCAGCGGGCGTGGAGTCCGCCTGCGCGCCGCTTCGCGACGGCTCCGGCGGACAGCCTCCGCGCCTTTGAGACGCTCGCGGACATGGCGAAGCCAGCCGGAACTGCGAGCGCAGCGAGCGTTTAGCGGAGGCTGGTGAGCCGCATTTTCGCGAGTTGGAACCAGCTCGATGTCTGGCTGCGCCACGTTGACGGTTTGCGACGCGCGGCTTGAGCGCTTATGCCTGTGGAGATTCTGTCTCGGCCAACCCCAGGAACACGAAGATCGCACGGTTGAGCCCCTTCAGTTCGTCCGGGTTCAATTTCCCGACGAGCGTTCTGAGCCGTTTCCGTGGCACCGCCGTCAGTTTGTCCACCATCAGCCTGCACGGTGCCCGCAGCCCTGTTCGGGGGTTCGAGGGAATCGGCAGCCTGAAGGTTGGCGCCGATGTCGGATCGGTCGTCAAGGGACATACGACGATCGAGTCGTTCGCGTCGAATCGGTCATCCTGAACGATGACAGCTGGACGCGGCTTGCCAGCATAAGCTGCACCACCGGCAACGGTCCAGATTTCACCGCGCCTCATTCATGATCCCAGGCTGAGATTGCATCGACGAACGCCTGGTCGTCGGCGGCATGGGGACTCTTTGCCACAGCCAGGGATTGACGATGTGCAGCTCGGGCGAATGCCTTGGAACGCACGTCAGCCACCCAGATCTGAACGGGCCGAAGGCCTTGCTTCCGAAGGCGAGTGCGGTGCGCGCGGACCTTCTCACGGGACATTGAACGAGCGGTCGGCATGGGCGCTCCAGTACGGTTACATGTAACTTACCACGTTCGGATGGTGCCGCCAAGAGGCGGGACCGCAGGATGCGCCTCTGCGCCAAAAAGCGCTCAAGGTTCGATTCCTGCGTGGGGTCTCGTCGCGGTCCGCACGCAAGTCGTTGAATCAGAAGGTATGGATGTTGGTGAGCCTAAATTTCGCCAGTTGGAACCAAGTCAACCGCTGGCTGCTGCAGGTTGAGGGGTTGAGGCGCGTAGCGTGAGCGGCAACCGCTGCAAAGTCTTCCCCAAAAATGACACCTCTGCCGTGACAATGGAGGCTGGTTCACGCCGTTGCCCAACGAGCCGAAGCTGCATCACTTCCTGCCGGAGGCGTACCTCCGCCGCTTCGCCGACGAGCGCGGCGATCTCTGGGTAATCGATCGCAAGCAGGGAATCGTCCGCCGGCAGTCGCCGGAGGTTACCGCGGCTGAGCGGGAACTGTACACCCTCGAAGACGACAACGGCTCGCGCGATCGGAGCGTTGAATCAGCATTGGCGGGTTTCGTCGATGGTCCGGGGCAACACGCGATCCGGGTGCTCGACGAGGGAAGAAGGTTGGCTGGCGAGGACGCGGGGAAGCTGGCCATCTTCGTGGCGGCGCTCTACATCCGGACGCCCGCGTTTCTGGAGCAGCATCGCCAGTTGGCCGAGCAGATGCGCGACTCACTCATTCGCGGTGGAGTCGAGCCAGCGGTCGAGCCGTTGCCCGAGTGGGACCCAGAAGCGCAGCGACTCCGCGCCGCTGGTGGTGTCCGCGCCGACGAGCTCCTGGCGATGCTCAACGCGAACCGCGAGGAGCGGCGCCCACACCACAATGACTTCGTGAAGATGATGGTGAATTTGGTTCCGATGCTGGCGGACGCCATCCACGGGCTCGAGTGGTTCATCGCATCCGCGCCGCCGGGCAAGGCGTTCGTCACCTGCGACGCGCCGGTAATCATCACGCGCCCGCTGAATCATAGCCCTCTCCTGGGAGTCGGGCTCGCGACGCCCGGCAGCGAAAAGATCGTTCCGCTGTCGAGCCGACTAGCGCTCCTTATGGGCGACCAAGTCGCCCGGCCGATGGTGGCGCACATCACGATTGATCGCGATCACCTGCGATGGATTAATGAGGCGCTTGTGCGGCGGTGCGAACGATTCGCAATGGGCCGGAGTCGGGTGCTGCTTGAGAGCCTGCTAAACGCCACGGGAATCGGCGGCACGTCGCCGCCGCGACGTTCTGAACTAAGGACCCGTCAGGAAATAACTGATTAACGATGGGCTCGCTGTGACGTCGGATAAATCGTGTAGTTCCAGTCGCCGTGAAACTCGTGTCGCGTGAGCCGGACGGTGGCCATCTGCGCGTCGGTC
>WBZO01000535.1_pt1 | contig 77913 bp, 78 predicted proteins | sample 5204261 | NCBI WGS metagenome assembly WBZO01 (sample SAMN12412400, study PRJNA552823) | activated sludge metagenome | isolation source: activated sludge from anammox sidestream of wastewater treatment plant... | place: USA: North Carolina | collected 2017-09 | reverse complement strand
TCAAACAATACTTGGAGCATCATTTTGAGCCAAATCCAAACGACAATTTTAAAATGGAGCCGGAATAAGACGCGTCGTTTAGTCGACGCGTATCCGGACTTTCAGTCCGTAACTCAAACCCACCGGCGAGGGTTCGTTTGCAGCTTGATCCAGGTATTGAACCTGAGATTCTTATGGGTAGGAAAAAAGTTATGGCTGATGTGACGGTAATATTTGGCTATGACAGTGGCCGCAATAGGATTCCAAAACTTGTCTTTTTAAGAGAAATTAATGATTAAAGAATGCCTTATAAAATCCTTTCGTTAAATTGATTTCACCAAAATCTTGTAAGCTCATTAAGAATTTCTGAAATAGATAAATGTTTCAGATTGTTTGTCCCAATGTTTCAAAGTCATTGTCCGCCGTCAAAATAGGTTATGAATTTTTTGCAATGCTTTAAGCAGTATATTATTAATTTTACATAATACAAATTATACGCAATTGCTTTATACTTTTTGCGGAATAGTTTTGTGATTAAAGGCGGAACAGTTTTGCTCTTTTTGGGAGTTAAAAATGTTTTGTTATTTTGTAAATGTGCATTCTTTGCACTACATGAATCTGCTTCGATTTCTCGGATTCAATAGTTTCTGGATAAATGTTTTTCTTTGGCTTCCGGTCAAGCTGGCTCTGCTTGAATTGAAATTCAAATATGGGTCTTTAGAAAATTATCTTGAACACTGCGACGAGCAAAGGAACCGGCGAAATGAAAAAAACGCATGAGACCCAATCCGGCCGCCCTGTTCTTGCTCGTAGCTTTGCTGCTAGTCATGGCTTAAGTGTTGGCCAATTCATTCACTACTGTAGAACCGGGAAGATTACCGGCGCTCGCTTTGACCGGCATCTATGGCAATGGGTCGTTTATCCACCCTGTAAATTGTTGATTAGGTGAAAAAATGCAGGAATCGACGCAAACCTTACAGACCTGTCAGTCATGAAAAACTACGTGAAACCCGCATTTTGTCAGGGCTTAGTAAGAAGGAAGCGGCTGAAATGCTTCGAGTGACTTACCGCACACTGCACAATTGGGAATCTGGCCGGATTCAAGTGCCCTATGCGGCTTTTAAGCTTCTGCACATTCTAACAGGTTACGAGCTTCCTAGCGACGCTTGGCGGGGCTGGAGGTTCTCGGGTGATGCCTTATGGTCACCCGAGGGGAAAAAATTCACTGCACCCGATTTAAATTACCTTTCACTTACTTTTGCAATGGCTAATCAATGGCGGCTCGAACGGGAGGAAAAACGCAAATCCGGATTACCTCCAGAAAGATCGAATTTGCTGCCCTTTGTCCGGCCAAAAAATGGGAGGAAAAAAAATTCATCAATCGGCTAGTAACACTAGTCCGTTCATTCCCATTTTGGGAATTTTTAATACTACCCTGTTTTATGCTTCATCAATGACTTAGGTCATTTTCATGGTAAAAATACTATTCCGCAACAAGTCAATGGGTTTGCGGGGTGTTTTTAAGGGCTAAAAAGGAGGGATTTTTGACACAATTTTTTAGTATTTCCGATGTCGCGGATTTTCTTGAAGTCTCTGAGCGCCGGGTAAGAACTTTACTTGCTCAAGGGCGTATAGCTGGCTTTAAGGACGATTCGAATATCTGGCGCATTACCTGCCCTTTGAACATCAAACCGGGCAAGCGTGGGCCTGATCTTCGGGGCTATGCCGTCAGGAAGCTTCAACCGCGACAACTGAAGGTTGTACGCGATTGAACAGCCGGGGCGTGATGACGAGGAACGAGGAAGAACGCCACCGGCTGGAACCTTGCTTTAACCCCGTTGTGTACGCTCAACGAAGGTTCAGAAATGAAGTAAAACAAAGACTAGCAGCCGATCTTGAAAGAAGGTTCCGAGGCTTGACCGAAGGTCAAACATAGGAATTCTCAAGTCGTCGTAAGCGGGTATGTTCCCGGCGCGGCTGCTTCGCGGAGCTGCTGACGGTCTCAACCCCGCCCCTTTGCTAAACTGAACGCATAGCCGGGAGGCTACCGTAAGGCAGCATCGAGGGCGGGAGCGTTGGGACAACGAGAGAACAAAAAAGCAGTTTTGCAGGGAATAAAAATCTTTTTTGTACGTTTTGGGGGGTGAAATTGTTTCCGCGCTTGTCAGCGTCCGGTTTTGAGTAGGGAAAAATTGATTAATTTATGCAGAATTTTCCGCTTTTTTTAGATTGACTTCGTACAAATTATACGCAATTATTTATCGAGGAATTATCGAGCTTTTCGAAGCTCTTTGTCATCTTTGCTCAATATGTTTTCAAACTTTTTTTTGCACGCATATTCCACCTGTTAAACAATGACCGATATAACAAGCGCAATTCTTCCGGATCAACGCTTGACGCAATCAGGCGTTTTTTTTCGGCCGCAACATAGCGATAGTAACGGCGCTTGATATTCTTTTTTCGATGGTAACGAATGAACCAGTAAAGATTCATGAGTTTTGAAAAATCAGATATGGAAATCCCAGATGTCAAAGTTTCGGGATTTTAGTGGCATTAAAAACAAAATATAAACCTGTATAACAGAACGGTTTATTTAAAATATTCACGGTGATAAGATCAAAGATATTTAAAGTTCCTATAAAACACTCGGAAAATTATCATGCTCATGAGATTACGACTATTACCTTTTGTTTTTTTTATCTTCGCATTTTCTTTTGTATTTCCAGCACATGCGGATTCGAAAAAAGATATCGCCAAGTGCGCAGCTGAATCAAATAGTCTCAAACGTCTTGAATGCTTTGACGCGCTAAGCAATCACCTTGGTGTTGCATCACCAAAAACATCAAATGCAGCAATATCAAAGTGGAATGTAAAAAAGGAAACATCACCCATTGATGACAGCACAAATGTAACAATCAGTCTTGATGCTGAAACATCGATTTCAGGCTGGCCAGGTAAAAAATATACGCCAATGCTAGTGATGCGATGCAAAGAAAACAAAACTGACTTCTTCATCGTGACCGGAATGACTCCGCAAGTAGAATATGAAACAGACACAGCAACTGTCACACTGCGTTTAGACAAAGAAAAAGCCATAAATTATCGCACATCAAAATCTACTGACGGTGAAGCGCTTTTCTTTAGTCAGAGCATCAATCTCATTAAAAAAATATCAAAGCACTCAACTATGTTATTCCAATTCGTTCCATTCAATTCATCACCGGCAATAACAACTTTCGATTTACGCGGACTACCAGAAGCAATTAAACCATTGAGAGAAGTTTGCAAATGGTAAATCCTCCTCAGGTGACTTATGGCAGCAGATGATCTCGAAAAACTCCTAGAGCTTGAACAAAGAATAGCTAAGCTTACTGAACAATTAGCCACTGCAAAAGAAGCAGTGCAACAATGGAGTGAAGCAAATAAATCGCTTACGCTGAGTGCCGCACAAGAACGCGCTAAAAATCAGGGCACTGGGCGAGGATTCCTAGGAGATTTTCTTGGGCCTAAATTTCGGAGTGCGATGAGAGCCAGTGCAGCAGCTTCAAATGCAGCATTAGCAAAAGACGTTGCAGAAAAACGTGTTCACATTGCCAACGGAAAACAAGAAGCTCAAGAAATTGTGCGTCAGATTCAAGAAGAGTTGAGCAACTCAAAACAACAGCAAAAATTACTAACATCAACTACGAAAGCAAAAACTACAGCAAGGGTTGCAAAGGCAAAAGCAGCTTATGAATCACTCGACCTGCTTCACAAACTCAATGAAGCAAAACAAGCTGGACTTCTCACACAAGAGGAATTCGAAGAGAAAAGAAAAAAACTAATTGATGATCTTTGAATATCAACATGGTCGCAATATGAGAAAGTCAGGAACAAGCTTATTCGCGTTAGGAATCGGGCACCGGGTACGATTGTCAGCAGCGTTATGCTCATGGCTTGATGTACCCCAATCGTCTCAATATTGCATAGCTACCCTGCCCGCCACTGCGCCGACAACGATTCCGGCCGCTTCACCGAACAATCACCCGATCACGAAAACCCGGTTATTGCGCTCCCTTGACCGGAAATATCCGGTCAATTTTGTAAAGGTCTCAGATCATGGACGTCATTCGCCAAGATTGCAGAGATCACTTTCGGATTATTACAGCTCTCCATTTATAACCCGAGCAATTACAGCACGTAGAGATTAAAATACCGATCATACGATATCTGCCCGGATATATAGTGAACAGCGCATCGGAGAAAATAATGAAACTGCTCAGTTGGAACATTCAATGGGGGCGCAACATGGATGGAGATGTCGATCTTCAGCACATCGTTCAAACCATTCATCAATTAGATGATTTCGACATCATCTGCCTGCAGGAAGTCGCAGTTAATTTCCCCGGTTTACCAGGAAATCGTGGTGACGATCAAATAGCCGTTCTATCGGCGTCACTTCCTGATTATTGCATGATTTACGGAATTGGAACCGACGTCCCGGATGGGTATGGCGGCCGCAGCCAATTCGGTAACGTCATTTTCAGCCGCTTCCCGGTTGGTCAAGTATGGCGGCATCTCTTGCCTTGGCAAGCGGAACTATCCACACCCAGCATGCAGCGCGTACTGGTAGAAGCCGTGGTGGCGACAAACATCGGCCCGATTCGCATCATGACCACACATCTGGAATATTATTCGCAGCGGCAACGTGAAATGCAGATCGATGCCATCCGGTATTTACACCAAGAGGCATGTAGCATGTCGCATCGCAAATTGTTACCAGAAGAACGAGGCGGTACATTCGAAGTATTTCCTAGACCCAAAGAAGCGGTTTTATGCGGTGATCTGAATTTTTCAGCAACAGCACCCGAGCATGCGCAGATCCTGGTGCCATTCGATGATGGCACACCGGCATTTCATGATACTTGGTCTCTGTTAAATCCATGGGTGCCACATGCACCCACTGTCGGAATTCATCCGGTTGATTTCGTCGATCAACCGGAATGCTTCGACTTTGTGCTAATAACCGATGGTTTGGTGAAACATTTAAAACAACATGGCAGTGATGCGGAAACAACCGCTTCCGATCATCAACCGGTTTGGGTGGAATTAAATTGAGGGTATTGATTTATTACGCGCGCGATTCATTTTTCATTGCGCGGTACTCACGCCTTTGTTTCTCGATTGAATTGGTCTAATTAACCGGCGTTTGGTACTTGGTTACTGTCGAATCCCTTCAAAAAATCCGGTTACCGAAGTTCTCAAAGTAATGTTGACCGATTTCATCGCGGGTAAATTGATGATTTTGCCCGCCGCGTTGAGCAATTTTCAGCGAACCCATTAACGACCCGAGTTGTCCGGCCGTTTGCCAGTCGAAGCCATTGACAATACCGTACAACAAACCAGCCCGATAAGCATCGCCGCAACCGGTCGGATCGACAATTGCCTTTGGTTTGACGCAAGGAATTTCATATTGCTTGCCACCAGCATAAATAATCGACCCTTCCGCACCCAAAGTAATAATCAATGCTTTGGCATGATTCGCGAGGTCTTCTAAACTACGCCCGGTCCGGTCTTGCAACATCTGGCCTTCATAGTCATTCACCGCAATATAATCAGCTTTACCGATAAAATCGAGAAGCTCTTCGCCGTTATACATCGGCAATCCTTGCCCCGGATCGAAAACAAAAGGAATTCCAGCTTCATGAAACTCCCGCGCATGTTGCATCATACCGTCGCGGCCATCCGGTGCAATAATACCTAAGCGAATATCCCGTGTCTCTTTCACCGAATTCAGATGAGAGAAATTCATCGCACCTGGATGAAACGCCGTGATCTGATTATCCGCTAGATCGGTGGTAATAAAAGCTTGCGCGGTAAAGGTATCAGGAACGTGCTGCACATGTTCCTGGATCAAGTTTAATTGTTCAAAGCGCGCTTTGTACGGGGCAAAATCATCGCCAACCGTAGCCATCATGACCGGTTCACCGCCCAGCATTTTTAAATTGTAGGCAATGTTTCCAGCGCATCCGCCAAACTCACGCCGCATTTCCGGAACCAGAAATGCGACGTTTAAGACATGAATTTTTTCCGGCAGAATATGATTTTTGAAATGATCCGGAAAGACCATAATATTGTCGTATGCGATAGAACCACAAATCAAAGTGCGCATGGATTTAAATCAAAATTAAGATTGAATAACAAGGCTTTATTAATCAAGCGCCAGCAGGCTTCCAAGCCAGATCAAGTTCTCGCGCCGCTTTAACATCGTCCAGCTTACGCACCGACATGGTATGCGGCGCACCTTTGACCATATCCGGTTGCGATTCGATTTCCTGCAGAATCTCCTTCATCGAAACTACAAATGCGTCCAATGTTTCTTTCGATTCCGTTTCCGCCGGTTCGATCAACAAACACTCAGGCACCAGCAGCGGGAAATAGGTGGTCGGCGCATGATAGCCTTTATCCAATAGACGCTTAGCCAGATTCATCGCGGTCACACCGGTTTTATCCTTAATGTCCTTCATGGTGACAATAAACTCGTGACTGGCGCGGCGATTCGGATAGGCAATTTCAAAGCCCGCCTTACGCAATTCCGCCATCAGATAATTCGCATTCAAGGTTGCGAATTCAGAAATGCGGTGCATGCCGTTGATCCCGAGCAAACGGACATAAATATAGGCGCGCAGCAATACACCCGCGTTACCCATATGCGCGGACAAACGCCCGATCGTCTGCGGTTTGTCTTTTTCCGTTACCCAACGGTAACGATCGCCTTCTTTCGCAACAAACGGAACCGGCATGAACGGTAATAAACGTTCGGCTACGCCCACCGGTGCAGAACCGGGGCCACCGCCGCCATGCGGTGTCGAAAAAGTTTTGTGCAGGTTGATATGAATCACATCAAACCCCATGTCGCCCGGTTTGACTTTACCCAGCACCGCATTCAAATTGGCGCCGTCGTAGTACAACAAACCGCCGGCAGCATGCACGACACGGCTCATTTCCGCGACATTTTTCTCGAATACGCCAAGCGTCGACGGATTGGTCAGCATCAATCCGGCAGTTTGCGGACCAACAGCCGCTTTCAAAGCATCCAAATCAACATTGCCGTCTTTGTCGGTCGCGATCTCAACCACTTTGAAGCCACACATGACCGCGGTTGCAGGATTGGTGCCGTGCGCCGCATCCGGCACAATAATCTCGGTACGGGCAAAATCGCCGCGCGCTTCGTGATACGCGCGTATCATCATCACGCCGATCAATTCGCCTTGGGCGCCAGCCATTGGTGTCAAACTGACCCCCGCCATTCCGGTGACGGATTTCAGAATTTCTTGCAACTCATACATACATGCCAGAAAACCCTGACCGGTATCTTCGGGCGCCAGCGGATGCCGGGACAAAAATTGCGGCAACATTGCCAGCGAGTTGCACGCGCGCGGATTATATTTCATCGTACAGGAACCCAGCGGGTAAAACTCGGTATCGATGGAAAAATTCTTTTGCGATAACCGCGTGTAATGGCGCACGGTATCCATCTCGGAAACTTCCGGCAACAACACCGGCGATTTGCGCAATAAGTTTTGCGGAATTGACGATTTGCCCGCCGTTTTCGCCGGGGATTGAGAATAGTTGAGACGCCCTTTGCGCGAGTGTTCGAATATCAGCATGATGTGTGTTTAAAAAAATTATTGCTTTAATGCAGCCATGGCCGCGTCATAATTAGGCTCGTCAGCGATTTCTGGAACCAGTTCGGCGTGTATCACTTTATCGTTTTCATCCAGCACGATGATTGCACGCGCCGTGATGCCGCCAAACGGACTGTCAGCGATGAAAACACCATAATCTTTCATGAAGTTAGCACCGCGCATGGTGGACAATGTAATCACTTTATCGAGTCCTTCGGAATCGCAGAAGCGCGACATTGCAAACGGCAGATCCGCTGCAATGATCAACACCACAGTATTTTCCATATTACTGGCTTGCTGATTAAATTTGCGTGTCGACAGCGCGCATACCGGTGTATCGAGGCTAGGTAGGATGCTCAAGACTTTTTTCTTGCCGGCGTAATTTGCCAGCGTGACGTCTTGCAAATCTCTATTGACCAGAGAAAAAGCAGGCGCTTGCTGCCCGACTTTGGGAAAAGTACCTTCGATTTTGATGGGTTTACCTTTCAGAGTGACCATGTTGTTTCCTTTAATGATGGTAAGATGAAATTAGCCGAGTGCCTGTTTCATTGCGTTTGCATAGTTTTGCAAATCACCAGCGGTTTTCGTTTCCGTTGCACAAACCAGCAACGCATTGCCTAATTCCGGATAATGCGCTTGCAAATCAAATCCGCCTAGAATACCGTTCTGTCTCAGTTGAGCTAACACCCCAGCAGTCGATTTTGGCAACGCCAGCACCGCTTCATGGAAGGTTGCGCCGCTGAAAGTACGTTTCACGCTGCTGATTTTTTCCATTTGTTCAACCAATTCCAAGGTGTTGGCATGCGATTGCGCCGCAATCCGGCGTAATCCCTCAGGGCCGATCAGCGACATATAAATCGTTGCTGCAGTGACCATTAAACCTTGATTGGTACAAATGTTGGAGGTCGCTTTCGAGCGGCGGATATGCTGCTCGCGTGCTTGCAAGGTCAACACAAAACCTTCTTTGCCGTCCAAATCGGTGGTACGTCCGATAATACGCCCCGGCATTTGACGCACTAAATCATTCTTGCAGGCCATGAAACCGAAATACGGACCACCGCTGGATAGCGGAATGCCTAATGGCTGACCTTCGCCGACTGCGATATCGGCTCCTTTGCTGCCCCATTCTCCAGGCGGTGTCAGCATCGCCAGTGCAGTCGGATTAACCACGCCGATGGCAAACGAATTTTTGCTATGCGTCCAATCGGTTAATTCATCGACTTGCTCCAGCACACCGAAGAAATTCGGTTGCGGAATCACCAACGCGGCAAAATCGCCATAATCCGCCTTGCTGATCGCAGCCAGATCGGCTTGACCGGTTTTGGTATCGTACGGCAACTCAACCACTTCGATTTTTTGATTGCTGACGATCGCCCGCACGACTTGACGATAAACCGGATGCACGGTTTTAGGAATCAAAATCTTGCGAGAAGTTTTGTGCGCACGCACTGCCATCAATGCTGCTTCCGCCAACGCGGTGGCGCCGTCATACATACTGGCATTGGAAACGTCCATGCCGGTCAGCGACGCCATCATTGATTGGTATTCGTACAGCAATTGCAAAGTGCCCTGACTGGCTTCCGCTTGGTAAGGCGTATACGAAGAATAAAACTCCCCGCGCGTGGTAATTTGCCATACTGCGGCCGGAATGTGATGCTCATACGCACCGGCGCCGATGAAATTCTGGTAGAAACCGTCTTTATGGGCGCGCTCCATCATCAAGCGGGCAATTTCCATTTCGCTGAGACCGGATGGAACACCGGTTAATTCGCCGCTGACCAATTCCTTGGGAATTTCGTCGAACAGCTCTTCGATTGACTTGGCGCCGATGCTGGCAAGCATTTCAGCGATATCTTCTTCGGTATGAGGAATAAACGGCATGATCTAACTCGATAAACTTAAAAATAATTGACTAAGACAACTTGAATCAGTGGTCTTCGCTTTCAACCAGCTCGTTATAAGCGGCCGCGTCCAACAAACCATCGATTTCCGCCGGATTGCTGGGTTTCATCTTGAATAACCAAGCAGAATAGGCGTCTTCATTAATTTTTCCGGGCTCATCAACCAGCGGTGAATTAACGGCAATCACTTCGCCGGAGATTGGCGCATATACATCGGCGGCAGCCTTAACGGATTCGGCAACTGCACATTCTTCTTTTTGTTTCAGTACTTTTCCAACTTCCGGCAATTCAACGAACACCATATCGCCGAGCAATTCCTGGGCATGATGGGAAATCCCAACCGTCACCGTGCCGTCGGCCTCAGGTTTTACCCATTCATGGGATTTACTATATTTCAGATTTGTTGGAATACTCATAAATTCGCTCCAGAAAAAATTACGTGTAAATGTTTAAACCAAAACTTTGCCGTTACGCACGAACGGATATTTTACCACTTTAGCGCGCAACTTCTTATCGCGCACCACTACGCTAACTTCGTCGCCGACTGCGATTTGCACCGGAATACGCGCCAACGCGATCGATTGATTCATGGTCGGTGAAAAACCGCCGCTGGTGATCTCACCCTTATACTCGACCCCATCCTTCTCGCCGATCACTTCTTGATGACCACGCAAAACGCCACGATCGGTCAACACCAAACCAACCAGTTGCTGCGCAATGTTGGTGCTCAATAATGCTTGCTTGCCGATGAAGTCGCGCTCGGACTTCAAATCGACGGTCCATGCCAAGCCGGATTCCAGTGGATTTTTGCTTTCATCCATATCCTGACCGTACAAATTCATTCCAGCTTCCAGCCGCAGTGTATCGCGTGCACCCAATCCGGCAGGCGCAACGCCGGCAGCATGCAGCGCTTTCCAGAAAACGGGCGCATCCGTAGCCGGCAGCATGATTTCAAATCCGTCCTCGCCGGTATAGCCGGTACGGGCTATAAAATAGTCGCCAACGATCGCCGATTGGAACGGTTTCAATTCCTCGGTCGCCGCTTGCGAATTGGGGATGACTTGCCACACCTTGGCGCGCGCGTTCGGACCTTGCACCGCCACCATTGCCAGATCCCGGCGCGGCGTGATTTCCAGGCTTGGCGCTAGCGCATCGCGCTGCTTCAGCATCCAGGCAAGATCTTTATCCGCGGTACCCGCATTAACCACGATGCGAAACCAATCTTCCGATAAAAAATAAATGATCAAATCGTCGATGATGCCGCCTTGCGGGGTCAGCATGCAGGAATACAATGCTTTTCCTGAAACGGTTAATTTATCGACATTATTGGCGACCAGTTGGCGCAGGAAACCGCGCACATCGTTGCCTTTGATATCCACCGGCAGCATGTGCGACACGTCGAACATGCCGGCATCCTGGCGGACTTTGTGGTGTTCATCCAATTGCGAGCCGTAATGCAACGGCATATCCCAGCCGCCGAAATCGACCATTTTGGCGTTCATATCGCGGTGGGTTTGATTCAGGGGTGTCATTTTCAGCACGGTTTTTCTCCCAAAAATAAAGCGCCATTCATAAGTGAAATGGCCGCGTGCCCCTCTGTCCTTTTTACCTGAGAGATTGACAGAATTGAATCCGTGTGCCCCTTCGGTGGCCGGAAAAAGTTCCGGCGCTCTCCAGATCGCCTGTCGCAAGCAGTTCTTAAGGAACAAACAGAGTTTGACCCTGCCTGAGCGATTCCGGGGAGGTTACGCCTTCGGCGGCGCTACTGAATAGCGCACTCTTCTGCTTGGATTGATTTGGCAAAGGCGAACTATACCTGACGAACAAGGGTTTAGACAAGGTGCTTTGGTAAATTTCGCATATTGCCAAAAACCTCTTTTACTTTATAGCAAACAAGCGTCATTGATCCACTAAAGAATCAAATCGATCGATAAGAAATCTGAATTCAATCATCCATCACCGCTTGTCCCGGAAACAACACGTCGGTGAACCCGAATTGCCGGAAATCCTGGATTCGCATGGGATACAAAATCCCTTGCAGATGGTCGCATTCATGCTGCACAACACGCGCATGGAAACCGCTGACGGTGCGGTCGATAGTTTTTCCGTACTGGTCGAAACCTTGATAACGCAATTGCTTGTATCGCGGAACTACGCCGCGCATGCCGGGCACGCTGAGACAACCTTCCCAATCGTCTTCCTTGCCGTCCGACAGCGGCATGAGTTTCGGATTAATCAGCACCGTGAAAGGCACTTCCTCGGCGCGTGGATAACGGGGATTATGGTCGAAGCCGAAAATGACGACTTGCAGACTTACGCCGATTTGCGGCGCGGCCAGACCGGCGCCGTTTAGCGATTCCATCGTATCTTCCATATCCCGGATTAATGCATGCAATTCGGCCGTATCGAATTGTTCGATCGGTTTGGCGGTTTGCAACAGCAACGGTTCGCCCATTTTGAGTACCGGTTTAATGGCCATGACACCTCACCAAATGTTCCAGAATGTTTCTGACTTTAATCATCGCTTGTTCCAGCACAACATAAATTTCCTTGAGCGGGATTGCATTTTTATTGGTTCCGCGTCCCGCGGCATGGTTGGCGACCACCGCCAGTGTCGCATAATTGAGACCGATTTCCCGTGCCAGCACAGTTTCGGGCATGCCGGTCATGCCGACGATGTCCGCGCCATCGCGCTCCAAGCGGTTGATTTCCGCCGCCGTTTCCAAGCGCGGCCCCTGCATCGCTGCGTAAACACCGCCGTCGGCAACGGTTTGCCCGGCATGCTTCGCTGCTTGCAGCAATAGCTCGCGGGTTTGCTGGCAATACGGCCAAGTGAAATCGATATGCGTTACCGGCTGATCTTTGCCATCGAAAAACGTGAAATTGCGCCCATGGGTGTAATCGACGATCTGATCCGGCAAGATCAATTTACCCGGCGTCAGATCGGCACGGATGCCGCCGACCGATGCCACCGCGATGACATGCGCGGGCTTCAGCGAATGCAATGCCCACAAATTGGCGCGATAATTGATCGCATGCGGTGGAATCGTGTGCCCATGGCCGTGCCGCGCCAAAAATACAATATCCTCGCCATTCAGCTTGCCGAAAGTTAGCGGCCCGGAAGGCTCGCCATACGGCGTGCGAATGATTTGCCGATGCGATATTTCCAAGCAAGATAACTGCGTAAGGCCGCTACCACCAATGATTGCTAACATTCTTTGTTGTTTCCAATGCTGTCTTTCAAAGCATAAATGGCCGGCAAATTGCGCCAAGCGCCATGAATGTCCATGCCAAAACCGAAAACATAGCGATCCGGAACCGATATCCCCACAAAATCGGCCGCGATCGGCTTCGGTTTTCCCGTTTCCTTTTCCACTAGCACCGCACTATAAAATGCTTTGGCGCCCTTTTCCAATACATAATCGCGCAGCGCCGCCAGCGTTACGCCTTCATCCAGAATATCGTCCACCGCCAATACAACCCGGTCCTTGAGATTTTCCCGAGGCTTCACTCGCCACTGGATCTCGCCGCCGTGCAACGCATCGCCATAACGCGTCACATGGACAAAATCAAAGTCGAGTGGAAATTTGAGCAACGGCAGTAATTGACCGGCGAATACCACCGCTCCGCCCATCAAGCATAAAACCAAAGGTTGCTGCTGTGATAATTCAGCGGTGATGTCCGCTGCCAGGCGCTGCAAGGTTTGCGCAACGATTTGCTCAGAATGGATCAATTCTGCGTTATCGAGAATCTGCAAGGCTTGTTGGTGAGACAATAGCATCGTATTACTGAACCTGAATATGTCAATTTGTATCATGCTATCATGCAATGATCGAATGATGGAGGATCAAGACATGCATCGATTCTATCTGTTTTTTTTAGCAACAGTTTGTTCTTTTGGGTTCATGAATCCGGTTTTTTCCGGATCCACACCGGATATCGAGCACCCGCTGTATCAGGATGGAGAATTAATCATTCCACGCGTGGATACGCCCGCTCAAGCGGGGCGTTATCAAGACGTGCAACTGCAATTCAATGCCGCTGCCAATACCTGGACGCTAACAAATTTCCGGGATTCCTTGATCGTTCCGGGGCAAGGTGTTTATCTTGATCAAGTGGAAACCATTGTTATCGAGTCTTTCCCTGTTCAAGTGTTATTGAAAGTCAGCGGTAATTTTCCGAGTGGCTGCGGAGGTTTTGGTCAAATCAATCAACGCATGCAAAGCAACAAATTTGAAATTGCCATGCATCATGCATTAATTCCTCCCGGAACTTTGTGTACGATGGCACTGGTGCCTTTTGAAAAAATCGTGCCGCTGCAAGTTTATGGATTGCCTGCCGGAACTTATGAATACAACATCAATGGCGAACTTACCGGCACTTTCAGTTTATCCAAGGATAATCAACTGTAAGCACGATCAGTATTCTTACGAATGATCCAACAGCTTCAATAAACCATCTTCATCCAGAATCGTGATACCCAGGCTGACCGCTTTATCATATTTACTGCCGGGTTCGGCACCGACGACGACATAGTCCGTTTTACTAGAGACGCTGCCGCTGACTTTTCCGCCTTGCGCTTCGATTTTTTCCTTGGCTTCATCGCGGCTCATGTGCGGCAGCGCGCCGGTCAGAACGAAGGTTTTCCCCTGCAACGGCAAGTAGACAGCAGCCGGCCTGCCGGCATGCTCATCCCAGTGCACACCGCTGGCGCGTAACTGCTCGACGGCTTCGCAGTTATGCGCCTCGGCAAAAAAATCCACGATGCTTTGCGCCACCACCGGACCGATATCCGCAATTTGCTGCAGTTCTTCAATATCCGCTGCCATCAACCGGTCCAGGTTGCCGAAATGCGCCGCTAAATCCTTCGCGGTCGCTTCGCCGACATTGCGTATGCCGAGCGCATAAATGAATCGCGCCAATGTCGTATGTTTACTGGCTTCAATCGCTTTTACAATGTTATTCGCCGACTTGTCCGCCATGCGCTCCAAGTTTGCCAGCGCGGCGATTCCTAACCGGTACAAATCCGCCGGTGTCCGCACAATCGCCTGGTCGACCAATTGATCGACCAGCTTTTCTCCAAGACCGTCGATATCCATCGCGCGGCGTGACGCAAAATGCAGTATCGCTTGCTTACGCTGAGCCGGGCAGAACAAACCGCCGGTACAGCGCGACACCGCCTCATCCGGCAAGCGCACCGCTTTCGCGCCGCATACCGGACAATTCGAGGGCATAGCAAACAGCCGCGCATCCGGCGGACGTTTTTCCACGACTACCGATACGACTTCCGGAATCACATCGCCGGCGCGGCGCACGATTACAGTGTCGCCGATACGCACATCCTTGCGCTCAATTTCGTCGGCGTTATGCAATGTCGCATTCGTCACTGTCACCCCGCCGACAAATACCGGCTGCAGCCGGGCAACCGGCGTCAATGCACCGGTGCGGCCGACTTGCACGTCGATATCGAGCAGTTTCGTTACCGCTTCTTGCGCCGGAAATTTGTGCGCAATCGCAAAGCGCGGCGCGCGCGATACGAAACCGAGTTGTTCCTGTTGCGCAATTACATTGACTTTGTAAACCACACCGTCGATATCGTACGGCAAGCTTTCCCGTTTTGCGGCAATGGTCTGGTAATACTCCAGCAACCCTTTTAATCCCATCACTACCTGACTTTCTTTGGCGATAGGGAAATGCAGCGAGCTCAAATAAGCCATCAAATCGCTGTGCGTAGTCTTCGGCATACGCGTGTCTTGAGCGTCTCCAATGCCGTATGCGAAAAAGGCCAAGCGGCGGCTGGCGGTGATATTCGGATCCAGTTGCCGCAACGAACCAGCCGCCGCATTGCGCGGGTTGGCAAATTCTTTTTCACCCTTGACCAGCTGCTGCTGATTTAACCGCAAAAAATCCTTTTTCAGCATCAACACTTCACCGCGCACTTCCAGGATTGCTGGTGGATCATTCAGCGGCAGCTTCAGGGGAATCGACCGGATCGTTTTTAGGTTCAACGTGATGTCTTCGCCGGTATAACCGTCGCCGCGCGTAGCGCCGGTTTTAAATAGCCCGTTTTCGTAGCGTAAGCTCACCGCCAAACCATCAAATTTTGGTTCTGCGTTATATTCGATACAATCGACGGCCAAGCCTTCGCGCACCCGGCGATCGAAAGCTTCCACTTCAGCATCGTCGAAAGCATTATTCAATGACAGCATCGGCACGCGATGCGTCACTTGCGCAAATGCCTTGAGCGGCGCGGCACCGACACGCTGCGTCGGTGAATCGGCGGTGATCAACTGCGGATAATCTTGTTCGAACTGTTGCAATTCACGGAACAGTTTGTCATATTCCGCATCGGGAATGACCGGGTTATCGAGAACATAGTAGCGATAATTGTGAAGCTCGATTTCCGACCGTAACTGCTGTAAATGGAATTTTATTTTTTCAATATTTTCATTCATATCTGCCAAGTATAGCGAATCACCACGCAATGCTGTTTCTGTTCTTAACCGAAAATCCTTTATACTGCGCACTCCAGCAAAAACCGACCCAGTTTATCCGCCCGTCCTGATATTCGCGCTATGAGCAACAATACCCTGAAAATCCGTATTCAAATTCAGCAACAACCGCCGCAAGCCATCGAGGAAATTTATCCGGAACCCGAGATCGTTTATGAACAAGTATTGGACTGGAGAAAAATTGCCGCTGCAGTCGTATTATTCCTGACCGCACTCGCTTTGCTGGGTTATTTGTTTTTTGGCAATTCCGCCAGTCAATCGCCCCCTAGCGATCCGGTCAATACAGAGACCGCGAATACCGCTGCTTCTGAAAATATTCCGCTGGAACTTGATATACCAGTGGACCCCCCCTTACCGGAATCCGATGAAACCAATGCTGAGCAAACGATTCAATCGATTCCCGTGGATTCCGGGGCCATCGGTGCCACGGGTCGTTCGATCGCCGTTCCGCGTAGAAAACCGGAAATCAATGTTACGCCGTCACAACCTGTTGCCGTCAATTCAGCCCCTAAAACCGCAAATCAACCGAAGCCCCACCTGTCATCGGATCATTCCATGGTGCTCAGAGCGCAGTTGAGTAGCGCCATTGTCTCGAGAGAGCCGGTTGATTCCATCGATGCTGTTTATTTGAAACCCGATGAAACCAAGCCAATTTATTTCTACGTGCACTTAAAAAATCAGCAAAGAAGAAATATCCGGATCGATTGGTACTACAATAACAAGCTGGATTCACAACTACGGTTGCAGGTTCTGAACAACAATTGGCGCACCCATGCCAGCAAGCAACTGGATCATAGACGGCTTGGTTCATGGCGTGTCGAGTTGATCGACGAGCGGGAAAATCAATTGGCAGCACGGGAATTTAATGTCATACCGCGTTGATCCCTGCCGCAGAAAGAACGCATGTAAGGATTGGTTATGAAATACTGCAGCAATTGTAGCGCTTCCGTCGAATTGACGATCCCCGAGGGCGATAGCTTACCGCGCTATGTTTGCACGGCTTGCAACACGATTCATTATCAGAATCCCAAAATAGTTGTCGGATGTATCCCCGAATGGGAGGATAAAGTCTTGATTTGCAAACGCGCCATTGAACCTCGCCGCGGCTGGTGGACGCTCCCCGCCGGTTTTATGGAAAATAATGAAACTTTAGCCCAGGCGGCTGCGCGTGAAACACTTGAAGAAGCCAATGCCCGGGTTGAAATCGGGAATCTGTTCACGGTCTACAGTTTACCGCATATCAGCCAGGTGTATTTTCTATTCCGCGCGCGGCTCTTGGATCTTGATTTCAAACCAGGCATTGAAAGCCTGGAAGTCAAACTTGTCAGTGAGCTGGAGATACCGTGGGATGAGATGGCTTTTCGCGTCATCCATGACCCGTTGAAACGATATTTCGAAGAGCGCAGGCAGGGAGAATTAGGATTTCATATGGGAATCATCGACAAACCCCGCAGCAATTCCTGAGTTATCCCTTTGTATTGATAACCATAAAATCGAAAGTTTTAGATTCTCGGATGGCAAGCTATAATGTTTATTTTTGTAGACTTCAGACCCTTATGAAGCATTTATTCCTACTGATACTTGTGTGCCTCACCATCTCATCGGCATCTGCTCAGCAGCAAGACCTTAAAATAGCCGCCAGATCCTATCTGTTGTCGGATTTTCAGACAGGGCAAGTATTGGCCGGTCAAAATGCTCATGAACGGATCGAACCGGCATCTTTGACCAAGCTCATGACGGCTTACGTGGTATTTTCAGCTTTGAAGCAAAATCAAATTTCGCTGGAGCAGGCGGTTCCGGTTTCGGAGAATGCCTGGCGCATGATCGGTTCCCGCATGTTCATCGAACCGAATAAACCGGTAACAGTGGATGAGTTAATCCGCGGCATGATTGTGCAATCCGGCAACGATGCCTGTATTGCGCTCGCAGAAGCGGTTGTCGGGTCGGAAGAAAACTTTACCAAGCTGATGAATGCCGAGGCCGAACGGCTAGGCATGAAGAATACGCATTTTACCAATTCCACCGGACTGCCCGATCCGGATCATTACACCACAGCCTACGATTTAACTCTGCTGGCAACCGCGATCATCCGTGATTTTCCGGAATTTTATCCACTCTATTCGCAAAAAGAGTACACCTATAACAACATCACGCAACCCAACCGGAATCGCTTGTTGTGGCTGGATCCGCATGTCGATGGCATGAAAACCGGCTGGACCAAGACGGCCGGTTATTGTTTGATCACCTCCGCCACCCGCGACAAGCGGCGCTTGATCTCAGTGATTATTGGAGCCAATTCGGCCAATGCCCGAAGCATCGAAAGCCAGCGTTTACTCAATTACGGTTTCCAGTTCTACGACACTTTGCATTTATATAAAAAGAACGATTCGTTAGCTACGATCCATTTATGGAAAGGCGCTCAAAACGAACTGAAAGCCGGATTCGATCGCGATGTTTATTTCACTTTACCCAAAGGGCAAGCCGATAAATTAAAAGCCACTATGGAGTATAAGCAACCATTAATCGCTCCCGTCCGCATGGGGCAAGAAGTCGGCACGGTCAAATTCACGCTGGACGATAAAGTCGTCGAAACTTATCCGCTGGTTTCGCTGGAAAATGTTGATACCGCTAATTTCATTGGACGCGCCTGGGATAGTGTAAAATTGCTGTTCAATTAATTTCATCGTAAATCGATAAAAATTCTCGCATGATATATCTTAATGGCAAGTTCGTTCCGCTTGAAGAAGCCTATATTCCGGTTCTCGATCGCGGTTTCATTTTTGGTGACGGCGTGTATGAAGTCATACCGGCTTATTCGCGCAAACCTTTCCGGCTTGAAGAGCATCTCAATCGCCTGCAACATAGTCTGGACGGCATCCGCTTAAAAAATCCATTCAGCAATGCCGAATGGAAAAATTTGCTTGAACAGCTCATTGCCAAGAATAACGGCGAAGATCAATATATTTACTTGCATATTACGCGCGGTGTCGCTAAGCGGGATCATGCTTTTCCGGTGAATGTGCCGCCAACCGTTTTTATCATGAGCAACCCATTGCTTCCGCCGCCGGTGGAATTACTCGCCAGCGGCGCATCCGCTATCACTGCTATCGATAATCGCTGGATACGCTGCGATGTCAAGGCAATTTCGTTGTTACCCAATGTTTTGCTGCGCCAGCTTGCCGTCGATGTGCACGCGCTTGAAACGATCCTGATCCGCGACAGTTTTTTGACCGAAGGCGCCGCCAGCAATATTTTTATCGTCAGTAATAACGTTTTGTTAGCGCCGCCGAAAAGTCATTTAATGTTGCCGGGAATCACTTACGATGTTGTTCTGGAATTGGCGGCGGCAAACGGCATTCCGCATGAGATCCGGCAAATTTCTGAACACGAAATCCGCAAAGCGGATGAAATTCTTTTAACATCGTCCACCAAGGAAATTATGCCGATTACCCTGCTCGACAATCAAGCGGTTGGCGGCGGCAAACCCGGTGAACTTTTTGCACGGCTGCACACACTTTATCAGGATTACAAAGCCACGCACATGCGCGGCCGTTCGTGCGGCAGCGATGATTGATAAAGTATGACTGATATCCGCAATGTCTGATCAACCCTCATTCATCGAATATCCTTGTGATTTTCCGATAAAAATCATGGGAAAAGCGCAGCACGAGTTCACACAAACGGCGTTGGCTATCGTCCGCTATCATGCGCCGGATTTTGATGCAGAAACCATGTCTGTTCGTGCCAGCAAAAATGGCACTTATTTAAGCATCACCTGCACCATTCGCGCCACCTCCCGCAATCAACTCGATGCACTCTATCAAGCTTTATCCAGCCACCCCTTGATCGCGGTCGTTTTGTGATCGTTGCCGCCGCTGATATACACATAATTTCCCGTGCACAAGCCTCAACAATTCATCGTCAAAACCATGGGATTATGCGATTACCAAACTACCTGGCAAGCCATGAAAGACTTCACCGCCCACCGCAATGAACAAACACCTGATGAAATCTGGTTGTTGCAGCATCCGCCAGTATTTACGCAAGGCATTGCCGGAAAACCGGAGCATCTATTGCATGATCATGGAATTGCGGTAATCCGGACCGATCGAGGCGGGCAAATCACTTACCACGGGCCAGGACAGCTGATAGCTTATTTATTGCTGGATTTGCGCCGGCTGAAACTCGGCGTTCGCGAGTTAGTCCGGAACATGGAACAAGCCGTGATCGATTTATTGCAGGATTACCACGTGATTGCCGCTGGCCGCAACGACGCGCCTGGCGTTTATATCGGTAACGCCAAAATCGCATCGCTGGGTTTAAAAATCAAGAAAAATTATTGCTATCATGGCATAGCGCTCAATGTGGATATGGATCTGACACCATTTTCATACATTAATCCCTGTGGTTATCAGGGGCTACAAGTCACGCAAACTAAAAACTCGGGCATTGCCGATGGATTGGAAATTCTTGGTTCTAAACTAGCAAGCTCTTTACAACAAAATCTTATCAAGAACATAGGTGATCGCACAACATGACCGCAGATACTCGCCAAAAAGGCGCTGATAAAACAGCCCGCAACCCCATCAAGATCGCTCCGCAATCCCGGGACGCGTTATTACGCAAGCCTTCGTGGATCCGGGTCCGTTCTCCCAACAGCGAAAATTATTATGAAGTTAAACGCTTGCTCCGTGAGCATAAACTGCACACCGTCTGCGAAGAAGCATCTTGCCCCAATATTGGCGAATGCTTTGGCAAAGGTACCGCAACGTTCATGATCCTGGGCGATTTATGCACGCGCCGCTGCCCGTTCTGCGATGTTGCGCATGGCCGTCCCAAACCGCCGGATGCCAATGAGCCGTTGCACTTGGCGCAATCAATTGCCGCCATGCGGCTGAAATATGTGGTGATCACGAGCGTCGATCGCGACGATCTGCGGGATGGCGGGGCCCAGCATTTTGCGGACTGTATTCAAGCCATCCGCACGCATTCACCGTCTACCCGGATAGAAATTTTAGTACCCGATTTCCGCGGGCGTCTGGAAATCGCGTTGGAGAAACTGGCTGCAAGTCCGCCGGATGTATTGAATCACAATCTCGAAACGGTACCACGGCTCTATAAACAATGCCGTCCTGGCGCGGATTACATGCATTCATTAAAGCTTCTAAAAGACTTCAAAGCGCTATTTCCACATATTCCAACCAAATCCGGGTTAATGCTCGGCTTGGGCGAAACGGACGAAGAGATTCTGGAAGTGCTGCGCAATTTGCGCGAACATCAAGTCGAAATGCTGACAATCGGCCAATATCTGCAACCCAGCATCGGTCATTTACCGGTCATGCGATATGTCACGCCGGATGGCTTTAAAGCGCTTGAGAACGCCGCAATCGAGATGGGGTTCAGTCACGCTGCCTGTGGTCCGATGGTTCGTTCCAGTTATCATGCGGATTTGCAAGCGCATGAATCCGGTTTATTAAAATAACGCCGATTGAGAGATCCAACAAACTTCGTCAAATTGACAAGGTTCGGAAAAATTCCCAAAATGATAGCGCATCGGGTTCTTTTCGTTTGCAACATCAACGGAAGTTAGAGACTCCCGATTGCGCTTCGATTAAACAACTATTGAATATTCCAGGTTTGAATTTTATGAAAAAAATACTTTTACTGATTATTATCTCGCTGATGTTTTCGACTAACGTATACGCCAAGAAAGCTAAAGGCGGTGCTGGCAAAGGAAGTTTCGGCACGAAATCCGCACCCGCACAAACCAATAAAACCGCGGCCCCTGCTGCCAAGTCCGCACCAGCTCAAGCACCGGCTGCAAATGCAGCGGCGCCTGCCGCGAATGCTTCAGCGCAAAAACCTTCATTGCTGCAATCGGCTATGCCAGCCTTGGCCGGAGCCGCGGCCGGCAGTTATATCGGCAGTAAACTAGCCAGTGACGGTGAAGCTGACAGTGCAGTTACGGAAGCGGAAAAGAAAGAAGATCATCCATTGACAACCCGTTAATGACGGACAATCATTTAACTTCTGTTTGAATCTTGCACTGATTCTTTAATAACAAAAGGATCAGTGCCAAACACCCGCAAACGCGACTTCAAACATCAACAATCTCAAAATCGTGAGTTATTGCTACTGTCTGCTTTAGCATGATAGAAGCCGAACAATACTTCTCAGCGGATAAATTGATGGCACGTTCAATCGTCTGCGGATTCAAATTATTCCCGGAGATAATGAAGTGCAAATGAATGCGGGTAAATACTTTCGGATCAACCGGCGCGCGTTCAGCTTCAATTTCCACCACGCAATCGGTAATGTCTTGCCGGCTTTTTTTCAGGATCAATACCACATCGAAAGTCGTGCACCCGCCCAAGCCCATCAACAGCATTTCCATCGGACGCGGCCCGAGATTCTGCCCGCCAGCTTCCGGTGCGCCATCCATCAATACTGAATGACCGCTTCCCGATTCGGCTAGAAAACTTACATTTCCATTCCATTTGATTCGAGTCTTCATGTTTTTTCTAAGGATTCTATAGAAATTTCCACTAACAAGAAAAAGCCGTGCAAATAAAAAGCCGACGCTGTTAAGCGTCGGCTTTTCTGAATTCTGAAAAGCTTACTTCAGTGTCAGAATAAAATCAGCTAATACTTTAGCGTTTTCCGGGCTAACATTAGCATTTGGCGGCATTGGGATTGGACCCCAAACACCGTTGCTTCCCTTAAGGATTTTATCTGCCAAATAAGCAGAAGCATCCGCTTGATCTGCGTATTTACCAGCAATATCTTTGAGGCTTGGACCAACTAATTTGGTATCCACATTGTGGCAATTCAAGCAACCACTATTTTTCGCCAGATCAGCATCAGCTTGTGCAACACCGACTAATAAAAAAGCAGATGCAGCAACTGCTCCAATTAAAACTTTTCTCATTTCTCTTCCTTATTAAAATTATAAAAGGGGTTGTTATTCTAACCCGAACTTTAGAGACTTGCAGCAATTCCTGTAAGTTTGTAATCATCAGCATCAAACTTGTTGTTTATAACCGATACCCTTACTGACCTTACTGAACCAGCTGCTAGCTCCGGTGATACAGCGTTGGTGAGACTTTTCCGCAAATAATTAAGTTCCGGCGTGCAATATAAAAAATAATAAATTAACCGGTTATAGCGCCTGAACTGGCACTGGAAACGAGTTTTGCGTATTTGGCCAGCACCCCGCGCGAATAACGCGGTTGCGGCGGTTGCCAGGCAGTCCGGCGTTGCGCCAGCTCATCATCCGGCACATTCAGTTGCAACAACCGTTGTTCCGCGTCGATGGTAATGGAATCGCCTTCTTGCACCAATGCAATCGCACCGCCCACATAAGCTTCCGGAGCGACGTGTCCAACCACCATACCATACGTGCCGCCGGAAAAACGCCCATCGGTGATCAAACCGACAGAATCACCCAGCCCTTCACCGATCAATGCGGCAGTAGGTGACAGCATCTCTCGCATGCCCGGACCGCCTTTCGGGCCTTCGTAGCGAATCACCACGACATCGCCCGGCTGGATTTTACGCGCCATGATAGCCGCCATGCAGGTCTCTTCCGAATCGAACACGCGCGCGGGACCGGTGATTTTCGGATTCTTGATGCCGGAGATTTTTGCAACACAACCTTCCGTCGATAAATTACCTTTCAGAATAGCCAAATGGCCTTGCGCGTATAACGGATTGTCCCACTGGCGGATCACTTGCTGATCCGCTCGCGGCGTATCGGGGATGTCCTTCAGAACTTCCGCGATCGTTTGTCCGCCGATAGTGATGCAATCGCCGTGCAACAGGCCATGATTGAGCAGCATTTTCATCACTTGCGGCACACCGCCCGCTTGGTGCAAATCCGCCGTGACATAGCGCCCGGAAGGTTTCAGATCGCACAGCACCGGCACTTTGGCGCGCATCCGCTCGAAATCGTCGATATGCCACTCAACCCCGGCTGCATGCGCAATTGCCAGAAAATGCAAAATAGCGTTGGTTGAACCGCCAACCGCCATGATCACGGCAACGGCATTTTCAATCGATTTGCGGGTAATGATATCGCGAGGCAGGATCTGTTTCTTGATCGCATCGACCAAGACCTTGGCCGAGTCACCGGCACTGATGAGCTTATCCTGGTCCTCTGCCGACATCGTGGAAGAATACGGCAGGCTCATCCCCATGGCTTCGAACGCGGATGACATGGTATTAGCGGTAAACATGCCGCCGCATGAGCCGGCGCCGGGGCAAGCATGACGTTCGATTTGGAGTAACTCTTCGTCGTCGATCTTATGCGCGCTATGCTGCCCTACCGCTTCAAATACACTGACCACCGTCAGATCCTGGTTTTTATAATGCCCTGGCTTGATCGTGCCGCCATAAACAAAAATCGCCGGTACATTCATCCGTGCTATCGCGATCATCGCGCCCGGCATATTCTTGTCGCAACCGCCGATGGCGATCACGCCATCCATGCTACCACCCTGCACACAAGTTTCTATCGAATCGGCGATCACTTCGCGCGACACCAGCGAGTATTTCATGCCTTCGGTACCCATCGAAATACCATCCGATACCGTAATAGTGCCGAACATCTGCGGCATCGCGCCCGCTTGCCGCAGCGCCGATTCGGCTTTTAACGACAAGTCGTTCAGTCCCTTATTACACGGCGTAATCGTCGAATAACCGTTAGCCACGCCGACAATCGGTTTGTTAAAATCCCCATCGCTGAAACCAACCGCGCGTAACATGGCGCGGCTAGGTGCGTGTTGTGTTCCTTGGGTGATAATCTGGCTCCGTTTATTGTCTGGCATGCTTGCTCCTGAGTGAGAAGAAAAATATAAGAAAAGCGCGCGCAACCGCGCTTGCTATAATAGGCGGTATTTTACCGTAAATAAGGCCGAAACTATGCTCGTTCATCCGCAAATTGATCCTATAGCCATCTCCTTGGGCCCGCTTTCGATCCATTGGTACGGATTGATGTATTTACTGGGTTTTACATTGTTCATTTTGTTGGGGCGATATCGCATCAAACACCACCCGCATGCGATCTTTACCTATGAAATGCTGGATGATGCATTATTTTACGGTATGCTGGGCGTTGTCTTGGGCGGACGCCTGGGTCATGTATTGTTTTACCAGTTCGGCTATTACCTGGAACATCCATTACAGATATTCGCCATCTGGGAAGGCGGTATGTCATTTCATGGCGGATTTCTGGGTGTCTTCGTTGCCATGATCGTGCTCGCTCGAAAATATCAATTATCCTGGCTTGCGGTTACGGATTTTGTCATTCCACTGATTCCACCAGGATTGGCAGCAGGCCGGATCGGTAATTTCATCAATGCCGAACTATGGGGACGACCCACCGATGTGTCATGGGGCATGATATTCCCGCATGTCGACGAATTGCCCCGCCACCCATCGCAGTTATATCAATTCGCGCTGGAAGGCGTCTTGTTATTCATCATTATCTGGATTTATTCGTCCAAACCGCGCGCAACCGGTGCTGTCACCGGCATGTTCATGATTGGCTATGGTGTTTTCCGCTCGATTGCGGAATTTTTCCGCGAACCGGAAGATGGTTTCATGGGGGTGATGACGTTAGGTGTTACGATGGGACAATGGCTGTCGATTCCGATGATTCTTGCCGGTATCGCTGCCCTGCTGTGGTCACGGCGTCAAATGACCGCCCCGCAGAATCATAAAAAACCGGCGCCGAAGCGTCAACGCAAATAGTTATTCAACGATTTGCAGGCGACACTATTGTTTCTTCCCGGTACGATCGGTTTCGGTTTCTTCGATGATCTGCGCATCCTCGATGATCACCGTTTGCTCATTATCGCTCTGCCGGTGAGGTTCTTCGGAATGGGATTGCCTGGCAGCTTCAAATTTTCTACGCCACCACCAGAAACGGATTCCTACTACCACTACCGCGACCGCCAGTAGCGCCAGAAATGCGGCAAAAAAGAAAAAACCGAGCACCGCCAACAAGGCGATGACCGGAATCATAATGGCATAAGTAAGCCAGCGATTCAGCGGAGAAACCGGCACGCGGCGATACTCTCCGGATTCATCCTGTTGATAGCTGGAAATCCGGTGGATAATTATCTTATTCTCTTCGTCTTTCATTGCATAAGCTCCTCTATGGCAACGATGGTTTTAGGCGCGGCCTCCGTTAACAATTCATGTCCCGCCGGTGTCACCACCACATCGTCCTCGATGCGGATACCGATATTCCAGAAATGTTCGGAAACATTATCCGCCGGACGGATATAACAGCCCGGTTCCACCGTCAGCACCATACCCGGCTGCAGCTCGCGCCATTCGCCTTGTTGTTTATACTCGCCGACATCGTGCACGTCCATACCCAGCCAATGCCCGGTGCGGTGCATATAAAAGCGTTTGTAATCTTCGGATTCCAGCACCTCGTCGACGCTACCCCGGCATAACCCCAGATCAATAAACCCTTGCGCGAGCACTTGCAGCGCTGCTTGATGCGGATCGTTCCAGCGGCTGCCCGGTTTCACTTCGGCAATCGCAGCCGCTTGGGCCGACAAAACCAACTGATAAACATCGCGTTGTGCTGGAGTAAACTTGCCATTAACCGGAAATGTCCGGGTGATGTCGGAAGCATAGCCGTTCAATTCACATCCAGCATCGATCAATAACAAATCACCCGATTTAAGTTCTGCGTCGTTCTGGACATAGTGCAGAATACACGCATTGGCGCCGCCGGCGACAATCGAGGTATACGCCGGCGCTTGCGCGCCATGCCGGACAAAAGTGTGCAGCAATTCGGCTTCAATCTCATATTCCCGCATTCCCGGACGCACCGCTTGCATCGCGCGTTGATGGGCCTGCGCCGAAATATCCGCGGCACGCTGCATGATTTGCAATTCGTCGGTACTTTTTATCAACCGCATTTCATCGAGTATGGCCCGGTAATCGTAAATCTCCCGCGGCGCGGTAACGCCGGTTCTCGCTAAATCCCGTACGCGGTTCAACCAGCCGGTAACGCGTTGATCCCAGTTTGGATCCTGCCCCAGCGCTGTATAAACCGCAAGCTGATCGGATAAAAAAACCGGAAGCAATCCGTCGAGCTTGGCAAGTGGATAGGCTTCGTCAAAACCAAAAACTTCTTTGGCCGCGTCCGGCCCGAAACGATAGCCATCCCAAATTTCGCGTTCCAGATTCTTTTCACGGCAGAACAAAATATGCTTTGCCGGTTCCTGGCCGGTTGCCGCAATAATCACCAGCACCGCCTCGGGTTCGCGAAAACCGGTTAAGTAATAAAAATAGCTATCAAAGCGATACGGATAATGCGCATCCCGATTGCGTATCCGCTCCGGAGCCGTGGGAATGATCGCAACGCCATTCTGCATTTTTCCGGAAAAAAGCTTGCGGCGCGCGATAAACGGTTGCATTTGCGTCATAGTTACATTTAAGTGTCATTGAGCTTACTATTGAAGCTCAGTTGTTCATCAAGTATCTTCAGTCTTTCCGGGGTGCCCACATCGATCCATTGTCCGGAATAATGCTGCCCGCCGACTTTCCCTTCCGCCATAGCATGCCGCAGCAACGGCGCCAGTTTCACGGCCCGCCCCGGTTCGATATCCTGAAATAATTGCGGCTGATAAACGCCGATACCGCTGAATGTCAATCGACCCGCTTCTGCCAGTGTTACCAAACCATCCCGCACTGCAAAATCGCCTTCGCTATGATGCGCCGGATTGTCAACCAGCACCAAGTGCGCCAGAAACTGGCTGGATTGATGTTGCATCGCACGCAAAACCGGAATCAGTAATCCATAATCCATTTCACAATAAATATCCGCGTTGACTACCAAAAACGGTACGTTACCGGACTGCCCGGTCAGCAACGGCAATGCATTGGCAATCCCGCCGGCGGTTTCCAAAACCACCGCTTCCGGAGAATATTGGATATTAACACCATAACGCTCGCCAGACCCCAAGGCTTGTTCGATCTTTTCACCCAAATATGCATGATTGATCACGATATCAACAAACCCGGCGCGCGCCAGATTAATGAGCTGATATTCGATCAACGCTTTACCGCCCGCTTTCAATAAGGGTTTCGGCACATTATTGGTCAGCGGACGCATGCGCTCGCCGCGCCCGGCGGCAAGAATCATCGCTTTATAGGAAGGCCACTCAGAAGGTATAGCCAATGGTCCGGTCCGGCATGGCCGGATGTATTTCATCCAGCAGATCCAGCAATGGTTTCAATTCAATATAGCGTTCGCAGGCTTTGCGTAAATATTCCATCACCAGCGGCATATCGTTCAGGTACATGGCTTTTCCATCGCGGTAATTCAACCGGGCAAAAATCCCCAGCACTTTCAGATGACGTTGCACTCCCATCCATTCGAAATCCCGGTAAAAAGCCGCAAAGTCAGCGCTAACCGGTAAACCGGCTTTACGCGCTTTTTCCCAGTAACGGATCGCCCAATCCAATATCCGTTCCTCTTCCCAGCGAATATACGCATCTTTCAGCAACGAAACCAAATCGTAGGTAATCGGACCCGATACCGCATCCTGGAAGTCAATAATGCCGGGATTGGGCGTTGTTAGCATGAGATTGCGGGAATGATAATCCCGATGAACCAGAACTCTTGGCTGCGCGAGATTGTTTTGCAGAATTTTGGCAAACACAGTGTTCAGCGCCACTAACTGATCACCGGTCAATTCCACTTGCAAATGCTTGACAATATACCAATCCGGAAATAAATCGAGTTCCCTTCGCAACAACGTCTCATCATACGGCGGCAAACTTTCTGCATGGTGCGACAACTGCATTTTGACCAGCGCATCGGTGGCTGCATTGTATAACTCATTAACACGATCAGGTTCTTCAGCCAAAGCTTGCAAAAAAGTTGTATTACCAAGATCCGATAGTAATAAAAATCCGCAATCCAGATTCCGCGCCATGATCGCCGGCACATGCACACCGCAACCAGCCAAAATTTCCGCGACGCGCAAAAACGGCGTGCAATCCTCATGTTGCGGCGGCGCATCCATCGCGATCAATGACCGATCTTCGAAGGTAACGCGGTAATACCGGCGAAAACTGGCATCCGCCGATGCCGGTTGCAGCGTAAAAGACTTCGCTGGGAATTGTTCTTTCAACCAACTTTCAAGCAAGCGTAAACGTTCCATTTATGTATCCGGGCGATTAACCGTTATAAAAAACCAGCAGCTAAGGGGGTGCATCTATTCAGCGATTGCAATGCGCGTGGCAAAATAACAATCGCACCTTACTACTGGAACCTTGTTCAATAACAGTAGATAATCAGTGTTTATAAAGACGGGCCACTGCGAATTTTATCACGTAGCCTATATTTGCTGATCAACTGGTAAATTCATCAATAAGGAGAATAATCATGTTAAACAAAAATGTCATCGACGAAATCAATGCCAAAGTCAGCGAAATCATGCAGAACAGCCCTGCCAAGGATATCGAGAAGAACGTCAAAGTGCTGTTATCAGGTGTATTTTCAAAAATGGATCTGGTGACTCGCGATGAATTTGATATCCAGCAAGAAGTATTGCAGCGCACGCGAGAAAAACTCATTATTCTCGAAGCGAAAGTGGCCGAACTCGAAGCACGGCTGAACCCGCCCGCAACCAACCCCGAATCAACGAATTAACTCAAAACATCAGTTCAAAGACTCAACGAAGGGCTCTGCAGCGCTTCCGCAATGAGTAGCCCTTCGATTCTTTTCAATCACGCCGCCTGCCCGAGCCAGGAAAACACTGATTAATTCGCCGAGCAAACGGAATGCAAGGCGGCCGGAGCACAAGAAATGAGACATCTCATAACGATAGACAAATTTCTGAGCACCTCCCAAAGCAGCGAATCGCTTACGCGGGCAATTAATCAGCATTTTCTTAGTTGTCAAGCCAATGTCGCTTGCCGTTCTGTATAGCCGGGCGCTATCGGGTATTCAAGCTCCGCTGGTGACGGTGGAAACGCACATCGCTAACGGTTTACCCAGTTTCACCATCGTCGGTCTGCCCGATACCGAAGTGAAGGAAAGCAAAGACCGTGTTCGTTCAGCGTTGCAAAACGCGCAATTCAAGATCCCGCCGCAACGCATTACCGTCAATCTGGCCCCTGCCGATCTGCCCAAGGAAAGCGGCCGCTTCGATTTGCCGATTGCGTTGGGAATACTCGCAGCCACTGGACAAATCCCAGACGATCGCCTAGATCAATACGAATGGGCGGGAGAACTGGCATTGACCGGAGAATTGCGCCCGATTCACGGTGCTTTGGCAATGACCTATAACGCCTCGCAATCCGGGCGCAGCTTCGTACTGCCGCAACAGAATGCCGCAGAAGCGGCGCTGGTCAATAACGCGACGATCTATGGCGCCCAATCATTGCTGCAAATCTGCGCCCACTTGACCGGACAAACACCATTACCGATTTATCGGAATGGCGCCGGAAATGCCACCGGCAAGCAAGACGCCAGCTATCCCGATCTCGATGACGTCAAAGGCCAAGCACACGCGAAGCGTGCGCTGGAAATTGCAGCCGCCGGCGGCCACAGTCTGCTGATGATCGGCCCGCCGGGCACCGGCAAGTCGATGCTGGCAACCCGCTTTCCCGGCATTTTGCCGCCGATGACCGAAGCCGAAGCGCTGGAATCCGCTGCGATCCAATCGCTCGCATTCGGCAGCTTCAATATCGAGAACTGGAAAAAACGCCCCTACCGCGCCCCGCACCATACCGCATCAGGGGTTGCTTTAGTTGGCGGCGGCAGCCACCCGCGCCCCGGTGAAATTTCACTCGCCATGCACGGCGTGTTGTTTCTCGACGAACTCGCGGAATTCGACCGCAAAGTCCTAGAAGTCCTGCGTGAACCGCTCGAATCCGGCAAAATCACCATCTCCCGTGCCGCTCGTCAGGCTGAATTTCCTGCACGTTTCCAGCTGATCACTGCGATGAATCCCTGCCCCTGCGGTTACTTGGGCCATCCTTCAGGGCGTTGTCATTGCACCCCCGACCAAATCGCCCGCTACCGCGGACGAATCTCCGGCCCATTACTCGACCGCATCGACATGCAAATCGAAGTTCCGGCAGTACCGCAGCAGGAACTAATGAAACAGCAAATTACCGGTGAGAAAAGCCGCACCATCCGGCAGCGTGTAGAGAAAGCTCATCAATTACAACTGAACCGGCAAGGAAAAACCAATAGCAACCTGAGCGTCAAAGAAATCGATCAGCACTGCGCACTCGACAGTGCCAGCGAGAATCTGCTGAAACACGCCATCAACCGTTTGAATTTATCGGCGCGTGCGTATCATCGAATTTTGAAACTGGCGAGGACCATTGCGGATTTGGCCGGGAGTGAAAAAATCACCAATCAGCATATTGCAGAAGCGATTCAGTATCGCAGGTTGGATAAGCAATAGGTTTTATATTGCATTTTTTAAAACTCTGATTATAAAACCTGATATTAATCCTTCGATCTTTCATTCTGAACCTGACACCGGCTCTTCTGCAAGCTGTTGCGCCATATCTTTAGATGCCTGGTGTCTACAATCGCTATGACATGCTGGCAGTATACGGATAGACTGGATGCGCCTGATGCCGCTTACTGGTGCCGAGCTTGCGATACAATCGCATAAATCCTCATTCGCTTCATTAGCGTGGGTATAATACGAGCACTCTGCGGATCAGCGCAAGCTCTCCCGCTGACAGAAAAACTGCCTGGCAGTACATCTTCTTGGCTTACCACTTAACGGATTGTCTGAATTTGCGATACCACTGCTTTGTTGGCATTCGTCAGAAAACCAATTCGTCAATCAAATTATCAAAATTTACGATCTCTCGCATGATAAAATCTGCTAACCGAAGCAGCGCATTCAGTACACTGAAAATTTCAATCCCGGTTTAATCACCCATGGTACAACTCTCAATTAACGGACAACTGCAGCAATTTGAGTCACCAATCAATGTGGCTCAATTAGTCGATCACCTCTCATTAAAGGGTAAGCGCATTGCTATCGAGCGTAATGGCGAAATCGTGCCACGCAGCCGCTTTTCAGAGGAATTGTTAGTTAATGGCGATCACATCGAAGTCGTCGTCGCTGTTGGTGGCGGTTAATGATCGACTCCACAATATACTTCGATATTCAATAGCATAGTTATGGACAATTTAGTTATTGCCGGTAAGTCTTATTCATCCCGCTTACTTATTGGCACAGGAAAATATAAAGATTTCAATGAAACTCGCATATCGGTCGAAGCGAGCGGTGCTGAAATAATAACCATTGCAATCCGGCGCACCAATATTGGACAAAACACCAACGAACCAAATCTTTTGGACGTATTGCCGCCCTCCAAATACACGTTGCTGCCGAATACCGCCGGTTGTTATACCGTTGATGACGCTGTCCGGACATTGCGCCTAGCGCGAGAATTGCTCGATGGTCACAGCTTGGTAAAATTGGAAGTGCTAGGCGATCCGAGAACACTATACCCCAATGTATTAGGAACTATCGAAGCTGCGAAAATTTTGGTGAAAGAAGGATTTCAAGTCATGGTGTATACCTCCGACGATCCGATCATCGCCAAGCAATTGGAAGAACTAGGGTGTGTTGCCGTGATGCCGTTAGCATCTCTCATTGGTTCCGGCATGGGCATTTTGAATCCTTGGAATCTGCAAATCATTATTGAAAACGCAAACATTCCGGTTTTGGTCGACGCCGGTGTCGGCACGGCTTCGGATGCTACTATCGCGATGGAACTTGGTTGTGATGGCGTGCTGATGAACACCGCTATCGCCGCATCCAATAATCCCATTTTAATGGCATCGGCGATGCGGAAGGCGGTAGAAGCCGGCCGCGAAGCTTATCTGGCCGGGCGCATGGCAAAAAAACTATATAGCGCCAATCCGAGTTCTCCTGTCGATGGGGTTATTGTAAATGCCGAAGCTTTATCTAAAAAACCGGCAAGCAAGCTTGATTGAACTCTTGAATAATCGCAGATCCTTCGTTTCATGCAACCGCAACAATCAATTCGCAGTTTTGTACTTCGCCAGGGCCGGTTATCGGATGCGCAGCGCCGTGCTCGTGAAAGCTTGCTTCCTCAATATGGCATACCCTATAGCGAAAACTTGCTGGATTTAAATCAAGTATTTGGCCGTCAGGCTCCCAAAATTCTTGAAATCGGCTTTGGAATGGGTGAGGCCACTGCGATCATTGCCAAAATGCACCCAGCCAATGATTATCTCGGGATCGAAGTTCACACCCCGGGTGTCGGCAGTTTGCTCAGGCTAATCCAGCAAAATGAATTGAAGAATTTACGCATTATTCAGCACGATGCGGTTGCAGTGCTGCAGCGCATGCTGCCGTTGGAATGTCTGGATGGCATTCACATCTTTTTCCCGGATCCATGGCCGAAAGCCCGCCATCATAAACGCCGGTTAATCCAGTCAGCATTTGTTTCACGCTTATGCACCCATCTCAAACCGGGTGGTTATATTCATGTCGCTACCGATTGGGAAAATTACGCTGTGCAAATTTTACAAGTTCTCAATCAAGAGCGGCAGCTTCGCAATACCGCCAAGGATTTCGCTCCGCGTCCTGATTACCGGCCAATCACCAAGTTTGAGCATCGCGGATTGAAATCCGGACATGGTGTATGGGATCTGCTTTATTGCAAATATTAATCCCTATTTCCGAAAATTTTCTTTATCAATCTTCTATCTATATCTCCTCGTTATTGCTTGATATTTTCTCAGTGGAGTTTTTCCCAAGACTTTATTTTCATCTAAATAACTCACACAAAAAAATAAAACCCCTTTCAATAAAGCCGCGTGATTCAAGAATGAATCGCCAACGTAACAGAGAATGATTCATACCAATGCCACTAGTGAAAAACAGAATCCGTTTGCGATCTTGATACTTTTGTGATTTTTCTCACTGCTTCTGACGGCGATTATGATTAGACTAAAACCCAGTATATATTGACTATAGTAAGTCAATCATACTTTTATTGGACTGTGCACCGCCAGCATTTTGGTGGATAACCGAAACACCGACGAGCTAAATTTTAAAAAAATTTAGCTCATTTTTTTTAAAACCGGAGGACCTTGAATGAGAAACAAAGTGGTATCAGGCATACAAATAATTTCTGCATTATTTTTAATGCTGTCTTCACCAGTTTTTGCGAAAGATGACCACGAAGACAAAAGCGATCGACTGCCAAACATGTTTAAATCAAAAAACAAACATGGCGAAGATGCGACTTATAGCACCGCAGGTTTTATCGATCTAAAAAATCCTTTTTTCAAAAGCTTAGGTTCTAATGGCCGCAGTTGCGCTTCGTGTCATATCCCCACGCAAGGATGGACCATTACACCAGAAGGTGTGCAAAAGATTTTTAACAAAACCAAGGGACTCGATCCGCTGTTCCGCTTGGTTGACGGCGCCAATTCACCGATTGCCGATGTATCTTCCGTAGAAAAACGCCGCGAAGCATACAGCATGTTATTGAGCAAAGGTAATATTCGGGTTGGCATCGGTATCCCTGCAGATGCTGAATTCGAGCTGGTCGAAGCAGACGATCCGTATGGTTATGCGAGTGAAACAGAATTATCTTTATTCCGACGTCCAATGCCGACCACCAATCTTAAATTCCTCAGCACCGTTATGTGGGACGGCCGAGAAACAACGCAAATGCCGGGTTCCAGTGATTGTATCTATAACACTTCGACTTGCTTCTCGCCGGTATCGTTTGATCTGAGTACTCAAGCCAGCCACGCCACTTTAGGTCACGCCGAAGCACTTCAAGATTTAACCGATGAAGAGCGTGATGCGATCGTGGCATTTGAACTCGGTTTATTTACTGCGCAGATCCATGATGACAAAGCCGGAAACCTGACGGCAGAAAAAGCTAAAGGCGGCCCTAAGGAACTGGCAAAACAACAGTATCATTTTGGCATTAATGACACTTTGGCTGGCGACTACATAACTCACGACTCTTTTAATCCCATCGTTATGACGCTTTATAACGAATGGAACGACATTAAACCGAATAAATCACCCAACAGCGCCAAAAATGCCCGTGCCGCTATTGCCCGCGGTCAAGCGCTCTTCAATACCAAGCCAATTTTAATCAGCGGCGTTAAAGGGATTAACGATGATTTAAACATCAATGTATTACCTGGTACTTGCACAACCTGCCATAACACGCCTAATTCAGGGAATCATTCAACACCGATGCCATTGGATATCGGTGTCGCGGACGAATCGCGCCGTACACCGGATATGCCTTTGTATACGCTGAAAAATAAAACAACCAACGAAATCATCAAAACAACCGACCCCGGTCGAGCCCTGATCACCGGCAAGTGGAAAGATATCGGCCGTTTCAAAGGGCCCATCCTGCGCTCAGTCGCATCACGCCCGCCTTACTTCCATGATGGTTCTGCCGCAGATTTGCATGAAGTTGTCGAGTTTTACAATACGCGCTTCAATATCGGGCTAACCGAAAGCGAGAAAGCCGATCTGATCGCGTTCCTTGCAGCTTTATAAAACCAACGCTTTCTCTCTAATTAATGGGGGCAATCACTCGATGAAATCCGAGCCGATTGCCCCTATAATTCTTTCATGCCACCGCGTCGTAATAAATATTTCTCAAATTCAATAATTAAGAATAACACTAAGCCGACAGAAAGAATCCTTGTCCAAGCATCGGCATCAAGCGCAACTGTTCCAAAAATTAACTGAAAAACAGGCAGGTAAGTAAAAAGAATTTGAAGTAATATCAATATACCGACAGATATCAGAACATAACGATTGCCGAGAAAACCTTCGATCGACATCGCCGAAGCCAGCAGATAACGGCAATTAAACAAATATAAAATTTCACAAACGACAAACAAATTTACTAAAACCGTCCGGCTGAATTCGATGCTGGAGCCTTGCATTGTTTCCCACATCGTGAGTCCAAACCCGCCGCCGATCATCAATAATGTAACAAAAACAATACGCCAAACCAAGAAACCGGATAACAGAGGAGCATCAGGATCGCGTGGAGGCCGATGCATGACATCCGCCTCCGGAGGTTCAAAGGATAGTGCAATAGCCAGTGTCACAGTCGTAACCATGTTGATCCATAATATTTGGACAGGAGTAATAGGCAGCGTTATGCCCAAAAAAATAGCCAGAATGATGAGACCGGCTTCACCGCCATTCGTAGGAAGCACATAGACCATAGTCTTTTTGATATTATCGTAGACAGTACGGCCTTCCTCCACCGCGTGCACGATTGATACAAAGTTATCATCCGCGAGCACCATTTCTGCGGCTTGCTTGGCTACTTCAGTTCCCTTTTGTCCCATGGCAACACCCACATCGGCCCGTTTCAGAGCTGGCGCATCATTCACACCATCACCCGTCATCGCCACGATTTCTCCATTCGCTTGCAATGCTGCAACGAGACGCAATTTGTGCTCCGGATTGGTACGCGCAAAAACATCGATGTTCGTAACCGCTTGCCGCAATGCCTTATCATCCATCGTATCCAGCGCAACACCGGTTAGAACTGTACGACCATCACCGAGATTGAGTTTTGCGCCAATCGAACTGGCTGTCGCCTGATGATCTCCGGTAATCATCTTGACGCGAATACCGGCATAATGACATTGATTCACAGCCGCAACCGCTTCTTCACGCGGCGGATCGGTCATGCCGACCATTCCCAGTAATGTAAAGTTTGACCGAACATCGGAAAACCGGAGTATCTGTTGATCCCGCTCCGCCGCGCGCTGTGCGATCGCCAACATCCGTAGCCCAGAACATGCAGCTTCCTGAATGGTGTTGTTCCAATACGCCAGATCAAGCGCACAATTGTTTCCCTGACTTCGTTGCCGGCTGCACAAAGCCAGTATCGTTTCGGGAGCGCCTTTGACAAAGATAACACCCTGGTTGTCATGCGAATGATGCAAGGTCGCCATCAAGCGGTGTTCGGATTCGAAAGGAATAACATCCGTGCGGGGTAATGATTCGCTCACATGAACCGGATTTAGCGCTGCTTTCATTGCTGCCGCAATCACCGCGCCTTCCGTCGGATCGCCGTCGACAATCCATTGATCTTCCTGTAACTGCAGTTTTGCATCACTGCATAATAAACCGGCTCGCAATAGATCCATACAATCTGCATGCTCTGCAATCAAAATTCCCCGTCCATCCGAACTGAAGCTCCCTTCCGGTGCATAACCTACTCCGCTTACCTGTAACCGATCATCTGCGGTAAAGATTTGCTGCACGGTCATCTCATTCCGCGTTAATGTACCGGTCTTATCGGTACAAATGACCGTTACCGATCCAAGCGTTTCGACTGCGGGTAAATGCCGGATAATGGCGTTATGGCGCGCCATGCGTTGCACACCAAGCGCAAGCGTAATGGTCATAATCGGCGGAAGTTCTTCCGGAATAACGGCAACCGCAATACCCACCGCCGCCATAAACAGCTCATCAATGCCATAATCGTGTGCTAGCAAACCATACAGAATAACAGTCAGAACCAACACGAGCGTGACAGCAGCCAATCGAAATCCGAACTCCGCAATTTTTCTAAGTAACGGTGTCGACAGTTTATTGACTTGCTCCAGCATCGTGCTGATACGCCCGATCTCGGTGTGATGACCGGTTCCGACCACAACCCCGGTAGCCTGTCCAAAAACCACCAGCGTACCGGAATACACCATACAATCGCGATTGCCGATTGCAACCGATTCCAAAACTGATTCAATTCCCTTTTCAACGGCTTGTGATTCACCGGTCAAAATTGCTTCATCGACCCGCAAATTCTTACAACTGAACAACCGCATGTCGGCAGGGACTTTGTCACCCGATTGCAGCAATACGATGTCACCAGGCACCAGCGCTTCTGCTGAAATTTGTCTGCGGTGATTGTCTCTCAACACAGACGCATTGATTGACAGCATGCTGCGAATACCAGCCAGCGCTCTCTCGGCCTTACCCTCCTGAATCACACCAATCACCGCATTAATAATGACCACCGCCAGAATCACGCAACTATCAGTCCAGTGTCCGATAAACGCAGTAACTGCTGCAGCAATTAACAGAATATAGATGAGAACATTATGAAACTGCAGAAGAAAACGAATGAAAAAACCTGGCGAACTGGGTGATCGCAAGCGATTTACACCATATCGCTCAATGCGCTGCTCCGCTTCCGCTTGCGATAGTCCCGCCTCATTAGTGTCTAATGTCTGTAAAACCTGCTGCGCTGAGAGACTATGCCAATTGATCATTTATAAAATAATTTCCGCATGGACCTACAATTTTGTAATCGATTAACCAAGGATTCGAATAATTTGTACTCAGATATTGAGTGCAGCTACAATTCTGAGGAGTAGTGATTTTTTCCTTAACATTGCAATGAGGTTTTTCATGAAATACTTTATCACGTTGATGGCATTAATTGCCCTATCGTTTGCCGGAACCACGCAGGCTTCCGGGCGCACGCCTTTTGGTCACCAAGTCAGCGCAGTACAAAATTACAGCCGCATTAACGATCAAATCGCCATATCCGGACTTATCAGTGAGGGAGGCGTTCCAGCGTTGGCTGCGACAGGTTTTAAGACCGTCATCGACATGCGCACCGCCAATGAAGGAACTGCGGAAGAAAAATCACTCGTTGATCGCGCCGGCATGAACTACATTAACATTCCAATGACCGTTGCCGGTATTAGCAACGAGCAATTGACTACCTTTACCAAAGCCATTGAAATGGCACAACGGCCAGTGCTCATTCACTGCGGATCGGGCAATCGTGCCAGCGCCATGTGGGCCAGATATCAAATCAGTCAAGGAATGGACCCGGAAACCGCCATTGAAGCTGCGCGTAAATCGGGATTGCGGCCGCCGATGGAGGAGAAACTTAGAGAGTCCCTGAGTAATTAAAGTACATCGATAACAACGGATCATTACAATTCACATCGCAATTACCCTGCTGCTATTGGTTGCCAGTGTGTGTTACTTCAACTCTCTGAATTGAAGCCGGCCACCCATGACTGCTCCCGATGATGTTCCATTTCGGCTGGTAATCCATGGCGGTGCTGGAGCCATCAATCGCAGCCGGTTGACTGCCGAACGTGAAGCCGTTTACCGCCAGGTACTGACACAATCATTGAACGCCGGTTATGCGGTGCTTAGCGGCGGCGGTAGCTGTATCGACGCCGTAATCGCAGCCATCGTGGTCATGGAAGATTCGCCTCTTTTTAATGCCGGCAAAGGTTCAGTTTTTAACCATGAGGGGCAAAACGAATTGGAAGCCTCGATCATGGAAGGCGCTACGCGTTTAGCAGGCGCCGTTGCCGGCATCACGACAGTTCGCAACCCTATACGTGCGGCACATGCGATTATGATGAAAAGCCCGCATGCCATGCTGATTGGCCGCGGTGCGGACACATTTGCTGCAGAGCAAGGCCTGGAGATCGTCGATCCCGATTATTTTCATACTCCGCATCGTTGGGAACAATTGCAAAAAGCACTTACAAAAGAACAAGTGCTGCGCGACCACGATGCCGACTCCAATATTCCATTTGTTAGCACTGATGAAAAGCATGGAACCGTCGGTGCAGTCGCACTGGATCGGCATGGCAATATCGCCGCCGGTACATCAACCGGCGGGTTGACCAACAAACGGCGGGGACGTGTGGGTGACTCCTCGATTATCGGGGCTGGCACCTATGCCGACAATCGCTCGGTGGCGGTATCAGCAACCGGTACCGGGGAAATGTTCATTCGCGCCGCCGCAGCCTACCAAACAGCTGCGCAAGTCATGATGCTGCGCAAACCGCTTCGCGAAGCTGCCGACAATACGTTAGCGGAAGTTTCAAAGATCGGCGGTGACGGCGGTTTAATTCTGCTGAACGTGAAGGGCGACTATGCAATGCAATTCAATACCAGCGGCATGCATCGAGGCACCATCAGTAATGATGGCATCGCATGGACCGGTATTTTTCCTGGCGAACCCGATATCTAAAACATCAATTCATTTATGAAACACTAACCTGCCGGCAGTAAGCCAGCAGCCCGTTGTTCGAGTCCTATCTGAGGTTATTGCAAACAATCAACGCCTTTACGCAAGGTACGCCGCGCATAATAGGCAAAAGCAACCGCGCTGCGTTGACCGCGCAAAATCCAGTCGCGCGCTTCCCGTCCGAGGCCGGGATCAATCGGCTGGATCTTACCCGCCGAGGCTGCAAGCAAATGCATACGCGCTGCGCGTTCGAAAGCAAGCGCTAATATGCAGGCTTCTTCAATACTCGAACTGGCAATCAGCAACCCGTGATGCGCTAACATCAAAGCATGCTTGTTGCCGATGGCTTTGGAAATCAGTTCCCCTTCTTCATTGCCGACCGGGATACCCGGCCACTTGGGCAAAAAAGCGATATCGTCATACAAGACACAATTATCCATATGCGAGATTTCCAAAGGCACTTCCAGCATACTGAGTGCCGCAGTATGGACTGCATGCGTATGGATAATGCACTGCACATCGGGTCTGGCACGATACAGCCATGAATGAAACCGGTTGGCTGGATTTGCCATGCCATCGCCCTGCAAAACTTCCAGATCCTCATTCACGAGTAACAGATTGCTTGCGCAAATTTCGTCAAAACCGAATCCCAAACGTTGCGTCAAGTAAGTTCCCGGGGTATCCCCACGCGCCGTGATTTGTCCCGCCAATCCGGAATCGTGGCCGTTATCGAATAAAATTCGGCAAGTCAGCGCCAGTTTCTGCGCTTTCGAGTAATCAGCGCTTTGCAAATGTTGATCCATTTGCACGAACGATTGTTGAATCAGCTGTTCTTTGCTTAAATTGAAAGTATCATTGGTCATAATTGTCGATCATTCATGATGATTGGAGATAAAACGCTCGATTTCGCGGCGGTCACGCTTAGTCGGACGGCCTTTGGTGTAAAACGGCTGCGGCTGGGTTTTCAGACGGGCGACCAACACTTCTCGCTGTTGACGGCTTTCCTCGGTTTCCCGGTAAAATTGCTGCGCAATCGTTGCGGATCCTCTTTTGTTCGATAGATCCAACACTTCAATTTCAAATTGATAATTATTATTGCGAATTATCAACCGATCCCCTACCGCAAGCACTTTGGCCGGCTTAACCCGCTGACCGTTGACCGTCACTCGCCCCCGGTCGATGGCTTCTGCAGCTAACGAGCGTGTTTTAAAAAAACGGGCTGCAAACAGCCACTTATCGATACGATATTTCTCAACATTATCTGATGATTGCATGATCTTCTTAATCTAATAGATTGGTATCGATCCGGATTTTTCCTTGCAGTGTTTTATGGACCGGACACTGATTGGCAATCTCCAGCAACCGGCTGCGCTGTTGGTCAGTCAGATTTCCTGTCAGGTGTATCAAGCGTGTCATCACGTCGATGAAAGCTTTTTGTTGTTCGCAATCCGCGCAATCATCCGCGTGAACCCGGCTGTGATGTAATTCAACCCGGATATCCTGAAGATCGATTTGCTTATGATTGGCGTACATGCGCAGCGTCATCGAAGTACAACTGCCTAAAGCTGCCAGTAAAAGTTCATAAGGATTCAACCCCAGATCCGAACCGCCCAATGTGATTGGTTCATCGCTGATTATGCAATGGCGGTGCGTCAGAATCTCACGAGTAAATTTCCGATCGCGTTCCCGGACAACAACCACGCCTTCCGCAATGGATTGTTCTTTCGACTCGCCCGGTAATGACTCGCTGGTGAAATAGCGTTTTGCCCAGACCGATATGACTTCCGCAACATAGCGCGAGTCTAAAGGATTGGACAAAAGATGATCGGCGCGATCGAGGGATATAAAACTTTTAGGGTGTTTGGCGGCACTGTAAATTCTAGCGGCTTCGTCAATAGAAACCACTGTATCCACCGGTGAATGGAGAATCAGCAAGGCTTTTTTTAGCGCTCCAATATGTTCTAAAGAATTATATTTCTCTAAATCATCAATGAATTGGCGTTTTATGTTAAAGCTTCTTCCTGATAATTGGACTGAAACGATTGATTCCTTGCTGAATTGTTCATACGAATCTCCGAACAAATGCTTAATGTGCGTTGCCGTAGCCGGTGCACCGATGGTGATTACGGCTTTAATCGAAGCAATATCGCGCGCAACCGCTAAAACCGCAGCACCGCCTAAGCTATGCCCAATCAGCAAGGTTGGGGCTGCATAGTGCTTTTCCAGAAAACCTGCAGCCGCTATCAAATCCTGTAAATTGGAGGAAAAATTAGAATTGGCGAAATCCCCTTCACTACTACCTAAACCTGTAAAGTCAAAACGCAATACTGCAATCCCATGATCTGCGAGTGCCAGGGCAATCCGTGCCGCTGCAAGATTGTTTTTTGAGCAAGTAAAGCAATGCGCGAACACTGCGTAGGACTGTACGACGCCAACGGGCAATTCCAGCGAACCTGATAGCAGTTCGCCTTGTGAATTTTGGAACTTTGCTTCGATACGCGGCATGAGCTTCGATTAATAACCAATCACAAAATTGAGGATACTGTGAATGGTATCAAAAATAACTTAAAGCGTATGATTTTCTGACATTGCTAACAGGATCAGGAATATCTTCAAGAAGTTGGAGTATTACAACCGATTAATCAATTCTACCGATCAAATTCAATCAATATTTTTAATATACGGCTTTAGGATTTCCAGCACTTGCGCATAACCGGCGATTGCATCTTAGCCAGCCATTAATTCGGTCGGAATTGAGTTTTTATGCGTCGTTGACAATGGACTGTCACTGATTTTCCTGATTGTTTGATAGAGTTGAAAATCGATCGGCGTAAAAGAAGTTGCACTGTTTTTCAGCCGGGAATCTATGATTGCCTTGGCTGAAAGTACCGTTTCGCGATCATCGGAAACTGCCGCGAGAATCTCTTGAGTAGTCAAAAAATCGATCGAGGTGCCAGCCATATCCATCGAATAATATTTTGAAACTTCCACCCGGTTCCTAAATAATCTGGCAGCACCGCCCCACACGACATTATCAAGATCAACGCTTGCCACCGTATCGATCGCCCAAATGATTGTTTCACCCAAAGTTTTACCGCTTGCGACTTGCATGATCATATGACCCTTCACAATGGACCGGTTGTTAGGTGTGAAGGTATCGGCTAATAAATATTCCAGAATTTTATTAATACCATTGATGTTATGTTGTATGACAGCTTGCCCCCAATTACGATCGGATGCCGGAATTGCCGACAAAGCGTTAGTTACTTCGGAAATTAATTGGTCCTGCGGTACACCGGCTGCCGTTTGATTTACAATAAAATCGCAAATAAGCATTTTGTTGGCATTTGCAACATGGTCTCCAAACAAATTATCCACAAATCTGTATGCAAACACTTCGGAATTCAAGTCCCTATAATTATTATCTAAAAACAACGCGCTATTTGCCAGTCTTTGTGCCAGGTTCGTCAGCGATTGATTTATCCGCAGTTGCGATGCGAGAATCTTTAAATTATCTGCACCGGGAGATGCCTTGAACATCACCAGAATTAACTGAAGAATAGCGATTTGATATCGGGTTGAATGTGGCATTGAATGTTTTCCTTCCGGATAATATCGGTTTTGCTGATTCACTGGCAGTTATGTAACAAGCCTATATCTTTATAAGCCACTATCATAGAGTTAATGATTCTTGTTTGCAATGCGACAAATTGTCGCATGTATTATATCCATATATTTACAGATAGTTACAATTGATTGTTAAACTAATTTACTAATTATCCAACATCTCTGAGATGGAATTAAACTTTTTTCTGATAAAAATGCCGTTTTGCATTGATTACCGCTGCTCGATTCATAATGCCTATTAATATTCTTATCTTAGGCTATGGTGAAATCGGCCATGCCATGGAATTTTTGCTTAAGAAGCATCATTCGCTTGCCATTTGGGATAAGTATCCTCCCGTAAAATTTATACCAGTGGAATTAGAGCATTCGGTACCGCAAGCCGATGTAATATTGTTTTGCCTCCCCGTCAATCCGCACCGGGAAATCATTCAATTGATCGCGCCTTATTTGAAAAAGAACTGCATCTGCGTCAGTGTCGCCAAAGGATTGGATGAGACGGGGAAAACCGCAGCGCAGATCTTTTCCGAGAATTTGCCGAAGAATCAGCCCTTTGCTTTACTGTACGGCCCCATGATCGCTGAAGAAATCCTTGCCGGCGGCTATGCTTTCGCTCAATTAGGAAGCCGAGATTCTGCATCACTCAAGACATTACAAACCTGTTTTGCGCACACCAGGTTATATCTGGAACCGACGGATGATATCGAAGGCATCAGCTGGGCAGTGATTCTGAAAAATGTTTATGCGATGGCATTCGGCATGGCCGATGAATTGAAGCTGGGTGCTAATGTGCGCGGTTATCTGGTGACCGCAGCGCTGCATGAACTGCAACGGATCGTCGTACAGATGGGAGGACAACCCGATAGTCCCTATCGATTATCAGGGCTAGGCGATCTCATCACCACGGCTACCAGTGAAAACTCGCACCACCATGCGTTAGGCCGTAAAATTGCAAAAGGAGAGCTCGGTGATATTTCCGGAGAAGGACCGCATACTTTAAAAATGATTGAACAACATCAATTGATCAATCTACGGGATTTTGCATTATTGCAGTTAATCCATACGACGCTGCGGCAACCGATCGATATCCGTTCATATTTTGAAGATTACTTTCAACACCGGATGCGATAACCCGCTAACACTCATTATCCTTTTAACCTCGGATTCACGATTAACACCGGGATTAATCAGTTTTCAAGCTACTGTTACAGGCTTTCTCGAAAAGCGCTTACACAATGCCGGCAATCGAATCGTTTGTGCAACCGCTCCCCCTCTAAATTGCTGAAAAAAAATTGCCCGGATGACGTGTTAGGTATCGCCTGGGCAATTTTCAGGAGGGAAATTTGTTGTTTAATCAGCGCCAGGGCATTTCAGATCAAACGAATGCTCCGAAAGCCAACCGGATTATAATAATACGTCTAAACTATTAATATTCATGAAATATTGATAGAAAATTTAATGCCAAACTTTAGGCTCACACGCTATTAATTTCATAATTGTCAGAGAATTCACGGCGATAAGCAATGTGACAAATTGCCGCACTTAGAAAAATAACCCTTAAAAAATTAAACCTTGAAAATTAAGCAGCAGAGAACTTTCCGATCATCCTGGGCTTCCCGGCCATTCACACTTCATAAGCAGGCCGGGTTTTGGTTTGCACGGACGTTGCGTAATGCTCGCATCATACCGGTGCGTAATGAACTGCGATCTCTTTCGCTATCGAGTTCCATCGATTAATGGATCGATTTCCTTCAAGAAATTTCCTTCCAGCTTCACGGTATCACGCCACTCAATTATTTACATCCCCCCTTGCTACTCGAATCCGCCATTCTTTATTTCTTTTGACTCTTGAACACTTGCGGCATTGCAGCTTTTAGGTAATAAAACATCGACCAAAGTGTTAACAAAGCTGCAATATAAATTAGCCATGTGCCGATTTCTTGCGGATCAAAATGTTCTCCAATATTTTCATGATACAACAACAATGGGATTGCAATCATTTGCGATGTGGTTTTGATTTTTCCTAGGAATGAAACGGCAACGCTTTTAGATTGCCCGATTTGCGCCATCCACTCACGTAAAGCTGAAACGGTAATTTCCCGCCCGATGATGATAAGCGCAATCGGCGCGTCCAGTCTGCCCAAATAAACTAATACGATGAGTGCTGCGGATACCATTAGTTTGTCGGCAACCGGGTCCAGAAATGCTCCAAATGCGGAAGTTTGATTCAAAACACGCGCCAGATACCCATCAAGCCAGTCGGTAACCGCTGCTCCGGCGAAAATCAGGGTTGCAACAAGATTTTGTTGACTAGGAGTTAACCAAGTATGCGGTACATAGTAAATACCGACAAACAGCGGAATGGCAAGAATACGCAATAGAGTCAGTAAATTAGGCAAGTTATAAGGCATGAGTTGAGACTTTAAATTGGATAAATGAAGTCAATGCAATTCTCGATAGATTTTTTCGGCCAATTTGCGGCTGATGCCGTCCGTTTGCTGTAATTCTTCAATACTCGCGGTCAGAATACCTTTTAATCCGCCGAAGCGGCCTAGCAATTTTTGCCGGCGCTTGGCTCCAACGCCTTCGATATTTTCCAAACTGGAACTGGTTCTGGCTTTCCCTCGCCGTCCGCGGTGCCCTTGAATTGCAAAGCGATGCGCTTCATCCCGGATTTGCTGAATCAAATGTAAAGCAGCATGTTCAATGGGTAATTGTAACGGCTTTTCAAATGCTGGAGAAATCAGTTGTTCCAATCCGGGTTTCCGCTCTTCACCTTTGGCGACTCCGACCAGATTGGCATCGGATATACCCAGCTCGTGCAGTGCTTCTAAAGCCGCTGTGACTTGACCTTTGCCGCCATCAATCAAAATTAGATCTGGCAGTTGCCCTTCTCCACTGACGATTTTTTGATACCGCCGTGTCAATGCCTCGCGCATCGCGGCATAGTCGTCACCCGGCGTGATGTTCTCAATATTGTAGCGTCGATATTCATTATTGCGCATGGCGCAATTGTCATAAACGACGCATGACGCCACCGTTGCTTCTCCCAGCGTGTGACTGATATCAAAGCATTCGATGCGCTGGATTCCAGGCATTTGCAGAACTTGTTGCAATGCCAGCAAACGTTTTTCCTGGCTTGCCTGGCGGTTCATCATTTGCTTTAGTGCCAATTGCGCATTTTCAGTTGCCATACTGAGCCACGCGCGCTTCTCACCGACTGGGTTGGATTGCATAATGATTTTATGCCCGCATTGTTCAGTGAGTAATTGTTGCAGTGCATCCCGCTCGATGTTTTCACTCAAAATGATCAAAGGCGGTGTGGTACGATTCAAATAATGCTGCGCGAGAAAAGCTTCAACCACATGACTCGCGGTGTAGTCGTCGGCATTTTGCGGGAAAAAGCTTTTATCGCCTAAATGCCGTCCTCCCCGGATCATTGCCAGATTGACACAAACTTTGCCGGTCCCATCCGGTGATACCGCGCAAGCTACGACATCCGCATCCAGTGCCTTGCCATTATCAACAAATTGCTTTTCACGAATCCGTCGTAGCGCTTGAATTTGATCTCGCAGAATCGCGGCCTGCTCAAATTCCATCCGCTCAGATGCTTGAAGCATTTTGTCATGAATTACTTCCATCACTTCGGTTTGCTTGCCTTGTAAAAATAAAGCGGCGTTTTTAACGTCGATTTCATAAGACTGCCGATCGATTTGACCGATGCACGGACCACTGCAGCGTTTAATTTGAAACAGCAAGCATGGCCGGGTTCTGTTATTGAATACGCTATCTTCACAGGTACGTAACCGGAAAATTTTCTGCAATAACTGGATACTTTCACGCACGATCCCGGCATTGGGATACGGCCCGTAATATTGATGCGCTTTATCGAGTGTACCGCGATAAAAACCAAGGCGGGGGAATTCATGCCCGCTCAGAATGACATACGGATAGGTTTTATCGTCCCGGAAAAGAATGTTGAAACGCGGCTTGAGGCTTTTAATCAGGTTATTTTCCAGCAGCAGCGCCTCGGCTTCCGAGCGCGTCACCGTGGTTTCGATGGCGGCCACATGAGATACCATCAGCTGCGTTCGGGGCGCCAGGCTGGTTTTCTGAAAATACGAAGAGACGCGCTTCTTGAGACTGACTGCCTTGCCGACATAAATCACTTCCCCTTTGGCATCGATCATGCGATAGACACCGGGTTGCAGCGGCAGGTTTGCGCAAAATTCCTTGGCGTCAAAACCGGTATTACTCAAGCGATTTAGTCCTCACTACTTAACAGTTTTCCCGCAACCGCCCAATTCTCATCCGGAAGTTCATCAAAACAGATATACGTGTAGGATTTTGGTTTCTTTGCGATGCGCTCCAGCGTATCGGTGATTTCTGTCGCAATTTGCTGTTTTTGTTCGCGTGTTAGTGTTCCAGCCACGCGAATATTGACGTACGGCATCGGTAAGCTCTCCTTTGAAATGATTGTTAGGAAAACGCTAATTAATTAACTGCACGAGCGAATCACTTCGTTACGCGGCACTCGCATCCTCGCCTATCTTGTTGATATGTCTCGGTTGCTGCGTTCCGTGCGCCTCATACTTCCTCTCGTTCGCCGAATTAATCAGTATTTCCTTAGTTAAAAATCAGCGACAATCCGTGAAAACACTTGCTCAAACATTTCTACGGTCAACCGCTTGGTCTGCGTATTGTAGCGGCTGCAATGATAACTGTCATAAAGTCGTAGCCTCTGCCCGGTCTGATTGTCAAGAATCAATGGATGCATCGCGCCATGCGCGAATGGGTAATCCTTCGCTTTCAACTGCAATCCCATCAACACCGCCTGATGCGCAACAGTGCCTAAAGCCAAGACGGCTAAACCGCCGTTGTACGCAAATTGCCGTAACTCAACGGATAGGTAGCGATTGCACTGTTTGATTTCCTGAGGAATTGGTTTATTTTCAGGCGGTAAGCATTTGACTGCATTAGTAATACGACAATCAATCAATCGTAAATCATCGGATGCTGAAACTGACTCGGAAGCCGTTGCGAAACCGAATTGGTGTAAGGTTTTATACAATAAAATTCCTGCATAATCTCCGGTAAAAGGCCGTCCCGTGCGATTTGCCCCATGCATCCCAGGCGCCAAACCGACAATTAACAATTTTGCCATTGCCTCTCCGAAAGCTGCGACAGGGCGTGCGTGATAATCCGGATATTTGGACTTAACCGATTGTAAAAAATTGGATAAACGCGTGCATTGTTTACAGTCGGTAATATCCATCAGATGGTGATAACACTTAAATAATTCGTGTTCTTAATCGGAGATTTACTGGTTTGATGAATGCTGAGTCAGAAAATGGCATTGACTATCGCCTGACAATCAAGCCTATTTCTTGATAATTAACATTAAAATAGTACTATAGATACTTATTTTTAAATGAATATTATCCATATTTTTTACGATTACGCCGCCGCCGGTTATGCGCACGACGAAGTTCTTCTGGTGTTGGCGGCGCCGGTTTTTTATCGGCGTAAGGATTGGTTCCCACTTTAAAGTCGACGCGCAATGGTGTGCCATGCAACTGAAAAACTTCACGAAAAGTATTCGCCAGGTAGCGCCGGTAACTTTCAGGAACGTGATCGAGCATACTGCCATGCACAATCACCAAGGGTGGATTGGAACCGCCCTGATGCGCATAGCGCAGTTTAGGCCGCGACATTCCCCCGCGCGGCGGCGGATGCTTCTCAACCGCTGCAATTAAAGCACGGGTTAGCTTAGGTGTTGATAAATCGGCCATTGCAGCCGCATACGCTTTGTCGATCGCTGGCATTAATTTTTGGATACCGGTGCCATGCAATGCGGAAATATAGTGCAACTCGGCGAAACTTAAAAACGCCAGTTTACGATTGATCTCACGCTTAATACTGTCGCGTTGATAATCATCGAGTCCATCCCATTTATTCGCAGCGATAACCAATGCGCGGCCCGTTTCGAGAATAAACCCTGCAATATGCGCGTCTTGGTCGGAGATTTCCTGCCGGGCGTCCAAGACCAGAACCACGACATTAGCGTCTTCAATCGTTTGTAACGTTTTAATGACCGAGAATTTTTCGATAACTTCATGCACCTGGCCGCGACGACGTATTCCGGCCGTATCAATGAGTGTGTATTGCTTGTCTCGATGTATAAAATCGATATAAATGCTATCGCGTGTTGTGCCGGGTTGATCGAATGCGATAACACGCTCTTCCCCTAGCAATGAGTTGATCAGCGTTGATTTCCCGACATTCGGACGGCCGACAATGGCGATTTTGGGATGTTTATCTTTCGAATGTTCTTCGGCGACATCGGGGAAATCGCTAAGCACAAAATCCGCCAGCTCTTGGATATGATCGCCATGCATGGCCGATATGGCGCAAGGATCACCCAAACCTAATTCATAAAATTCTGCAGTGACAACGGCAGTGGCCATGCCTTCGGTTTTATTGACCACCAGTACTATTTTTTGACCGGATTTACGCAATTGCTCCGCAATCATCCGATCATGCGCCGTTACTCCTTGGCGGCCATCCACGATGAATAATACTTTATCGGCTTCGTCAATGGCTTGCAGCGTCTGTTTCGCCATTGCATGCATAATGCCGTCTTTCACCTCAGGTTCGAGACCACCGGTGTCCATGACTAAATACGGTTTATCGCCCACCCGGCCGGTGCCATAATGCCGATCCCGCGTCAAACCGGGAATATCGGCCACAATGGCGTCACGAGTACGCGTCAGACGATTGAAAAGCGTTGATTTTCCGACATTTGGACGGCCAACTAAAACAAGTATAGGTTTCATTATTAATTGCTGTGCGTGATCATACGCAACATGGCATCGGTTTCAAAATTCACAGCCCGCTGTGAATTAAATTTTCAATGTGGATTCCTTAGAACTGTGTGCTAAAAGCGTAGATGCCGCCTTTTGCTGTCTGAACCACAACACCGTCAGGCAACAAACCGGCCGCATTATGAATCATGCTGCCATCGGTAGCGGAACGAGCAACCAAAGTACCATCATAATTGCGCAGGATATTCACAAAACCTTGATCATCGCTGACTACAATATATTGATCTTTAATCGTTGGCTTGGTTAATTTCTTACTGCCTAAGCGGCTTTGCTTCCACATGCTGGCACCGCTGAGCAAATCATACGCGGCAACGACTCCCTTCTCTTCTGTGACATAAACGTAATCGTTATCCATTACCAAACCGGCACTGCTGGATGATTCCCGGGACCAGATTTGTGTGCCGTCATTTATGGCAAAACATGCCAGGCGTCCTTGATATGCGACCGCACAGACAAACCGGTTGTTAACTACTGGCGAACTGGTAATATCCGTCATACGTTCCAGCTCTGTAACGCCTCGTGGCTGCGAAACAGTTACTTCCCATCCGATATTGCCATTAAACAAACTCATGGCAATCATTTTCCCGCCAGGAAAGCCTGCAAATACCGCGCCATGCGCCAGAGTGATTCCTGCTGTGCTGCGCACCGTCAGCGGCGGCGTTGCACCTTGATAGATCCATTTACGTTTGCCATCAATCGCATCAAGCCCGAAGATTCGGCCATCGACGGCACGAACCACAACAATGTTATTTTGTACCTGCGGCGGGCTTAAAATTTCGCTGGTAACCGTCGATTGCCATAGCATATGGCCTGATTCATTATAGGCAAGCACCTCACCTTTAGAGGTTCCGACTAAAATCAAACCTTCACCGCTACCGACACCCGCAGAAAATTTGCTTTTGGTTTTGATTTGCCATAGCTGTTTACCGGTGGCCGCATCATATTTCGTTAACTTACCACCTTCATCAGCGATATACACCATGCCGCTTTCGTAAACCGGATAAAAAGAGGCGATTTCATTTTCACTGACTTTATTTTTCCATTTCGCTGGGATTTTGTCGGCCGCTTTTAAGGCGGCGAGTTCTTCCTTGTCATAAACGATTACTTCATCGGAGACAAACATATCGGATATCCCCGTGCTCAAATTCTCGATAATGCGCATATCGAACGGATTGATCGTGCTGCTGCAACCTGGAGACAATGCTACAAAAAGAAACCAGAAAAAAAATTGTAGCCAGCGTTTAGTGAAATTCAACGAAGCAGCCACTGTTTTGATTATTCGGATTCACCCAATGCATCCAATTTCATCTGTACGACATTGTAATAATTATTGCTTTTGCTCAACTTGTCGATCGCAGCTTGATAACTGAGCCGGGCTTCGGAAATCTTCTGAGCGGCAACCTGGATATCACCTTTGCGATCCAAATACAATCCGGCAAACGCTTCACCATGTCCGGCATTCAGAATTCGCATGGCTTCGTCATATTTTCCTTCGTCCAGCAATATTCCTGACATTCTGAGACGCGCCACATCATGGAGCTCGGTTTCTTTGGCATGATCGATCACCCATTGCAGATTTTTTATGGCGCGCGGGTAATTGCCAGCTTGAATGTCGGCTAAAGCGGCAATAAGCGCTGCACGAGAGGCATAGCCGCTGGATGCATAACCTTCCATCAACAGTTGCGCGGCATCGTTAATTTTTGCGGCGTCTTCCGACGTTTGAACTTGTTTTAATAGTTCATACAAATCCGCCGCTTGTTGCGATTGTTGCAGTTGATAGTAATTCCAGGCTTTATTGGCGCCGACTGTCGCCAGTGCAACGGCCAAAACAATGGTTATCATGGTGCCGTATTGCCCCCACCATGCCTTGAGTCCTTCGATTCGCTCCTGATCCTCGTGATAAGTTGCCATCTGATTTTCCTGATTCTAGGTCGTTAAATTTGAATGTTCTTTCCTGATAATTTCACCAACAATGGCCAGTTTGATGCGTGCTTGCGCTATGGCCTCGCGTAATGGTTTAAGCGTTACTTCTTCGGTTTTTAGCTCCTCATCGCCGATAATCACCGCATAAGACGCGCCCGATGCATCCGCTTTTTTCATTTGGGTTTTGAAGCTGCCTCCGCCACAGTGCAAGACCACGTTAAAACCCTCATCCCGAAGGAACTCGGCACATTTCCATGCATAATATGTAACTTGTTCGCCTTGATGAACGATATAAATATCGGGAGCAGGCTGATCGACAGAATTATCCGCATCTTGCATTAAAGCAAGCAATCGCTCTATTCCCATGGCGAATCCGCATGCCGGCGCCGGCTTGCCGCCCACTTGCGCAATGAGTCCATCATAACGTCCTCCGGCGCAAACCGTGCCTTGAGCACCCAATTTGTCAGTAACCCATTCAAATACCGTGCGATTATAATAATCAAGCCCGCGCACCAGCCGCAAGTTGATCTCAAAATTAATACCTTGCTCGCGAAGTATGCTTTGCAAGGTTTCAAAATGTTCGCAAGACTCAACATCCAAGTCGTCGATCAGCTTAGGCGCATTTTCAATTAGCTTGTGCATCAATGGATTTTTGCTGTCCAAAATGCGCAATGGATTGGCGTGTAAGCGCCTTTGTGAGTCTTCATCGAGCGCTTCGCGGTGCTGCTCAAAATATTTGACCAACCGGGAACGGTACAATGCGCGTGTTTCCGCATTTCCCAAAGTGCCGATTTCCAGCCGCAATCCGGAAATTCCTAATAGCTGCCAAAACCGTGCGCACATAATAATTAATTCCGCATCGATATCGGGGCCTGCGAACCCCAGCGCTTCGACGCCGACTTGATGAAATTGCCGGTAGCGGCCTTTTTGCGGGCGTTCATGCCGGAACATCGGGCCGGTGTAATAAAGCCGCTGCGGCCCCGGATATAATAAATTGTGTTCAATCACCGCACGCACGCAGGAAGCGGTTCCTTCCGGACGCAGCGTTAAGCTATCGTTATTGAGATGATCGACAAAAGTATACATTTCCTTTTCGACAATATCCGTGACTTCACCGATCGAGCGAACAAACAAATCAGTTTGCTCGACGATAGGGGTGCGGATATTACGATAACCGTATGCAGCAAGCCATTGCTGCACCTTCAATTCAAAATGTAACCAAAGATAGGATTCATGCGGCAGGATATCATTCATCCCGCGGATTGCTTTGATACCATTAGCCATCAGACAGCTTTTCTGGGATATTTTTCGCTGACATACTTGTCGACAATTGCGCGGAATTCATTGGCGATATTTTCACCTTTCAGCGTGACTGTTTTTTGTCCGTCGACAAAAACCGGAGCCACCGGGGTTTCACCGGATCCCGGCAAGCTGATGCCGATATTAGCGTGCTTGCTTTCCCCCGGTCCGTTAACTACACATCCCATCACCGCCAATGTCAAATTTTCCACGCCGTCGTATTGCTCACGCCACGTAACCATTTCATCCCGTACGTAAGCCTGAATGCTTTCCGCCAATTCCTGGAAGTAAGTGCTTGTAGTCCGGCCGCAACCGGGACATGCGGCGACCAATGGCACAAACGCGCGTAGCCCCATCGTTTGCAGAATTTCCTGGGCAACGATCACTTCTCTCGAACGAGTGCCGCCCGGTTCCGGTGTCAATGAGATCCGGATAGTATCGCCGATACCCTCTTGCAATAACACTGCCAAAGCCGCCGTTGATGCCACGATGCCTTTGGAACCCATACCGGCTTCTGTCAGCCCCAAATGCAATGCATAATCGCAACGCGCAGCCAATTCGCGGTAAACCATGATCAGATCCTGCACGCCACTTACTTTGCATGACAATATGATTTTATTCCGCGTCAAGCCGATTTCTTCCGCTTTTGCTGCACTTTCAAGCGCAGATGTAATCAATGCTTCACGCATCACATATTTCGCATCTTGCGGATCGTCGGAAGCGGCGTTCTCATCCATGATTCTCGCTAACATTTCAGGGTCGAGGCTTCCCCAATTGACACCAATACGCACCGGTTTGTCGTATTTGCAAGCTGTTTCAATCAGTGTGGCAAATTGTTCATCACGCTTCTTGCCATGACCGACATTGCCGGGGTTAATCCGGAATTTTGCCAATGCTTTGGCACATTCCGGATAGCTGGTCAGCAATTTATGACCATTAAAATGAAAGTCGCCGACCAATGGCACATGGCATCCCATGTCATCAAGCCGCATGCGGATACCCGCAACCGCCTTTGCGGCTTCCATCGAGTTGACGGTGATACGCACCAACTCGGATCCTGCGCGTGCTAATTGCGCGACTTGCTCGGTTGTTGCAACTTCATCCACCGTGTCGGTGTTGGTCATGGATTGCACCACAACCGGCGCTCCGCCACCCACAGTGATGTTACCAATCCGCACTCCCACACTGGGCCGGCGGGTTATCGAGAAACTATTTTCAGACATAGAATAATGTAATCAGTTTATTATCAGCAAGACTTATTCGAGCTTAAACCGCGCTGTTCCGTCTTGTCTTTTATAAGTGGAAATATCGATTGTTTTATCATTATAGGTCAGATTGACGCCAGATGCATTGCCAATCACGATCGAGAAAGGTTTTTTGCCGGTAACGGTTTGCTCACTTCCGGCCTTTTTGAGTTGCTCCAATAATGAAGATCCCGAACCGTCAACAACTCTTATCCACGAGTCTGCTGTAAATTTAAACACCAAATGATCTTTATTTCCGGATGGCACGACAGGATTATCGGGTTCTTGAACCGTTAGTGCCGGTTGTGTAACAGGGTTATCGATTGAAGCTGGCGTTTCTGATTCTATAGAGGCGCTTAAGGAATTTGCTTGACCGTTGCCGCTATTTTCCGATTCCGCGGCCTGCTTAACAGGAATTGCCGTGGTGTTCTTTGTAACCGCGGGTAAAGGTAAGGGAATCTCAACGGAAGCCGTTTTTGATTCGATTTTAACGTCGCTCACAACATTTTGATTGCTGAATTCCTTATTCAGAAAGTTATCTCCGGATAAGAAATAAATACCCGCGATCACTAAGAAAACGATGCTGATGATGACTAAGGAATTATTCTTGGAGTTTTTCCGCTGAGAAGAAAAAGATATTTGTTTATTCTTGAAAGGCGTATTTTCATGCGTCGAAATGATACGTGCCGATTCCGGCAGCATTTTTAATAAAGGCGCAGGATCCAGTTGAACCAAATTCGCGTAATTCCGGATAAAACCGCGCAGAAATGTTCGTCCCGGTAACTTTTCAAAATCTTCTCTTTCAATGGCATCAATCTGGGGAACGGAAAGACGTAACTGCCGCGCTACATCTTCCACGCTCAATTTTTTTGATAACCGGGCATTGCGCAGCAGGTGCCCAATGCTATTTAGCAAATTTTCATCCGCAATATCGCCATAGCCGGCGGGTAATTGCGGATGATCCAGTTCATTTTGTGTCGGTTGATAGCGATATGTTTCCAAAGGTTTGTTAACTTCAATTGCCTTGTTCAAATCGGATGATAATGAGTTAACAGTCATGGCTGGTTCTTCCGTAATGTGAGCGAATTCATTCTTCTCAAAAGCCGATTGATTCTTTTCACTTTGAGAATCGTGGTCTGGTGCATTAAACGTTTCATCCCTTGCATTTGTCATTGTAGCTTACCCTCTCGAATTGCTGCCGCTTCCTTGGATTCTGGAAAATGCTTTTGTAATTGATAAGAATAGCTATCCGCCGCAAGTTGATTTCCCATTGCATGCTCGATCTTTATTGCCATCAACAAACTTTCAGGAGTCGGCCCATTATTTTGTAACATCAGCAAAAGCTTTGCTTTTGCTTCAGCTAAAAAACCGGACTGTAAATCAACATCGATTAATCCAATCTCAGCAGGAAGATAGCCGGGCTGAAGCGATAATGCCTTGTTAAAAAAAGACCTTGCCTCGCTATATTTTTGCCGCTTGAGTTCGCAAATTCCCGCGTTGGTATAGGACATTTCCGGTGTCAGGTAAAGCGGATCCCCTGCAGCGACCAAAAAATGATTAATGGCGCTATCCATGCGAGCGGATACACGCTGACACAAAAACCAACCAAAATTATTGTGGATTTCAGAATTCTTTGGTGCAATCCGAAGCGCTCGCTCGAAGCTCTCAAGAGCTCTATTGTTGTCATTGAGTGTCATGTTGATCAACCCCAGCACGTTGTAAGCAGGCGCATAATTTGATTGCGCTTTGAGGGCTTCAGTGATTTCTTCAATCGCAACATCCAGTTGACCTCGATAAAAGTATTCGGCTGCAAGCTCCGTATGTATTTTTGCACTTTGAAAAGCTCTGGCTGAGTTATCTTGCACCAGTAATCCACCTTCAATCGGTTGTTGCACACAACCGCCAAGCCACTTAATCATTAAAAATGAAAAAAACCAGAGTAAAATTTTCCTCACCGAGCTGCCTCAATCGTTGATCGAACAGTACGCTTGGTTTTGTCTTTGACTTGGCCGGCCAGTTGGCCACAGGCTGCTGCAATGTCGTCGCCGCGTGTTTTTCTTATAGTTGTTACATATCCGGCCTGCATCAGCACATCCCGGAACTCGCGCACGGCTTCTGAAGTTGAACGCTCGAAACCAGAATTAGAAAATGAATTAAAAGGAATCAAATTAAATTTACAGGGTACATCGCGAACTAATTTAACCAGTTCACGCGCATGGGCGATCGTATCATTCACCCCATTTAACATGACATATTCGAAAGTTATAAAATCCCTCGGCGCAGCGGGCAAATAACGCTGACAGGCTGCAAGCAACTCTTTTAAAGGATATTTTTTATTGATAGGTACCAACTGATCTCGCAAATCATCATTCGGTGCGTGCAAAGATATAGCCAGCGCAACCGGACAGCGATCACGCAACCGGTCTATCGCGGGCACCAACCCCGAAGTGCTCACCGTAACCCGGCGCCGCGAAAGTCCATATGCATGATCATCCAACATTAAATCCAGTGCAGTCACAACATTCTCGAAGTTGGCTAAAGGCTCACCCATGCCCATCATCACTACGTTGGTAACAGATTTATAGGTGTGAGACAAACCCCTGTCATCAGCCGTTGCCAGTGTTTTATTCGCAATCCATAGTTGCCCGATGATTTCCGCAACCGTCAAATTCCGGTTGAAACCTTGTTTGCCAGTCGAACAAAATGTGCAAGCCAGAGCACATCCCACTTGGCTTGAGACGCACAAAGTACCCCGATTTGCTTCCGGAATGAAAACTGTCTCGATGCCATTATTCGCGCCAACCGACAACAACCATTTCCGGGTTCCATCCTCGGCGACATGATCCGCAATGATCTGCGGCAACTCAATGACTGCAGTGGTTGACAGCTTTTCCCTTAACCCCTTGGCTAAATCGCTCATTACGGCAAAATCAACCACGCCGAATTGATGGATCCATCGAAGTAACTGTTTTGCGCGAAAGGGTTTCTCGCCAATTTTTATAAAAAAATCAGCGAGTGCTTGACTGTCGTAGTCTAGTAGATTGATTGCCACTATTGACTGATAAATGCGAGGGTATTGCTTAACGGGAAAAGATATTTAAAACCGGGAAAAAGCAAGCGATTTCTATCGCTGCTGTTTCCGGAGCATCTGAGCCATGAACTGCATTGGCGTCAATGCTGTCGGCGAAATCTGCGCGGATCGTTCCTTTTTCCGCTTTTTTAGGATCTGTTGCGCCCATCAAATCACGGTTTTTTTTAATAGCGTTCTCACCTTCCAGCACTTGCACCATAATGGGTCCGGATATCATAAAACTGACAAGGTCGCGAAAAAAAGGACGCTCTTTATGCACTGCATAAAATTGCTCGGCTTCGGATTGGGATAAATGCATCATACGTGCTGCGACTATCTTTAAACCATTGGATTCAAACCGTGAATAGATTTGGCCGATGACATTCTTTGCAACAGCATCAGGTTTGATTATCGACAGCGTTCTTTCAATTGCCATTAAATTCTCCAGAAAATTAGTAAATTAAAAACGATATTTTAACAAAATCTGCTCTCGATCCGCAAAAACGTGAAATATCTTTAAGGTTCGATTCAGTTATTCTTCCCAAGAAATAAAAAACACTACTTGCAGAGCGAATTAAGGATACGTTGCACGAAGCGGATAGCCATGTTGCCGCCACGCTGGAATACCTTCCCGGTAATAGAAAATATTATTCCATCCCCACTCCACCGCTTTTTTTGCCGCTACCGAACTACCTAAGCAATTAATTCCATTACAATATATGATGAGAGGTTGTTCCTTTTTTGCAATGGCAATCAAATTCTGCTCAATAAAATCGCTTTTGATAGGGAGATGGAATGCTCCGGGTATATGCCCAGCTTTAAAATCTTCCAGCCCTCTCACATCCAGAAAAAAATATCCTTTATCGAAAAGCCATTTCGCAGTTACTGTATTGATCGTACGTGCGCCTGCGACAAATTCAGGGGCTTCAGCATTTGCCCGAGTCAAGCCCGCTTGGATGCTTATTAACAGAAATAGCAAACAAGATACGAATATATTGACTATTGTTTTTCCGGTCATCATTTCTTTATTGTGTAGAATTTTTCAACTTTATGATTATCCATTGAATCTTCGTTGATCTCGGAAATATTCTTTATTGTCGTAATAAGCTTCATTTTCATTATCACGAATCCAGCCTGGGTAACCTAATAGCGGTATAGGTGTCAAAGTTGAACTTGATAACAAAGTTTGCGATAAAAAAGACTCAAGCATTTTATCAGCAGACAGTAGCTGATCCGGTAGCGTTTTAGAGAAGTAATCGTTTTCAACCCTAAAAATAATCCCTTTACCCGTCATTCCCGAATAAGGATTCAATGCCTTTTCATACAATCCATGACCATAAACAAAAAAGCGCATTGATGACAAAATGCTTTTACGATGCCGCCAAAATAATTCTTTCCATTGAAAATGCTCTAATAATTGAATCAGTGTTCGATTACTGCTTATAACGATTACTCCCGATTCATCGAAGGATGTGGCGGCATCCCTTATCGCACAGCGTTTATTAATATTACTCTTTGATTCAGTGAGTTGTGCTCGATAATGAATTTGATTGAGTATCGATTTCGATTGCGGAAACACTTGCCACACTAGAGCATTAAAAAAATCATGCCAATTTTGAGCTCTTGTTTGTATATGACCTGACAAATATATTCTTGATTCGTATTTCTGTTCCCGGTTTTGTTTGCCGAATTGCTGGGAAACAAAATTGACCGGCTTTCCTGAGTGAGTAACGATAATCTGATTTCTCAAAGTACATAAGTTATTCAGATCGTGTACAGATGGCCAGCATGAAAAGTCGGTGAGATATTTTCTCAAAAATGAAAAAGGTTCAAAGATTGCAGACCGATTTACAAAATTTGAATCCCAATACTGCATAATCAGCGCCCCACTGAAAACTCAACACAGCGCTTTATTCCTTTCAGCGCGTAATATCTTTAAATGGCCTAGTCCAAAATGAATAAATGCCAAGGCGGTAAAAATCGGAGCAAGCAAATTCAGGAATGGTATAAATTGTATCAAGCTTGTACACAATCCTAAACCCCATAAAGAGTATCTATTCTCAGCACAGATTTTACTAAACTCCTGCTTATTCGCATGTTCCGATAGCGCATCATATCGAAACAATTGTTGATTCATAAACGAAGCTGCTACAAAAGGCACAACAATTCCTGCACCTACCGCCCACAATGGTAACGTTACCAGCCATATAAGTATGAACACTACACTCGCTACTACAGCATTAACAATACTTCCGCTGATTGTTCCTCCATATTCACGCTCAAGTTCGGGGTAGTAATGCTTAGCAACGATTTTTATCAGGGTAGGCATCACGAAAATGGCTGTGATGATAAGTGTTGTCATGACAACAAGGGGAATAAATACCAATATATCGATTAGAATCATCATGAAAGATTCCAACCAATTGGATTCTAAATTTTTCAGCCATTCAGAAATTTTTGTTTCATTCAGCAAAACATAAATCCACTCGGAAAAAACATCATAAAAAAAATACCCGACAAGAAGCCAGAAGAGAATCGAAGCGATAATTGGCCATAAAATAATCCACGCGATTCTAAATCGCATCAAATCACGAAAGGCACTTATAATGGCTTTAGTTACGAGAGTCATTTTGTTTTAATGAAATCTTTAAGATTAATTAACAAATGTGGCGAAAGCTACACTAATATGAAATTCTTAACCGAAGAACGTATCAGTAAATATATTTAAACTACTAAATTAAATTTAGATTCTATCGTAAATAACACTAACACTAGTACGTGAGTGCAATAATTTCTTAATTTTGTCAAAACAGCGATTGAATAAGGATCGAAAACTAAAGTTCTATATAAAACTGTCGATACAATATTCAGAAAAATTCGTTATGAGGATTAGAAAATGAAAATTGATAAATCATTACAGCCAGTTTCAACTGTATCTGTTAGTGATGGAAAAAGACGTACGGACCTCACTCCCAATACCAATACTGAGCAAGAAAATAATGTGCATTTGAGTTCCAATGTCGCAAAACTACAAAACATCGATAGCAATTCAGCTTCAGGCTCAATTGTAAATACTGCGCGCGTTCAAGAAATTAAACAAGCAATCAGCGAAGGAAGCTTCCAGATTAACCCGGAAGTTGTTGCTGACCGATTACTTGAAACTGTCAAGGAACTGATTCATTCTAAAAAGGGTGCAGCGTAATGCCATTGAATCAAGATTCATCTTTCTCAGTATCAAGTGAAAGCTTGTTAAAAGAAGCCAAGGAATTGCGTTCATTCATTGACATTCTCAAAAAAGAAGAACTAGCGCTTGTACAAGGAAAAATTGATGAAATTGATTTCTACACTTCTGACAAGCTTCGTTCAATTGAAATACTAATTCAACTGAACGATCAGCGTGAAGAATACTTTAAAGCGCAAGGTCTTACTTTAGATAAAAGCTGTATTAATAATTGGTTACGCAAACAACAAAATTCCGATCAGACCAATATAGTAGAGATTTGGAACGAACTTTTAGATCTTGCCAAAACTGCTCAACGCATAAATCAATCTAATGGTTTAATTATTTCTACTAGACACCAACATCATCAACGAGCCTTAGCTGCACTTCACAGTGCAGCCGGGAACGTTTCTTGTTATGGACCAAAAGGCCAAGCCTATACCTGATTTTTCCAGATTAATTTTCAACAATTGGTATTTCAGTAATCTTATCGGGATCTGCGGATAGAATCATTACAGTAACTCGTCGATTTCTTTTCCTTCCCTCTGGCGTTTCATTACTTTCGATTGGCCTATTTTCACCATAACCTATTGCTGTCAGCCTATGTGCCTCTACACCATTTTCAATAAATAATCGGATCACGCTGCTAGCGCGGGCTGACGACAATTCCCAGTTTGATGGAAAACTCTCTGTATTGATCGGTACATTGTCGGTATGTCCTTCGACGCGAATATCGTGTTCGTGCCCCTTGATAACATTTGCAACTGCTTGAAGTGTTAAACTAGAACTCTCTGCAAGTTTGGCTTGCCCCGGAGAGAACAAAACACTTGCATTAATTTCAACAGTAATCCCCAGAGAACTTTGAGTTACTCTTACTTGGCCATCTTTTATCAAAGGTTCTAAGGCATTAAGAATGTTTTTAGCCATCCCTTTCATTTTTTCCTGCTTTTTCTCCTTATTGGCACCTGGATGATCAATCAGCTTGATCGGTTCGCCTGAATTTGGGTGTTGATTTTGCAAAGCTGAAAATTCAATAGACTGTGCAGATGTAACCAATGCAGGCGAATTGTTACTTTTAAATGCATTCACTATCGAAGAACTGAGTACTCGATATTTACCTTCGTTGACTGATGAAACCGCATACATCACCACAAAAAAAGCAAATAAAAGCGTAATAAAATCCGCATACGACACAAGCCACCGTTCGTGATTCTCCTGTGAGTCCTCATTTCTGTCGGCTCTTTTTCTGGGCATACAATACTCTAGCGATCGAAATAACAATACGGCTTAAACAAAATATCCTTTTAAGCGATTCTCGATAAATCGTGGATTCTCACCGTTGGCAATCGCGACAAAACCGTCAACCAATAATTCGTGCATGGTTACATGATCGTTAATAATACTTTTGAGTTTATTAGCGATTGGCAAGAAAATCAGATTGGCCAGACCTACGCCATAAATAGTCGCTACAAAAGCAACTGCAATTCCTGTTCCCAGAATACTGGGATCAGATAAATTTTCCATCACGTGAATCAACCCCAATACAGCCCCCAAGATCCCAATAGTTGGAGCATAACCGCCGGCAGCCTCCCAAATTTTGGCGGATTGCCGTTGATACGTTTCTAGAGTCAAAATATCGATTTCCAAAATTTCTCGTAATTTTTCCGGTGTACTTCCATCAGCTAATAGCTGCAATCCCTTTTTTGTGAAAGGATCTTTAACTGTGGATACATAGGATTCCAGCGCTAATAATCCTTCTTTTCTTGAGATATGAGACCAATTGACAATTTGCTTAATTAAGTTTTGCGGTGAATATTCAGGAGGGTAGAAAATCCAAGCACTCATTCTGATACCATTGACAAAAACTTTCATAGGGCTTTGTAGTAGAACTGCACCCACCGTGCCCCCGACAACAATACAAAAGGCTGCCAGTTGCAGCAATGAGCCGACATGCCCTCCTTCAAGGATTTGCCCGCCAATGATGGCAACAAATGCCAGTACAATGCCGCCGACACTATTTAAATCCATCTTTGCTTTTTTATTCATCGCGAAATCCAATTAATTCACTGGATAGCCGGCCTGACGATTTAAAGATTTCTTAAGCGGCTGCGTAACCTTGCAACAGCCTGTGTATGTAATTGACATACGCGTGATTCGCTCACACCAAGCACTTCCCCGATTTCCCGTAAGTTCATTTCTTGCTCGTAATGCATGCCCATGACCTGTTTTTCTCTTGGCGGTAGATTATCAATCGCAGCAATCAAGAGACTGCGAAAATTATCATCCAATAGCGCATTAAGCGGGTCGCCTTCGGTATTAACAAATAGCCGATCCAAAAACGGTTCTTCATCATCTTGTTGAAAATCTTCGTAATAGATTAACTGGGCGCCGCGTGCACTTTGTAGAGTTTCGTGGTACTCATCGAGAGACATATCGAGCTCATTCGCCAAATCTTGCTCGCTTGGCGCGCAACCGTTGCGCTGCTCCAAAAGATTCACGGCAGCTTCGATTCGTCGCATTTTCTTGCGGATACTTCGAGGCAGCCAATCCGCTTCGCGTAATTCATCCAGGATTGATCCCCTGATACGCTGCGCCGCGTAGCTTTCGAATTGGCGTCCGTATGAACCTTCATAGCGGTTGATCGCATCCAGCAACCCGATCATTCCGGCTTGAATAAGGTCGTCGACTTGCACACTCGCAGGCAATCGAGTCATCATATGATAAGCAATCCGTTTCACCAGCGGTGTAAACTCAACGATAAATTGTTCTTTATCAATTGCTTTGGTTCCAGTCGCAGTATACATATTCACTCACACCGTAAAATTGTCCATACTTAAAAGGCTTGTTCGAATTAACCGTTGCATAAAATCATTAACTCCACCGTCATACCGATCCGGACACGCAGAGCGTAAAATGTTTTGAGCGAGATGTTTAAAACACTCGGCTGTCTGAGAATTCGGATAGGTTGACAATATCGATTTGCATAACTGTGTCGAGTAATGCAGCTTGTCATCATTTGGTATATAACCGACGTATTCGAGTGATGCGGATAGGTAATGCCGCACGACTTTGTATAAGTTCTGATAGATCGCGAGAGATTCGGCTTCGGAATCGACCCGATTGACTAATATTAGAAAATTCTGCCGGGCATACTCCTGGCTCATGATTTTAATGAGCGCATAAGCACCTGTCAGAGATGCAACCGATCCAGAAATTACAACCAAGATCTGTTCCGATGCCAGGCTGAGTGGTAAAACATGCGTTGTACCGGTCATTGCAGTATCAATTAAAACGATATCAACAGTATCGGTAAGCTCCGAGAAACTCTTGATAAGCCAGTTTTGTTCCAGAGGATTGAGCTTGCTCAAAGCCTGGATGCCACGCATTGCGGACAAAATGGATATGTTGTCCGGGCCGCGCAAAATCACCTGTTCCAGACGCTTATCGCGGTGAATCACATGCAATAAATCGAAGCGCGCTTTTATGCCAAAACTCGTGCAAATGTTGTTATGACAAGGGTTCTCATCGATCAGAAGCACCCGTTGCCCATTCTGAGCCAATGCGGAGGCCAGATTCACGATAACGCTGGTTTTTCCCACACGTGATTTTCCGCCCACGATCGTAAATACCCGTCCGGAATCAAGTGCTCGCAGACCGGTAAGCTGACGTAATCCTGCCGCTTGATCTTGCAAAATAAATCTAGTCATACGCCAATCCTGCAATCGCTTGACCCATCGATGACAACGTCTCCGCTTCGCCCTTGGTAGCCATGATCAGGGCGAATTCCGCATCTTGCAAAGTGAACGCGGAATCCTTAGGTGACGATTTGAAAGCACGATGCAACAAGTAGCGTGAATGCGCGGCATGAATATCCTCCGGAACCTTTTGTCCGTTGGCGACGTAATGCAACATCAGTTTCCGGCGTATCACCGCATCCAATACCACACCAAGGCTCGCCGCTTCATCAACTTTTGTGATGATGCAACCGGATATGCCCCCCTCTTGATAAGCTGAAATGATTTCGTCCAATGTTTTGCCATTGCAAGTAGCGCTCAAGATCAGAATGCGTTTTACTTCCATTCCGCAATTCCTGAGCATGGACATTTGCTGCACCACCATTCGATCGCGTTGACTCATCCCGACGGTATCAATCAATACCATATGTTTATTACGCAATTCGGAGAGCGTCAGTTGCAGGTCTTCAGTATCTTTGATATTGCGGACGGGTATTCCCAGCAATTGCCCATAGATTCTAAGCTGTTCATGACCGCCAATCCGGTAGCTGTCGGTGGTAAGCAATGCAACTTTATCCGCACCATGGCGAATAACACAGCGGGCCGCAAGCTTTGCCGTAGTCGTCGTTTTACCGACGCCGGTCGGCCCGACCAACGCATAGATACCGCCCCGTTCAATCATGTCGTCACTGACGGCTGTTCGAAGATTAGCCGTCAAAATTGACATGGCTTGTTTCAGGCTTTGTTCATAGTCCAAATCTTCCGGTAATTTTCCGATCAAATGACGTGTTAATAGCGGGCTAAAGCCGCAATCCAACAAAGTTCGCAGCAGTTTTACTTTATCCGGCCGGCGCTGTGTGAAGTTTCCCCAAGCGACAGTTGCCATTTGGTCTTCCAGGGTAGTGCGCATCGCTTGAATCTCGGCGATTATGTCGCGTGCAAACGTTGCGGAAATCGAGTCATTTTCATGCAATGACGGTTGTTGCAGCGGGTTTTCAGGCACTCGCTTTGAATAAGTCTCTGCTTCGGTAAAATCATTTTGCGATTCATAGTGTCTGCTGAGAGAAGATAAACTCGGCGCAGGCGTGTCCTGCTGGACTAAATTGGACATCTCGGCATCGGCTAATGCCATGATCTCTACACCGTTTCTGATTTTCCGGTTGGATAAAATAACGGCATCTTCGCCAAGTTCTTCTTTGACTTGCCGCAACGCTTCGCGCGATGTCGATGCAATATATCGTTTTACTTTCATGGATTACCTCCGACCAGGGAAGTGATTTTGATTTTCTTCGAATCAGGAATTTCGGAATGCGCCAGCACGCGTAACTGTGGCAAAGCGCGGCGTAAAAATTTCGCCATTAAGAAACGTATGCTTCCGGGTACCAGCAATACCAATGGAAGGCCCAATTTTTCTTGCTGTTGTGCGGCAACGCGGGTCTCATTCAACAAGGTATCCGCTAATCCGGGTTCGATTCCGGGGCCTTGCGTTCCATTGCCTTGCATGACTTGGGTCAATAAATTTTCTAATTCATGATGCAGGCTCATGACTTGCACTTCAGATTCAGCGGGGAAATATTGATCGACAATAGCGCGGCCGAGCGCCGATCTGACTAAAGCAGTCAATTCAATGGCATCTTGGGTTTTTGCCGCATGCTCGGTCAATACGTCAATAATGGTGCGCATATCCCGGACATGAACATCTTCTTCGAGTAAATGATGTAAGACTTTTTGCACCGTCGATAACGGCAGTAGCTTGGGTACCAAGTCTTCAATAAGTTTAGGAAATTGCACATTCAAATAATCGAATAGCTTCTGCAATTCCTGCCGGCCTAAAAGCTCGGCGGCATGCGCATGGATCAAGTGATTGATATGCGTGGTCACAACGGTACTCGCATCCACAACGGTATAGCCGTTGAGCTGCGCTTGTTCACGCAGCGAGGATTCGATCCACACGGCGGGCAACCCAAAAGCAGGGTCGCTTGTGACAGTGCCGGGTAATTGCATGGTTACCCTGCCCGGATTAATCGCCAGATACATGCCGGAATACGATTCTCCTTGACCGATGACCGAGCCTTTCAGCGTGATCCGGTAAGCATTGGGCCGCAATTCAAGGTTGTCGCGAATGTGGATGACTGGCGGCAGGAAACCGATTTCTTGCGCGAACTTTCTGCGTATTCCATTAATTCTTTTTAGCAGCTCGCCCTGCTGGTTTTTATCGACCAGAGGGATCAAACGATATCCAACTTCCAGTCCCAGCGTATCAATCGGTGTTACATCTTCCCAACTGGCATCCGATCTCTCCAGCGAAGGAACCTCGGCAGGCGCGGGCGCAACCGGTTGTACAACCGGATTCTTCAGTTTTAAATAAGCGATCCCGCCTAAAATGGAGGCAATCAGCAGAAATACGAAATTTGGCATGCCGGGAATTAATCCCATGACGCCTAGTATGGAAGCAGTGATGACCAAGATTTGCGGTTGATTGAACAGTTGGCTCAAAACCTGCTCGCCGAGATCTTCGTCGGTAGTCACACGGCTCACCATTAAACCGGCAGCCGTTGAAATGATCAACGCGGGAATTTGCCCGACCAGACCGTCGCCGATGGTCAGCAAGGTATAATTCTTCGCCGCCGCAGCCAACTCCAGATCATGTTGCATGATACCGACAATCAACCCGCCGACGATGGTAATCAACATAATCAAGATACCGGCAATCGCATCGCCGCGTACGAATTTGCTGGCACCATCCATCGAACCGTAAAAATCCGCTTCCTGGGAAATCGTTGCTCTGCGTTTGCGCGCTTCATCCTCACCGATCAAACCGGCGTTCAGGTCAGCATCGATCGCCATTTGCTTGCCCGGCATGGCGTCCAAGGTGAAACGCGCGCTGACTTCGGCAATACGTCCGGCACCTTTGGTAATCACAACAAAGTTGATCACTACCAGAATAATGAATACGACGATACCGACAGCGTAATTCCCGCCCACCAGAAAGTGCCCGAACGCTTCGATCACCTTACCGGCCGCATCGGGCCCGGTATGACCTTCGAGCAATACCACCCGGGTGGAAGCGATGTTCAGCGATAACCGAAGCAAAGTAGTAATCAACAGAATTGTCGGAAAAACCGCGAAATCCAGTGGATTCCGGGTGTACAAACTGACCATCAGCACGATGATCGATACCGCGATATTGAAAGTGAAGAATACATCCAGAATGAATGGCGGCAGCGGCAACACCATCATGGCCAGAATCATAATAATCAATATTGGCCCGGCCAAATTCTTAAGATTATTAAGCATTCCTACGGATGACAATGTAGCTGCATTATTCATAATATGAGCCATAAAAACTGATAATTAAGAGTGTTCAACGTTACCCGGTCCGGCTAGACTGCCTGCTGTCCCGGATCCAGCTCCGCTGGAACCGGCACATCCACCGGCGGCTGCGGTGCTTTTCCGCCGTATTCGTTATAGCGTCTCAACTGAAAGACGTAAGCCAACACCTCGGCAACCGCGGTATACAATTTTTCCGGGATTTCACTTTCCAGCTCAGCGTGGTGATATAAGGCACGGGCCAGCGGTGGCGCTTCCAGAATCGGTATGCGATTCTCTTCGGCGATTTCACGGATGCGAGCGGCCAGCAAGTGCACACCTTTTGCAACCACTTTGGGCGCACGCATGCCGTTTTGGTATCGCAATGCCACAGCATAGTGCGTCGGATTGGTGACAATGACGTCTGCTTTCGGCACTTCCCCCATCATGCGGCGGCGCGCGGCCTCGCGTTGAATGTTCCGGATACGGGCTTTAACAAACGGGTCTCCTTCGCTTTCTTTAAATTCTTTGCGAACTTCCTCTTTGGTCATCCGCAATTGTTTGGCATGCTCCCAAATTTTGTAGGGAATATCGATTGCCACAACCAGAACCATTGCGCCAATGATCAACAGGAAACTGATGGCTAGAAAATCACCGGTACGGCTGACTCCGAGATCGACCGGAACGGTCATCAGCGCCATGACCGTATCTTTGTTTGACCAAATGACCAATGCCGCAACGCCGCCGATGATTACCGTTTTAAGTATCGCTTTGACCAGCTCGACCAAGCTGTGCACCGAAAAAATCCGGCCAAAACCTTTAATCGGATCAATGCGATCAAATTTCGGTATTAATGCCTTGGTACTGAACATCCAGCCGCTCAACAGCATCGGCGCGAAAAAGGCGACAACCAGCAGCAGGAACAATAAGGGAGCCATCGAAATCAACCCCTCGATGGCTAAGTGATAGAACCGCACTAGCATCAATTCCGGCTGAAAAGCCAGCTCCCGTTCAACGGTCATGCCGGTTTTCATGATTTTCAGCAACTTGTCCATTAATCCAGCGCCCAAGAACAGAACGCCCGCAGCCGCAGCCAATAACACGGTAAATGTCGTCAGTTCAAGAGAACGTGCAACCTGGCCTTCTTCCCGCGCTTTCTCTAAGCGCCTCGGCGTGGCCTCTTCGGTACGTTCTAAATCACTCTCTTCCGACATAACAAGCTCCAAATTTCTACCAATGCATTATCATTGCGCTGCTATTGATTCAATGGCTGGAATAAAGAAGGATTCATGCCTTTAATTACCAATAGTTTCGATTTCATGCAGTAATTCTTTTAATATCAATTCACTATCAATTAATTTCGTTCGATTTCATTTTTTAAGCTGCGTTTTCTGCTGAGATTTCTATGACCTTCGCCACGCATTCATTAATTCGAAAATTTACTGCAAGTCCAATTCGTTCCATCCTATTAATAAGCTCAATATTGACTGTCTTATTCTTGATTGCCGCTGGCTTGTTACTACGCGGAAGCCTGCCGCAATACGATGGCGAAACCGCGCTGCCGGAATTGGCTGCACCAGTGACGATTGATCGGGATGCACTCGGCAGTGTCACCTTAACCGGCCTTAGCCGCCTGGATCTTGCGATGGCGATGGGATTTGTACATGCGCAGGAACGCTTTTTCGAAATGGATCTGATGAGACGGCAAGCTGCCGGAGAATTAGCCGAATTGTTCGGGATCGATGTGCTCTCGCATGACCGGAAAATTCGATTGCTGAGACTGCGCGCACGCGCTTCCGCGATCTTGCAGCAATTGCCGGGCGAACATTTGCAACTGCTTGACGCATACCGGGCGGGCGTTAATCACGGTTTGCACGCATTGGCAGTGCGTCCTTTTCCTTATGTGCTTACCCGAACCCGTCCTGTTCCATGGCGCAACGAAGACAGCCTGCTGGTCATATTGGCCATGTTTTTGACATTGAATGAAGAAAATTTTAATCGTGAGCTGGCGCTTTCCAGCATGCGCGCCATGCTGCCTGAACCGGTTTATGATTTTCTTACATCGCCGGCGGGAAACTGGGACGCGCCCTTGCTCGGTGAATTCATGCAACTGCCGCCGCTGCCCTCTGAAAATGATATCGATCTGCGAGCGATTAATGCGCAAAAGCCGGCGGATGATTTTTCCCGGACCGAGCAATCGCCCGGCAGTAACAGCTTTGCAGTCTCGGGGCAATTAACCGGCGGCGCTGCAATTGTCGCGAATGACATGCACTTAAAGTTACGCGTGCCCAATGTATGGTTCCGGGTGCGTTTGATTTATCCGGATGCTTCGTCCGCCCGGTCTCACGATATAACGGGCATCAGCTTGCCGGGCGTTCCATCCATCGTGATCGGTTCCAATCGTCATATCGCCTGGAGTTTTACCAATAGCCACGGTGATTTCTCAGATTGGGCTCGGATTCGTATCAACGATACCGATCGTGCGCAATATCGCAACTCAGATGGCTGGCAACCGCTCCAAATTTTTACCGAAACGATTCGTATCCGGAACGCGCCGGATGAGCAACTCACAATCTCCGAAACCGAGTGGGGGCCGATTATTGCGCAAGATCATGATGGAACACCGCTTGCATTGGTGTGGACTGCGCTGCAGCCGGACGCAATCAACCTCAAATTGCTGGAATTGGAGCGAATCACAACGGCTGGGGATGCCGCCGGCATCGCGCGCCAATTCGGCATCCCGGTACAAAATTTCATTGCCGGCGATCGTAACGGCAATATCAGCTGGACACTGGCTGGCCGCATTCCCGGCAGGTTCTCCAGTTACGATCCGCAAACGCCTGCGGATTGGTCGCTGCCCGGCGCCGGATGGCGCGGCTGGCTGGATTATGATTTGTATCCGCTGCTTCACAACCCTGACTCGGGGCGGCTATGGTCAGCCAATGCTCGCGCCGTTTCGGCGGAGCAACTCAAATTGATAGGTAACGGCGGTTACGACTTGGGAGCAAGAGCGACGCAAATTCGCAATCGTTTGTTTGAGCGCGATCAATTCTCCATTGTTGACGTACAGGCCATTCAGCTCGACGATCGCGCATTGCTGTTAACTCGTTGGTTTGAATTGTTACAAAAAACCGCTGAATCATTCGATACTCGCGCGAAATGGCTGCAACCGGTGCAAACGGCGCTGGCGGATTGGACCGGCAAAGCATCGACGGATTCGGCGGCATATCACCTTGTCCGAGCATTCCGCTATGAAGTCATGGATACCTTGATGAATGGTTTTGTAGCGCAGATCCGGCGAAACGATCCGGAATTCCAGTTTCCTCGGCTGAGCCAAACCGAATGGGCCGTGTGGCAATTACTCGAACAACAACCGCTGCACTTGCTTCCAGCGCCGCATCAGAACTGGAATGAATTACTGCAACATTGCCTGCAGGCAGTCGCGGCTCGGATGAATCAAGATGGCCGCTTTATCATACAAAAATGGGGCGCCGTAAATTCCGCGCAAATCAAGCATCCTTTCAGCCGGCAATTCCCGGATTGGATCGGGCGGTGGCTGGATATGCCCAGCGATCCATTGCCAGGGGATCATAATATGCCGCGTGTGCAATCCCCGAACTTTGGCGCTTCGCAACGCTCAGTCATCGCTCCCGGCCAGGAAGAATTGAGTTATTTCGATATGCCCGGAGGGCAAAGCGGGCATCCGCTCTCACCGTATTACGGCAGCGGCCATACTAACTGGGCTCAAGGGAAACCAACACCCTTTTTACCCGGCCTGGTTGATCGTCAAATGAAGCTGGTGCCACCCAATTGATCCATCCCGTTTCCAGTCGATAAAGGACCGGATAGAAATCGTAAATCCGATGTCGCGGTTCATATCGGTCAATGAAGTTGTTTTGCGTTATACCGGGTTGGTTGAATTTTTCTTCACAAGATCCTGCAGATACTTTTCAAAGCCATCTTTTAGCTCCGGGTGCTGTAAGGCAAATTCCACCGTTGCTTGCAAATAGCCCGATTTACTACCGCAATCGTATCGTTTTCCGGTAAATTCATAGCCTAAAACCGTTTCATCTTTTAGCAATTTAGCAATCCCATCGGTTAGCTGGATTTCGTTTCCGGCGCCGCGTTCAGTTTGTTCCAGCAACTTGAAAATGCGCGGCGTCAAAATGTATCGGCCCACTACCGCCAGATTGGAAGGCGCTGCGTCAATCGCCGGTTTTTCGACAATGGCATTCACTTTTGACAGATTTTTCGCCATGATCGAGCTGTCGATAATTCCATACCGGTGGACGGTATCGTGCGGCACTCGCTCAATTCCTAATATCGAACAATGATGCTGGCTATAAATATCAACCATTTGACTCAGGCAGCAGCGTTCACCCGCTTTGATCAAATCGTCGGCCAGCAAAACCGCAAACGGCTCATCGCCGACCACCGATTGGGCGCACAAAACCGCATGACCGAGGCCCAAGGCTTCCACTTGGCGGATGTAAATGCAATCAATACGCGATGGCAGAATATCGCGGACCACATTCAGCATATCCCACTTGCTCTCCGCTTCCAGTTTGGCTTCCAGTTCGAATGCTTTATCGAAATGATCCGGAATTGAATTTTTATTTCTGCCGATAATAAAAATTAACACATCAATCCCGGCAGCAACGGCTTCTTCGGCAGCGAACTGAATCAGCGGCTTATCGACAATTGGCAGCATTTCCTTGGGATTTGCTTTGGTCGCGGGCAAGAAACGTGTTCCCAATCCGGCAACAGGAAAAACCGCTTTCTTTATCGCTTTCATTGGCTGCTCTCCTTAAAAATTAAACAATAGAAAGTAAAAATTTATAAACAATATCAGGACTCACAATCACTGCTGATAACCGCTTGGATTCCCGCTCTGCCAGCGCCAGCTGTCCCTGCACATCGCCTCCAAATCAAATCGCGCTTTCCAGCCGAGTACTTGGGACGCCAGTTGAGGATCGGCATAACACGCCGCAATATCACCGGAACGCCGAGGCGCTATCTGATACGGAATCCGGCATCCACTAACCTTTTCATAAGCACGCAACACATCCATGACGCTATAGCCCTGCCCTGTGCCTAGATTTACGGTCATGCAACCGGAAGATTGATCATTTTGTGCGCTATTGATGTTTTTTAACGCCGCCAGTGCGCGGATATGACCGATAGCTAAATCAACCACATGAATGTAATCACGCACGCCAGTACCATCGTGCGTCGAGTAATCGTTACCCCAAATATTCAAATGCTCTCTTCGACCTACCGCAACTTGCGCGATAAAAGGCATCAAATTGTTCGGGATACCTTGCGGATCTTCACCGATTAAACCACTGTCATGCGCACCCACCGGATTAAAATAACGCAATATGCAAATCCTCATCAAAGAATCGCTGCGGTACGCATCGCGTAGAATTTCTTCAATCATCCATTTACTGCGGCCATAAGGGTTAGTGGGCGACAATGGATGATCTTCAGTAATAGGCAAGTAAACCGGATCGCCATACACCGTAGCGGAAGAGCTAAAGACGATCGTTTGAACATGGCATGTCTGCATCGCTTCCAGTAATCGCAAAGCACCGACGACGTTATGATCGTAGTAATTGAGCGGCTTTGACACAGATTCGCCGACGGCCTTTAAACCGGCAAAATGAATAACTGCATTAGCCCGGCTCTGTTGCAATGCAGCGATCAAAGCACTGCGATCCCGGCAATCGCCCTGGATAATTTGTAATTTCCTGCCGGTGATCCGCTGCACACGAACGAGTGCTTCGGGGCTGCTGTTACTAAAATTGTCAAAAACGGTTACATCATACCCAGCATTCAACAATTCAACGCAAGTATGCGACCCGATATACCCTGCTCCGCCTGTAACAAAAATCATAAAAGAACCTAATGAAAAATAACAATTACTGCAACCGTATCCTGCACAATCTGCAGGATTGCATTTTGATATTCACTACTAAAATGATGCTTAAAAATTATGACAACGCGATGTCATGGATCAAAGCAGATAATTAATTCCTGCGCCAAAATGTTTTCACGCTCCATCATTAATTTTATGAAGTGCTGAGTTACTCATAAAATCCAATGGATTATCATTTGGCTCGATTTTCTCATAATGTTCTGCAGGGCAAAATACAAATCTGACGGGCTTTTTCAGTAGTTATTGCGATCTGATTAACACCTGGAACTTAGGCAATACGGCTTACCGGCTAACATTTGAGGATTAAAGCGAGATCATAACTTCCAAGCAACAACTACCGGACCTGTTCCACGTCACTTGCCAAAAATTAAAATTGTTTTTTTAAACAAAGTGATATGTGATTAAGTGGTTGTAAGTTATTTATATTGGCAACATCCTTCATTATACTTAATAAACATAATCTTATGTAATATAATGAATGTGCATTGTTAGATTGATGAATTTACCGCCGATCGAATCATTCCCGCTGATAGGTCTTTTATTACGGTGCCGGAATCAGGTATAATGCTGCGCTTTGGGTCGTTAGCTCAGCCGGTAGAGCAGCGGACTTTTAATCCGTTGGTCGGCAGTTCGAATCTGCCACGACCTACCAAATAGAATAAGGGGTTAGTTAAACACTAACTCCTTTTTTCTTTTTGAACGTGACAAAAACGTGACAGATTCACAACATTCCCGCCACGTCCATCCTCGATTCTAGCCGCTGCAATCCGTAAATGCTCAGTAGCATACTTCGCATAGCGATCCACCATGATCCTGGATTTCCAGCCACCTAAATCCTTCAGTTCATCGCAGCTCGTGCCAGCCTGACGATGCCATGAAGCCCAAGTATGCCTGAGATCATGAAACCGGAAATCCTTCAATCCTGCTTTAGCTAGAGCGGTATGCCACGCACTGTTCGTAATTTCCCAGAGAATCGGCTTACCTTGATAGGTAAAACAAAACTGCTCATGCTTTCCGAGTTGTTCTTCAAGAACAGCGATAGCATCATAATTCAGCGGGACACCTCGCGGTGTTCCATTTTTGGTTTGGTTAAGCCAAGCCGTTTTGCGTTGCAAATCAACCCGATTCCATTCCAAACCAGTAATCTCCCTAGCACGGCATCCAGTAGCGAGAGCAAAGCGGATCAATGCCGCCAAATGAGAAGGGCTAACCGCAATCAATCGATTAGCTTCCTCTCTGGTCAACCATCTATCGCGTTCTGTTTCACCTGTTAAAAAGCGAATCTTGGGCATCGAATCTATCCACTGCCATTCATCACGCGCCATGCGCAGCAAACTTCGTATTAATGCCAAATACCGATTTACAGTTGCAGGCTTGTTACCTTTAGCAAGCACACCTTGAATAACCAACCAAATTACATCACCGGTAATCTGATCTAACAATAAGTGACCTAGAAAAGGATCAAGCTTGCGGCAAATGCGCTGAACATCATCAAAGCTGAGCAAATTCGCTTTAATCGCGAGATACCGTACTACGGCTTCTTGCCATGAGCGCTGGGGTTTGAATCCAAAATGATGTTCTCGAAATGCTTCTAGCCTAATTTTGGCTAGCAGTGCTTCGGCATCGTGCCGGTTTTCAGTCCCAGCGCTTTGGCGTATTCTTTTGCCGTTTGGGAGTGTTGTTGCAATCCACCAGAAGCGAGAATCTTGTCTCCGGTAGACTCCTTCTTGGGTTTGGGCCATGTTGCCTCCTTCTTAGCCCGCCCGTGCTCGCCTTGCTTATATTCTTCTATCCAGGCATCCAGGTCAACCCTGTCGTATAAACAACGACGACCCAGCTTGATACAAGGAATCTCCAATTCCGTAAGCAATGTAACGCCAATACCAAGATATTGCGCCGCTTCTTCTTTGGATAAGCATCGAATGGCAGGCAGTGGCAGGCTAACTTTATCCATTGTTATTCGCCGTCTGACTGTTTCCGGTACTCAGCAGCAGATTTATCCAGCTTGGCTTTTTCTTCGGCTTCGATATCACGATTGAGAATGGTATTGAACTGACGCGCTTTGATGGCGATCTTTTCCTTGATGAAATCATCGAAAGATAGCCCCAGATTGAAGCTTTTTTCTTCGAAGTGCTGGCAGAAAGCCAATTTATAGGCAGCAAACCCATGATCGAAGTTTGTGATTTGCTCTCGCGCCATGAAGGAAATAAGAGAACTCAATGCACCACGGAAAATCATTTCATTGCTGGGAATCCGTGCAGAACTGAAACGCGGCAATAAGGGATTGTTATCGGTTTGCCAATCCACCGATGATAGATAGCCCCATAGTGGATGAATCGGCCAGCGTGAACGGGTTTTATCTTCCGCATTGGGCAGCGTTAACCGCAGCCATTCGGTGGTGGCATAGCTCCACAAGCCGTTGAGATTATCCATTACCTCGGTAAGCTTGCCTAATCCCTTTTGGGTGAGCACTTCCCGTTTTAATTGAAATTCAAGCCGCCATACTGGATCGTATCCATTCCACCCGGCTTTATGCCACAATTCGAGCAGATAAGCTTTCCTGGATTGTTTTATTTCCAGCGTTTTGTTATACAAACGGCAACTGATAACACCCCCTGCCCCGATCATCCAGCCGGAGAATTCACGTTCAACGAAATAGGTATTGATGGCGGCTGCACGCGTAACCCAGGCATGACGATCCCAGCTTTCCATATTTTCCGATGTGACAAAATCAACAAACAAATCGATCCGGCTGACATTGGCGGATTCTTCGATTGTTCCCAGTTGCTTTAGCACCTGATGTAAAGCCTTTTCCGCATCCAATGGCGCCTTATGCGTCAGATATGCACTGGAAAGCTGAACATAAGCAAATGGAATAGACCGGCTACGGGATAGCTGAATGTGGAAAGCATTATCTCTCAGCACATACGGAAAGAATCCTTTGCCGCTGCTTTTTACTTCAAAGATATGCTCATTGATTGGATATTGGGCAAGCGCTTGCTCATGCAACTCAGACGACTGCGCAACCTGCTTTAGTTCTTGTAACTCTTCATCCACTTCCGGCAATAATTCCCCCGGATAGGATAAATAAAGACTATCAACTCCAAACCTTAAAAACTTGAAATACTCTCTATTGCTGTTATTGGGTACTGTGTTACTAGGTGGCGTACCCTCTGGGGATAAATCTGACTGATGCAGCGCATCCGTCGAATCTTTTTCCACCTCTCCCTCGCATCTATCCTCCTCGCTGAAGCTCGTCGTCATCTGCGTTGGTTCGGCGGCTTCGATTTTATTAGATGCTACAGATTCAGGTAAAACGTTTATTTTTTTCTTCATGATAAAATCTCGTATCCACGGCGATCATGCAAATATTGCTGCATCGCAACGGATACGAACTTTATGCATCAAGACAAAGAATCTGAATGCACTAAACAACCACCGGCTAAAGCCGGTGGGTTTGAGTTACGGACTGAAAGTCCGGATACGCGTCGACTAAACGACGCGTCTTATTCCGGCTCCATTTTAAAATTGTCGTTTGGATTTGGCTCAAAA